>ERZ795053.490-NODE-490-length-50634-cov-9.567291_pt1 | contig 50634 bp, 39 predicted proteins | sample MGYA00375137_ERZ795053 | MGnify/ENA primary metagenome ERZ795053 (study PRJEB30182, sample SAMN05720284) | activated sludge metagenome | isolation source: Anaerobic digester | place: Hong Kong | collected 2014-12-17 ...
ATACCACGCCCGGGAGATGCGGTAGTTTCTTTGAAATGGAACACGGGCTCGGACGACCGGTCCATCGTGGTCCGGGAGCCAGGAAAATATTGCGTAGGTGTTCGATTTGCCTCCGGTTGTACTGCTGAAGATTGTATCGAGATTAGTGGCCCGGAATGTCACGTTGGATTTGAGCGTTATTTAACGGACACGGGTATTCTGGTGTCAATTGTGCCGCGTCCCGATACAGGTATTGTCGCAGTGAAATGGTCAACCGGAGATACAGGCAGACAAATTCTGGTAATAGCGGCAGGAAAATATTGTGTTCGGGTGGCTTATCAGGACGGGTGTGTTGCAGAAAACTGTTTCGAATATTCCGGTCCGTGTGCGGTAAATATTCGATCCGCAAGAGGTAAGCTGGGTGCCAAAGCCCGGGGACTGGCGCCTTTTAGCTATCAGTGGTCTACCGGTGATTCCAGTGAGGTAATCGAAGTGGAAAGCCCTGGAGCGTATTGCGTGACAATAACCGATGCAAGTGGCTGTACATCAGATGCTTGTATCGAATACAATCCGGAGTTGCTCCAAGCTGCTGTCTGGGATGCTCAAGTGATTTCAGACCACAAAGAAGTAAAACAAACCCTCGATCTCCAATCCAGCCAGACCAAACCGGAAGGAAACATTCAAACAGGAAAATTGCTTGTTTTTCCAAACCCTACGGACGCACTTTGGAATATTCAACTACCTATAAATCAGAGCGGTACGTTTATTGTTCAGGTACAGGATATGCAGGGTAAAGTACATATTCAAAAGATCATTAATTTAGATGTTGACAATTCAATCGTGAAAATAGATGGTTTAAACCTTGTCCCTGGTTTGTATTTGACCCTGATTCATGACAGTACCCGCTATTGGGCACTAAAGACGATTCGACGATAATTTATTACCTGAAACATCCATTCCAATGGACCACAATCTCATAAAGCAATGTAAAACTGGGCAACGCCATGCCCAGTTTTTGCTTTATGAATCGTGTTTTCCCTGGTTAATGCAGGTATGTGTACGATACATGCCTGATGAAACAGAAGCCAGGGCCATATTGAATAGCGGTTTCATGAAGATATTGATGAATTTGAACCGCTATAATCCGGATGTGCCTTTTGAAGCCTGGGGAAAACGCATTATGATCAATACCATCATAGATGCTTTTCGAAAGTCCCAGAGCAAACGTCGCAAGGTTGAAATCGTTGAAATAGATTTTGCGCATGAAAGTCGTCATGTCGATTACAATCAAGCTGAACTGCTGTTGGATGTGGAAGTTTACGAAAAGATGATCCATCAACTACCCGAGATCCAGCGCAAAGTATTTAACCTATTTGCTATTGATGGGTACACCCATGCGGAAATTGGCGACCTCCTGTCGATGTCGACCGGAACTTCCAAATGGTATCTCAATGCAGCCAGGCAGAACCTGAAAGAGATGATCGCAGAAAAACTTAGGAGTGAAAGCAGTCCAAATGCTGCCTCCACCAAGCGAATTCCTTTAAACCAACCAAGATGAAAGAGAAAGATCCAATCGATAAATTATTTGCGCGCCAACTCAGTGGCAACCGATTCGAGATGCGCCCTGAGGACTGGCAAGCCGCTTTAGAAAAAATAGATGCCCAAAAACGCCGGAAACGCAAACTGGGATTGTGGCTTTTCGCAGGATTAGCCGGTAGCATGATTTTGTTATGGTTTTGGTTAGAGCATCCTGCATCCGAAGTCGAACCAATCCAAATTCGCACAGCCGAAGAAACACCCTCTTCTCCTGCTTTGCGAAAGGATGAACCGGAAGAATTATTTCTGGAAAAATCAACAAAGGATGATAATCCCATAAGGAAACCGTTGGACAAAGCACTTCTATTAAATTCGGATACAAGACACTCCAACACCACCTCCCGCAAGATGACCGAACAGGGGCAATTGCTTTCGGAGTCATCCAGCTTAGAGCAACCCGAGCTTTTAAAAGGACATTGGCCAACTCAAGAATCAGCCGGTGAGCGGGCTTTAGATCTGCTTGCTTTGGCGGATAATCATTCCATTCCTTTGTATAAATCCTTTGAATTGCTTCCCGGCAGAATGTTTTCCGGGTTGGAGTCACGTCACTCCGGCATCCGGATGCAAAAGCTTACGACCCCGGTGGAAGGTGCCGGACAGACTTTTGAGCCATTGATTGGAATCGGACTTTCATTCGGGTCATTGTTTAATATTGGTTCCGGAGGATTGTGGCAAGGAATCCAGACCGGAGTGATGACTACTTATCAATTTCGACCCAAATGGGGTCTGCAGCTCGGGCTGTTGTACGGGCAGAATCACACAATTGGTGGGTATTCGCAACTGGAATTTCAATCCGAATATGACTTTGGATCCATAACCCGAACTTTAGGTATGCATGGTGATACCAGGCACTATCTGGCCATACCCTTAGCGTTGCATTTCTATCGAGGTCGTTGGTCTGTATTTGCGGGTGTGGAGCCATCCTACACCCTGGGTATTGAAGGGACCGTGCAGGAAATTACATTGATGCCTACACTGGGAACCCGGTCAAATAAAGTCCAGGAGGTCGTCCAGGCGATCAGTGAAGGCTGGTTGCCTACCGGTCCATACCTGAACTGGAATGTACGGACGATAGCCGGAATGCGGTATCAAGTCAACAAAGGCTTTTTCGTCCAAGGCACGTTGGGGTATCAATGGAAAAATGATTTAAAAAATGATCCGGAATCGTTACAGCAAGTTGCTCCGGGGGCGGTGTCTTTCGGTTTGGGGGTTCAAATAATGATAGAGCAATGAAGAGGAAATATTTGATATTGGGGTGGATGGCATTGTTAGTCAGTTGTCAAACACTGGAATTTCCGGAACCACAGGTGTCCAACCCGGTCTTTTACATTAAAGGCGATATGAATGGCACTTCCTGGCAATTGAATGCTGGGGATGAGCATTACTTTCTGGATACCGAATGGATAAGGGACTCATCCCAGGTGCCGGTATTCGTCAGTACCCTCCGACCAGATTCCTGCAATGGTCTGTGTGCAAATTCTTTTCAGATGCAACTTCGCTACCTAACACCATCGGCCGCTGGAGGCGTGGATATCGACGCATTGTTAAATGCTGATCAATCCAGGCGTTTTTTGGATAATGAAGTTTTGGATAGTGTAGAATTCCAATTTAAGTCCTTGGCTCAGTGTACGGAACTTCCAGTCCGGTCGAATTGGAAGATCGGTGACCGAAAATTTTCCACTTCGGAGGTTACAGTTATTTTGCCGGAAGCTGAACAACAGGTGGATTACATGATTATGGATTCTTCAGGGACGCTTGCTGTTCAAATCGTCCAGCCGATCGATCAGGTCTCCATAGCTGCAGTTGAACCCAGTCAGTCTGTCAAAGTGAATTTTACACAGGACGGCCGAGCGGTTATTATTGAATTATCGGATACCAGGGACTTCGGTGTAACCTGGTCCCCGGTAACCTCGGACGGAAAAAGACTGATCATTCGGGAGCCAATTGCAACCCGGCTGAGTGCGGATATCGTTTGGAGGGACGGGAGCAAAGGGAAAGTGGTGATTAAATTACCGGAGGACAACAAACTACCTGCATCTGTTTGCCAGGCCGGCTTCCATTACCGGGCAATCCAAAAAATATCAAGACCCAATCCACTGCAACTTAACACGGTGGATCTCAATTATATGGATGATAGGGGTAAATTGTACAGTACACGATTTGCCCGGCAAGTCAATGCCTCCTTTAAGGTCATCGATCATGAACCATATAAGGCAAATGATTCCGGTCTACCAACGCAGAAAGTTTATTTTCTCCTGAATTGTACGATGGCAGACCAGGCAAAAACGGAAAAGTTAGTACTGGAAAACATAGAAGGCGTTTTTGCATTCGCCTACCCCAATTAAGCCTTCGAACCCAAAATATGCAAACTGTATCACCTATCCTTTGTCCACGGTTCATATTCAGTAACGTGGAAAATACTTCATGGACAGAATCTTAAAATAGTGTCCCGGTTGGAATAAACGATAGCCCTGATGTCGATGATCTTGATTGCCAGAATGTGTTCTAAAGCATTTCTGGATTGAACTAGGATCGCAAATAGGAGGCTCCATTCACATCGAGTATGGCTCCGGTCATGTACTCGGTGCCTGGTTCGGCCAGGAACAGGATACCCTTGGCAACTTCCTCTGGTTTGGCTACCCGTCCGGTTGGGGATTGTTTGCGGATCCCATCGCCCCGGGGTCCGGCAAGGATTTCTGCAGCCATATCCGTTTCGGTAAAGCACGGAGCTACTACTCCGATATAGATGTGGTAGGGCGCCAATTTTTGAGCCAGTGATTGGCTGAGGGCGTTTAATCCCGCTTTGCTGGCTCCATAAGCCGGTTGATCGGGCTCACCCCGAAAGGCGCCTCTGGAAGAAACATTTACAATACGTCCTCCACCCTGGCGGATCATATGCTGTGTAGCCCAATACATGGTATTGGCAGGGCCGAAAAGATTCACCTGAATGGTCTTTTCCCATTCACGCTGCCAGGTCTCATAATCTACCTGATCGATAGGATGATGTTCATGAATACCGGCATTATTTACCAGGATGTCCAATCGTCCGGTAAGCCGGATCGTTTCTTCAACCAACTTTTGTGCATCCGAAGGGTCCCCGACATTCGCCTGAATCAGATGGTGTGGACCATTTGGCAAGGTGGTTACAAATTTTTTTGCAACTTCTGCTTCCTTTTGATAATTGATAACGACCACGGCGCCTTCTTCTGCAAAAGCCTGGGCGGTTGCCCGGCCTATCCCCCGGCTTCCTCCGGTAATCAAAACGGTCTTGTCTCGAAAACGCATTGGTTGAAATTTTAGACAAGATAGTGATAATGCCAGGGATCGCAGTGTATTGAATTGGTAAAGAAAGGTCTGACTTTTTATCTTTATTGCAGCCTTTATAGTCCAATTTAAACTTCCATGAATTACATCATTCTTTCCATTCCTATATTTTTTCTGCTGATTGGTATTGAACTGCTGATTGACAAGTACAGACAATCACATCTGTATCGATTTAACGATGCGGTATCCAACATCAGTTGCGGAATAGCTCAACAGGTCAGCGGGGTGTTTTTTAAAACCGTACTGGTTGTGGGTTATGTGTTTCTGTACAATAACTACCGGATATTTAATCTGCCAAACACCTGGTGGATGTATGTTTTGTTATTTATAGGGATCGATTTCTTTTACTATTGGTTTCACCGCATGTCCCACGAAGTATCCTTTTTTTGGGGAGCGCATATTGTACATCATCAGAGCGAAGAATACAATCTGAGCGTAGCATTGCGGCAATCCACGTTTCAGGCATTTATTTCTACCATCTTTTACCTGCCATTAGCCCTCCTGGGATTTAATCCCGTGGCATTTGTTACCATCGGAGCTTTTCAAACCCTGTATCAATTTTGGATCCATACCAAAACCATTGACAAGCTGCATCCCATATTTGAATACGTATTTAACACGCCATCACACCATCGCGTGCATCATGGTCGCAATCCTCAATACATCGACAAGAATCACGGGGGCACCCTGATCTTGTTTGATCGCATGTTTGGTACATTCCAACCGGAGGAGGAGGAGGTTGTTTATGGGGTAACCAAGCCGTTATCATCCTGGAACCCGCTCTGGGCCAATTTTGATTATTATGCTGATTTATGGCATTTATTACAGCAGCCTATGACCTGGTGGGAACGGATACAAGTGTTGGTTCGAAAACCAGGGTGGCTACCTGAGCACCTTGGAGGGTACCAGCGACCAAAGCCGGTGGTAGCAGAAAGCGCAGTCAAATACGATACTGAAGTGCCATCCGGAGTGAACTATTATGTTTTTATGCAATATTTTCTCATCCTGGGATTTACCTCCTGGTTTCTATTCACCCTTTCGAATTACGATCGGATGACCCAGGTTTGGCTAACCGCCTGGATCTTGTTAAGTATAGCGAATATGGGGGCAATCTTTGAGCTGCGAAAATGGGTATGGTATCTGGAATGGATGCGTCATGCATGCACCATCGGCTTGGTTATACTTTTGCCCTTTTCCATTGGTATCCGGATCGGAGCTTCACTTTTTCTATTGATCAGTGCCTGGTGGTATTTTAGCTTTCGGCCAGCTTTCAGACGGAAATAAAGAAAGCCGGCTCCAAAAGAGACCGGCTTCATATAACCATAAGACAGCAAACTATAGGCAATTTGCTTAGCTAAAATAGAACCCTGGCTGCATATTTCAAAAGGTCGTTTTATTTGGAAGCACAACTAAATGAGGGATTTGTGATAAATTCCAATCAATAACGAGTCCGTCAGCGATCCTCCGTGCCACATTTACACCGTATAACAAATCACACAGGTATAGTGCAGCTTCAAAAGAGCGGGCTCCTCCAGCTGAAGTTATAACGCGATCATCGTGTACAAAGTATACACTGTCCCTGATGTCCAACTTAGGGAATTCGGCCCGCATCAATCCAATATCACCTGGAAAGGTCGTACAAACATGTCCATCGAGGACACCGGCCTGAGCCAGTATGAAAGCGCCGTCACAGTGAGAAGTAATAAACTGGGCTTTCTTACTTACCTGCCTTACCCACTGGATTAAGGTACTGTCTGCCCGGTCCGAATCCAGGTGATGCTCTGCACTGGGGATAACCAATACATCAATTGCCGGCAGGCTGTCGGACAGGTAACTGTAGTCGGGTTCAATGTGAATGCCCTCAAACGTAGTGATGGGTTGGTGACTTTTGGCGACGGTAAAGACTTCCATAGGCTTGATGCCTTCCCGGAAGCGGGTATGCTGAAAGATGTCATAGGGTGCGGTGAATTCGGTATTGTAGGTCCCATCCATGATCAGGATAGCTACCCGGTAAGCATCAGGCAGTTGGGAGGTGTATTTCCTGGATAATTCGGGCAGGGCAGGAGAGGAACAGCCCAACCATCCGGTTATAAACAGTAGGGTGAGAAGTCTTATGCTCATGCTTGAATTTTTTCACCGATTAATTCATTGATTTTTTCAAGAAGCCATGGTTTGGATGCGATGTTTTTTACTTGTTCCACATCCTGCCTTAACTTGATCAACTTTGATTGATTACCTTGGTTTTGAATGATTTTCTGCAAGAATGAAACATAATTATTGTACAGTTTTCTCCGATCTTCAGACACAATGTCCTTGCGATAAATATATGTTTTGAAACTGCTTAAGGATGACTCGAGTGCGTCTATTTCATCCAATTCATAGTAGGTGGCAATGAGTAATACTTTAGCATTCAGATTATAAGTTAAATCGGTGTATTCCACGGAGTTAAGGAGATCCACAACTTCATCGTATTTTTTTTTATAAAAGTTTAAGAGTGCCAGGTTGAAATGAAAGGCATTCTCTCTCTGGTCCGGCTCCAGATATTCTTTGTACTTATCTATAAATTCCCTTGCCCATCCATATTCATTTTCCTGGAGTGCAGCGGTCACAATGTTTCGGTAGTCCCAGTGATCAAAATTTTTAGAGTCAATAAGAATATTACTTTCCAGGGCGAATTTATAAAGCTCCCAGATTTCCCTTCGGAATATTCGCTGTCCTTGGTTTAGTTTCCTAATGCTGTAATTAATAGCATTATAGATTAGTCGAAAGGCTTCATTCGGTAAAAATTCCACGGCATAATTGAGCAGTAGCTTTTTGTATTCAAGAAAGTATTCTTCTTTTTCCGGCTCTACCAGCATTAATAAATTATGGTAATACAGATTGATGATGTAGTTGTTTGGGAAAGGATCGCTTTTGAGAAATTCAAGGATCTGGTCGATCAAATGAATTTTGTATTCCTCCTTAAGAAATGATTTTTGCCAATAAACCAGGGAGTAAATACGGAGTTTCTCAATAATGTAGTAGGTATCTAACTTATTGGAAAGTATGTCAAGAGTTGATTTTTCATATCGTTTAGAATCCGCTTGTTCAATTTGACGAATATCACGCTCGATCAAAAAGTCAAACAGTAAATTAGTCATGTTAATGCGGTCCTCTTTTATTTGCTGTGCCTTTCGGATGGTTCCTTTATAGAGTGCTGTAACTTGATAGGTATCAATACCTTCTAACAAAAGGTGGGAGCGTAAGTATTTATTGGACCTTAGCTGTTCGATCGTCAGGAATTCTTCCAGCAGCTCAATAGCCTCATTACAAAGCCTTCTGAAAGCAGCATCATCGTAATCCGAAGTCTGATTGGTCGCCCAGAAAATCAACTTATCCGGTTCATGCTCCACCCGATGACACTCCAGAAGATAGATGACTAACTGAGCGATTAATTCCTTTTTGTTGAAATAAGGGGATTGCAGGAACTTGATAAAACGGTTCCCCTGGTAGACATCCAAACAGACAAGACTCTGATATATCTTACTATCGGTCAATGTGCAACAGATTGTTAATAAATGATATGTGTATACATAATAATACGATTTAACACTTCGTTCCAAAGATAGTTCGTATCTTTGTTTTAAGCACTTAATGAACAATCAATGAGCATAGTTTACCCCCGCATGCTTTTATTGACCGTATTGATCTGTCTGGGATGGACCTTGTCCGCTCAGGTTCAGACACAGTCGGATTTAATTCGCATCGGTCAAAATTACCCTAAATACATCTTTCCCCTTGCTAACGATAACGGTTCAGGACCTCTTCATATTGAGAAGATCCTGCTGACTAATTTCGGTTCGGCGCAGATTATGGACGGAGGAGCTTCGCTTTTTTATAAGCCGGATCCGGACCATGCCGGCAAGGCTTTTATAAAATACCTGGCCTGTGACGATCAGGGTAATTGCGCCCCCGGGGATGTCCACATCTATGTGGCCAGCTACGATCAGTTGGTCCCATACGACACGTTACAGGAATTCAGTATTGCCGGAGCACCTGTCTACCTGTTCACACCTCTGGATAATTTCACCATTTCCGGCCAGCCAAAACATGGCACGGCTGCCTTCATCACACCGTTTGCCCTGGAATACACCCCGGTAGATAATTTTGTGGGCAAGGATACGGTCATCGTGCAGTATTCCTCGCTGATGACCAAAGTATTTGTCATTTCCGTCTATGCCAAGCCGGAAGACAATGTGATTGCTAAAAACGGGGTTGTTCATTTTATCAAGAACAACCGCGATCCCGTTCGCTTTAACCTGATCAACAACTTTTACGGAAACGACTCTTCCTTGTCGATCGGTGACCCCGGAGACAAAAATTTAAAAACTTACATCCTGGGTTATCAGCCCCAATCGTTCCTGCTATTGGACGAAAGTGGCTTGGCAGAATACACTTATCCGGCTAATTTTGAAGGAGTCCAGTCTTTCAATTATCAGATTTGTCGGGATGGATACTGCGAGGACGCCACGGTTTTCCTGCAGGTCAGTGGTTATCAGCCACGCAATGATGAACCCTACCACTTTACCCTGGCCAAGAACAATAGCCTGGTTGTTAATTATCGCATTCCTATTGACGCGGATAAGTATGCCTTCCAGGTTCAACAGTTTCCCGGCAATGGTCAGATTGATATTTTTAAAGAGATTGATGAGACCACGTTAAACTGTGGCGATATCACTGGTACCAACATTATCTATTACGAGCCGAAGTATAATTTTATTGGACAGGATCACTTTACCCTGGACTATTGTGTTACCGGCAACAAATGCCAGTCCATTGATGTCATCATCGATGTAGTAGATGAAGAAGCCATTTGCGATCTGGCCCAGGACCAGGTTTGGCCTGGTGATGCAGATGGCAACGGTAGAGTGGATATGGGTGATGTTTTACAGCTGGGATGGACGCTGGGCGAAACTGGCCCGGCCAGAGATCACCAGGGTTATCAATGGATCAATTCGGTGGCTCCGGATTGGCAGTACACTTACAACGGAGTAAATCTAAAGCATTCGGATACGGATGGAGACGGCTACATAACCCAGGGGGACCTGGATGCTATCAATGCCAATTATCGCCAGGCGCACTCATTTGTACCTGATGTCGTTTTTGTTTCCAAAGAAATGACGGATATCCCGGTCTTTATTGAGCCGGAACAGAGTCAGTTGGACTCCGGAGACCTGGCCGTTATCAACATCCGGTTGGGCACAGAATCTTATCCTGCGCTGGATATTCATGGCTTTGCCTTCACCCTGGACTATGAAGGGCAGTTGGTGGATTCGAATTCTGTTCAGGTCAATCTGGATACCGATTCCTGGTTGATACGTAATGCACCGCATATTGAATTGGCGAAAGATCCATATCATGGTCGTGTGGATGCTGCAGTCAGCCGGGCAAATAAGGAGGTTATTTCCGGCCATGGTCTGGTATCCACAGTAGGTTTTGTGATTAAGGAAGACATTGCCGGGTTTAAAGGTGATGAGCAGATTCCATTACTGCTTCATTTGAAAAACATTCGGGTCTCGGATAAAAATGGTGATTCCTACTCGTTACCGGATGCTTATCAGACCATCTATGTTCGCCTGCATCAAAAGGAAAACAATGTTAAACTGGTTACCTTCCCCAATCCTACATCGGATCAGTTGACCGTACATTTGAATGGAGGGGGTGATTTGAAAAGCCTGATCCTGTATTCCATTACGGGTCAGCAGATCCTGGAGAACCGGAGTGTTTCCGGTCGGGATCATCAATTAGACCTGAGCACCTTGCCTACGGGGCTTTATGTGCTTCAGGCACAGACGAGTACCGGTTTGCTTACCCAAAAGATACAGATACAACGTTAACTGCTTTTAGTGCTTATTAATTATAAAGTTCATTGTGCTTATAAAAGGCCGTCCCTCCCGATGGCCTTTTGTTTTTCTCTCAGAATTAGGGCAAAATTACTTTGAGAATCAATTATTTATCAGGGAAAAATGCTGAGCTTGATTGCAAATCGTTTTCAATTGTTTGATTTGGGCAGTTATTGTTCCTGCGTCGTGTTATTGCTGGTTAGATTGGTCACCTTCCATCGCATCCCTTTCTGAAATTTCTCAAACAGACTTTCTTTCTTAATCATTACCCTGGATCGAGCCGGCAAATTGCTTCCCAGCGGTGCAATGGAAACCCCATAGGTAGTGACGAATGCGTTGCTAAGTTTAGCTTTGCAGATGTAGGCATCGCCAAATGGAATACTCGATATGTCTGTGACGGTAGCAGTAAGAGACCCATACTCGAGATAGGGAAATTCATCCAGTTCAGAGTAAACAGTCTGTCCCTGATGCAAGTAATTGATGTATTTGGATGGGAACCTGAAGTGGACTTCAAAATCGGAAGTTGAGTCAGCCGGTGGACTGATAATAGCAATGGTATCACCTGGTTCGAAATAGGAGAGGGAGGAATAATTTCCTAAATGCAGATATCCACTTTGGGGAGCGATGATGAAATATTTTCGTTTCCATTCCAGTTCCGCATTTTTGACTTCAAATATGGATAATTCGATGTCGTTGACCATGTTCCGGAATTTATTTTGAAACTCCAGTTCTCTCAGCAGGAAGTCTTTGTTGACATCATAGTTGTTTGTGGTGATGGCATAATCATTAATCTCGCGGGAAAGAGAGTTTACTTTGTCTTTAATGTTTTCAATCAGTCGCTCTTCCCGGTATTGCGTTGAAATTACGCTTTGATTTTTTAACGATGCATCACGGACATCGCTGGAGGCTAACAAATTTTTTAGCGCAGATTCCAATGAATCTTTGGTGCGGATTAGATTCTGGATCTCGAGATTGGTGGTTTGGTTTTCCAGGTAGCTATCTACCAGTTTGGAATAACTGGCTGCATTAACATTGTACATGGATTGGTAATACAGCAGGTTATTAAGTAAGCGGGTCACAAAGTAATTGATGGATTCGTCATTGATAATCAGAGCCTTTAGTTTATTGATGGTTGAGTCGGTATGGGTCAAACATCTGGCTAAGTTGAGATCTGTCAGGGTCTGATACTGGTCTGCTTTCGGAAATGTATGGTCGCTGAGTTCATAAATTCCCAGACACTCGTTCTTCGAAATCGAAGCTGAGAGCCCAAATTTGGGAATATTGACCAAACCACTTTTGTTCGCAATAATGACGAAATTTTCATACCGGTCGCTTTTTATTTCACTACGGATCGTAATGTAACTCTTCAATTTAACCAGAGTGATGAAACAGGACAGGAAAGCGATATTGGTGATAATAACCAATAAGCTTCGTGTCACGATTCTCCTGGGAAGAACATCAATATTGACCGGATTATTGATTTTAAATAACCGCATTACATTAAATCATTAATTGTAACTCCATTGTTCTCACCTGGTTGTGTCAAATCAAATTCTTTTATAATCTGACCCTTCTTCAAGAGTACGACATAGTCCATTTTGTTAGCCACAAACAATTTATGCGTTGCTACGATAATGGTTTTATTTGGGTAGGCAGTAAGTATATTGTCAATGACCTCATTAGAAGTTTTAATATCGAGTGCGCTGGTTGGTTCATCGAATATAAGGATGCCACTGTCTTTGTAGAGCGCTCTGGCAATGAGGATTCGCTGGAATTGCCCCTTGCTTAAGGTGACCCCATTCTTTCCCAGTTTTGTATTCAGCCGATCAGGAAGCTCATTAATGACTTCGGTGAGGCAACAAATGCGAAGGAGATCTTCTAACCGGGAATTGGGATACTCGAAGTCTTCACGTAATGTAATGTTATACAGGACAGTCTCGTCGAAGATGTGGCCATCTTGCGAAACAGCGCCTATACAGCATTCGGAAGGATGATAATGGTTGTTCTTATAGCTAAAGGTGATTTTGCCTCCATCCGGAGGGATCAATCCATTTATAATATTCAGGAGGGTAGATTTACCATTACCGCTTTCACCAATAAAGGCTAATTTATGGCCATGCTTTAGGGATAAGTTGATGTTTTGTATTCCATGTTTGGTGGTAGGGTAGTTGTAGGTCACATCTTCCAACAGGATATCCGCGTCAATCCGCTCTTCCGCTCTGATGGAACGGGTGTCATTCGTAACCGTATCATAAAAGTCCTGCAGGCGTTTCAGGCTTAATTTGGCATACTCACGATCCTGGAGAAATTGCAGGGTGTCATGCATCGGCTGTCGGGTTCGACCCAAAATGTATTGGATCGCCAGCAATGCACCCAATGTCATGTTTCCATTAATGATACTAAAACAGGCAATCGCGAAAATGATTCCATCACGGATTTCGGATGAAATCAGGTTGCCACCTTTGTAGAGCTGAACCAGTCGAAGGATGGAGAGACGGATATTGGAGGTATATTGATGCAATTCGTGCCATAAGTTCAAATGTCGTTTCTCGAGTTTATTCATTTTGATATCAAAGACTCCTTTCACGGCCTGGATGACTTCACTTTGTATGCGCGAATTCATCATATAGCGCTCGTGATCAATTTTTGCACTGACCCCAAGAAAGAGAATTTCCCAAATCACCAAGATGCAGATGGAAACGATAAATACCAGGGCAATGGAACTATTGAAGAAGAATAAAACCATCGAGAAGAGGCTAAGGCTGAAAATGGAATTAATCAGTGTGATAATTCCATCAGTCAGAAACATTTCAATCCGGACATTATCGTTGACATTTTGAATGACCTGACCTTCATTGATGTTTTTAAAGCTGAGGTAGTTATTCTTTAATAATTTGTTGTAGTAATGTTCGACGATCACGATGTTTATCCGAACGCCGATATTTCGCAAGATCCAGGTTTTGGAAAAATCGGCCAGCATGCCGCCGATGTTGAAGATGATGATAGCTGCAATAATGTAAATGACAAAGGACTTATCGGAAAAGAAAATTCCCTCATCAACCAATAATCGGGTCAGGAATGGGATGGAAAGCTCGGTGGCCGTCCATATGATGTAGAGCAAAATAGCATAGAGTACTCCTACGCGGAATTTGAACAGGTGTCTGAATAAAGTCCTGAAATTTAATTCACCTATTGCCTCGGGATTTTGCATGTATGTTTTTTCGACTCGTTTTGATCAGTTAATTGTCCGGCATCAGGCCACTGTCAGTTAGGAGCCTCAGCACTCCTTTTTGTTTAAGGCATGTTCCTGGTCGGTAAAGGGCAAAAGAGTGGTGACATAATGGATGTATTTAAAGGTAATATCTAAAAGGAAATTGACAAAATGGCTACTCATAATTGCGCTAAACCATGCACTTGCTCTCGCATGCTGAACAATTTCGTATCATCTTAACTTTTGGACAATTCTTCAGGATATTCATTAGGACGCAAATTTGATACCAGTTTAAAACGTGAATTACTGATATGTGTAAATGTAATGATATCAGTTGGATTTAAGATCCTGTCAGGCTTCTGAAACTGCTAGCTGCCTCCTTTAGACTACCCTGGTATAACAATATATCAACATCTGTTGAAAAAGTTCTTAAACGGAGTTGATTTCGATGGTAAAAGTTGGTGGATTCTTTTACCACTCTGGTAAGCCGATTCCGGTGCAACCTTTTCATTAAAAGTACGGTCTTATAATTATCTTAAATGTAGTTTTAATAAATAATAACTACATTTAAGGTATATGTATGGGGTCGATCAGTTGGAACCGGGTAGGAGGGATGTTAGTAGGTAGATAGGCCGGGGTAACCGGATTCGAAACCAAAATCAAGATTGAGGAAGCTTTAAATTCAATAGGAGTGAATGTAAAACCGAATCCTAAACCACCCAAATGGGCACTTCGTTTCTTTCGTTGGTTCTGTCGGAAAGAATTGATTGAAGCAATTGAAGGGGACCTGATGGAATCATTCAACCGGAGAATAATGCAGGTTGGAGCGAGAAGGGCACGGTGGCATTTTAACGCTGAAGTAATTGGGTTACTGAGACCGGGTATCATACGTTCAATAAATACCAATTTAAATACACCTTATATGATCGGACATCATCTTTTAATCTCCTGGCGGAGTATCATTAAGAACAAGAAAAACTTTGCAATTAACATTACCGGACTGGCAACCGGTATAGCTTGCGCCCTATTCATCGTCTTGTGGGTTAAGGATGAATTAAACACAGATAAGTTTTTTGATGACCAGGACCTCATTTACCAAGTTATAGAGAACCTCAATTATAGCGATGGGGTTCAAACCCTGATAGAGACATCGAGCCCCATGGCCCAATACCTCACAGACCATATGCCTGAAGTGGAATATGCTGCTGCCACCATTCCACCAGGTTGGTTTGGCAGTCATTTGCTATCGGTTGAGGATAAAAATTTGAAAGTTACCGGTCAAATCGTTGGAAAAGACTACTTCAGGATATTTTCATATCATTTCATCGCAGGTGACCCACTGACAGTCATGCAGGAACCCACCTCGATGGTTATTTCCAAGCACCTTGCCATCAGCCTACTGGGCAACCCGGATGACGCCCTGGGTAAAACCATTGAATTTGAGCATGATAAAAAATTTAAAGTAACCGGAGTATTTGAAAACATTCCGGACAATTCTACGATTAAATTTGATTTTGCCCTTTCTACCGAAGCATCCAAAGATACGCCTCCCTGGACCTCTCTAAATACCTGGGACAGCAGCGGACCTCAGGTTTACTTAAAAGTTCGGCGAGGAACAGACATGTATCAGCTCAACAAAAAGGTTGCTTTGGTTCGTAGGGAAATCGCAGAACATACGGTCCGGGAAGCCAAATTGGTTCGCTTTTCCGATTTGTATCTCCATGGCAACTATGAAAACGGGAAGCCCGTTGGCGGGAGAATCCAGTATGTGGAATTATTTTCCATCATCGCAATGATTATTCTGCTCATCGCCTGTATCAATTTTATGAATCTTTCAACTGCGCAAGCCACTAAACGACTAAAAGAAATCGGGATAAAAAAAGTAGTTGGAGCCAGCCGCAATACCATCATTTCCCAATTTATAGTGGAGTCTTTGCTGACTTCATGGATAGCCTTGGGAATTGCCCTTTTGTTGGTCTGGTACCTACTTCCACAATTCAATGGCATTGTCGGAAAAAACCTTGACCTGGTTCCTGACGCAAATGTTTTACTATTATCAATAGGAATTGCCAGTCTATCCGGTTTGATTGCCGGTAGTTATCCTGCCCTTTATCTGTCCGGGATGGGAATACTTTCTACCCTGAAGTCCCAAATTAAAAAATCGGTGGGGGACTATATGACGCGAAAAGGACTGGTGGTCCTCCAGTTTTCGGCATCCATCGTATTGATTTTTGCTGTTTCTGTCGTCTATCAACAAATTCAATTTGTTTTAACACAGAACATGGGTTATGATCAGGAACACATCGTGGTGTTGAATGTTGAAGGTCAAATGAAAACCCAATTAAAGGCATTTGAATCCAGGGTACGCAACTTATCGGGAGTCCGCAATGTTTCAAGCACCACCCATAGCATGGTTGGCCATAATTGGAGCTGGAGTTTTGACTGGGAAGGAAAAGATCGGGAAAACAACGCCCAGTTCCAGGTCTTTGGCGTCGATTACAATTTTGTGGAGACAATGGGTATGGAGATGGTGGCCGGACGTAGTTTTAATCCTGAATTTGGAACGGATACGGCGGGAATCTTACTCAATCAGGCAGCAATCAAAGCAATGAATCTGGACGATCCTATCGGTAAGACAGTGGCAAACGGACAAGCGAAAATCATCGGGATAGTTAAAGACTTTCATTTCAAATCGCTTCATGATAAGATCGAACCAATGATCATGCTCCTGATGCCTCACGACGTGAAATATGTTATGGTCCGTGTAGCAGGGGGTAAAATGACCCAAGTACTGGATGGCCTGCAGGAATACTACAAAACGTTTAATCCGGGATATCCATTTGAATACACTTTCCTGGATGATAAATTTAAGGATCAGTATCAGGCGGAGAAGCGGGTGGCGGTCTTATCCAGGTATTTTGCAGGTCTGGCCATTATCATCTCCTGTCTGGGATTGCTTGGTCTTGCGTTACACACCACCGAGCAACGGACCAAAGAGATTGGAATACGTAAGATATTGGGTGCATCCACCCCCAGGCTTACGACCACACTGATCAGAGAGTTTATTGATCTGGTGCTAATCGCAATGGTAATTGCTACTCCCTTGGAGTGGTATTTGATGAATAGATGGTTGGGTTCTTTTGCTTACCATATAGCATTACAGTGGTGGATGTTTGTTGGTTCCGGTCTTTTGGCCGTGGCAATTGCATGCATTACCATTGGCGGCCAGTCCCTCAAGGTGGCTCTGATGAGTCCTATTCAGAGCGTTCGCGGGGAGTGACCTTGTTAGATATTGTCGTGGAAATTACCGGGAACAGGATCAGAATTGACGAATCACATCCAGACATGACGGGACATAGCTGCTTCCAAAAAGATTTACATGGACGAGTAGATAATACAGTTGATAGATCGGGATACGCTCCTGCCAGCCCTTCTCAAGCGGAAAAGCTTCCCGATAACCCTCGTAAAAGGAATCCGGGAATCCGCCGAACAATAAACTCATAGCCAGATCAATTTCCCGGTGTCCGAAATAGACGGCAGGATCTATTAATACGGGATCTCCGGTAATGGATGCGAGGTAATTCCCATTCCATAAATCGCCATGCAGCAAGGATGGCTTTTCTTCATTCAGCAAGGAAGAAAGCATGCGGGTGAAGTGATCAAATTGACGTTGATGGCTGGATTGAAAGAAGCCGGAAGCGGAAGCACTTTCCCATTGGGGAAGCAAACGCTCACTGATATAAAAATCAACCCAGGACGAATGAAAACGATTGGGCTGCGGCAGGCTACCAATAAAATTGGGAGAATGATAACCATACTGCGGCGCAGTCTTCTGGTGAAGTGCCGCTAACTGACGGCCGAATTTTGTGCCGAAGCTCGCATCCAGATGTCGCGTAGAAGGAACGTATTCCATCAACAGGAAAGCAAAGTCACCAATAGAATCCTGCTGATAGATGGTAGGTGTCCGGATCGATCCGGCAGCATGGATGGTGAGGAGTCCGTCTGCTTCAGCCTGAAGCATGGATTGGGTACAATCGGTACCGGTCAATTTTAATACGTAGGACTGGGATGCATTTTGAAGCAGATATACCTGATTGATGCTACCTCCCGATAATACGGTGGGAATAAAATGATCCATGCCAAGATGGGCCAGGACCACTTGGAGATTGATCACAACTTATTGTCATTTATCATCTGGAGCAGTTCATCCCGGTAGTTTTTGCCAATGGGGAGGTGTTTGGTTTGACCTTTTTCAGTAACCTCAACCATATTGCCGACAATGGCTTCTATCTTATTAACATTGACGATGTAAGAACGGTGTATGCGCTTAAACATTGGTGTGGGTAACTTGTCTTCCAGGCTCTTCATGGTCTGCAAGGTAATTACCCGGGACTGATCCAGGCGGATGATGACATAGTCCTTCAGGCCTTCAATGTAAATGATATCTGCAAACCGGACACGAACCAACTTCTTATCGGCTTTTATAAAGATGTAGTCTTTTTCATCCGTATCCTCGGGATGGCTCTGGTGAGCTTGTACGGTCAGTTTTTGTTCTTCGATGGCCCGGTTTACCGCTTTCATAAAGCGTTCAAAAGATATCGGTTTGAGCAGGTAATCCACCGCGTCCAGCTCATAGCTTTGCAAGGCGTAATTCGAATAGGCGGTCGTAAAGATCACCATGGGAGGGTGTGACAGGGTCTTAAGAAAATCGATCCCGGTCAACTGGGGCATCTGGATATCCAAAAATATCAGGTCAATCCGGTGGTTGTTAATAGCTTCATTGGCTTCAAAAGCGTTATTGCATCGTTTCACGAGCACCAAATCAGGTACCTTCTCAATGTAGGTTTCCAAAACATCCAGTGCCAAAGGCTCATCATCAACAATGATCACGTTGAGTTTGCTCATCTTATAAGATTTCCAGGTTTAGATCCATCAAAACCGTGTATGCATCAGGCTTATCCTCTATGTTTAACGCATAGGCTTGCGGATAGATCAAATTTAATCTTCTTTTTACGTTCATTAACCCTATGCCTCCTACTTTTCGAACTTCCGGGTTGGGTAATGCAGGAGGTTTGCTGTTTTCAATCTCGAAATGCAACTTGGTTCCTTCCACATGCATCAGGATGCGGACAAATCCATGGGAGATACCCCGGTTGAGTCCGTGTTTGAAAGCATTCTCGAGGAATGGGATAAACATTAGCGGGGCGATCTTCTGATCGGATATTTCCCCTTCTACCTCAAAGGTGATGTTTGCTTTATTGCCTTGTCTAAGTAATTCCAGATCAAGGTAATTGCGAATGTACTTGATCTCTTTGGAAAGCAATACCCGGCGTTCATTGCACTCATAAAGCATGTAACGCAGCATTTCGGACAACTTGATCACTATCTCCGGGGCTGCATCTGACTTCTTTAAGGTGAGTGCGTACAGATTGTTTAGTGTATTAAAAAGGAAGTGTGGGTTGATTTGTGATTTCAGAAATTTTAGTTCGGTCTGGATTTGGGAAGTCTCAATTTCTTTACTCGCAGATTGCTGCTTGATGTAGTCGCGGATAATCTTGGTGATGGTTGTTGTCCCTGTAACAAAGAAAAAGGTCAAGAAAAACATCACCATGGCACTGAATCCCATTGGAATTCCGGATACCATCGAATAAACAGCCGTATTAATGGGCGTAATCAACAGGCATAAACCCAATAACATCAACGTATAAAAGAGGAAGTTTTTACTCAGATAAGTCGGGATAAGCAAATAGATGTTGATGTAAACGCCGGCCATCAGAAAGAATAATACAGGCAGATTGCTGATGGCGCTTGGAGCAAGCGGGCGCAAGACCAGAAAAATAACCAGCCAACCCAGCCCATGCCGAAGCAAAGGGTGAGCGATAAACCTGCCAATGGCGCTTCTGCGGATTACTTTGGTTAATGTCATATTCGGATGGTAACTCCGGCCTTCAACGATGGTACTGCTTCCAATTCAAAACCAAAGATAATTTAGACTAAATTATACGAGTGATCGACCATGGAATTTATTCCTTGTACTTAGATGGGCAGTCTCTGGTCAAAAGCATCCACGTCTTCAATTCCTTTCGTAATTTTGCGGCCGATTCATAAATCCAAACAATGGTATACGTTACTCGTATCGAAAAGTTCAATGCAGCCCATAAACTGTGGGTCAAGGACTGGTCGGAAGAAAAGAACTGGGAAATTTTCGGGAAGTGTGCGAATCCAAACTGGCATGGACACAATTATACGCTCTATGTCACAGTGAAAGGCAAACCGGATCCGGTGACCGGATTTTTACTGGATGCCCGGGTGCTTTCGAAAATCATTAATGAGGAAGTCCTTGAACATTTGGACCACAAAAACCTTAATTTAGATGTTCCGTTCATTCCACCGACCATGCTTCCCAGCACGGAGAATCTGGTGATGATCATTTGGGACTTGCTAAAGGACAAAATTCCTTCAGGTCAACTGCATGCCATTAAGCTGTACGAGACCGACAAGATTTATGTGGAGTATTTTGGTGAGTAAATGTAAATCACTTCCATGTCGTACTTAAAAACAGAGGATTATCCGGATAATATAACCGATCAGCTGACCGGATATTACCACCATATTCTGGAAAACCTGGGTGAGGATCCGTCCCGCCAGGGCCTCATGAAGACCCCCGAACGCGTAGCCAAAGCCATGCAATTCCTGACTCAGGGCTATGACCAGGACCCGGTTTCCATTCTGAAATCTGCTATGTTTGATGAAGAATACAGTGAAATGGTCCTGGTAAAGGACATTGAATTGTACTCACTCTGTGAGCATCACATGTTGCCTTTCTTTGGCAAAGCGCACATCGCTTACATCCCAAATGGTAAAATTGTCGGGTTGAGTAAAATACCGCGTGTGGTTGATGTTTTTGCAAGAAGATTGCAGGTTCAGGAGCGCCTCACACTGGAGATCCTCAATTGCATCCAGGAAACGCTGAATCCGCTCGGGGCAGCGATAGTGGTGGAAGCACAACATTTATGCATGATGATGCGGGGTGTCCAAAAACAAAATTCTATGACTACCACTTCGGCATTCACCGGTGAATTTCGTAAGGAAAAAACACGCAGTGAATTCCTCAATCTGATCAGTGCAAGTTTGATCTGATCCATCCGGCCAGACCTCCGGATAATTGTAAACCAGTAAACCAACAACATGAAAGCATATGTATTCCCAGGACAGGCAGCACAGTTTGTAGGAATGGGACAGGACATGTATGAATCCTCTTCACTTGCAAGGGATTTGTTTGAAGAAGCTAACTCTATCCTTGGCTTTCCCATCACAGAGGTCATGTTTACCGGTACTGAAGAAGATTTAAAAGAAACCCGGGTCACTCAACCATCGGTATTTCTTCATTCGGTGATTCGTGCCAAAATGGCGGGCAAGGAATTCAGTCCGGATATGGTTGCTGGGCATTCTCTGGGTGAGTTCAGTGCCCTGGTTGCGAATGGAGCCCTTGATTTTGAGTCCGGCTTGCAACTGGTCTACAAACGCGCGCTGGCGATGCAGCAGGCTTGTGAAAAGAATCCCGGCACCATGGCTGCTATTGTCGGATTGGATGATGCTATTACCGAAACGATATGTCAAACCATAGACGATATCGTGGTTCCAGCCAACTACAACTGCCCGGGACAGCTGGTCATTTCGGGAAGTTTGGCCGGGGTTGAAAGTGCAACAGTAAAATTGAGTGAGGCCGGTGCAAAGCGGGCCATTATCATTGCAGTTGGCGGGGCTTTTCATTCTCCACTGATGAAGCCGGCAGAAGATGAGTTGGCTGCAGCAATTGAAGCGACCATTTTTAAAAATCCGACTTGTCCTATCTACCAGAATGTAGACGCTAAACCGCACCTTGATCCGGCGGAAATCAAGATGAATCTCATCAAACAACTCACTTCACCAGTACGGTGGACATCGATTATGGAGCAAATGATTGCTGATGGCGCCACACAATTTATTGAAGTAGGAGGAACCGGTAAGATGCTGACATCGTTTGTAAAAAGAATTGACCGCAATATGCCAACCGAGGCATTATAATCGTATATTTCAAACCATGGTAGATCGAGAAGCCGCTAAGGGGCAAATATTATTGGCCGAGCCGTTCATGGTCGATCCCAACTTCCGAAGATCTGTGGTATTACTGTGTGAGCATCAAACCGATGGCAGCATTGGCTTTATTCTCAATAAGCCATTAAAAATGAATGTCTCGGAGCTCATTGCTGATTTTCCGGAGTTTGAATCGGAAGTTTATTTCGGAGGTCCGGTGGCGACGGATACCATCCATTACATTCATAATGTAGGCGAGTTGTTGGAAGAAAGTGTGGAGGTAAATCGCGGCGTTTACTGGGGAGGGGACTTTAGTAAACTCAAATTCCTGATCTCCTCCAAGCTGGTTGAACCGGGAAATATCCGGTTTTTCGTAGGGTACTCCGGATGGTCCTCCGGACAATTGCATGAAGAGCTGGGTTATGGCAGTTGGGTGATTGCCGATATGCATGCTAACTATCTTTTTAAGTCCCACCCGGCCTCCCTTTGGAAGCAGGTTATGTCCAACAAAGGGCACAACTATGAAATTATTGCTCAAATGCCCGACTCGATCAATTGGAATTAACTTTGAGGTAGTATAAACCGGTATCCCACGCCTTTTAGAGTTCTGATCTCCACACCAGGGTCTGCATTCAGATAGTTTCTTAATTTATTGATGTAGACATCCAGATTCCTTGAATTAAAAATAGAATCGTCACCCCAGACACTTTTTAGGAGGAGGCTTCGGTCGATGACATCGTTTTTCTGTTCATACAGGTAATTCAGGAGTTGGGTTTCCCGGTGAGACAGTACATACTCCTGATCACCGGATATGAGGGTTTGACGCAATGGATGAAAGCGGAACGTACCCACCCAATATTCTTTGTTTTCCTGATTTTCTTTACGGGAGATGTGGGTGAGCTGTAATAAATTCTGGATTCGTAAGATCAACTCCTCCATACTGAAAGGCTTGCGAATGTAATCATTACCGCCGGCCTTAAAGCCCTCGACCACATCCTGGGCTTGCGTTTTCGCTGTCAGAAACAGAATGGGCATTTCCGGATGGAGGTCTTTGATGGATTTTGCAAGCAAAATACCATCCTGATGCGGTAGCATGATATCCAGGACACAAATATCCGGCTGGAAGCGATGGAATGCATCCATAACGGTATTTCCATCTTCCTGCAAATTCACCTGGAAACCACGGCTTTCCAGGCTTTCTTTCACGATTTTTGCTAGGAATACCTCATCCTCAACGTATAAGATTTTGATCATGACGGGTGCGTTTTTATGAAATGCAATTCAAACCGGCTGCCTCGACCCGGTTCACTTTTGACCTGCACGGAACCGCCCAGCATTTCCATGACTTGTTTGACATAATGGAGGCCCAGTCCATAGCCTTTGACCGTGTGCGTATTGCCTTGAGGTACGCGGTAAAATTTATCAAAGATTCGTTCCAGATCGTCGGGATGTATCCCAATCCCCTGATCGGCAGCCGACCAGATAATGCCGGTTGCGGATTCGGTTAATTGAATGGTTAGTTCGGGATTTTCTTTGCTGTATTTTAATCCGTTATCGACCAGGTTGTAAAGGACATTGGTCAGATGCATCCGGTCAGCCTGAATAAAATATTCTGCAGGTGCATTTAGTTGAACGACAGCATGCAGGTTATCGGTTTGGATCTTCAGGCTATCCAGTATCTCCCTGGTCAACTGAAGCAGTCCTATTGATTCCAGTTGAAATTTGATTTTATTGCTTTCTATCGAGGTGGTACGCAATACCTGATCTACCAGCAAATGCAGCCTTGACAGTTCTTTTTTGGACATATCAAGGTATTCTGCCGTTTTTTGCGGGTCCTTCAATACATTAAAACTTTCCAGTGCTTCCAGGGCAACACTAACCGTAGCGATGGGGGTCTTCAATTCGTGCGTCATATTGCTTACAAAGTTGTCCTTCATCTCGGTTAAAGCTTCTTGTCGTCTCATGGTCCTCCAACTCAGGATGAAAGCTCCGTAGATGCAGAAAAGCAAAATGAAAGAAAACAATCCTTGAGGCCAGATTTCCCGGGATATGGACCAAAGCGTGGGGGTAAGGATCACAGCCAAACGATTGCCGCTGACCGGGTCAAAGTAAGCACGCGTCATCCATGGATCGAATGTTTCTGGTTGATTGTCAAAATGCTTGAATTGGTAGGAAATGTATGGAAAAACCTGATGGGCATCTCTTTTGAAGTGACGTTCTATCATTTGAACCATCATCGTATCTACACCTTCCTTGCTTCCACCTGATGCGCGTACAATGATAGTTGCCGCGCTGAAGAGGTCCTTTCCTGGAGGTCCATCAAAAACCTGCTTCTTCATAAAATGCTGGCTGGTGTCTTTCCGGTCCTCCTCCGAATGGATGAGAAAAGTTTTTGGAGGGCGAGGCATCATAAAGGTTTTTGCATAGCGCAGGGTGTCCATTTCTATGCGGATGTTAAAAAGGGAGTCCCCGGACCTAGCCATTGAATCACCGGTTTTAAATCGCCAGCGCAAAAGTGAATCCTCAGCCGTACGCACGGCCTGATTAAACACAAAATCACTGCGTTCATGCAGGTCGGCACGCGCCCGCAAATAGGATTCACGCATCCAAAATGCTACAAACAAAGTCAGTAGCACGGAGCTGAAAAGCATGACATAAAGTAGCCATCTGGATTGCATACATCAAAAATACAGGCTTATTGGTGGAAGCTTGTTTTTCATTAACCTTAATTAACCTAAGACTAAGGTGGATTAACCCGAAGTTTGAATGAACCCGCTAATTTTGACGAAAATTCTATGATATGAAATATTTAGCTGGACTCATTACACTATTATGCTTCCATTTTACACTTGCCGCGCAGGAAGCCGGCACCATAACCTACGCACAGACAGTACGGCTTGAATTCAAATTTGAAGGTGCTCCACCGCCGCAGATGGGACGGGATATGCCTAAAGAACATACGTTACAAATGGTTTTGATTCGCAAGGGAGACGAGGTACAATATAGATTGAAAGATCAGGGAGAGCCTGGCAATGACATGAACTTTACTTCTGAGGAAGGGGGACAGGTTAATATCAGGATGGCTCCGCCACAGGATATACTTTATGAAAATCTGGCGGATGCCAGGTTTATTGAGCAGAAGGAATTTTTAGGTAAAAAGTTTCTGATCAAAGATGCATTACCCACTTTTGAGTGGAAGCTCACCGGTAAATCGAAGCAGATTTTGGATTACCCATGCCAGGAAGCCATTCTCCAGGATACTTCAAAAAATGTTGTAGCCTGGTTCTCACCGATGATCCCTTGGCAACTGGGTCCAGGAAAATATGCCGGTCTTCCCGGATTGATATTGGAGATTATTCAAGATGATGGCCAGCGGGTTTTGACTGCTACTTCCGTCGAATTGAGCGAGCCGGCCGTGGCTATAGAAGTTCCGGATAAAGGAAAGGAAGTGACCCAGGAAGAATACGACAAGATCGTGGAAGAGAAAATGAAGGAGATGGGTGGCCGCCCGGGTTCTGGTGGTCAGATTCATATGATTATCAGACAGAATTAACGGCTACGACGGCATTTGTTCCCTCATCATTAAATTGCATTTTATGAAAAGCGTTTTTACACTTTTCCTAGTAGGTTTTTGGGTTATTTCCTGGAGCCAAACGAGCCAAATTGAAGGCAAGGTGCAGGATGAAGAAAACATCGGCTTGCCAAGCGCAACCGTAGTTTTATTGCAGCCAACGGATTCGGTCATGAAGTATTTTGCCATCACCGACGGTCAGGGTGGTTTTGTTATAAAAAATGTTAAGCCAGCCAGTTACCTGCTGCAAGTAAGCTTCATGGGGTATCGCACCTATTATCAATCGGTGGAAGTACAATCCAACCCTGTTCAGCTGGGAAACATAACGCTTGAATTGGAACAACAACTTTTGGACGAAGTCGTGATCAGTGAAGACAGGGTTCCTATCCGGATCAATAAAGACACCATAGAATACGATGCGGGGGCTTTTCAGACCCAGCCTAATGCTGCAGTGGAAGAATTGTTGAAAAGATTGCCGGGCGTTGAAGTTGAATCGGATGGAAATGTCAAAGCTCAGGGTAAAGATGTGCAACAAATCCTGGTCGACGGGAAAGAATTTTTCGGAAAGGATCCGAAGATTGCAACCAAGAACCTGCCGGCTGATGCTATTAAGAACGTGCAGGTCTACGATAAAAAGTCTGACCTGGCTGAATTTACCGGAGTGGATGATGGCGTTCGGGACAAGACCATCAATCTTGAGTTAAAGGATTCTCACAAGTCCGGATTGTTTGGAAATGTTACGGCCGGATATGGCGATCAGGGCCGATATTTAGGCAAATTGAACCTGAATAACTTTACCAAGAAGACGAGGTTGTCCTACATCGGTTCTTTGAATAACATCAACCAGGAGACCTTTTCCATCATGGATTATTTCTCGCTCACCGGAGGACTAGGAGGGGGCTTTGGCGGTGGTCGTGTCCGTCTGGAGATCAATACGGATGATGGGGCTTTTCCGGGTGGTGTGCAAAGTGGTATCAATACCATTTACAGTTCAGGCCTTAACTTGAGTCACGACTTTTCAAAGAACACATCATTAACAGCAAGCTATTTTTTTAATGGGACCCGTAATGACCTCTATCAGACCGTAAACGAACAACAATTTCTGCCAACGGGAAATCTGTTCTCGGACGATTTGACCGACCGGTTACAAAAACGATACGATCATCGTGTAAATCTTCAATTTAAAAGTAACATTGATTCCCTGCAGCAGATTCGACTGAATACGAAAGTAGGGTTTAACGATTTTAACCAGAATGCCGAAAGTAGTAGTTTGAATTCCAATGCTTTAGGTGCGTTGTTAAACAGTAGTACACAAAATTATCTGGTGGACGGGAACCGTACCAGCTGGTCTATTGAAGGCGCCTACCGAAGGAAATTGGGTAAGCCGGGGCGATTTGTCGCATTGTCCGGCAATGTGGGTCAAAACGATCAGGATCAGCAGGCATTCATCGATGCCCTGAATCTGTATTATTCCGGTGGACAGGAGTCGTTGTCCGATACGCTGAACCAGGAGCAAAATCAGCGTCAAAAAGAAATCAATTACCAGGCACAGTTAAACTATACCGAGCCAATCGGTAAAAATAGCCTGGTGGAATGGACGCTGCAACGTGGCAAGGATGACCGGGATATTGATCAGACGGTCTGGGACCTTTTGATGATCTTTCCTGAGCGCTTGCTTAATGAGGACTTATCCCAGGCTTACCAGCAGGCGTTCACGCGCACGTCGACCGGTTTGAGATGGCAATATGCGCATAAAAAGACCCGTACAAGTGTCGGCGTGAAATGGCAGCAGTCGGATTTACACGGAAAGAATGCCGAGGCATCAGCACTGGATAAACGATTCAGAAACGTTTTGCCCTATGCCCGTTATTCCTATGAGTTTTCTTCCTCGACCAATCTGAATCTGGATTATTCAACGGGTATTCAGGAGCCATCTTTACAACAACTTCAACCTTTGGTCAATAACAATGATCCGCTGAATATTTACATTGGCAACCCTGATTTGCAACCCGAATATCGACACAATCTGTCACTCCACTTCTTCTCATTCAATCAATTTTCCGGCATCAACTTTTTCGCCAATGTGCAAAGTAGTTATGCGCTCCATAACATCGTTAATGCAAAAACAATTGATACGCTGTTCCGTCAGGTATTACAGCCGGTCAATACCGATCATGCCTGGCAGCATATTGCGAGCTTTAATTTTGGTGCACCGCTTAATTTCATTAAGTCACGCTTTAATATTTCGGCCAATTACGTGCTGGATGCCTACGACAACCTCTTGAATGATCAACTAAACAGCATCTCTTCCTTTAATCAAAGCTACCGTGTACGGGTGGATAACCGGAACAAGGATAAGGTAGATATTGGCGTTGGTGCTAGTATTGCCTGGCAGCAGGTGGAAAATTCCATTGAGACCGGTACTACTTCACAGTACAACCGGAAGTCTCTTTTCGTTGAAACCAGTCTGAATGCGATAAAAAACTGGATAATTAGCCAGTCTTTTAATTATGCCAGTTACAAGGGGGCGGCCGGGGCGGCCTCACAGAAATTGCCTCTTTGGGATGCCTCCATTTCTACTTTTGTTTGGAAGAAAAAGCTGCAATTTAAGTTCGAAGTGGTTGACATCCTGAACCGGAACCGTGGCATTAGCCAAAACGTCGACCTCAATAGCATCCAATTCATTCAGTACCGGTCATTAGGTCGTTATTTTATGATGTCGGCAATTTATTCGATCAAAAATTTTGGACCTTCACCGGTTCAGATTAAGATGGAGCGTTTTTAAGGACTTCGCGAGCGGATTCAGGAAAGCCCCGATTTACATCCGAGACAGGAAGACCAGTTCACAAAAAACACCATTTGGGCAGATCAACTTTCTGATAATAAGTCAATTAAGCCGGTCAAGCTGGAGTTATTTGTGGCCTGTTTCCTTTCGGCCGCTTCATTTGGTGTACTGCTGAACTGCCTTATATTTGCGGTCTAAAATAGCCGCATTGATTTATTTACAGGATTTAAGGGTTCAATATGGGGACCGGGTACTTTTCTCTGACCTTGATTGCTCGATCGGGTTGAATGATAAAATAGGCCTGGTTGGACAGAACGGTACAGGCAAGAGTACCTTGTTAAAAATAATAGCCGGGGAAATTGATGCTCAGACAGGCCGGGTTGAAGCACCCAAAAATATCCGGATCGGATATCTCAAACAAATGCTGGACCCAAACACCTCTCAATGTGTTCTAGAGCAATGTTTGAGCGTATTTCCAGAAATCGTACAGGCTCGGAAGAAGATCCAATCGCATTCCAATACGGAAGTCTGGACCGATGAAGATCATGAAGCCCTGGAGATTTGGCATGACCGCGGTATGGAAAAGGAAGTGCAAGCCATCAAACTGCTAAGGGGGTTGGGTTTTTCTCAGGATGATCTCTACAAGCCGCTTTCACAATTTTCGGGAGGTTGGCAGATGCGCGTCGAATTGGCCCGCCTGCTTTTGGAAGAACCCGATATCCTTCTTCTCGATGAGCCTACTAACCATCTGGACATTGAATCAATTATCTGGTTTGAATCGTACCTGAGGCAGTTTCCAGGAGGTTTCATCCTGATATCCCACGACAAAGATTTTCTGAGAAACTCCATTTCACGGACCCTGGAAATTGAAGGAGGGAAAATCGAAGACTACCGGGTGGGTTATGACCGGTACCTTGAAGAAAAAGTGCAGAGAGCTGCGATTAAGGCTGCTGCCTATCAGAACCAGCAAAAATACATAGCAGAAAAAGAAAAGGTCATCAACAAGTTTAGGGCAAAGGCTTCCAAGGCAGCCATGGCGCAATCGATGATGAAACAGCTGGATCGAATTGAGCGGATTGAGTTGGATGAATACCAGGACCGTGCATTTAAACTGCGTTTTGATCCTGCTCCAAGGGCTGGAGCCTGGGTGCTGAAAGGGGAGGGCATTAATAAATCCTATGGACCTAAAGAAGTATTGCGCTCGGTCGATGTAACCATTGAACGAGGTGAACGGGTTGCCTTTGTCGGGCAAAACGGCCAGGGTAAATCGACACTGGTTAAAATCCTGGTGAAATCGATACCAGCGACTGCTGGTAAAGTGGAACATGGTTATCAAGTGGCCTTGGGATATTATGCGCAGGACCAATCGGATGCATTGGATGCTTCCAGAACGTTATTGCAAGCGATCGAAGATGCAGCCCCGGAAAGTAAGAGAACTCAGCTCCGGTCCATACTGGGAGCTTTCTTGTTTTCCGGAGAAGAAGTAGATAAAAAAGTATCCGTCTTGTCAGGGGGAGAGCGGGCGAGGCTGGCTCTTGCTTGTTTATTAACACATCCCATCAATGTCTTGGTGCTCGACGAACCTACCAATCACCTGGATATGGCTTCGAAACAAGTTTTGAAAGAGGCACTGCTGGCATACGATGGAGCTCTTGTTGTCGTAAGTCACGACCGTGATTTCCTTCAGGGGTTGACCAATAAAGTCATCGAATTCAGGGACCACCAGGTGTTCGAATACCTGGGCGACATCAATTATTTTCTGGACAAACGGAATGCACAGGATTTGCGCGAAGTTAGCCGGGGACCTCAAGGCGAACAAGCCGCCCCGAAGCCTAAGCTGGATTATGAACAAAGGAAGAAGCTCAACCGGCAGTTGACCTATCTGGAACGTGATATTGAAAAACTGGAAGAGAAAATTCAACAGATTGAAAAGGATCGAGCTGAAGTGTCCTTTTACGACGATCCAAACCATAAGGCCAAACTGGATGAGTTGGAAACGCTCAAACAGCAATTACACCAAAAATGGAACGAATGGGAACAGATCTCCAAGGAGCTGGATGAAGGGTGATCCGATTTCCGCGGTTGAAAGCTTAAATTGACAAAGTTGTGACAATTCGCTTTCCGGCCGTTCCACGCAATCTTTTATTTTTGTCCCCATCTAAAAAGAGAGATCAATGAAAATTTATGTACTTGCAATCGGACTCCTGATCGTTACCACCATGGTCAATTGTGCCAATCAATCCACTGATAATACGTCCGAGAGCATGAGTACGGAAAGTGTTGTAAGTGATAGTTTGGTCAAGCCTGGTGAAGAACAGTTTTTTAAGTCCTTGCGCCAGCTTTCATTCGGAGGGGATAATGCTGAGGCCTATTGGAGTTTCGATGACACGAAATTGGTCATGCAGGTCACTAACCCCGCTTGGAATGTATCGTGTGATCAGATTTTTTATATGGATGTCGCCGGTGAAAAAACTTCGGGATATAAGCCAACACTGGTAAGTACAGGGAAAGGCAGGACGACCTGTTCTTACTTCCTACCCGGAGATTCGACCATCATTTATGCTTCAACGCATCTTGCGGCGGATACCTGTCCCCCGACACCAGCTCACCGTTCGGATGGAAAATATGTTTGGCCGATCTATGCTTCATTTGATATTTTCAAAGCCGATCTCCAGGGAAATATCCTGGCACAAATGACCAATACGCCCGGGTATGATGCTGAGGCGACCGTATCGCCAAAAGGGGATAAAATTGTATTCACCTCACTACGGAATGGAGACCTGGATCTGTATACCATGAACCTTGACGGAAGTGATGTAAAACAGGTAACGAACGAACTGGGATATGATGGTGGCGCATTTTTCTCGCCGGATGGAACGCAACTCATATTCCGGGCATCGCGACCCAAAACGGAAGAAGCTATTCGCGAGTATAAAGAATTGCTTCAGGAAGGGTTGGTTACGCCGACCGAAATGGAACTGTTCATCTGTAATGTAGATGGCACCGACCTACGCCAGATAACATCGCTGGGTAAAGCAAACTGGTGCCCATTCTTCCACCCTTCAGGCAAGAAAGTCATTTTTGCATCCAACTATGCTACTGAACGCGGATTTCCCTTTAATCTGTATATGATTAACCTGGATGGAACCGGATTGACCAAGGTGACGGCGGATGGTACTTTTGATGCATTTCCTGTATTCTCCAATGATGGAAAATATCTTGTATTTTCATCGAACCGGAATAACGGTGGCAACCGTGATACCAATTTGTTTTTAGCCGAATGGAACCCAAACCAATAAATGAACAATCTAAGCGTCCTGCGTGGGTCCGCTGGCTCAAGCGCATGGGAGTGGCCGGATTTTTATTTTTCCTGATTAAGGGATTGGTTTGGATTGCGGTCTTTTATGGCTTAACCAAATACATCGGTTGCGAAGCCTAAGTTATCTGAAGCGCCAGGGCAGAGGATTCTTCAAAATGCCCTATATTTAAAGCCGGACTACCAAAATTCCGCTAATTTGGCAAATCGTCTTCACACTAACCTGCTCAATCAGATTGTGTCGAACTATTCACGCCGCTCAGAAGCTGTCAATGCATTGAGTGAAATTCTGCGTATCACACCGGATGCCATTTACCGGCGTCTGCGGGGGGAATCCCTGCTGAATGCCGAAGAAGTGGAACGGTTGGCCGTGCACTATGGTGTATCGCTGGATGCTTTGATGGAGACAAATTCACGCCATGTCACTTTTGACTTTTTGCCCGGCAACGGAGACCAGCAAATCATTTCTGTAGAACACTTTATGCAATCCATTCATGCGGTTTTACTGGACATGAAGCACTGCACTCAAGTGAAATTTTATTCGATCAGTGCCAACATGCATTTGTTTTATTATCTCCTGGCCCCGCGATTGTTCAAATTTAAATTATTTGTTTGGGGTAACACCATCTGGAATATCCCGGGATTGCGCATGGAGAAATACAGTGAGCAAATATTTCCTGCTTTTATCGATGGGCTTATCCAGCGCATCCGGCAGGACTTTTTAGCCTATCATACGGTCGAGCTGTGGAGCATGAGCATGGTTGATGACACCTTGAATCAACTTGCTTACTTTACCTACTCGGGCAGGTTCGAAAGTCCTGATATCGTCCAGAGCCTTTACGACGAGCTGACGGAGTTGATTCGGTTGCTTCAGCATTTTGCGTCGCATGGACATAAATACAACTGGATGGAAGTACCTCTTGGTCCGTTTGAGTTGTATCACAATGAAGTAATCCACGCCTCGCAAACTTTCTATGCATCATCCATTGAAAGAGAATTGGTCATTATGCCATTTGCTACGCCTAGTTTTGTCGTAACACAAAACCAACAAACCTGTGATCACATCAAGCTTTGGTTTGACCGGATCATCCGCAAGTCCAGTCCCATCAGCACGACCAATGAAAAGAACCGTAATTTCTTTTTCAATCAGATCCTCCAAAATATCAACTTTAGCCGCCAACGCCTGGAGCATCTCCTTGAATAATGGTACTTTTGGCGCTGTCATCAACGCTGCGCCAGATCCATGGCAGATAAATACAATAAAAGAGGCGTTTCAGCTTCAAAGAGTGAAGTTCATACCGCGATAGCAGGTTTGGACAAAGGGTTGTATCCCAACGCATTTTGCAAAATCCTGCCGGACGTTTCGACCGGAAATCCGGAATTTGTAAACCTGATGCATGCCGACACGGCTGGTACCAAGACGGTGCTTTCCTACTTGTATTGGAAAGAGAAAAATGACCTTTCCGTTTGGTCGGATGTTGCTCAGGACGCATTGGTCATGAACCTTGATGACATGGGGTGCGTAGGCGCAATTGACCGGATTTTGGTTTCTTCGACCATAGGCCGAAACAAACACCTTATCCCGGGAGAAGTCCTTACGGAAATCATACAGGGAACTGCTCGATTTGCAGAGAAATTAAAAGCTTATGGTGTTAACCTCCAATTGGCGGGAGGGGAGACGGCTGACGTAGGAGATGTGGTCCGGACGATTGACATTGGATTCACCACTTTTGCCCGGTTGGCTAAAGCCGATCTTATTGTTAATGCAATTAAACCGGGAGATATCATCGTAGGGCTTGCGGCATATGGACAAGCCAGCTATGAAGATCGTTATAATTCCGGTATCGGTTCCAATGGTTTAACGCAGGCCAGACATGATGTACTTGACAAACGGTATGAGCGTTATCCGGAGAGCTTCGATCCGCATACAGAAGCAGCCTATCGCTTTACCGGATCATATGGGCTTACCGACCAGGTTAACCTTCAGGGTAAGGATTATGAAATCGGACAGCTGCTGCTGTCCCCAACCAGGACCTATTTACCGGTATTGGCTGCTTTGTTGCGTTCTCCGGTGAAATCCTCGATTCACGGGATTATTCACAATACCGGTGGGGGACTGACAAAGGTGATGAAATTCGTCGATCAATGCCGGATTGTTAAGGATCGATTGTTGCCCGTTCCTCCGGTGTTTGAACTCATTCAGCAAGTGTCAAAAGCGCCTTTGAAAGAGATGCATCAAGTTTTCAATATGGGTCAGCGATTAGAAGTGTATATTCCAGAAAATCAAGCGAATAATGTCATTGATATCGTAAATGACTTTAACATAGATTGTCAAATCATCGGATATGTGGAGTCCGCTGGGATCAATGAATTGGTTATCAGCCGGGACGGGGATGCCTGGTCGTATCATCCTGGAGAATATTAATGTTGCCTTTCCGTTCAGAGTTATTGTCTAATCTTCGGTCCGCTTTCCTTCAAATTGACCGTTCGGTTGATGCAGGACTATGATGTTATTATCCTTTCCTTTAAATGAAACCGAGTATCCGGTTAAGTCCGTTACTTTAAATTGGTTTTCAAGGATTGGCTGAAGGGTATATGTTGCTTGTCCGGCCGGCGTCATCTTTAGTTGGTCCTCGGCCAGTAGGACAGTAATTTTGAGTCCATTGACCTCATATGTGCCAATAAATTGTTTCAAATAATCCGGACGTTTCCAGAGATCCGATGCAATCCGTTCAAAAATGATTGGGTCAACTGCCTGTTCAAGGGGCACTTGAAGCTGATCAATGAAGTTGCCCATACCTGCATCAAATTTGACCTTGATCACTTCGTCACCCAGATCTTCTTCCTTACCCTGAAATAAATCTACGTCCTCCGGAATTAAAGGAAGATGCATAAAATTATAAGATGCATGTAATGTGTCTCCCGCCAATGTAATCGTAATTTTTCCATAAGCGGGGTGTTCAAATGTACCGGTGTAATCTTTTAGTGGCCTTACCGGACTGAATGCTTGAACCTCTTCCTTTATTTCACGGTCATTTTTCTCTTCATCCTGTTTTGGTCCCCGGCCAGTCACTTGTAGCCAGCGGTCTTTTCCCGATTGAACCCAATTTGAGCCATCGATACCTAACACCTTGTCCATGAACGAGAAACTTAAAGCTGATGAAAGTGGTGTTCCGTTCATGTTAGCGAGTACGACCATGCCAAAACCTTTTTCCGGAACCAGGTGAACATGGGCGGTAAATCCATCGATGTTTCCTCCATGGGAAACGATTTTGAGGTTGTGGTAATATAAAATAGACCATCCAAGGCCATAAAATGCTTCAGAAGTACCTGGTTTGGCAAATATGTCCGCACCGGACATATGAGGTTTTTGGATGTAATCAAATAAAGAGGGATCTATTAATTGGTGATTGCCTACCTTGCCTTTGTTCAGGTTGAAAGCTACCCATTTCACCATGTCTTCTGCCGAACTGTTAATGGAACCTGCTGGCCCGATGGCATCGATATTTCGATAGGGAATCTCAACGACTCCTGCCTTAGTCCAACGGTAAGGTTTGCTGGCTTTTGTATTACCGGTCATTTCTGATGTTGTGAAATTGGTGGCTTTCATATCCAGTGGCGTCAGGATCCGGGACCTGGTGAAATCTTCCCAACTCATTCCAGACAAGCGTTCGCACAGGATACCTGCAGTCATGAACATCAGGTTCTGGTATTGAAATTTTGTACGGAAAGGTTCGCTGGGTTCAAGATATTTTAGGCGCTGGTAAAGCTCCTGGCGGGTCCATTCACTCCCATACCACAACAAATCGTGCCTTGGCAGACCGGATCGATGGCATAATAAATCCTCTGCGGTCATCTCCTGACTAGCAAAGGTGTTGTAAAGTTCAAAGTCCGGGAGATATTCATGGACCGGTTTGGTCCATTCCAGCTTGCCATCATCGACCAGCAGGGCGTTAGCGGTTGCTGTAAAGGCCTTGGTCGTGGAACCGATCCCAAAAAGTGTTTGTGCGTCCGCTGGCACCTTTTTATCCACATCCTGAAACCCAAATCCGTCAGCGAGGAGCACCTTACCATCGTAGTAGATGGCTACTCCGATACCAGGCACTTCAAAAAGGTTCCGAACCGAATCGATGTAGTGATGCCACCCGGTAGTATCTACCTGGCTCGCGTTGGCTCCTTCGAGCGTCAGTGATAGAGGTAAGGCAGCCGGCCCCTGATAAAATGTTCCGTTAAATGCAGTAGGGGACTCAATTTTTCCTCCATAATGGACATTGCCGGGAATGCCTGGCACCTTAAACAGTATAGAATCTTTGGTAATACGAAGCTCCGAAGCGGGAAATTCCTGTGCGGTCTGTTGGGGTACCTGGAAGGTGACTTGCCAGTCGGACAACCTTTCGATCGTGACGACAACTTCCAACTTGCCATTAGGAATTTGTAATTGCCCTTTATAAGTTCCCGGTTCGATCTGAGCCGAAAGTTGTGAAACAAAAGCAAGACTCAGGATAGTTGCAGTGCGCCAATAGCTCAAGTGGTTCATTTGGAAATAATTTCATTTCACCCAAATTAAGCATTGCAGCAGAGATTGGGGCAGCGAATCGATCAAATTGGAATTACAGACAGACCAACGACCAAAGAATCCAGCTGTTTTTGTGAAATTAACTTCTAAACGGTATCGCTTTCCGGCAGGTTTTCTACCCGTTTGAAGTAAAACAATAACGCCAACCCGCCACCAATGCAGGTGGTAAATACCGTGGTAAATACCTTTGGTAATGGAAGAGCTTTCTCTAATACGGCTCCTGCAAATAAACCACAGCCAATGCCAATCAATAACAAACCCCAACGCAGGGCCACGAATTTACGTGGTGAAGCCGCAGGTGTTACCACAACCCCGCTCATACGTTCTTTGTGTCGCGTATAAAAATACATATAGGTAATCACAATGACCGATGACCAGAATCCGATGACGGCTACTAAACCAATTATTTCACCCATGATGCTTGATTTTAATGATTTGTCCATTGGACATATGAGGCATCTGGTAGGTTACATTTCTGGAGTAATTTTTTTTCAAATGTGAAAAAATATGGTTGCCCGGTGCTATAAACTTGGATTCTGTTTGCACAAATTCTCCGTTATCCGTAACCTTTATACTGATGTTGATGTCAGATTGATACCTATGTCGACAGAACAGGAGTTGATTGATGGACTCGTTCGTAAAAACGATGTCACCGTACGCGCATTCATTCGGATGCACCAAAACTATGTTTATACATTGTGCATCAGACTGTTGGGAGATGAAATGAAAGCGGAGGAAGCGACACAGGATACTTTTATGCAGGTGATTCGAAACATTGAAAAGTTTGATGGAAGATCCCGGATTACGACCTGGATGTACACCATCGCACACAACATTTGCATCAATCAGTTGAGAAAATCCAAGCGATCAACTTTCACGCAACTTGAAGACACCGAGATTGCTTCGAAACCAGCTGAAGAAAAGACAGATCAGGCCGTGTTAGCACAAGAACAAAAGGACCGGCTTGAAAAATGCATGCAACAGTTATCCCCGGATTTGAGAGAGGTATTGACCCTTTTCTATTTTAAAGAGCTTTCCATTCGAGAGATTGGAGCCATCAATGGGGATTCGGAAGCAAACATTAAAGTAAAACTACACCGTGGTAGAAAACAGTTAAAAGCATTGCTAGAAACCTCAGTGCATGGTCAAATTGATTTGCTATATGGATGATTATTTGATAAGCAAATACCTGGATGATGAATTGTCGTCCACAGAAAGAGCCCAGTTTGATGCCCGGCTCAAAACCGATGCGGCGTTCCGCAAGGAAGTCGAAGCTATGGAAGCAGTCCACCGGATACTTTCAGAATTTTCCACATTTCCGGCACCTGAAAGGCTGGAACAAAAGATCATGCAGCAGGTTGCTGAAGGTTTTAATCCAATGTTGCGTTTTGTGCAATGGATCGTCATTACATGGGCATTCCTTACATTAGTTTTACTGGTATTAAAATTCACCGGATTAGTTGCCTTTTCCGATCAGGTTTCCGGGTTGGATGTAAAATCTTTGCTGGATGGCTGGCAGCATTACCAATCTATTTTTGGAATGATTTTTAGTGTCACCTTTACCTTATTCATCTTGTATTTCAGTCAGAACTGGTTGAAAAAACTGGCCCATCAACTGCCGAAATCGACGCATTAACCGCCGTGATCCCATCCACCTATGTAGGTCGAAGGCGTCAGTTGTCTCATTTCGGTCTTTACCTGCTCATCGATATCCAGGGAATCGATAAATTGATGCAATACGTCTTTCGTGATCTGGTCCTGTCCTCGGGTTAAAGCTTTTAATTGTTCATACGGTTGATCGACGCCTTCTCTGCGTAAAATGGTCTGAATGGCTTCGGCAAGAACAGCCCAGTTTCGATCCAGGTCATCCGTGAGAGCTCGTTGGTTGAGTTGTAATTTGGATAATCCTTTTTCCAGGGACTGCAAAGCAATCAGCATGTGTGCAAACGGTACACCAGCATTTCTCAAAACGGTGCTGTCTGTGAGATCTCGCTGGAGTCTGGAAATTGGAAGTTTTTCGGCCAGAAATGCGAGCAGCGCATTGGCAATACCCAAATTGCCTTCTGCATTTTCAAAATCAATTGGGTTCACTTTATGTGGCATAGCTGAGGATCCCACCTCATCCTTGACCGCCTTCTGTTTGAAATACTCCATGGAAATGTAGGTCCAGATATCGCGGCAGAAATCCACTAATATGGTGTTGAGACGAATCCAGTTCTGGAACAAAGCGGCGAGATCGTCGTAGTGGTCGATTTGGGTGGTGAATACCGAGCGTTTTAGTCCAAGATGTTGCTGGAGGAACCGATGGCCGAATTCAAACCAATCGATGGAAGGAAAGGCAATGAAGTGCGCATTGAAATTGCCGGTAGCTCCACCAAATTTTCCATAATAGCTTTGATTTTCCAATACGTCCAGAACCTTTTGAAGCCGGCTGACAAATACCATCCATTCCTTTCCCATGGTTGTAGGTGATGCCGGTTGACCATGTGTCCTGGCTAACATTGGAATATCCTTCATTGCCAGGGCTCTTTCACGCAATAGGTTAACTAAAAGGCTGAGTTTGGGCAACACGACTTGCTGAAGGCCGTCACGGAGAAGCATGGGTACCGCAGTATTGTTGATATCCTGTGAAGTAAGACCAAAATGGACAAATTCCAGGTATGCACCCAGGCCGATCGATTGCATCTGTTCTTTGACCCAATATTCGACAGCTTTAACATCGTGGTTGGTAATTCGTTCTTTGTCTTTGATCCAGATGGCATCCTGCTGGTCAAAATTATCAACCAATCTTCTCAATTTATCAGCTGAATGTTCATTCAGTGGCTGGAGGACAGGTACCACCTGTGAAAGTGCGATCAGGTATTCGATCTCAACCCGGATCCGGTATTTGATCAATCCGAATTCTGAAAAATAGGGTTGGAGTGATTTGGTTTTGTTGGCATACCGCCCATCAACCGGACTGATTTGAAATAATCCTTCCATGACCTAAAGTTCGTCTTGTAGCCGCTTGAAATAATAATACGTTTCGGTTTGGGAGCGAATGGCAAGATCGCTTCCGTCTCTTTTGTATTGGTTGTTGAGTTTGTGTTTCACGAGCCTGGCTTTGACATTGTCGTTGAGCTGGATCTGGAGCAAATCGTGAATGGTTTTCTTGATCGTCGGATTGTAAACGGGGATAGCGGTTTCTATTCGGTGGCTCAGGTTTCTGGTCATCCAATCCGCCGACCCAAGGTACATCAACTCTTTACCGCCATGGTGGAAAACATAAACACGTGCATGTTCGAGAAAACGGTCAACGATGCTGATGCATTCGATGTTTTCACTGTACCCCCTGACTCCCGGCACCAGGGAACAGATTCCCCGGATGATCAACTTTATTTTTACTCCGGCTTGGCTGGCTTCGTAAAGCAACGCAATCATTTGCGTGTCCTGCAAGGAATTTAATTTCAATAGGATGTATGAGGGTTTGCCGGCTTTGGCCTGCTCAATTTCAAACCTGATGTAATCTTCGAGTTTTTCCCTGAATCCAAACTGACCAACAAGAATATGGCGAAAAGGCGTTCGGGGACGTTTGACCGTCTCCAGGTAAGAGAACAGCCTCGCTGCCTCGCGGGTTAATTTCCGGTCTGCGGTAAATAATCCAAAATCGCTGTATATACGCGCTGTTCCTTCATGGAAATTGCCGGTACTGAAATAGGTATAGATCATAGCTCCCCGGGTCTCAACCCTGCGTACCAAGGCAACCTTTGCATGTACTTTTAACCCGGGAAAACTGTAATGCACGTTAACCCCGGCCTTTTCCAGTTTTTCACCCCATTCAATATTGGCTTGCTCATCAAATCGCGCTTTTACTTCAATGAAGGCGCTTACATGTTTTCCTGCTTTAACGGCACGGATCAAAGCGCTCATAATTCTCGAAACTGCCGCTACACGGTATTGAATGATCTTTATGTGGGTAACGTGAGGATCTTCAGCGGCTTTTTCAAAAAAGAGAATGACGGATTCGTAGGACTGGTAAGGCATGTGTACCATGTGGTCAGACTGGAGAATCGCCGCAAAATAATCCGGTGCTTTCTCAAGCGGGTGGGGCAGTGGCGGCAACGGAATCTCTTTAAGGTGGATCTTATCGAAATTGGGAAAAGTGAAAAAGTCACTGTTGTTGTGATAGCGACCTTCCGGCATGAGATCTTCCTCGGCTAATTCAAAAACCTGCATCAGAAAGTGCAGGACCTTATCGGGGATCTCCCGGTCATAAACCAACCGGCTAGCGGGGCCTATGTTCCTTTTTGTCAGACTTCGACGAATCTTCTGAATTAGATCTCCGGAAAACTCATCGTCGATATATAATTCTGCATCCCGGGTAAGTTTTATTGAATACGAATCAATAATCTCATAACCAGGGAATAGCCACTGGACACTATGACGGACAACATCATCCAGAATAATTAAATCATATCGTTCCGGCCGAGAGCTGGGAAGATGAATAAAACGCGGCAGGTGATCCGAGGGTATTTTTATGATGGCAAATTCAGAAGGTGCATTGGCCAGCTCTAACTCACGCAGATGTAACACCAGGTACAGCGCTGCATTATTCAGGAAAGGCCGGATTTTATTTTTCACCAACAAAACGGGCTGAACGAAAGGAAGCAGGTGGTTTTCAAAAAAGGTGTCAATGAAGTCCCGTTGTTCCGGGTTGAGCTCATATCCCCGCAATAGGAAAATCTTATTTTCCTGCAGCAGCGGTACAATCTGGTTTTCAAATATATAGCTGAACTCTTCCTGTTGTTTTTTGACAATCTTCAGGATATTATTCAGGGTTATCGCCGGAGCATAATCGAGTTTGCGCATCGTTTTTTTACCTACCCGCAGCAAATTCCGGTGGTTAGCAATACGAATGCGGAAGAATTCATCAAGATTGGAGGAATAAATAGCCAGGAACTTGACGCGCTCCAGGAGAGGCACTGAAGGATCTTTGGCTTCCTGAAGCACCCGGTAATTGAAGGACAACCAGCTTACATCCCGGTCTATGTAAGGCATATTATTCATGCAAACCCATTTCTTTGCCAAAATACAAATTTGCTCATGGACAGTAGGTTGCCTGAGGAAAACCTTGAATTTAACGGTACTTCTTCCGGGAGCCGCGCGTGGACTACGCGATACGGCGTTTTTTCTTTAATCATAGTCGAGTGAAACCTTTATGCCCATCATGACCCATCTACCCGGCATGGGAACCAAATTGGTTTCTGTGTATTGGGCGTCAAAAAGATTGTCAAGTTGCAAATAGCATTCAAAATGTGACCAGGTGATTCCGGTTCGTAAATCTACGAGTTGGTAATCGTCCAGGTTTTCACGGTCCAGAAAGCGGTAGGCAAATGTTGCATTCCATTTCTTCGTCAGCTGGAATTGAGCATGAAATTGGACCTGGTTTTTTAGGTGGTCTAATGCATAGCGGCTGAATTGGCTTTCCGGTGCATGATTAATGCCATTGATGTAATTATAGCTTGTATAAAGATATCCGATCCAGGGCAGGGTAGGCCACCACTGGTATTCGATCTCCCAACCGCTAAAGGTGACCGACCCAAAATTATCCGGACGCCAGGGATCATCTGCGGTCGCCTTGGTCCAATCTATCAGGTTTTTACCGTCGCGTACGAAATAGCCAAAGCGTAGTGAAGTGTGTTGGGGCATCCAGTAGATGCCGGTTTCATAAGTAAGGGCGGATTCAGGTTGCAGGTCCGGATTGCCAACATTAAGCCGGTCTTCATAGTACAAGTCGGTGAAAGTCGGTGCTCTCCAGGTGGATCCAATGGTACCAAAGATCCTCAAAGCATCCGACAAACGCACGCCAGCGTCGAGCCCGGGAAAGACATGCAGTCCCCAGTCAGTGACCTGATGCAACGAAATGCCAGCATTCAGGATCAATCGTTGATTCAACCAGGCTCCACGGTAATCGACATAGGCAGAATTGATCTGTCTCCGGCGGCTTCCCAGATTATTTGAATGAAGCAGGGCACCCTGATTGGCTACTCCAACGCCAATTTGTCCCCATTGGTAAGCTCCGGTACCGTTTAATTCTGTCGACCAAACATTACTGATATGCAGGTTCCGATACAGGGATGGATTGGAGCGGACAAAGATGTATTCATCTTGATTTCGCCGCCAGGAAAGACGAGGTTGCCACACCCATTTTGCAGTGGCATGGGTCATTTGCAACCCCACGATGCTGGTCTGGATCGCTTCGTATTGTTCTGCAAAATCCGGGCTTGCATAAAATCCATTCGCTCCGAATGCCCGGTCTGAATGCATGGCCAGTAACTCAAAAGATTCACGGTTAACGTTAAAATTGTTTTTATAGAACAGGTTTGAAAGGTTGTAGTCGGTATTGTGCCGGTATCCTTCACTCCAGGACCGGGATGCCGAAAACCATTGATTCATAGATTGTCCGGGCAACGAAACGGAGCCCGATACTTCACCGGTACCATACTGGCCCCCGGAGAGACCGAGGTTAAATTGCTTGGCGCTGTCATTACGGGTAATAATCTGGATCGCGCCAGAGAATGCATTGGGTCCATAGCGACGTGCTGCGGGACCTTTGAGAATCTCTATCCGTTCGATCAGGTCCAGCGGCACAGGAATGTTCATGAGGTGGTGGCCGGTTTGGGGATCGCTTAAGGGAATACCATCGACGAGTACCAAAACCTGATCAAAGGTTCCGCCCCGTATACTGATATCTCCCTGGACGCCATGTACTCCGCGTTGCCGTAAGTCCAGCCCTCCCGCATATTGAAGCACCTGCATCAGACTTTGCGCGTTCATTTTGCGGAGGTCGGCACCTTCGATCAGCGTAATGGCGTGCATGGTCTGGGTTAGCGGCATTTTAAGCCTGGATTCTTTGACAGTGATTTCTTCCAGATTTAGCGCCTGGAGCGAATCAGTTGATTGTGCGGTTGAAGTTGTCAGAAACAACCCGCCAGCCAGGATGAGGATGAGACGCATTTCACGATATTTCGATGCGGCAAATGTACAAATAATCCATCCTTCAATTTTGTGAGCCAATAATTTGCGGGTTTGAAGCACAACCACGTTCTTCGTGGCTATATCTTTAAACGACTTTGAAAAGGATGGCTAGAAAAATCGCTGCAGGAAACTGGAAAATGAATTTCACCTTACAACAGGCGGAAACATTCATCAATGATTTCAATAAGGAGAGCTGGCCTGCCGACGTTGAAGTGATGTTTGCTGTTCCTTTCCCTTATCTGCTGGCTTTAAAAGCTATTGCCCGGCCCGGTATTACCATTGCAGCACAAAATTGCAGTGATCATGAGGAAGGGGCTTACACTGGGGAAGTCTCAGCTGCGATGCTGGCATCAGCAGGTATATCCCATGTCATTCTTGGGCACTCAGAACGCCGTATGTATTATCAGGAGTCCACCACTGTGCTAAAGGACAAGGTTGACCTCGCTTTGGCCCATGAACTGGTTCCGATATTTTGTTGCGGCGAACCTTTAGAGGTGCGAAATGAAGGTAAACACTTTGATCTTGTCCGGTCGCAGCTCCAGGAGTCGTTGTTCCATTTGACTGGTGAAGCATTAGGTAAAATAGTAATTGCCTATGAACCGGTCTGGGCAATCGGAACGGGCGTAACGGCCAGCCCTGAACAGGCGCAGGAAATGCATGCATACATCCGTGAAGTTTTTGCCGAAGCCTATGGCGTTAGCATTGCGCAGCAACTGCCCATCCTCTATGGAGGCAGTGTGAAGGCCAGCAATGCACAATCCCTTTTCTCACAAGCAGACGTGAATGGTGGATTAGTAGGTGGTGCGAGCTTAATTACATCTGAATTTTTACAAATTACAAATTCTTTTTAAGCGTAAACTACTCAGCTAAAACTCGCTAAATATATTTTTTTCATAATATTATAAAAATTTGTAATTCATTTAGTACATTTGAGAGCGTTTAGTTCTCGTACTATGAATCATATCGTTAGTCAGCGGTTTGTGAAGTGTCTGGAAAAGCTGAAGGAAGAAAATAAAATTCCTTCCAGCAGACAATTTGCCTTGAGTTTGGAGTACCAGCCACAAAACCTCCATGAGATCCAAGCCGGTAACCGGGATGTAACCATCGATTTGATCCGACGTGCAATCGAAAACTATCAGTTTAATCCGGAATATTTGTTCCTTGGGCAAGGTTCAATGTTTACTCGTCCGGAAAAAGAAAATGATTTTCGGCTGTTGACGGTGGTTACCGATCAATACAATGATGAGCGGATTGTACATGTGCCGATACCGGCTCAGGCTGGGTATACCAGCGCCATGGCAGATAGCGAGTTTTATTCTGACCTTCCTTCCTACTCCTTGCCGGATTATAAATACAAAGTAGGGACATACCGTTCTTTTGACATTGCCGGCGATTCGATGGAGCCTTCATTATTTGAAGGGGACAAGGTCATTTGCACCTTTTGCGAACCCGGCCGCTGGATGAATTGCATCAAGGATAATTGCGTTTACGTGGTTGTCACACGCAGCGATATTTTTGTAAAAAGGGTTAAGAATCGCATGACCGAATCCAAGCAACTAGAGCTGGTTTCCGACAATGCATATTACGAGCCATTTATGGTCGACATCGATGATGTTCGGGAATTGTGGTACGTACAAACCAAGATGACCAGTTTTTCGCATACACCGCTGAAACCTGCACAGGCCAAAGAGGATAACCTGCCAGGGCAGGAGTTTGAGCATTTAAAGCAGGTTATTGCCGAACAAAGCAAACTGATTAAGCAACTGCATAACACCATCGAAAAGCTAGTAAATTCCAGCATAACCACATGAAACGATTTGACATCTCAGGCAAAGCCACCAAGCAGGAGCTAGGCACTGGATTTTGGGGGATTGTAGATCAGGAGGGCCATCATTGGCGTCCCATCAACATGCCGGACCAACTGAAAGTGGAAGGTACTGACGTGCGTTGCACCGTAGTGGAGGCCAGCGAAGACATGTCTATCTTTATGTGGGGTACGCCCGTCCACATTATCAGTTTTCAAACACCCGCTTTAGCCCGGTAAATTTGTGCTTTTAACTCCCCATCGATGTTGATGCCAATTTATGAGAGGCGAGATAATCACTTTCATACTGTTGGAGCATCTTTTGTACCTGACGTGTTACTGGCCCCGGTTTGCCATTCCCAATAAGGTGTTCATCGATTTGGATAATCGGCAACCCCATCTTCATAGTTCCGGTAAGAAACAATTCGTCTGCTTGCAGCAACTCTTCCATAGGAAGATCCCGGACCTCTATCTTTGCATTTATTGAGGCCCACTCAATGGTGTGACGACGTGTAATACCCTGCAAAATATGGTGGGCCGGTGTAACCAGTTTATCGCCGTAAACGGCAAATATATTGGCCCTGGAAGATTCCCGCACCGAGGCATCGGTATAATACAATGGCTCCACGGCGCCAGCTTTTTCTACCTGATCCTGCAAATAGACTGCAACCATATAATTGGTCGTCTTGGCTTCAGCAATTGGCCGTTGATAATAATAGCTGATTAATGGAGCGCCATTTTCCATCCAATCTTGCCTGGCCTGGCCGAAAGGCAAAACCTGAATGGCTACATTTGGGTTGTCCAACTGAAATCCATTGCCTGCATGACCACCCGTGACTATAATTTTGATGCCCGCATCTTCCATTCCGTTTACCCGGATCAGTTCAAGGATTGTAGACTTCAGTTCTTCTTCATCAAAAGGGATTGGTAGCCGCATTATCCGGCAGGAATTATACATCCTTTGCAAATGTTCGCTGAGGTAGAGGGGCACCTGCTGACGAACTTGCAGATAATCAAAAATTCCATAACCACGGCCAATTCCCAGATCGGAAATCGGAAGGCAGGCAGATGAAGCGGGTACAATTTGTCCATTCAAGAAATGAAAACGGATCATAACAATGATTTCGTTGGTAAAAATACAATGATTTGTAAGTAACGAATGACAGACCAATATTCGTTTTTCGAAATATGTTTTCTTTTGACTTTACAGATAATCGACATCAACCCGGTAAGGAAAGTTCATCAGGTATTCAATAGCACGCAGGATATCGAAACCTTCAAAAACAATGCGATAAAGTGCCTGGGTGATCGGAGCTGTTATTTTGTAGTTGCGCATTAGCGGATAAATGATCTTAAGGGTCCGTATTCCTTCTGCCAGTTCCTCACTGGTTTCCGTGATGTATGTAAGGCTTTCTCCTTTGCCGAGTCTCTTGCCAAAGGTATAGTTGCGGCTGTCCTCACTGGTTGCCGTGGCGATCAAGTCTCCGATTCCTGCCGTTCCGAGAAAAGATTTGACATCAGCTCCCATAGCTTTGCCAAAATAGATCATCTCCGACAAACCCCGCGTGATCAGCATCGCTTGCATGTTCTTACCCAGGCCAACCCCTGCCAGCATTCCGGATCCAAGCGCTATAATATTTTTTAAGGCCCCGGCAAGTTCAGCACCTTTCAGATCGTGTGATCCAAAGACAAAAAACTGTTTACTGGAAAGAAGCTCTTGTCCAATCTTGATCACTTCGTCAAATGGACTGGCTAGCAGCGTGGCAGTAGGTTGTCCATGTAATATTTCATTGGAAAGGTTTGGGCCGCTAAGGCAGCCAATCCGGATCACCGATGTCTCCTGCTCGATAACCTCACTCATAGTAAGTACATCGAGCTTTGTCAGCCTTTGCAGGGTGTTCTTGGTTTCCAAACCACCCAAATCCAACCCTTTTGTGCCGTGAATCATGATATGAAATGGCCTGACATAAGGTGAAAGGGCACGCATGACGCTTCGGAAGTGCTCGGACGGAATCACCGGGAATAAAACCTGACAGGTGGATACGATCTCTTCCAGGTCGGCTGTGGCCCGTATGCGTTGGTCCAGTTGGACATCAAAATGCCGGTGATGGTGGTTGATTTGATGCACGACCTCCATCTTACGCGAAAAGATCAGTACATCTACATTGTAGGCTAAAAGCTTCGCCAAGGAAGTGCCAAAACTACCTGATCCGATCACAGCAGCGCGTTGGAAGGACTCCGGCATAATATGCTTTTAAAGCAATCGTCAATACGATCGCCAGTTCAAAAATGCACTTTTCTTCGGATTCTATCGAAAGATGTGCAATGGGAATAACATTTTTCATGGATGAGCTGTTCATAATGGGATCTGAACACCCTTTGACCTATGATTTGGCTCGTTTTCATTTTTATCCATGTCCTTCTTTCGGTTAGTCCCAACGGATTTGATAGCATCCCGATGCCCGTTGCCGTGAGTGATAGCATCCAGGTACGTACGATTGATCGGGCTGCCACCCCGGATGGGTATTATCTATATTTGCCGGAGGCAACGGCTCAGCCCAGAGGAGTCGTCTTGTTTGTACATGGTTATGGCTGTCTGAATCCTATGATTTACGGAGCATGGATCCGGCATTTGGTCGGTCGGGGAAACGTGGTCATTTACCCGCGTTACCAGGAGTCGATCTGGAGTCCATCTCCACGGATGTTTGCCATTAATGTTTCCCATGCCTTTTCGAATGCCACCAGCTTGCTGGACTCAATACATTACCCGTATACCTTGAATAACCTGGCCTATGTCGGACATTCATACGGAGGGACAACAGTTGCCTATCTCGGAGTTTATTACGATTCACTGGCGATGCCAAAACCGGACGTTATTATGGCCTGTCAGCCGGGTACGGGACCTTTCGACGCCTTAAAACTGCAATCTTATGAAAGAATGGACTCAACAATTAAGTTATTGGTTTTGGTCGGGAAGGACGATAAGACGGTAGGTGATGCGCTTGGTAAGGTGATCTTCTCCACCGCCAAAGTCCGGAATAAACAATTTGTGGAACATCTCGCTTCCAAGGATGAACTCTTCACTGCGTCCCATTATGAACCGGAAGGTTTGGATATGGCATTTGACAATGGAGACCGAAATGTGTCAGCCAAACGGGCCTTAAGACTGGCAAAACTGGATGCGGTGGATTCTCTTTATTGGAATCTTTTTGATCACACTTTTCAGAATGATACGTTATGTTCCGGTTGGGAGTTAGATACGGCCCGAAATCACTTTCCAATTGAAATTAAGTAAATCATTTTCCTCTTTCAGTCGGATTTAATCCCATTTTGACACCTATTTTGAATTTATTATACCCTGTTTAGGGTATTTGGCTGAGTTTTTGAAGTAAAGATTGCATCGACTAAAATTTTAGGATATGCAACGATTTCTACTCCTATTGCCTTTGGTATTATTTACCTGTTTTACTGCCAAAGCACAACTCCAGATTGAATATGGTACCCAGATAGATTCAAACTTTCAACAGCCTTCAGCACAACATGTCTTCCAATTCCAGGGTACGGAAGGAGATGTGATCGCCATCCGTATGCGGGACCGGAATAGCCCGGTTGATGCTTGTTGGGAACTTTATGATGTAAATCAGAATCGGGTTGCTGCCAAATGTGGTGACGGTGGCATTGTTGAACTTTTTGGCAAGAAGCTGAATTCCACCGGGTTATATACCCTGTATGTAATCGACAACCATCAAAATGACACCGGCGCTTATGGATTAAGTCTGCACAAGATGAATCAACCGGATTATGCACTTACTATCCACGAAGGAGATGATCCAATGGACAAGATTGCTTCCGGTGTTGCGATGAAAGCCTACGCTTTTGCAGCACAGGAAGACGAAGAGATCCGGTTTCAGATGAGAGCAGCTGATTTGCATTTTGAGTCGACAATGTTTATCACGGACTCGACTGGTTCAAAAGTGGCAAGCTCCTACCGAAAGTCCAATGTATATGCCGGCATTGACCGGTGGGTAGCCCCGGCAAAAGGGAACTACACATTATTTATTTACGACTCCGGAGGCAACGATACGACAGAATACGGTTTTACCTACCAGTCCTTAACGCATCCAACCCATTTGACGCCTCTTGCCTGCAAAGAGGTTATTCATACGGCTATCAGTCAATTAGCGGAAATTCATGCCTATGCGCTTCATTTGAAGGCAGGAGAAACCGGGTTTATTATTGCCAAGGCATTGTCAAACTATCTGGAATCTACCGTTAATGTGTACGATGCAGATGGTGTAGAGAAAGCTCATCTAAAGGGAAGTGGAACAGCTATCTTTACACAGTTTACCAATGATGGCCCGGAACAGGACTTCCTCATTACTTTTGAAGACGAAAGAGGTAATGATATGGGCGATTATTACCTGACAGTTCTTACATTTTCGGAAACCTGCTCCGATGAAATTGGTTGCGGATCAGAAGAAGGCAGCCTGGATCCTGCCGGCGTTCCTAACCTTTACCGGATTCCGGTATTTGCCGGCGGGAACTATACATTTTCCGTTAAGGAGATCTCCACAGCTATTGAGCCCTGGGTCATTCTCTATGATGCGTCAGGCCAGGCACTGGCATCTATCAATGATCCCGTTAAGGTTACCATCAGTCAAACGGCAAATTCATCGGGAACCTGGTGGCTACTGGTCATGGACCGGGGTGCTAACGATACTGGCACTTACCGTTTGGATGTCGGTGGTTGTATAGAACAACTACCGGATTGGGAAATCGCGTGTGATTCGATTTCCGTCCAATTGGATGGTCAGGGTTCCGCGGTCATCACGCCAGCTGATCTGGATGTTACCTTGTATCCGGAAGGCCTCGAGCGAACTGCAATTTTGTCCCAAATGGAATTTAATTGCCAGGATGTTGGAACCCGAGAAGTTATGCTTACCGTCACTGATGAATTTGGTCGGATACAAAGTTGCAAGGGAAGGGTGGAAGTCGTATCCGGGCTTACAATTAATACTCCTGCATGCCCCGTAGTCTTTACAGATTACGCACCGGCATCTTGTCAAATTTTGGAAATTGAAGTAGAAAATGGCAGTAGCCCTTACCAGTTTGAATGGAGTAGTGGGGAGTCCACCCAATCCATACAGGTCTGTCCCGAACAAAGTGAAAATTTTGGAGTTCACGTGGTCGATGCCAACGGTTGCGAAGCTGCAGCCCAGATCTATGTACAGGTAGCGGAGATAGCCTGTGACAATAAGGGTAAAAAGATCAACATTTGTCATCGTCCGGCGAATGACCCGGAGAAAGAAAATACTCTTTGTGTGAGCCTAAATGCAGTTGATGGCCATTTACATCAGGGGCCAGGCCATGAAGAAGACCATTTAGGTGAATGTGGTGTGACCTACTGTAGTGAAAGCGCTATCCAATTGGAATCGCGCTCCGGATCAGAAGCAACAACCCAGGAATTACTCGTTCAGGCCCGTATAGGTCAATTCAG
>ERZ795053.491-NODE-491-length-50621-cov-21.247696_pt1 | contig 50621 bp, 43 predicted proteins | sample MGYA00375137_ERZ795053 | MGnify/ENA primary metagenome ERZ795053 (study PRJEB30182, sample SAMN05720284) | activated sludge metagenome | isolation source: Anaerobic digester | place: Hong Kong | collected 2014-12-17 ...
CTCAGTCCACCGGCGGCAGCGACCGCGCCATCGCCGCCCCCACGGCCCCGAACGCCGACAGCACGGCGATCACGCCGTGGGGCGGCAGGAACGAGAGCGCGCCGGTCAGCACGCCCGTGAGCAGCAGGATCCCCCCGATGACGCTGTTGCTCACCGACACGTAGTCCGTGCGCTTCACGCCCCCGGCCATGTCCACCAGATAGGTCTTGCGGCCGGCGCGCACGCCGCTGTGGGCCACGCCCAGCAGGAAGAAGGCCACGGGGTGGAGCCAGGCAGCGTCCAGCAGCCCCGGCGCGGCTTCCGCCAGCGTGAACATGCCCAGCCCCAGCGCCGCCGTGAGCGTGGCCGCCGCGATCAGCACGCGGCGGCTGGAGGCGTCGGCGAAGATGCCCCAGAACGGCGCGCTCAACGACGCCGCCAGCCCGTTGGCCACGATGAACGCGGCCAGCACGGAGAGCCCTTCGCCCGCATGCTGCCGCGCCAGCAGCACGTAGTACGGCGCGGTCAGCGCCGAGCAGAGCAGCAGCGCGCGCGTGGTCACGAAGCGGCGGAACGGCGCGTCGTCGCGCAGCAGGGCCAGCCGGCCCAGGGCCTCGCGCAGGCCGTTGGCGCCGCCGGCCGTCTCCCCCGGCTCCTCCTCCAGGCGCGTGAACACCAGCGCGGCCAGCAGCCAGAGCGCCCCCGCCCCCGCCAGCAGCGCCCCGTAGAACAGGGGCGAGCCCTCCCCGCCGCTGCGCGTGAGCATGAGCAGCCCCACGCCCACCGACAGGGCGCCGCTCACGCCGGCGCTGATGCCCCCCAGCCGCCCGCGCCGCCGCTTGGGGATGGTCTTGCCCAGGATGTCCTTGCTCGCCACGGAGTTCAGGCCGCGCGCCAGGCTGAAGAACGTCACGCAGCCCAGGATGGCCCAGCCCGCGGCCGCGCCGCGCAGGGTGAACGCGGCCAGGCCCATGCCCGCCACCGCCAGGAACTGCAGCACGCTGCCCAGCAGCCACACGGGCTTGCGCCGCGGCCGCGCCCGCACCACGCCGCCGATGAAGAGCTGCGGCAGCATGGACAGCGATTCGCGCACCGGCACCAGCAGGCCGATGAGGAAGCCGGGCGCGCCGGCCGCGTCCATGAGCCAGGCCAGCACGGTCTTGGGGCTGGCCAGGGCGTCGCCCAGCTTGGTGAGCACCTGGGCGGCCACCAGGATGCCGAAGTTGCGGGGGACCTCGCGGCAGGCCTCGTCCGAGATGTCCTTGCAGGCGCGGGCGTCCTCCACGTTGGCGACGAGTTCGACGATGGATTTCACGGAGTGCTCCGGGTTGATGCATGGCCGGATCGGACGGACTCATGATCGACACGATCCGGACCCTGCACAACCCGGGCCGGCTTGACCCAGCCACGCCGTGTCTGGCATCATGGACGCATCGTCTCGCCCCATCCGCGCCCGACGAGCGCCGCACCCGCCGGCCCGCGCCCGCCGCGCCGCGTCCTCGCACGAGGAGGGCCCGTCATGTTCCGTCCGCTGATCGTCCTGCTGCTCTGCGGCGCCCTGAGCGCCCAGGCCCAGACCACCTTCCACACGCAGCCCGCCACGCCCCCGGACCGCGACGCCGCCGCCCCGCACCTGGCCGTCTCGCCCGGCAACGCCGCCGCCCTGGCCTACACCGCCGTCTTCGGCCCCATCCCCGAGCCCATGGTGTGCGTGCAGCACTTCAGCACCACCGTGGAGCCGTGGCCCACCGTCTGGACGGACCCCGTGGGCTTCGGCCCCGGCGGCCCGCCGGTGATCTGCTGGACACGCGAGGGCTGGCTGCTGGCCTTCACCGACGGCATCGCCGTGCAGATCTTCCAGGGCGATCTCTACGGGACCTGGGACCCCATCCCCGTGCTGCTCTTCCCGGGCGGCGAGGTGATGGGCCTGGACCTGAAGGGCGACGCGGCCGCCGGCCCCGACGCCCGCGCCGTGCTGGTGATCGAGGAATCGCTGAATCCGCCCATCGACGCCTTCCGCGTGCGCCGTACGGAGCTCACCGCCGCGGGCTGGAGTCCGCTGGAGACGGTGGCTGCCGATCTGGCCGTGCGCCCTTCGCCCAGGCTGACCCTCGCCCGCGACGGCGATGCCCTGGTCTCCACCGTCTGGTACCTGGCCGACGACTCCGCCGAGCCGGCGCGCCTCACCCGCCGCGTGCACCGCGACGGCGCCTGGCAGCCCGCCGAGCCGCAGGACGACGCCGTGCTGGCCGTGCAGGGCGAGTTCGCCGTGGCCCTCTCCGCCGACGGCGCCGTGGACGTGCTGGGCCTGGGGATGCAGCCCACCTGCCCCTGCGGCTCCATCCACCACCTGCACCGGGATCCCGCGGGCGCGTGGTCCCCGGCGCGGAACCTGACCGCCCACAGCGACGCCTACGACTGGCCCATGTCCCCCTGCCTGGCCCCGGACCCGGACGGCACGGTGCACGCCTTCTGGACCCAGCTCGGCTCCGACGACGCCCTTGTCCCCCACCGCCGGCTGCTGGAATATCGGGTGCTGTCCGCCGGCGTCTGGAACGATGAGGGCGACGACCTGGACGCCCAGCCGCCCCAACGCCTGGGTCCCGACGCCGCCCTGGCCGTGTCCGACTACGGCAGGCCCGTGCTGGCCTGGACCCGCCGCGACACCCTGGACGGCACGCCTCAGCCTCAGATGATCTGGATCGCGCGGGTGGACCCTCTCGCCGATGCGCCCCCCGCCGCCCCGGCCCTGACCCTGGACGCCCACCCGTCGCCCTTCAACCCCCGCACCACCCTGACGCTGCGCGGGGCGCCGGCCGGACCGGTGACGGTGACCGTCCACGACCCGCGCGGCCGCGTGGTGCGTGTCCTCCGCGCGCGTGCCGACGGCGCGGAGTCCGTCAGCGTGACCTGGGACGGCCGCGACCAGGCCGGCCGCGACGCCCCCGCGGGCGTGTACACGGCCCGCGCCGCCTCCGGCTCCCGGAGCTCCGCCTGCAAGCTGACGCTGCTGCGCTGACGGCCGGCCGGACCCTCGCCTAGATTTTCCAAGGAACGGTTGCAACCATTCCCCCCTCCCGTCTGTCCAACCGTTCGTCAACCCCTTCCACCGAGGAGCGCCGGTGAACGAGCAGCGACTGATCCGCAACGCGATGAGCGGCGACGCCAGGGCCGAGCGGGCCCTGTTCGACGCCCACGTGGAGCGGATCTGGCGCGTGGTCTTCCGCATGACCGGCGACGAGGCCCTCAGCGAAGACCTGGTGCAGGACGCCTTCGTGCGGGCCTTCGACCGGCTGGATTCGTTCCGCGGCGACGCCTCCTTCGGCACCTGGCTGCACGCCATCGCCGTGTCGGTCACGCTCAACGGGCTGCAGCAGCGGCGCCGGCGGCGTGACCACGAGGCGGAGCGCGAGGACATGACCACCCTGCCCGCCGCCGCCCCCGCCGGCCGCCCGGACCTGCGCCACGACCTGGACCGGGCCGTGGCCAGCCTGGACGATCCGCACCGCTGCGTCTTCGTGATGCACGATCTGGAAGGGTTCACCCACGAGGAGATCGCCGCCGCCATGGGCACGCCCGTGGGCACGGCCAAGGCGCGCCTGTCGCGCGCCCGCGCCCGCCTGCGCGCCTGGTTCGACGCCGGCGACGCCGCCGTCCTGGAGCTGGAATCATGAGCCGCACGAACTGGAACGACATCGTGGAGCAGGCGCGGCGCGAGCACCGCGATCCGCCGCCCGCGCCGCGCGAGCGCCTCTGGGAGCGCATCGACGCCACGCGCGCGCCCCAGCGGCGCCGCACCGGAGGCCGCCGCGTCCCCACCGCGGTCTGGGGCTGGCCCCTGGCCGCCGCGGCGGTGCTGGCGGTCGCCCTGCTGGCGGGCCCCGCGCTGCGGGATCGGCCGCAGGGCGCCGCCGGCGATCCGCCGCGCACGGTCCTGGCCGACACCACCGCCGCGCCCGCGGCAGCGCCGGCCCCCGCGCCGCGCGGACGCAAGGGCAACCCCCTGTACGACCGCCTCACCGTGGCCGTGCTGGACCGCGCCGACGCGCTGCTCACGGATTTCCGCAGCCGCGACTGCGCCGGCGTGGCCTCGCCCGAAGGCCGCGAAACCCTGAAGACCTGGGCCGGCTCCCTGCTGTCGGAGACGCGCCTCATGCTGGACACGCCGGTGACGGACGACCCCGAGCTGCGCCCCGTGTTCCGCGAGCTGGAGCTGGTGCTCTCCCAGCTCTCGTCCCTGTCCGACACCCGTTGCGAGGACGACAGCGCCTGGATCGTGGCCGGCATGGACCGGCGCGACACCCTGGAACGCCTGCGCACGGTGGCGGCCGCCCGCCGCGACCGCATCGCCCTTTAGAGGAGGCCCGTCATGACCAAGACCGTCGACCGCATCTGGCTCATCATCACCGCCCTGGTCCTGGTGCTGGCCGTGTCCGGCGCCGTGCGCGCCCTGGCCGCCGAGCCGGAGCAGACCTACGAGCGCGCCCGCGCCGCCCTCAACGCCGAGCGCTGGGGCGACGCCGCGCAGTTCTACCGGCAGCTCTACCTGGAGCACCGCGAGGCCGAGCTCGCCCGCGACGCCCGCTACTGGGAGGCCTTCGCCCTCTACCGCAGCGGCAAGCTGGAGTCGCTCAAGCGCGCCGCCCAGGTGCTGGAGGAGCAGCTCGCCATGTATCCGGAAGCCCGCACCCGCCGCGACGGCGAGGAGCTGGCCGCCCGCCTCTACGGCGAGCTGGCCGAGCGCGGCGACGCCGCCGCCGCCCGCCGCCTGCGCGAGCTGACCGACGAGGAGCGCACCCAGGAGACCAAGCTGGCCGCCCTGCAGGCCCTGATGATGATGGACGAGGAGCGCGCGCTGCCCATCCTGCGCAAGCTGGTCACGTCGCCCGACGCCGACATCGAGCTGCGACGCCAGGCCATCTTCCTGGCCGGCCAGCTGGACGACGAGGAGGGCGAGGATCTGCTGCTCCAGGTGCTGGAGCACGAGCGCGACCCCGAGCTGCGCGCCCACATCATCATGTGGCTGGCCCAGAGCGGCGGCGAACGCTCGCTGGACGCCATCGTCCGGGCCTACCGCGAGGACCGCGACCCCGAGGTGGCCCGCGCCGCCCTCTTCGCCCTGGGCCAGCACGGCGGCGAACGTGCGGTGAAGCTGCTCAAGGAGATCGCCTTGGACGAGAAGGCCGACGCGGAGCTGCGCACCCACGCCATGATCTCGCTGGTGGAAAGCGATGCCGATGGCCTGGGCGACGTGCTGGCGCAGGTGCTGCGCGGCAGCAAGGACCCCGAGGTGCAGCAGGCCTGCCTCTACGCCCTGTCCGAGGTGGACGACGAGGTGCCGGACCAGGTCTACCTGGAGATCATCCGCAACCCCGCCAACGACGACGGCATGCGCGCCCACGCCCTGCACTTCGCCGCCGAGCGCGGCACCGTGGGCGTGGACTTCGTCCGCGAGGTGTACAAGGCCGCCGATTCCCCGGACCTCAAGACCCAGTGCTGCTGGGTGCTGTCGGAGATGGGCGGCGAGGACGCGCTGAAGGCCCTCAAGGAGATCGTGCGCGAGGAGAAGGATCCCGAGGTGCGCCGCCAGGCCCTGTTCTGGATCGGCGAGTTCGACAGCGACGAGGCCGCCGCGTTCCTCCTGGAGATCATCAACGACGGAGGCAAGCGATGATGCGCGCGTCGTCCCTACTGGCCGCCTGCCTCCTGCTCGCCGCCGCGGCCACAGCCGCGGATCCCGCCGCCGCCGTGCGCGACCTGGACCGCGGCCGCCTGGCCCTGAGCTACCCGTCGCGCGAGGGCGTGACCGGCGATCCGGACCACCTCAGCCTGCAGCTGGGCAAGGACCATCGCACCATGGTCCACGGCTGGTACGACCCCCACGCCGAGTCCGCCCCCGGCGACGTGCTGGCCGTCCTCCACGTGACCGACGGCCGCGTGCGCGAGGTGGTGCTGGGCGTGCTGCGCGACGGCGACCCCCGCCCCCGCGCCGACCGCGACCTGGGCCCCCTGTCCGCCGACGACGCCCGCGCCTTCTTCCTGGACCTGGCCCGCCGCGCCCGCGGCGACGCCGCCGAGGAGGCCCTCATGGCGGCCGTCATGGCCCGCGGCCCCGCCCCCGCGGCGGAGCTGGTGGCCTTCGCCCGCGACCGCGACCGCCCCGACGAGGCGCGCCGCTCCTCCCTCTTCTGGCTGGCCGTGCTGGCCGGCGAGAAGGCCGCCGCCGAGGCCGGCCGCATCATCGACGACCCTTCGGAGGACCTGGAGCTGCGCACCCACGCCGTGTTCGCCCTCTCCCAGCTGGACGAGGACCGCGCCTTCCCCCTGCTGCTGGACGTGGCGCGCACGCACCCGCATCCGGAGCTGCGGCGCAGCGCGTTGATCTGGCTGGCGGAGTTCGATCGGGACGAGGTCACCGATCTCTTCGAGGAGATCCTGCTGAGCGGGAACTAGAAGTTCCAGATCAGCGGCGCCAGCCCCACCGCCAGCACCCCCATCAGCACGTTGAGCGGCAGCCCGATGCGCAGGTAGTCGGAGAAGCGGTAGCCGCCCGGACCGTAGACCATGAGGTTGGTCTGGTAGCCGATGGGCGTGGCGAAGCTGGCCGACGCCGCCACCATCACGCAGATCACGAAGGGCATCACGCTCACGTCCAGCCCCTCGGCCGTGTTCATGGCCACCGGGAAGACCAGCGCCGCCGCCGCGTTGTTGGTGATCACCTCGGTGAAGACGGTGGTGGTGAGGTAGACCATGGCCAGGGCCAGCCACGGCTGGTCGCCGGTGAGGCTCAGCAGCCCGCCGGCCAGGGCCCGCGCGGCGCCGGTGGTCTCCAGGGCCAGCCCCAGGCCCAGGGCCGCCGCGATGGTCAGCAGCACGTCCCACTCGATGCTGCGCCGCGCCTGCGCCGGCGAGCAGCACCCCGTCAGCAGCATGAGCCCCGCCGCCGCCATGCCCGCCTGCAGCATGGTGAGCCAGCTGAACGCCACCACGATCACCATGGCCGCCAGGATGCCGAAGGCCCACAGGCTGCGGTCGTGGCGCTTGGGCGTGGAGTCCTCCACGGCGCTGACCAGGTAGAAATCACGGCTGTCGCGCTGGCGGGAGATGAACCCCGCGTGCGACTCCACCAGCAGCGTGTCGCCCGGCTGCAGCACGATGTCGCCGATGCGGCCCTCGATGCGCTGACCGCCCCGCGCCGCCGCGATGACCACCGCGTTGTAGCGCTGGCGGAACCGTCCCGCACGGATGGACTGCCCCCGCAGCGGGCAGGTGCTGCTCACCACGGCCTCCACCAGGCAGCGCTCGTGCCGCGGCGCGTCCAGATGGAAGAGCTGGTCCTGGGCCGGCCGCAGCCCCTGCTGCTGGTAGATGGAGCGCACGCTGTCCACGTGCCCCACGAAGACCAGCCGGTCGCCCTCCTGCAGCACCGTGTCCGGCCCCACCGCCGAGATGATGCGCTCGCCGCGGATCAGCTCCGCCACGTACGCTCCGGGCAGGTGCCGCAGCCCGCCCTGCTCGATGGTCTTGCCGATGAGCGGGCTGTGCCCGGTGATCTGCATCTCCAGGGTGTACTCGCGCGGATTCTCCACCACCTCGCCGAAGGCCTTGCGGTCCGGCAGCAGCCGCGGCGCCAGCAGGATGAACGCCAGCCCCGCCGCCGCCAGCGGCAGGCCCAGCTTGGTGATCTCGAACATGCCCAGGCCTTCGCCGCCGTAGCGCGTCTGCACCAGCCCGTTGACCACCAGGTTGGTGCTGGTGCCGATGAGCGTGCACACGCCGCCCAGGATGCTCGCGTAGCTCAGGGGGATCAGCAGCCGCGACGGCTGCACGCGGATGCGGCGGCTCCACTCCATCACCGCGGGGATGAACAGGGCCACCACCGGCGTGTTGTTGAGGAAGGCGCTGAGGCCCGCCACCGGCGCCATGAGCCGGAGCTGGGCGCGGCGCGGCGAGCGGGGCCGCCCGAGCACGCGCGAGGAGATCCAGAGCAGTCCGCCGGTCTCCTGCAGGCCGGCCACCGCCACGTAGAGCACGCCCACGGTGATCATGCCCTGGCTGCTGAAGCCGGCCAGGGCCTCCTTGGCGCTCAGCACGCCGCTGAGGAAGAGCACCGCCAGACCACCCAGGAACACCGTGTCCGACGGGAGCCGCGTGGCCACCAGCAGTCCGAACACGCCCACCACCACGCCCAGCGCCAGCCAGGCCTGCCAGCCCAGCTCCAGGATGGAAACGGTCTCCATGGGAGGTCCTCCGGGTTCATGGAATCCCTTGATCTCACGCAAGCTAGCCCGCGCGGGCGGCGCGGGCCAGGCTCGTCCTCGGATCATCGGCCGCGGCGCGCGGAACTTGCGCGCCGATGCCGTCAGCGCACCAGCTGCACCCGCAGGGTGCTCACGGCGTCGCCCTGGCGCAGGCGCAGCAGGTAGGGGCCGGCGGGCAGGGCGGCGCCGTCGTCGCCGCGGCCGTCCCAGGCAGTGCGGTGCGGTCCGCGGGGCACGGCGGCGTCCAGGAGCACGGCCACGGTGCGGCCGCGTACGTCGTGCACGCTGAGGCGGGCGGGACCGCCGGCCGCGGTCCAGGCCACCTCGGTGCGCGGGTTGAAGGGGTTGGGCGACGCGGCGGCCAGGCCGGGCGCGGCCGGCGGCACGTCCGGGGCCGCCGGGTCCTCCAGGGCCACGATGGACTCGAAGCCGGAATCATAGAACGCCTGCAGCGCGGCCACGTGCTCCAGCACGGCCAGGGAGTCGGCGCCGCAGACCACCGCGAGGGTGACGGTCAGGGACTCGCCCGTCGCCAGGGGGCCGAAGGGACCGGCCGAGAGCAGCCCGTTCCAGTTGCCGGGCCGCGTGAAATCGCCGTCCGGCGTGACGCCCACGTCCCAGTCGCCGTTTTGCAGGCTCTGGAAGCGGCCGGGCCGGGGGTCCGTGGCGCCGTCGGGAACGTACCAGTCGTCCTCCTGGGGTTCCTGCCGGTAGGCATGACGGTTGTAGGAGACCACGGGTGCGCCGGGGGCGGAGGCGCCCAGCCACTGGGTGGCGATCCAGGAGGTGGCGAGGCCGGCGTCGGTGTCGGCGTCGCGCTCGTACATGAAGGCGGCCGGGGCGCCGTCGGCGGGACGCAGGGCGCCGTTGACGTCGTCGTAGTAGTTCCAGAACGGCTGATTGAACTCCATGTGGCCCACGGTGGTGTCCATCCAGAGCCCGACCGCCACGGAGTCCAGGGGCTGCGTGCGCGGGGTGATCACGGCCTGTAGCACCACCGCGTCATCCAGGGCGACCTGCGGCCAGGCCAGGGCGCGCCAGGTCACGTCCAGGCCCAGGGGCGTGTGGCCGAAGGGACTGAACAGCGGGTCGTCGCGCAGGGTGGTCTCCAGGTGGAGGGGAGCGAGGGCGGCGGGATCGTAGTCCTCGGAGTTCTGGAGGGAGCTCAGCCGACGCAGGAATCCCGTGGCGGCGAACTCGTTGCGTTCCAGGGCGGCAGCCAGCGTGTTGGAGGAGCCGACCACGGTGGACACGCGGCGGGCGCCGGCGGCGTCCTTGGCGCCCACCCAGAGCCCGCCCAGGAAGAGGTGCTCCACGGGGGAAGCGGCCGGGTAGCGGCAGGAGGGCCAGGCGGGGGACACGAAGCCCGTGCCCAGCAGGCCCACGTCGTGGAAGGCCAGGGCCACCAGGTTGTCGGTGACCTCGATCTCGGCCCGGGCGGCGGCGGGGAGCAGGGCGAGCAGAACGGCCAGGATCGCGGTCGGGATGCGGCGTCTCATGGGGGTCCTCCCGGGGCGAATCGTTCTGATCTGATCCTATCAGAAACTGCCGCATTGCGAAACGACCTCAAGTCCACAGCCCCGTCGGCCGATGCCTACCCGGACGGAGGGAGATTCCTCCGCGACCGAAGGAGCACCATGACGACCACGCTGGGCGGACGGGCGAACGCCGTGGCGGAGGACACGCGCGATTTCTATCGCGAGTTCTTCATGCGCGCCCCCGATGCCTTCCTGATCATCGAGAACGAGACGTTCGTGGACTGCAATCCCGCGGCCGTGGCCATGCTGCGCTGCGACAGCCGGGAGCAGCTCCTCCAGACCCACCCGTCCGAGCTCTCCCCGCCCTTCCAGTCCGACGGACGCGAATCGCGCGAGAAGGCCGGCGAGATGATGCGTCTGGCGTTGGCGCGGGGCAGCCACCGTTTCGAGTGGGACCACCGTCGCGCCGACGGCAGCGTGTTCCCCGTGGAGGTGTGCCTCACCGCCGTGCCGCGCGAAGACGGCGTGACCGTGCTGCACACCACCTGGCGCGACCTCAGCAGCCGCCGCCAGCTGGAGCTGGAGCTGCGCCAGGCCCAGAAGATGGAGGCCGTGGGCCGGCTCACCGGCGGCATCGCCCATGATTTCAACAACCTCCTGGCCAGCATCCTGGGCAACTGCGAGCTCATGGACATGGATCTGGCCGCCGGGCACCCCGCGCGCGAGTCCCTGGCGGAGATCAAGTCGGCCGGCGACCGCGCCGCGGACCTGGTGTCCCAGCTCCTGGCGTTCAGCCGCAAGCAGATCCTGCGCACCACCGTGTTCGACCTGAGCGACGTGCTGCGCCGCAGCGTGGCCATGCTGCGCCACCTTCTTGGCGAGGACATGGAGACGCAGGTCACCGCCTGGAGCCGCCCCCTGCACGTGCGCGCCGACTCCTCCCAGCTCCAGCAGGTGCTGCTGAACCTGGTGGCCAACGCCCGCGACGCCAGCGAGCCCGACGGCCTGATCCGCATCGAGACGGCGCTGACCGTGCTCAAGGGATCCGAGATCCCGCCGGGATCCGCCCTGACCCCCGGCCCCCACGCCATGCTGCGGGTGGCGGACGACGGCGCGGGCATCGACCCCGCCCTGCTCTGCAAGGTCTTCGAGCCCTTCTACACCACCAAGCAGCACGGCACGGGCTTGGGCCTGGCCACCAGCCACGGCATCGTGCGCCAGTGCGGCGGCGACCTGCACCTGGACAGCCGCCCCGGCCTGGGCACCACCGCCACCGTGTACCTCCCGCTGACCGACGAGCTGATCGACCAGCCCTCCCCCGCCCGCGCGCCGGCCCGCTGCGGCCGCGGCGAGACCATCCTCCTGGTGGAGGACGAACCCAGCGTGGCCCTGCTGGCGGAACGCGTGCTCCAGCAGGCCGGCTACACCGTGGTGACCGCGGGGAACGGGCAGCGCGCCCTGGAGCAGGTGCTGGCCCTGGAACTGGAGTTCGACCTGCTGCTCACCGACGTGATCATGCCCGCCATGGGCGGCCCCGAGCTGGCCGAGCGCCTGCGCGCCATCCGGCCGGATCTGAAGGTGCTGTTCTGCTCCGGGTACACGGACGATGCGCTGACCCAGCGCGGCGTCCTGCAGGAGGGCGTGGACCTGCTGCGCAAGCCCTACGGGGTGGAGGAGCTGAAGCGGCGAGTGCGCGAGGCTCTGGACGGCCGCTGACCCGCCTTGCCTCCCCGCGCCCGGCGGAGCATCCTTGTCCCGCACACGGGACGGCCGCACGGGCCGCTCGGAACGGACCGCCGACGGGACGGCCATGGATCTCCTCACCCTGCTCACCCTGGCCGTGGCGCTGGCCATGGACGCCTTCGCGGTGGCCCTGGCCACCGGCCTGACCCTGCCCTCGGTCACCGGGCGCCACCTCTTCCGCTTCGGCTTCCACTTCGGGCTCTTCCAGGCGCTGATGCCGGTGCTGGGCTGGCTGGCCGGCGTGGGGCTGCGCCGCCACATCGAGGCCGTGGACCACTGGCTGGCCTTCGTGCTGCTGGCGTTCGTGGGCGGCAAGATGCTGCTGGAGTCCCGCCGCGACGCCGACGCCCCCCGTCCCGGCGATCCCACCCGCGGCCTGACCCTCCTGCTCCTGGCCGTCGCCACCAGCATCGACGCCCTGGCCGTGGGGCTCAGCCTGGCCGCCCTGGACGTGACGGTCTGGACGCCGGCCCTGGTCATCGGGCTGACGGCCGGCGCGCTCACGGTGGCGGGGATGAAGCTGGGGCGGCGCGTGGGCCGGGCCTGGGGCCCGCGGGTGGAGGCGGTGGGCGGGCTGCTGCTGATCGGGATCGGCGTGCGGATCCTGGTGGAGCACCTGGGCGGCTGAGGCTCAGTCGTCCTCGAACCGCACGTCCACCCACGGCGCGCCGTCCGCGTCCACCTGCGCGGCGATCACCAGCGGCCGGCAGCACACGCTGCAGTCCTCCACGTAGGTCTGGCGGGCCACGGACGTGTCCACCATGATCTCGATGGTCTCTCCGCACACCGGGCAATCGATCAGCACGGACTCCAGGCCTTCCATGCTCACCGCCGCCGCCGCGTCGGGCGCTTGCCGTGCGGCGCCTTCTGCCCCACCACGCCGCGGTGCTTCCCCTTGTCCGCCTTGGCCGGCGGGATGAGGCAGTCGGGCCCGTAGCCGATGAGGTCCGTGCGCTGCAGCCGCCGCAGGGCGGAGCGCAGCAGGGGCCAGTTGGCGGGGTCGTGGTAGCGGAGGAAGGCCTTGTGCAGGTCGCGCTGCTTGACCGACCGCGGCACGTTCACGCGGTCGCCGGGACGCGCGTCGGTCACCACCTTGCGCAGGGTGTCGCGGCCGGAGTGGTACATGGCCGTGGCCGCGGCCATGGGCGTGGGCAGGAACGTCTGCACCTGGTCCGGCTTGAAGCCGTTCTTCTTCAGCCACAGCGCCAGGTTCAGCATGTCCTCGTCCGTGGTGCCCGGATGCGCGGCGATGAAGTACGGGATGAGGAACTGCTTCTTGCCCGCCTCGCGGCTGAACTTCTCGAACATGGCCTTGAACTTCTCGTAGCTGCCCACGCCGGGCTTCATCATGCGGCGCAGGGGCCCGTCCTCGGTGTGCTCCGGGGCGATCTTCAGGTAGCCCCCCACGTGGTGGGTAACCAGCTCCTTCACGTACGCGGGCGACGTGACCGCCAGGTCGTAGCGCAGCCCCGAGGCCACGAAGACCTTCTTCACGCCCTCGGTCTTGCGCGCCTTGCGGTACAGCTCGATGAGCGGGCGGTGGTCCGTGTCCAGGTTGGGGCAGATGTCCGGGTACACGCACGACGGCTTGCGGCATGCCGCCTCGATCTCCCGCGACTTGCACGCCAGCCGCCACATGTTGGCCGTGGGCCCGCCCAGGTCCGAGATCACGCCCGTGAATCCGGGCGTCTTGTCGCGGATGTCCTCGATCTCCTTGAGGATGCTCTGCTCGCTGCGGCTCTGGATGATGCGCCCCTCGTGCTCGGTAATGGAGCAGAAGGTGCAGCCGCCGAAGCAGCCGCGCATGATGTTGACCGAGGTCTTGATCATGTCGTAGGCGGGGATCTTGGCCTCGCCGTAGCCGGTGTGCGGCCGCCGCGAGTAGGGCAGGGCGAACACGGCGTCCATCTCCGGCGTGCTGAGCGGCACCGGCGGCGGGTTGAGCCACACGTCGCGGTCGGCGTGGCGCTGCACCAGGGCGCGCGCGTTGCCGGGGTTGGTCTCCGCGTGCATCACGCGCGAGGCGTGGGCGTAGAGCACCGGGTCGTCCTTCACCTGCTCGTACGACGGCAGGCGCACCACCGTGCGCTCGCGCTGCGCCCAGCGGCGGCGGATCTCGCGCGGGGCGTGGTCGGGATCCAGGGTCACGGGCTCCGGCGCGGCCTCCCCCTTGCTGCAGCCGGGCATCTCCCAGGCGTAGGGATCCGGGTGGTCGATGAGCGCGCCGGGCGTGTCCAGCTCCGTGGAGTCCAGCTCCAGCCAGCCGGGCGGGGCGCCGCGGGTCAGGTAGGCGGTGCCGCGGATGTCGGTGAGGTCCGAAGCCTTCTCGCCGCCCGCCAGCCGGTGGGCGATCTCCAGGATCTGCCGCTCCGCGTTGCCGAAGACCAGCAGGTCCGCCTTGGCGTCCATGAGGCAGGAGCGGCGCACCTTGTCGGACCAGTAGTCGTACTGGGCGATGCGCCGCAGGCTGGCCTCGATCCCCCCGATGACCACCGGCACGTCCTTGCACGCCTCCCGGCAGCGCTGAGCGTAGACCAGCACCGCGCGGTCCGGCCGTTTGCCGCCCTCGCCGCCGGCGGTGTAGGCGTCGTCGCTGCGCACCTTCTTGTGCGACGTGTAGCGGTTGACCAGCGAGTCCATGTTGCCCGCGGTCACGCCCCAGAACAGCGTGGGCGCGCCCAGGGCCTGGAAGGGCTCGGCGCTGCGCCAGTCGGGCTGCGAGAGGATGCCCACGCGGAACCCCTGGGCCTCCAGCACCCGCCCGATGACCGCCATGCCGAAGCTGGGGTGGTCCACGTAGGCGTCGCCGGTGACCAGGATCACGTCGCAGGCGTCCCAGCCCAGCCGGTCCATCTCGGCGCGGGTCATGGGGAGTTCGGGGGCAGGGGTCAGAGCGGCCCGGTATGGGGGGCGGGAGAAGAGGGCCGGGGCTGAGGGCATGGTGGGTGCGGGCATGGTGGGCACAAGGAACACCGGCCCTCCCCCCGCGTCAAGCGGGCACCGGGTCCGGCCCGTGCGTTTTCCATGTCACATTCCCGCTCCGGATCCCGCCTTCACCCATGGAACCGGGAGAGCCGCCCGGCCGCGTCCATCCCGGTGCGGCGGACGCTGCGGCCTCCGTGATGAGAATCCAATGGGGGGAAGAATCCATGAAGACCCTGCTGCTCACCCTGCTCGCCGCCGTCACCCTGCTGTCCATGACCGGCTGCTCGGACGACGGGACGCCGCTCACCGCGCCGGACGATCCGCTGAGCATGACCGCCCTGGAGACGGACGCCCTGTCGTCCCAGAACCCCTTCGTCATCCCGCCCCACGCCGTGGTGAAGGGCAAGACCTACGCCGAATGGTCCGTGGAGTGGTGGCGTTGGCTCTGGAGCATCCCCTTCGACCAGAACCCGGGGATGGACTCCACCGGGGACTTCGTCGCCAACGGGCAGTCGGGGTCGGTCTGGTTCCTGGCTCCGGCCTACTTCTCGGATGACTGGTATCGCCGGGCGACGATCCCCGCGGGCAAGATGCTGTTCATCGACCTGGCCGCCGTCTTCATGTCCATCCAGGAGGGCGACGGCGAGACGCTGGAGGAGCTGGCCGAAGCCGCCCGCGTCTTCATGGACGCGACGACGGACGTCATGGTGGAGGTGGACGGGGTCGCCCTTCAGAACGTGGAGGACTACCGGGTCCAGTCCCCCGGGATGTTCGACTACGTGGTGCCCGAGAACAACATGTTCGAGGCCTTCGGGCTGGACTACCCCGCCGGCGAGTACCACGACGGATTCTGCGACGGCTACTACATCATGCTGGCCCCGCTGTCCGCCGGACAGCACACCATCCACATGCTGGCCACCTTCCCGGCGCCGTACAACGACACCATCGAGGTGACGTTCGAGCTGACCGTCGCAGGCAGGGGTCGGAATCACTTCACGAATCGGTGATTCCGTCCAGGCGGCCCGGGCGCCCGGACGGGCGAGTCGGGTGCTCGGGTCGCCGCGCAGCCCCTAGATCTGGGAGAACTCCCGCTTCAACCACATGGCCGCGATGCGCCAGTCCCGCTGCGCGGTGCGGCGGGTGACGCCGGTCGCCTCGGCCACCTCCTCCATGGTCAGGCCGCCGAACAGCCGCAGCTCCACCACGCGGGCGCCACGCGGATCGATCTCGGCGTAGCGCTCCAGGGCCAGGTTCAGATCCAGGACGTCCACCTGCTCCTGGAAGCCCTCGGCCACGAGCCCGGTCAAGGTGACGGGCTGCCAGCCGCCGCCGCGCTTCTGCGAGTTCTTCCGCCGCGCGTGATCCACCAGGACGTTGCGCATGACCTTGGCGGCGATGTTCAGGAAGTGGGCCTTCCCGCCGACGGTCACCAGCTCGTGGTTGAAGAGCGTGAGGAAGGCCTCGTGGACCAGGGCCGTGGGCTGGAGGGTGTGGTCCTTCCGCTCCCGATGCATCAGCATGCGGGCCATGCCCCGCAGCTCCTGAAACGTCAGCTCGAAGAGCTCGTCGTAGCCGGGCGTGCCGGGCTCCGCACCGGCTCCGGAGTTCAGCGACATGGTGTTGCGGTTCTGATCGGTCGAACGCTCGGGCTCTGTGGTCATGGCGTGCATCCCGGTCGTCATGGAGCTGCGGCGGCTTCACCCGCCGTGATGGAAGGAACGGCCGTCGCCAGCATAGCACGCCGGCTCGCATCTTCGAGAGGATGTCTCCGCGGCGGGCTCCATCTGGTACACTCGCGGCGTGTCCCGTCCTCGTTCCCGTTTCCGCATATCTCAGCGGATCCGCGAACCGCCACCTCCACCGACGGGCGATCATGAAGAGCCGATCCTTTCTGCTGGTGAAGGACGTCCTGGGCCGGGCCCTGGACCTGCCGGAGTCCGAGCGCGAGACGTTCCTCACGACCAGCCTGGGCCACGACCGCGAGCTCCTGGCCGAGGCCCGCGAGCTGCTGCGGTTCGACGACCCGTCCGTGGGCCGCGACGACGCCCTTCCCCACGACAAGCGCGCGCTGATCGGCACCACCATCGACCGCTACCGCGTGCTGGACCTGCTGGGCGAAGGCGGCATGGGCGTGGTCTACCTCGCGGAGCAGAGCCCGCCCCTGCGGCGGCGAGTGGCGTTGAAGGTCATCCGGCTGGGGCTGGACACGGCCGGCGTGATCGCCCGCTTCCGCGACGAGAGCCAGGCGCTCGCCCTGATGAGCGATCCGCGGATCGCCACGGTCTTCGACGCCGGCTCCACGGCGGAGGGCCGCCCCTACTTCGTCATGGAGCTGGTGGACGGCGATCCCGTCACCGAGTACTGCGACCGCCGCGCCCTGCCGCTGCCCGCGCGCCTGGAGCTCTTCGCGTCGGTCTGCCTGGCCGTGCATCACGCCCACGACCGGGGCGTGATCCACCGCGACCTGAAGCCGGGCAACATCCTGGTCCAGGAGCGGGACGGCGTCCCGTCGCCCAAGATCATCGATTTCGGCATCGCCCGCGCCGCCGCCGAGCCGTCCGCGCCCGCCGCGGACCCGGCCGCCATGATGGGGACGCCCGAGTACATGAGCCCGGAGCAGGCGTCGGGGGCGGGCGATGCCCTGGATGCGAGGTCGGACGTCTACGCGCTGGGCGCCATCCTCTACGAACTGCTGACCGGGACTCCGCCGCTGACGCGCGAGACGCTCCAGGCGTCCGGCTTCCAAGGCATCGCCCGACGCATCCGCGAGGTCGAGCCGGAGCCCCCCAGCCGGCGGGTCCGCAGCAAGGCCTCCGAGGCCGATGCGGCCGCCGCCCGCCGCGCACTGATGCATCGCGCCTGGAGCCCGCAGCTGCGCAACGAGCTGGACTGGATCGCAGCCAAGGCGCTGGCGAAGGATCCCGCGCGTCGCTACGCCTCCGCCGCGGCGCTCGCGGAGGATCTCCGCCGCCATCGGGACGGCCTGCCCATCGCCGCCGGTCCGCCGAGCCTGGGCTACCGGCTCCGCAAGCGGGCGGCGCGACTGCTCCGGCCCGCCGTGGTGAGCGCGGCGGTCCTGACGGCGCTGCTCGCGGTCCTGCTCGCAGGGACCCTGCGCCGCGACACGGTCCGCACCACGGCGCCGCTGCCCAGCGTCGCCCTGCTCACTCGGACCGACCCGCAGGACTCGGCCTCGGCGTTCCGGATCCGCGGCGTGGAGGAGTATCTCGCCACCCGGCTGCTGGACAACGAGTCCATCCGCCTGCTGGACCGGGAGTCCTTGGCCGACGCGATCGCGGACCACGCGCCGGCCGCGGGTTCCGGCGTCACGGCGGAGCAGATCGCGGGCCTGGGCCGCCTCGCCCGGGCCACCTACGTCCTGGCCCTGATCGCCGACCGACCGGAGGAGGCCTCCGCCGCGCGCTGGTCCCTGGTCCGCACCGGGACCGGCCGGACCATCGCCGGCGACACGCTTGCGTCCGGCGACGCGCAGGCGGCGGCGGCCGGGATCCTCCGGAGCGTCGGCCGCCACTTGGGCGGATCGGGCAACGGTGGCCCGCAGGGGCTGGAGACCATGATCACCACCGCCAACCGGGCCTACCGGCACTACATCACCGGGCTGCTGGCCCGCGAGGCCGGGGAGACGCGCCGGGCGACACGCGAGTTCGAGGCGGCCCTGGCCCAGGACTCCACCTTCGCCCAGGCCGCCATCGCCCTGACCAAGACCCTGATCTACGACCAGAACTTCACGCGGGCCGCGGAGGTCTCCCAGACCGCCTGGCGACTCCGCGACCGCCTGGACCGCAAGAGCCGCATGTACCTGGAGGCCCAGCGGCTCCAGGCCGATCTGGCCTGCACGCGCGCCAGCGACCGGCTCGCCGCCATGGTCGCGCTCTGGCCCGACGACCGCGAACTCGCGCTGGAACACGTGTCCTACCTGATCTGGTCCTGGAGCTTCACCAAGGGCGTGGACGCCGCCCGGACCGCCCTGGAGCGGTTCCCCGGGGATCCTCAGCTCCAGCAGCAGATGGCCATGGGCCTGATCTACGGCGGCCGCCCCGAGGAGGCCCTCGGCATCCTGGAGGGCCTGACCGGACTCGACCCCAACGACGCCCAGAACTGGATCATGCTCAACGCCTGCCACCTCGCCCTGGGACGGCCGGAGCCGGCCCTGGCGGCCATCCTCCGCGCCGGCGACGGCGAGCCAGGCGAGAGCGAACGCATGCTGGCCCGGGCCGCCACGCTGGCCTATCTGGGCGAGGTGCCGCGGGCCCAGAGCCTGGTGGACTCCCTCCACCTTGATCCCGCCCTGTCCTCCATGCAGCGGCTGCTCTACCCCCTGAGCCACCGCATCGACCTGCTCGTGGCCCGAGGGCGGTACCGCGAGGCCCGCTCCGTCTTGCAGGCGCTGCGCTCCACGAACGCCGGGGAGCAGGAGTGGAACCCCTTCCTGTCCAAGTCCGCCTCGTTCCAGATCCGGATCGGGGACCTGGAAGGGGCCGTGGACCGTCTGGCGGAGTACGACGCGCTGGAGCTGGACCAGTCGCTGATCACGCGCCTGGAGGCCGAGACCCGCGTCCATTGCGCCCGCGGGGACACGGCCGCGGCCTGGGTCTCCCTGCACCGCCTGGAGGCGCTCCCGGACCGCCCGTGCGGCTACCGGGACCACATCCCGTTCGAGCTGCGCGCCCGCATCGCCATGGCGGCGGGGCGGCCCCGCGAGACCCTGGCCTGGCTGGCCAAGGTGCCGCACTTCACCCTGGGCTGCAGCCTGGACGAGGAGCCCCATCGCCTGGAGGCCCGCGCCCTGCACGCGGCCGGCAGGACGGAGGAGGCCATCGCGCTTCTGCAGGGGTTCTGCGACGCCCAGGCGCCCTCGGCTTTCGCCGGGACGGAGCTGGCGCGGCTGCTGCATGCCGTGGGCCGCGAGGCCGAGGCCCGGACCGTGGCCCAACGGTCCCTCGCCTTCTGGGCCGATGCGGACACGGTCTTCCCGGAGCTGCAGGAGGCGCGGGAGCTGGCGCGCTGAGCGGACCGCGCCGCGCACGCACATTGCGCAACGCGGCGCCGTGATGCATCCTCCGGGGAATACCGCAGGGGCCCGCATGGGACGCCCTGCCGTCATCGCTGCGTCCCTCTCCAGCTTCGAGGTCCCCCCATGCCGTCCCGCGGCCCCAGCAACCGCAACCGCCCCGCCCGCACCCGCGACGAGGTCCTCCAGCAGCACCTCACCCGCCTCTGGCGCAAGGTGGCCGCACGCCGCAATCCGCCGTCCCTGGACCGCTGGCTCCGCAAGGAACTCGGCGAGCTCAACGGCCTGCGCCGCCAGGAACGCCTCATGCTGGGCGACATGGTGACCGACGCGATCCGCTTCGGCGTCCTCATCGTCTTCGCCGACACGTGGGCGGCCGACACCAGCGTGCCCCTGACCAACCCCGAGGCCCTGGCCGACGCCTGGGAGGCCCCGTCGGGACCGGACCTGTGGAACGCGCTGCGCGCGCTGCCCGTGCCGGTGGTCTTCCACTGGGCCTTCATGCGCCGGCGTCTGGACGGCACCGCGCGTCCGCCCGTGCCCGCCCCCGACGACCGCTGCGCCAAGGTGTGGCGCCTGCTGCGCGAGGACGCGCCCCGCTCGCGCAACCTGCGCCTGCGCTGCGTGTGGAACGGCCTGCCGCCCCACCTGGCCCCGCGCCTGGAGCGCCGCGCCGAGCTCAGCGGCTGGACCCGCCCCCAGCTCCTGGACTGGCTGGACCACCAGGCCTGGCGTCCGCCCCTGTGGCTGCGCCTGCGCCATCCCGAGCGCCTGGAGGCCCTGGCCGCCGAGCTCAACGCCGCCGACTTCCGCGCCGAGATCCATGCCGGCGCCCTGGCCCTGCGCGGCCCCCGCGGCATCTACGACGAGCGCTGCTGGCTGGAGGGCGAGGTGGACATCCAGGACCTGGCGAGCCAGGCCATCGGCCGCGCCGTGGACGTGCGGCCGGGGCAGGCCGTGTGGGACCAGTGCGCCGGCGCGGGGGGCAAGACCCTGCAGCTCGCCGCCGCCGCGGGCACCGAGGGCGCCGTGCACGCCACCGACATCCACCAGGGCCGCCTGCGCGACCTGGAGCGCCGCGTGAAGCGGGCCGGCCTGGCCAACGTGACCGTGGAGCACTGGGACGGCGCGGAGGCGCCGGAGGCCGTGGCCGCGGTCATCGCCGCCGGCGGCTATCCCCGCGTGCTGGTGGACGCCCCCTGCAGCGGCAGCGGCACCTGGCGCCGCAACCCCGACGGCCGCCTGCGCGACCTGGACCGCGCCGTGGCTGAGCTCAACGCCGTCCAGCGCGGCCTGCTGGAGCGCGCCGCCCCGGCCGTGGCCCCCGGCGGCCTGCTCATCTATGCCACCTGCTCCTGGCTGCCGGAGGAAGACGAGGCCGTGGTCGACGCCTTCCTGGCCGCCCACCCGGAGTTCGCGGCGCGGAGCCGCGGGGTGGCGGGGCTGCCGCTGGCGGACTCGGACACCACCTTCGCCGCGGTGCTGGAGCGGAAGGCCGCCGGAACCTGATTTTCGACCTTCGGTGATTTCCCCCTCGTTCCGCGGGCCGTCACGTCCTATCATGGATGCCATCGTCCGCCGGGACGGCCCCGCGCGGGCCGAGCCCGGTGGACCCGTGCCTTGTCCCTTCCACGCGAAGCAGGTGATCGATGAGCGCTCTCGAGCCGTGGTCCATCGCCAAGAGCGTCCAGACGTACGGTCTGGACCACTGGGGCGCCGGTTACTTCCAGGTGAACGGCAAGGGTCATGTGACCGTGACCCCCGATCCCGACAACGGCGCCAGCGTGGACCTGCACGAGCTCGTGGAGGCCATGCACGAGCGGGACATCAAGCTGCCCGTGCTCTTCCGCTTCAACGGCATCCTGCGGCACCGCGTGCGCGCCATGCACGCGGCGTTCAAGGCCGCCATCGCCGAGCACGACTACAAGGGCTCCTACCAGCCCGTGTTCCCCATCAAGGTGAACCAGCAGCATCAGGTGGTCTCGGTGGTCAACGAGGCCGGCCGCGACTTCCACCTGGGCCTGGAGGTGGGCAGCAAGCCCGAGCTGGTGGCCGTGCTCGCCCTGCAGGACGACCCCGAGGCCCCGCTCATCTGCAACGGCTACAAGGACCGCCACTACCTGCGTCTGGCGCTGACCGCGCAGAAGGTGGGGCGCAAGCCCATCATCGTCATCGAGAAGCCCATGGAGCTCACCCTGGTGCTGGAGGTGGCGCGGGAACTGGAGGTGGAGCCCATGCTGGGATTCCGCCTGCGCCTGACCGGCAAGGGCGCCGGCCGCTGGGAGGCCAGCGGCGGCGAGCGCGCCAAGTTCGGGCTGAACGTGCCGGAGCTGGTGGCGGCGCTGTCGGAGCTGGAGGCCGCCGGCGGTCTGGGGTGGCTGAAGCTGCTGCACTTCCACATCGGCAGCCAGCTCAACCGCATCTCGTCGCTGAAGAACGCCCTGCGCGAGGCCACCCAGGTGTACGTGCATCTCAAGCGGCGCTGCCCGGAGATGACCTACCTGGACGTGGGCGGCGGCCTGGCCGTGGATTACGACGGCTCCAAGACCGCGTACGAGTCCTCCATGAACTACACCCTGGAGGAGTACGCCCGCGACGTGGTGTGGCACATCCAGCAGGTGTGCGACGAGGCCGAGTGCCCGCACCCGGTGATCGTCACGGAGTCCGGGCGCGCCACGGTGGCCTACCACTCGGTGCTGGTCTTCGAGGTCATGGACATCACGCGCACCCTCGGCGATCCCCTGGACCCGTCCTCGGTGGCCGAGACCTGCGACATCCTCCCGGTGCAGACCCTGGCCCAGCTCATGATGGACCTGGGCCCCAAGAACAGCCAGGAGACCCTGCACGACGCCATCGAGGCCCGTCAGACCCTGCTGCAGCAGTTCGACCTGGGCCTGGTGTCGCTGGAGGAGCGCGCCCTGGGCGACCGCTGCTACTGGGCGCTGCTGGACGCCATCCACCGCGCCGCGGCGGACCTGAAGTACGTGCCGGAGGACCTGGAGGAGCTGCCGCGCCTGCTCACCGAGACGTACTTCTGCAACCTCTCGGTCTTCCAGTCGCTGCCCGACAGCTGGGCCCTGGACCAGATCTTCCCCATCATGCCCACCAGCCGTCTGGATGAGGAGCCCACCCGCCGCGTGATCCTGGGCGACATCACCTGCGACTCCGACGGCAAGATCGACCGCTTCGCCGACCTGCGCGACGTGAAGCGCTTCCTCCTGGCCCACCACCTGAACACCGGCGACCGCTACTACCTGGCCGCCTTCATGGTGGGCGCCTACCAGGAGATCCTGGGCGACATGCACAACCTCTTCGGCGACACCAACGCCGTCCACGTGGACCTGGACGCCGACGGCCGCCCCCGCTTCACCAACGTGGTGGAGGGCGACACCGTGCGCGAGGTGCTGGAGTACGTGCAGTTCCAGAAGCGCGACCTCATGGAGCGCTGGCGCCACAGCCTGGAGACGGCGGTGAGCGAGGGCCGGATCAGCACGCGCGAGTCGGCCACGATCCTGCGGCAGTACGAGCGGGCGTTCGCGGAGTACACGTACCTGCGGTCGTAGGTCAGACGAGCCCCATCGCCACGTACGCTCCATACCCGAGGAGCAGCGCCGCGCCCTCCCCGCGGGAGAGGCGCCGTCCGGTGGTGAGGAACACGGTCAGCAGCAGGGCCGTGGCCAGCAGCACCCAGCGGTCGGCCGCGAGGATGCGCGGATCCAGGGGCAGCGGGCGCACCAGCGCCGTCACGCCCAGGATGAACAGGACGTTGAAGATGTTGCTGCCCAGGATGTTGCCCACGGCCACATCGGGCTGACGCTTCAGCGACGCGATCACCGACACCGTCAGCTCCGGCAGCGACGTGCCCACCGCCACCACCGTCAAGCCCACCGCCGTCTCCGACGCCCCCAGCGCCAGCGCCAGCCGTGTGGCGCCGTCCACCAGCAGGCGCGCCCCCAGGATCAGCAGCGGCAGCCCCAGGCCCAGGGATGCCGCGATGCCCGCGGCGCTGAGCAGGCGCGGGGGGAGCACGTCGGCCTCCGCTGCGCGCAGCTCGGCCGCGTCGCCGTCCGCCGCCCGCTCGCCGCGGACGGCCCACACCAGGTAGGCCGCCATGCCCGCCAGCAGGACCGCGGCGTCCGCGCGGCCCACGGCGCCGTCGTGGGCCAGGGCCACGAAGGCCGCGCTGGCCGCCACCACCACCCGCGCGTCGCGGCGCAGCGCGCGCACCGACACCGCCAGCGGCAGGATCAGCGCGCTCACTCCCAGGATCAGCAGCACGTTGGCGATGTTGCTGCCCACCACGTTGCCCACCGCCAGCGCCGGCTGTCCCCGCAGCGCCGCGTCCAGCGACACCACCAGCTCCGGCAGCGAGGTGCCGAACCCCACGATCACCAGTCCGGTCAGCAGCGGCGACACGCCCAGCCGCCGCGCCAGGCCTACGGCGCCGCGGATCAGGGCGTCGCCGCCGGCCCAGAGAAGCAGGAGGCCGGCGGCGATCTTGAGGAGGTCCTGGGGCATGACGTTTCCAATCGGTCGAATCCGTCAACAGCAGGGGTAGCATCGGATCGGCATTCCGGCTCCGGTTGCCTACCTTCCTCGGCGGAAGGATCAGGATACATCGCCCACAGGATGGAATCCGAACCGATTCCCGGTGAGCCTTGCGATCTGACGCGCTGCGGTCCTCATCCGCGGCCCATGCTGGCGCGACGGGCGTACGCGGGGTATACCTCCCGACGATCTCGACATCTATTGACATCTGTCGCCATATCGTCGATACTCGTTCCAGGAGGTTGCGATATGACCAGCATCAACATCTCCATGCCCGACCAGATGCGGGAATGGGTCGAGGCCCAGGTGGCAGCCGGCCGCTATGGAAACACCAGCGAGTACTTCCGTCACCTGATCCGCAAGGATCAATCCGAGGAAGCTGAGCGTCGTCTGGAGAGCCTGCTCCTGGAAGGGCTGGAGAGCGGCGAGCCGTTGGAGATCACGCCTGAGTTCTGGGAAGAGAAGCGGAGGAGCCTGCTCGCCCGCTTCCAGTCCAAGCACTCGTGAGGCGGATCCGGATCCTACCCCGAGCGGAACGCGATCTGGACGAGATCGCGGCATTCATCGCCCAGGAAAATCTTGATGCGGCGTTGGGTCTGTACGAGACCGCCCAAGCCGAATTCGATCGGTTGGCGGTGATGCCGGAGATCGGGGCGTCCCGACCCTCCATGCACCCTAGACTGGCTGACCTTCGCATGTGGCCGTTGCCTCGGTTCAACAAGGTGCTCGTGTTCTACGAATCGGCCGAGTCCGAAGTCCGCATCGTCAGAGTTCTCCATAGCGCTCGCGACATCCCTGAGCTCTTCAACACTTGAAGCATTCCGACCGAGCATGGCCTCTTCACCGCACCAGCGTCACCCGCTGCCGCGACTCCTCATCCCCCGCGCGGATGCGCACCAGGTACACGCCGCTGGCGGCCTCGCGGCCGTCGGCGTCGCGGCCGTGCCAGATCAGGTCGTGCCGACCGGCGGGCCGCTCCTCGTCCACCAGCGTGCGCACCACGCGGCCGCGCAGGTCCAGCACCTGGGCCGAGAGTCGGCGCGCGTCGGGCAGATCCACCCGGAACATCACCGTGGGGTTGAAGGGGTTGGGCGCCGCGGCGTGGAAGCGCAGCACGCGGGGCAGGCCGGGCTCGACGCCGTCGTCCACGCCGGTGCCCACGGCGTAGCCTCCCAGCAGACCGCCGGTGAGGCGGTACACGGCGCTGAAGACCACGCCGGCGTCGGGCTGGCCGATGACGTCGTGGATGGCGTAGCTGGCCGACGTGCTCGCGCCGCCGCCGCCGTCCACGCTCCACCATGTGTGCTCGTAGGCGGCCGCGGCCGGAGCGGCGGTCAGCAGCGCCAGGGCCAGGGTCAGGATCGTCGCGCGCATGGGCCGCCTCCTCACTTCAGGGTCACGAACACATAGGCGGACCCGGCGGAACCCGGCTCCAGCAGCTTGCCCAGCACGGTGCCCACCCCGGGCGCGTCGCCCGCGGCCAGGGCCCGGCCGCCGGAGCCGGCGGTCACCAGGGAGCCCGGCGCCAGCGACGCCGCGGCGGCGTCCACCTTGGCCAGGGCCGGCCCCTGCACCACCAGCAGCACGTAATCGCCGGGGGCGGCGGGGTCTCGGCCGTCGCCGTCGGGAGCGGGCGTCACCGAGTCCGGATCGCCCGGGTCCAGGAACGACGGGTCCAGACGCCCGTACACCACGCCCGCCACGGCCGGGTCGGCGGCCTTGCCGGCGGCGCGCACCTCGGGCAGGGGCACCTCAAGCGACGCGGTGCGCGCCAGGCCGGAGAACACCACCACGTCGCCCGCCTCCAGGCTGCCGCCCGCGCCCACCACGGCCACCTGCATCACGGCGCCGGAGAGGTTCACGTTGAGGGAGTAGAGGTTGTCGTTGGTGTAGAGGCCGTAGTTGTTGTCGGTCCGGTTGGTGCGGCCGGTGGCGCCGCGGTAGTCCTGACTCTGGGCCCAGAGACCGTAGTTGCCGGTGGAGTAGGCGTAGATGCCGGCCCCTGTGGGAGAGGCGCCGTAGATTCCGCGGGTCGAGCCGTAGCCCACCACGCCGATGCGGCCCAGCGGGCCGTTCAGCGCGGTCACGTCGCCCGCCACGCCGCGCACGCCGGCGGCGTTGGTGCCGGAACCCACGCCCAGCACGCCCGCGGCCATCTCGTTGGGGTAGCGGAGGTACGCCGTGGACTCCACGCTGCCCACCACGCCGTAGGTGATGTCTTCCGTATCCACGGCGACATGGTTGTTGTGGCCATAGAGCACGGCCGTGGGCTCGTCGGTGCTCGGGCCGCCCGGCACCGCGGCGGTCACGTTCGCCGGGCCGTCCAGGGCCTGGGCCCGCAGGGCGTGGGGCGCCGCGGTGAGCGGGCGGCGCGGGCTGAGCACCTGGTAGGCGCCGCTGCCGGCCGGGGCCGCCTGGATCTCCAGCCAGCGCTGCTGGCCGTCGAAGGCGCCGGGACCGAAGTCGAGCTGCGCGGTGAAGCGCCCCGCATCCACCGGCGCGCCGTTGATGTAGTACGGCCCCGTACCCACCGCCGACCCGCCGATGGAGGCGTTGTACAGCGTGAAGACCAGGTCCACGGTGCCGTCCACCGGCACGCCGTTCTCCGTGAGGCTGCCCTGGTAGGTGAAGGCGGTGCCCACGGCGGCCTTGTCGGCGGCGAGGGCGGCCAGAGGCAGGGACAGCAGGAAGAGGAGCGGGAGCAGGCGGCGCAGCATGGGAGAACCTCCACGGTGGGTCATCGCTCAGAGGAGCCGCGAGCGCGACTCAGGCACGATCGTATCATAAAGCGGACTTATTTGATCGCAGATAAGGGGCGAGCCCGCTTCCTCACTTCAGGGTCACGAAAACGTAGGCGGATCCGCCCGAGTCCGCCTCCAGCAGCTTGCCCAGCACCGTGCCCATGGGAGGCGACGAGCCCGCGGCCATGGCCCGGCCTCCCGCGCCGGCGGTCACCAACGCGCCGGTGGACAGCGACGCCGCAGCGGCGTCCACCTTGGCCAGAGCGGGCCCCTGCACCACCACCAGCACGTAGTCGCCGGGAGCGGCGGGGCCGCGGCCGTCGCCGTCGGGGACGGCCGTGGACGGATCCCGGGTCTCCAGGAGCGCCGGGTCCAGGCGGCCGTACACCACGCCCGCCACGGCGGGGTCGGCGGCCTTGCCGGCGGCACGCACCGCGGGCACCGGCACGTCCAGGGCGGCGGGGCGCGCCAGGCCTGAGAAGACCGCCACGTCGCCCGACTCCAGGGCGCCGTCGGCCACGGCCACCTGCATCACCGCGCCGGAGAGGTTGAGGTTGAGGGAGGCGATGTTGTCGGAGGTGGTGAAGCCGTAGTTGTGGTCGGAGCGGTCGGTGTGGGCCTCCGCGCCGGTGCCCGCGAGGCTGATGCCGATCATGCCCACGCCGTTGGGACTGGCGCCGTGCACGCCCCGCGCGGAGCCGTAGCCCACCACCCCGGATCCGCCCGGCAGAGGGGAGACGCCGTCCAGGCTGCCGGCCTCGCCCCGCACGCCCGCCGTGTAGGGCCCGGACGCCTGGCCCAGCACGCCGGCGGAGGTCTCGTAGGGGAAGCGGATGAAGGCCGTGCTCTCCACGCGGCCCACCACGCCGTAGGTGATCTCGTCGCTCTCCTGGGCCGCGTGCACGTTGGCGCCGTAGAGCACGCCGGTGGGCTGGTCGCTGTCCGGCCCGCCCGGCACGTCGGCGGTCACGCGGGCCGGTCCGTCCAGGGCCTGGGCCCGCAGGGCGTGGGGCGCGGCGGTGAGCGGCCGCCGCGGGACGAGGGTCTGATAGGCGCCGCTGCCCGCCGCAGCCACCTGGATCCCCAGCCAGCGCTGCTGGCCGTCGAAGGCGTCAGGCCCGAAGTCCAGCTGCACGGTGAAGCGCCCTGCGTCCACCGGCGCCCCATTGATGACGTACGGCCCCGTCCCCACCGCCGACCCGCCGATGGAGGCGCCGTACAGCGTGAAGATCAGGTCCACGGTGCCGCTGACCGGCGCGCCGTTCTCCGTAAGGCTGCCCTGGTAGGTGAAGGCGGTGCCCACCGCGGCCTTGTCGGCGGCGAGGGCGGCCCAGGGAAGGATCAGCAGGGTCAGGAGCGGGAGCAAGCGGCGCGGCATGGCGGAACCTCCACGTGAGGACGGGCGCTCGGGACCGCGGAAGCGGGTCCGGCTCGAGCCTGGCACAACGCGGAGGGTTTTCGTCCGGCCAAATGACTTACATGTGAGATATCCTCGGTTCGGACAGTTAGAATTTCGCCGGAAATGATGCCACAGGATTCGTGTGGTGGCCGAGGGTGACGGTGTCAGCAAGGTTCGTACGCCCACACTTCACCAGCCAGCTTCTCTAGCGTCAGCAAGGCATGAATCATCTCGCTACCAGGGAAATGGCTGTCAGATCTCTTCCGACTAAACCGCATCCGTCCCTGTGGTGGGCCCATGGCCATGCTCCTCGAGAGTCTGCCGTGACACAGGCCTCAAGATCCAAGACCGCTTCTCCGAGATGAGCCTGTAGTAATATTCGTAAGAATGTTCGGGCTTGATGTCCCTGGTGTTCTCCAATGTCCAGGCAGGATCGTATCCATGCTGGTCGATGAACTCCTGATAGATGGGTCGAAAGAACTCGACATCCTCTTCATTGAACCAGTGCTTCCAGTTGTTCTTCGATTTTGTGCGAACGACACGCAGGTGCGAGACGTCTACGTTTGATGATCCCCTCAGCTCCATTTCGAGATATTCTGAAAGATCCTCAAACCGTCCAGCCACGAAGTCTTCATACTTGTATTGGAAGTACGTATGGTTCTCGCGATAGTACTCGATCAGGAAACTCCACTCCCTCTCATATCGGGAACGGATGCTCGCATTACCGCCCCCCGCCAGACAACTCCGCATGAAATCTGATGAGATCCAACATGCCGATCCTCCGCTCTGAACTTACGAACTGCTTCAGGAAGCAATACATCCGACCAACCAACGCATCATCCCTGTCGTACTTGCTGTGGTAGCTGATCCCATAGAGAACCCTGCTGACGAGAGTATCCCGCGGGTCGCGGACGATCGCGATCTTCTTGTCGAAACAAGCGAAGGAATCCAAGCCTGGGTCGCCGAAATTGACGACCACCTTCGCCAAGACACCACGCTCTTCGTCACCAGCTTCATATTGATAGGGAGGGGTGACCTCGAAGAGGAGTCGAGGTTTTCCTTGTATGGAATTCCGAATCTTGTAGAACAAGCCAGTTGTCCCGGTTTTCGGTGATCCAGAAATCAGTATCCGCATGATCGTAATCTCCCCATTCGAATTGCAGCTGGATTGATCCATCACGCCGCTGAAGAACCCCAAGAGGCCTCAGCGTTCACCATTCAAAGGGAAAGTTTCGACAGCCATCGCTTTGCGATGACTCCTCATATGGAGGATTGCCGACGTCGCCGTCAAATGCAACTAGCATGACGTCATCCCGACCTGAACGACCACCTTTGACTTCGAATCACCTCACACCCGGCCCGCCTCAGAAGTACCGCCGCACCCCCATCACCCGCGACCGCCACCAATCCTGCTCCAGCGAATCCCGCCGCACCGTCTTGCCCGTGCCCGGCGCGTGGATGAACTCGCCGCCCCCCACGTGGATGCCCACGTGGGAGACCGTGTTGCGGTCGATGCGGAAGAAGATCAGGTCGCCGGGCCGGAGGTCCTTCACCTCCGCGTGGCGGCCGGTGCGGGCCTGGTCCGACGACTTGCGCGGCAGGTCCACCCCCACCTCGCCGTACACGTACTGCACCAGCCCGCTGCAGTCGAAGCCGCGGGGCGTGCTGCCGCCCCAACGGTAGGGGGCGCCCAGGCACGACTCGGCCAGGGCGCAGACCTGGGCGGCGGGGGTGTCGGCGGCGGGCGGCGGGGCGGCGTGGTGGGTGCGGGGCGGGGCCTTCACGGCGTCCACGGACGGGCGTGGGGTCGCAGCCTCCTCGTCCGCGGTCGGCCAGGAGTCCACCGGCGGCAGGGGCCCGCGGCGATGGGGGGCGCAGCCCGCGGCCAGGAGCAGGCACAGCCCGAGCGCCGCCGCCGCCGCATCTGGCAGCCGCCCGCGCCTGGACCTCCCTGTCCGCAACGCCCTCATGGCGGGCATTCTACTCCATCGGCATCCCATGGTCACCGGTCCGATGCAAGGGCCGCGCCGGACTTGGACATCGGGCCGGCGTCTGTTAGCTTGAGGCGTCCACTCTGACCCCCTGAGGAGCGCCGCCATGGCCGACACGCCGTTCTCCGAGCCCTTCGAGCTCGCCATCGACAGCATCGTGACCGGAGGCGCCGGCCTGGGCCGGCTGGACGGGCGCGTGATCTTCGTGCCCGGCACCTGCCCCGGCGAGCGCGTGCGGGCCAAGGCCGTGAAGGTGAAGAAGAGCTTCGTGCAGGCCCGGCTGGAGGAGGTGCTGGAGCCCTCGCCGCAGCGGGTGGAGCCGCCCCTGGGGGAGATCGGCAACCTGAGCGGCTGCGATCTGCAGCACCTGGACCTGGCGGCGCAGCGCGCGGCAAAGCGCGCCATCGTGCTGGACTGCCTCAAGCGCCAGGGCGGCGTGGAGGCGGATGATCTGGTGGACGGTCCGGTGACCGACGCCCCCGGCCTGGGCTACCGCAACAAGGTGCGCCTGCACCGCGCGCCCACCGGGCAGTGGGGCGTGATCCGCGCCGGCAGCCACGACGTGCTGCCCATCGAGCGCCATGGCCTCATGCCGGACCTCTTCAACGACGTGGTCCTGCCCTGGCTGGCCATGCTCCCGCCCCTGGAGCAGGCGGTGGTGCGGCTGGACACCGACGGCGGCTGGCTGGCCGCCCTGTTCGGCCCGCCCACGCGCCTCAAGCCGCTCAAGGCGGTGCTGGGCGGCGACGACGTGGAGCCCGCCCCCGGCTGCCGCGGCGTGCTCTACAACAACTTCCCCGTGTGGGGCCGCGACCACCTGCTCATGCGCCTGGGCGACCGCACCTGGCGCGTGCATGCGCGCAGCTTCTTCCAGGTCAACTTCCGGGAGACCGAGGCCGCCGTGGCCCTGGCCGCCTCCTGGCTGGACGACGCCGGCATCACGGCGCAGAACCCCGCCCCGGTCCTGGTGGACCTCTACGGCGGCGTGGGCCTCTTCGGGCTGGCCCTGGGCGACCGCGCGGAGAAGATCATCGGCGTGGAGGACAGCCGGCAGGCCGTGGTGGACGCCCGCAACAACTACGACCGCGACGCCCGCACCGGCGGCCGCGCCACGGTCCTGGAGTCGCCCGTGGACAAGGCCACCAAGGCCTGGAAGTTCAACGGCGACCTGGACTTCTCCCAGGCCCTGGTCATCTGCGATCCCCCGCGCGAGGGCCTGGGCGAGCACGTCACCAACGACCTGTCCGTGCTCAAGCCCCCCCGCATCCTCATGATGAGCTGCGATCCGGCCACCCTGGCCCGCGACGTGAAGGCCCTGGGCGCCGCCGGCTACCGGCTGACCCGCGGCCGCGTGATCGACATGTTCCCCATGACCAGCCATGTGGAATCCCTGGTGGAGCTGGTGCGCGACTGATCACGGGTTCTCGACGGACTTTGGGAAATCCTCCGGCGTCTTGCGCCATCCTGTGCTACAATCCGCCATCGGCCCCTAGGACGGGGGCCGGATCCGTGCGCACGGACCGCACCGCCCAACGCCCGAGACATCGCCAAAGCCCCGACGGAGTCCGAATCCATGGTTCCCCACCTCCTGGAGTCGTGCCTGCTGCTGATCTCTCGCCAGCCCCTGGCGACGACGGCGCTGCTCGCCCTGGGGTGGGCCCTGGCCCTGCGGTCCGAGGCGGTGCGGCGGCGGCTGCCGCGGCTGGAGCGCAACACGCGCCCGGTGGTGCTCACGGCGGCGGGCCTGGTGCTGGCGGCCTTCGCCGCCTTCGGCGTGTGGTACGCGGAGCAGCCCGGGTTCGCCTGCGAGGTGGAGCCCCAGGTGGCCACCGTGAGCGCGCTGATGAACGACGGCGCGCCGGTCTACCACACCGTGGACGCCGCCGAGCGCTACAGCATCCTCTACGGTCCCTCACTGTACCTGGTCACGGGCGCGCTGCTGGAGGTCTTCGGCCCCAGCATCCCGGTGGCCAAGAGCGGCGCGGCGGCGGCCCTGATCCTCTCGCTGCCCCTGCTCTTCATGGCCCTGCGCCGCCACGTGCGCCACGACAGCGCCCTGGCCCTCACCGCGGCCGGGGCGCTGCTCTACTGGACCCAGGGCACGTCGCCCTTCGTGCTGCGGCCGGACCCGTACCTGATCCTGGCGGTGACCGCCGGCCTCTGGGCGGCGGGGCTGCCGCGGCGCGCGTGGGCGGTGCTGCTCACGGCGGCGGCGCTGGCCTTCGCCGTGAACCTGAAGATCCACGCCGCGCTCTATCTGCTGCCCGTGCTGGCCCTCCTGCACCTGCACCACGGCCTGAAGGCCACGCTGCTGGCGCTGCCGGCGGGGCTGATCCTCACGTTGGCGCCCTTCGCGTTCCATCCTGGGATCGATCCGTACCTGTACGCCCAGTGGATCGGCGTGACCCTGCACCACGGCCTGGATTGGAGCATCTTCCCGCTGCTGCTGCGGCGCACGGCGTTCTACACGCTGCCCATGCTCATCCCCCTGCTGCTGGGCGGCCGGCTGAGCCGGCGGCCGCGGCTGGCGCGCGAGCTGGCGCTGGTGTGGCTGGCCAGCAACGCCTCGGTGCTGGTGCTGGCCACCAAGCCGGGCGCGGGCCTGGTGCACCTGCTGCCGCTGATCCCGGTGAACCTGGTGTACGGCGCCCGCATGTGGGCCGCCCTGCCGGACCGCGCCGCGCGCTGGCGCGGGCCCGTGGGCCAGTGGGGCCGCGGCGCCGCGCTGGCGTTCCTGCTGACCGCGGCGGTATTCGGGTCCGTGGTGGGCTACCGCTCCGGCCGCCAGGCGGAGGCGGTCATGGCCGGCTCGCAGGACCTGGCCACGGACATCCACGCCATCCTGGAGGCCCGCTCGGGCCACACCGTGGGCATGGGCTACGGCGGCGAGGGCGCCAACTTCCTGGTCACCTACCTGCGGCCGCTCCTGGCGTTCGCCCACCAGCCGGTGCTGCTGGACGCCATCTCCATGATGGACGCGGAGCGCGCGGACCTGGAGCTGTCCACCAAGAGCCTGGCCATGCTGGACCAGGGCGTGATCGACGTGTGGCTCATCCCGCGCGGGCAGGAGCCGTTCCAGAAGCAGAACTGGTACGCGCCCCACCATCCCATCTTCCCCGACGCCTTCCGCGAGCGCTTCCGCGCCAACTACCGCCTGGAGTCGCGCTCCCGCTATTTCGACCTCTGGGAGTGGCGCGGCGTGCAGCAGGCCGGGGGCGGCGGGGCCGGCGGATCGTCGTCCCGCTGATTTGGCTTCCGACGCTCTCCCGTGATATACTTGTGCCACGCCGGGTTCCGCCCGGCGCCGTCGTCCCAGCACCATCCGCCTAGCACCGCCGGGCCACCCGCCCCGCCCGGCCCGGAGGAATCCGCACCATGCGTCACGCCCTGCTCCGCGTCGCCCTCCTGGCGACGATGCTCCTGCTCGCCGCGCCGGCCCTCGCCCAGGACCTGGACCTGAGCGGCTGGACCCTGCACCAGCAGAATTCCACCCAGTCCTTCGTGATCCCCAACGGCACCGTGCTGGCGCCCGGCGCCTACCTGGTGGTGGGCCGCGACGTGGACCTGGCCGACTTCCAGGCCTACCACGGCACGCTGCCGGCCGGCACGGTGTACCTGCGGTCCAGCAACTCCGTGCCCCAGATCAACGGCGACGAGACCTACACGGTGACCGACGCCGGCGGCGTGCTGGTGGACGGTCCCACCCCAGCGGTGACCACCATCAAGCGCTCCTACCACCGCGCGGATCCGGAGGCGCTGGCCTGGAGCGTCATCGACCAGATCCCCACCCCCGGCAGCGGCGCGGAGCCCCAGGACGCCACCTACAGCGGCCTGGTGATCACCGAGGTCACCGATCCCGACGACTACCCCTACGAGTTCCTGGAGCTCTACTACGACGCCCCCACCGGCGCCGTGGGCGACGGCCCGGTGATCGGCAACGTGCAGGTGAGCCCCGCCGCGCCCCAGAACGGCGACGACGTGACCGTGAGCTGCACCGCCACGGATCCCGACGGCCTGGTGGAGGTGGTCTGGATCTACCAGCGCACCACCGGCGGCAGCTTCCTGCCCATCAACATGATCCACCAGGGCGGCGGCGTGTACGCGCACACCTTCGCGGACATGGACGGCGGCACGGAGCTCCAGTACTACCTGTGGGCCCGCGACGACTCGGACCTGGAGACCCTGAGCCCCTTCAACGCCCCGGCGTCGTTCTACAGCGTGTACGTGGACCCGGGCGCCACGGTGGGCAAGGTGGTGCTCTTCGACCACGCCCACAGCCAGGACGCCGGCAGCGGCGGCAACTGGCGCGTGGACGACAACCATCCCCTGCCCATCCCCAGCACGCCGACCACCGAGGCGAGCTGGAGCGGCCAGCTCTCGAGCTGGGGCTTCGAGCTGTTCCAGGCCGGCCACACCATCCGCAGCACCACCGGCCCCATCAGCAGCGCGGTGCTGGCCGACGTGGACCTGCTGGTGATCGTTGAGCCCCAGGATCCGTTCACGGCGTCGGAGATCGCCACCATCGAGACCTGGGTGCGCAACGGCGGCTCGCTGTTCGCCGTGGCCAACCACAACGCCAGCGACCGCAACGGCAACGGCTGGGACAGCCCGAGCATCTTCGGCGGCTACAGCATCCCGCACATCTTCGACCCGGTGGGCTCGGACACGGAGACGTTCATGGGCGGCCTCTTCGGCCTCCACTTCCACGTGAAGGACGAGGGCAACAACGCCATCACCGGCACCTTCACCAACACCGCCACGGATCCCGCCAACCCGGTGCTCCACGGCTCCTACGGCACCGTGGACGCGGTCATCTACCACGTGGGCACCGCCCTGAGCCTCTGGCCCGCCGCCAACGGCAACCTGTCGGACGTGGGCGCCCTGATCAGCAAGGACGCCGGCAGCCCCCACGTGGCCGCCTGGTCCCGCTACGGCCAGGGCAAGGTGGTGGGCTACGGCGACTCTTCCAGCTGCGCCGACGGCACCGACACCGAGACCCACGAGCCCAACTGGACGGAGGTCGGCAGCGACAACCGCGCCTTCTTCCTCAACGCCAGCGCCTGGCTGCTCCAGGGCGACACCGCCTCCGGCGTGGACGCCGCCATCCCCAACCCCGGCCTGGACCTGCGCGCGGCGCCCAACCCGTTCAACCCGCGCACGGAGATCCGCTTCACGCTGCCGCGGGAGGCGCGGACGCTGGTGACCGTGCATGACCTGCGCGGGCGCACGGTACGCACCCTGCTGGATGAGACGCGCGAGGCGAGCACGCACTCGGTGCTGTTCGACGGGTCCGGCGACGACGGCCGCGCCCTGCCGAGCGGCGCGTACCTGGTGCGCATCGTGGCGGATGGGATGGTCAGCTGGACCAAGGTGGCGCTGACGCGGTAGAGCCGGTGAGAGGAAGAGGGGGACGCGAGCGGGTCGAACAGCCGATCACGCCCCGCTCGCGTCCCCCTCTTCCTCTCTCCTACCGCGATATATGAGATCGGAAATATCATAGAGGACCCGACATTCCTCACCACCTGGGGCGAGGGAGTCCGCTTGACGCCGACCCTGGCATTCCGGATCCTCACCTCGGTCACGATCCCCATTCCAACACCATGGAGCCACGCCATGCGGGTCCCCCATCTCCCCCTGTTCCCCCTGCTCATCGCGGCCCTCCTGCTCACCTCCTGCAGCGACGACGACGCCCCCACCGCCCCCGTCGCCGAATCCCTCGCCGTCACGCTGACCGCCGTGGAGGCCAACGAGCACAACCCGCTGTCGCTGGTGGTCACGGGACAGGCGACCGCGGCCGACTCCGTGCGCGTGGTCTTCGGGATCCCCGGCGCGGACACGGACGCCACGCCGTGGCAGCCGGCCGTCGTCGGCGGGAACCGCCTGGTGGCGCTGGGGCTGCTGGCGGACACGGACTACGCCGTGAGCCTGGAGGCCAAGCGCGGCGCCGCCACCGCGTCCAGCGCCGCCGACACCGCCCGCAGCGGCGCCCTGCCTGCGGCCCTGGCGGAGCGTCTGCGGTTCCAGGTGGAGGGCGCGCCGCCGCCGGGCTATATCGTCACCGGCCTGCGCATCCCCGGCGCCAGCGAGTACATGGTGGTCTTCGACACCACCGGCCGGCTGGTCTGGTACCGCCGCTTCGACATCCTGGGCGCCGTGATCGGCATGCTGCCCAACGGCAACTTCACCGCGTACCTGGGCCGGTCGCAGGGGTTCCAGCCCACGTACGGCTACTTCGCGGAGGTGGCGCCCGACGGCGCGGTGGTGGACCGGCACGAGGCCGTGGCGCCCCTCTACACCGACGGCCACGAGCTCATGCTCACGCCCCGCGACGACGGCTTCGCCGCGCACCTCTTCTCCTACAGCCTGCGCGAGACGGATATGAGCGCCTACGGCGGCCCCACGGACGCGCTGATCGGCGGCCACCAGATCCTGCGCTTCGCGCCCGACGGCGCCGTGGAGTTCAGCTGGAACGCCTGGGACCATTTCGACCTGGAGGACTGGATCGAGGCGCCGGACTCGCGCCGCCAGTCGGACAACGCGGATTTCGACCATCCCAACGCCATGGACCTGGACCTGGACGGCCACTACGTGGTGTCGTTCCGCGATCTGGCCGAGATCACCAAGATCGACGCCCGCACCGGCGCCCTGATCTGGCGCCTGGGCGGCGCCAACAACCAGTTCACCTTCCTGGACGATCCCCTGGGCGGCTTCAACGGCCAGCACTCGGTGCGTGTGCTGGAGAACGGCCACCTGCTGCTCTACGACAACGGCCTGCGCCACGACCCGCCCCAGAGCCGCGCCCTGGAGTACGCCCTGGACCTGAACGCCATGACCGCCACCCTGGTCTGGGAATACCGCCACGACCCGCCCCTCTACACCCCCTACACCGGCGGCGTCACGCGCCGCGCCGACGGCAACACGGTGGTGCAGTTCGCGGGAGTCTCCACGGTCACGGAGGTGGACCCGTCGGGCAACGTGGTGTGGGAAGGCCGGCTCTACCTCGACGACCAGAGCATCAGCCTCTACCGCATGGAGCCCTTGGCGTCGTTGTACGAGTACGTGCAGCCTTGAAACCGAGCGAGGAGGAACAGGGGCGCGAACGGGGCGTGAAAGGCAGTTCGACCCGTTCGCGCCCCTGTTCCTCCTCGCTCATTCGTCGCTGAAGATCATCACGCCCACCGCCACCGCCGCACAGACCGCCATGGCCAGCACCACCGCCGTGAGCGTCTCAGGCAAGCGCGTGGAGAACGCGCTCATCGCGCCGGCCACGCTGAACTGCGTGGCGCCCAGCAGCGCCGCCGCCGTGCCGCCGTTGCGCGGGAAGTGCTCCAGGTAGCAGGCCTGGTTGTTGGGGGAGATGGCGCCCATGCTGCCCAGGGTGAGCATCATGCCGGGCACGAAGGCGGCCAGGGGCCAACGGGCCAGAGCGGCGGTCACCAGCCACAGCATGCCCGCGCCCAGCACCAGGGTGGCCGCGCGCAGGATCGCGCGCGACGGGTAGCGCGCCAGCAGGGCGCGGTTGGCCAGGTTGAAGACCACCATGGCGGCCACGTTGGCGGCGAAGAGCAGGGAGAACATGCGTTCGTCCTGCCGGAAGTGGCCCTGGTAGATGGCCGACGCGTTGGTCACGAAGATCATCAGCACCGAGAACACCGCCGTCTGCCACACGATGTACGGCAGCGCGGCGCGCTCCGCGAACACGTCCAGGTAGCGGCGGCCCAGGCTCGGGACGGGACCGGTCTCGGGCTCCCGCCGCGGCAGGTCGCGGAAGATGAACCGCTGCGTGAGCGGCGCCAGCAGGGCCGCGTAGCCGGCGAGCGCCAGGAAGATCCAGCGCCACGACCCCGCCTCCAGCAGCGCACTGCCCACGCTGGGCGCCACCCCCGGCGCCAGCACCATGATCAGCCCCAGCAGCGAGAAGAGCTTGGCCGCCTCGCGTCCCGACACCCGGTCGCGCACCAGCGCCGGCACCGACACCAGCACCCAGCCGCCCCCCAACGCCTGCAGCGCCCGTCCGCCGATCATCACCGGCAGCGTGCGCGCCGCCGCGATGCCCAGGCTCGCCGCCGCGTAGATCCCCAGCCCCGCCAGCAGCACCGTGCGCCGCCCGTGCCGGTCGGACAGGGCTCCGCCCAGGAGCTGGCTCGCCGCCAGCGTGAAGATGTAGACGGACACCGTCAGCGCCACCGCCGACGCAGGCGCTCCCAGGTCCGCCCCGATGGCCGGGAACGCGGGCAGGTAGGTGTCCAGGGAGAAGGGGCCCAGCATCATGGCCAGGGCCAGGGCGAGGACGAGGCTGAGGGGGGTCTTGCTGGTCTTCATGGTGGGGAACGATACGTCTTCGTTCCTGTGCGGCAAGAGGGGAGGAGGGAGATGGGGGGCGCGAACGGGTCGAACAGCCGATCACGCCCCGTTCGCTCCCCCCTCTCCCACCTCCCGGGTCAGCGGTAGATCGTTTTCAGGGTGGAGAACGAAGGGGTGTCGGTCGCCACGGGGGCTTCGCCGTTGATGATGAAGGCCGGCCCACCCGCCCCCGCGGACACCACCCCGGCCGCCTGCAGCACCCCGACATCGGGACCGGCATACCCCACGCCGTCCGGGAACGAGGTGGACCCCGGCATCCCGTACAGCCGCAGCTCCGCCACCGACTGCGGCGTGGGCACCACCGCCGTCATGGTCGCCAGCCGGTACATCCCCGGCGGCGAGGGCAGCACCGGCATGAGCGGGCTGATCCCCACCTGGAAGCAGCCGTCGCCCTGTTCGGGAATGGGCAGCACCGACGCGCCGTTCAGCGTCCACACCGGATTGATCAGGTCGCCCGTGACCTCCACGCACGCCTCCCAGCCCGTCACGCCCCCCAACGAAGGATTCGCCAGCACCAGATCCACCGTGACGATCTCCCCGTCCGCGCTCGTGCTCGTCACCACGTCCCAGGCGCTCCCATCGCTCCCCTCCAACAGGAACCCGAACACGTCCACGCTCTCCACGGCCCCCGCCGTCCCCACTACCACCAAAACCAACATGCCCACCAAGAACCGCATCCTGATCTCCCTTGAAATAGACCACCCCAAACCTCGCGAAGCGAGGGAGCGAGAGGCGCGCGCGAGGGGGCGTGGAAGGTCAAGTTCGACCCCTCGCGCGCGCCTCTCGCTCCCTCGCTTCTCTCTCACCGATACGTCTGCTTCACGGCAGACCACGTGGCTTCTTGGAAGGCATCGTTCACCCCGTTGATCTGCAGGTCCTGCACCACGTAGTTCCCCGGCGTCGTGAACGTGGCGGCCTCGGAGCTGGAGTTCGGTCCGTAGTACCCCGCGCCGTCGGTGAAGCTCGTGGAGCCGGCCACGGCCTCGATGTAGAACTTGGTCACCGACTCCGAGCTGGGCACCAGTCCCGTCCACGTGGCCAGGTGCACCAGGTCCGCGGCGTTCATCATCAGCGCGGCCGGGGCGTAGCCGATGCCCACCTGGAACCCCTCGTCGCTCCCGTCCACGTCCAGGCCCGCGGGCAGGGTCCAGGCGCCGGCCAGGGCGTCGCCGTCCACGTCGATGCTCGCCTCCCACCCCGCCACGCCGCCGTACTGGGGCTTGTAGGCGCAAAGGTACACCGTGACCTGCTGGAAGGGCGCGGAGGTGGTCGTGTGGACCACGATGGGGCCGTCGGTGGACAGGGCGAAGCCCAGCCCGTCCTCGCTCAAGGCGAAGGCGGGCGCGGCGACGGACAGGGCGAGCAGGGCGACGAGCGCTCGGAGCATGGCCGGTCTCCTCGGTGGGTCGGAATGTCGGGCGTGGATCGTCATGAGAGTACGTCGCGCGGCGGCGCGGCGTCAAACGTTGCGCCCGGCCCGGCCGAGGGCGATCATGGGCCCGATCCGCGCCCCTTCCCCGCACCCGGGAGCCCCGTGAACCGCCGCCGCCTGTTCTTCCTGCTGCTCGCCGCCCTCACGGCCGCCCTGGCCGCCGTGTCGTCGTGCGCCCACATGGAGAACTACAGCGCCGCCACCGCGCCGGTCACCCGCTGGGCCCCGGACCGGCCGCCCCCGCCCGCGCCCGACACACTGCGCGTGGTCACCTTCAACATCCAGTTCAGCGAGCGGGTGGACGCCGCCCTGACGGAGCTGCGCACGGACCCGGACCTGCGCGATCCCGACATCCTCCTGCTCCAGGAGATGGAGGGCGGCGACGTGCGGCGCCTGGCCCGCGAGCTGGGCCTGCACGCGGCGTACATCCCCGCGTCGCACCACAGCAAGCACGACGAGGACTTCGGCAACGCCGTGCTCTCCCGCTGGCCCCTGACCGACGTGCGCGGCGTGGATCTGCCCAACCGCCAGCCCTGGAACGGCCAGCGGCGCATGGCCGTGCTCGCCACCGCCCAGCTCCCCGACGGCCCCCTGCACTGCGTGAGCGTGCACCTGGAGGTGCCCACCCTGGGCACCCGCAAGCGCGTGGAACAGCTCCAGGCCGTGGCCGACGCCGTGGCGGAGCGGCCCGGCCCCGTGGTGTTGGGCGGCGACTTCAACTGCATCCTGGACCGCGACGCCCAGCTCCTGGGCCGCGTGCTGCGCCGCGCCGGCTTCCGCGAGGCCCACGGCCAGGGCCCCACGGCCAGACGCGGCCTCATCCTCTGGAAGTTCCAGGAGGGGGTGCTGGACCGCGTGTTCGGCCGCGGGCTGGCCCCTGCCGCCGCCGGCGCTCCCCCGAGCACCGCCGCCAGCGACCACCTCCCCGTCTGGTCCCGCTGGACCCGGCCATGAACACCGGCGGCCGCGACCGCACCGGCGCCGCCGTGCTGTTCATGCTGGGCTCGTCGCTGGGCTTCGCGCTCATGGGCGCCTGCGTGCGCTGGGCGGGCGACGTGCCCCTGGCCCAGAAGGTGATGATGCGCAACGTGGTCATGGCCGCGCTGGCCGGCGCGTGGGTGGCCCGCGACGGCCTGCCCGATCCGGTCTGGCGCTGGCGGCCCCACTCCTGGCGCGTGGTGCTGCGCTCGCTGAGCGGGCTGCTGGGCGTGGCGTGCTACTTCTACGCCATCGAGCGGCTGACCCTGGCCGATGCGACCATCCTCAACAAGCTGTCGCCCTTCTTCGTCATGCTCTTCGCGGCGCGCTTCCTGCGCGAGAAGCTCACGCGGCCGCTGGTGGCGGCCCTGCTGCTGGGGTTCACAGGGGCCCTGCTGGTGATCAAGCCGCGGTTCGACGTGTCGGTGGTGCCGGCGGTGGTGGGCGCCGCCTCGGCGGTGTTCGCGGCGGCGGCCTACACGCTGGTGCGGTCGCTCAAGGGGCTGGAGCCGCCCCACCGCATCATCTTCTGGTTCGCGATGGTCTCCACCGTGGCCACGGCGCCCTTCGCGCTGCCGGCGTGGCAGACGCCGTCGCCGGGGCAGTGGCTGGCGCTGCTGGGCATCGGCCTGGGGGCGGCGGTGGGGCAGTTCGGGCTGACGCACGGGCTGCAGCTGGCGCCGGCGTCGCGCATCTCCATCCTCAACTACACCAACATCGTCATGGCCATGCTGGTGGGCTGGCTGGCCTGGCGCGAGTTTCCCGACGGGTGGAGCCTGGCGGGCGCGGCGCTGATCATCGGCGCTGCGGTCTGGTCGCAGACGGCCCGGCGGTGATACACTGGCGGAACTTCCCGGCGCCGGAGGCGTTGGGATGCGGCCGCCCAGACCACGGAAGGATCTCCCCGATGAAACGACTGCTCCTCGCCGCGCTGGCCCTGCTCGTTGCGGCGCCCCTGCTCGCGTCCGAACCCTCGCCCGAGCAGCGCATCGGCCTGCCCGAGCACGCGGGCGAGGTGGTCTACGTGGACTTCTGGGCGAGCTGGTGCCCGCCCTGCAAGGAGGCCCTGCCCTGGCTGCACGCGCTGCAGAAGGATCTGGGCGAGCAGGGCTTCACCCTGATCACCGTGAACATGGACCGCGACCGCGCCGCCGCCGACGCCTTCCTGGAGAAGATCGGCGCCACGGACGTGACCATGGTCCATGATCCCGACGGCGCCATCGCCACCGCCTTCGGGCTGGAGGCGCTGCCCACCAGCTTCGTGTACGGCCGCGACGGCGACCTCCGCTTCAAGCACGAGGGCTTCAGCGTGAAGGACGCGGAGTCCATCGCCGACGAGCTGGACGAGCTGCTGGCCGAACCCCGGGAGGAAGCGCGATGACCCGCCGCCTGCTGCTGGGCGCCGCCCTGCTGGCCGTGATCGCCCTGACCGGCTGCGCCTCCATGGGCGTGGAGCCCTGGGAGCGCGACCTGCTGGCCCGCCCCGCCATGGCCCTCAACGACGACCCCATCGCCCTGGCCCTGGACGAGCACATCTACTTCAGCAAGGAAGCCAGCACCGGCGGGCTCGGGTTCGGGGGTGGCGGCTGTGGCTGCAACTAAGGGGACCTTCGCCAAGCTGCTGGCCGGCGCCTGCGCCACCCTGGGCGTGGCGGCCACGCCGTCCCGGGCCTCGGAGGTGGACACCGCCGCCCTGGCCTACGTGGAGCCGGACCGCGTGAAGGCCCTGGAGATGGTCATCGCCGCCAACCACGATCTGGGCGACGGGCTGCTGGGCCGCATCAAGTTCGTGTACGACGCCCTGACCGGCGCCTCGGCCAACGGCGCCGTGCCGGTCTATGACGCCGTGCAGACCTTCACCCGCCCCAGCGGCCGCGGCACCTACCGCATCCAGCCCGGCGACACGCCTCTGGACGACACCTTCCGCGACGCCCGCGGCGCCCTCAGCGCCGGCCTCACCAAGCCCCTGGGCCGCCTCACAAAGCTGGACTTCGGCGTGTACGGCTCCGGCGAGCACGACTACACCTCCCTGGGCGCCAACGCCGCCCTCAGCCGCGACTTCCAGAAGCGCAACCGCACGGTGAGCCTGGCCCTGTCGGTCAACAAGGACACCATCAGCCCCGAGGGCGGCCGGCCCATCCCCTTCGCGGAGATGCTGTCGCCCAGCCAGACGCCCCAACGCCTGGACGGCGACGGCAGCAAGACCGTGCTGGACGGCATCCTGGGCGTGAGCCAGGTCATCGACCGCAGCACCGTGGTGCAGGTGAACTACTCGGTGAGCGTGGCCGACGGCTATCAGACCGACCCCTACAAGGTGGTCAGCGTGGTGGACCCGGTCACCGGCCTGCCCACCGCGCAGCTCTACGAGCATCGCCCGGACAAGCGCACCAAGCACATCGTGTACGGCCTGCTCAAGCGCCACCTCTCCCGCGACGTGGTGGAGCTCTCCTACCGCTTCATGTCCGACGACTGGGGCGTGACCAGCCACACCGCCGACGCCCGCTACCGCCTGCAGCTGGGCGGCGACCCGGGCACGTACCTGCAGCCGCACCTGCGCTGGTACCGCCAGGAGGCCGCGGACAGCTACACGCCCTGGCTGCTGGACGGCGAGACCCTGCCGGAGTTCGCCACCGCCGACTACCGCCTGGGGCCCATGACCGCGTGGACCTACGGCATGAAGTTCGGCCGGCCGGTGGGCGAGAACCGCCGCGTGACCTTCCGTCTGGAGTACTACCGTCAGACCCCGGACAACCCGGCCGATGCGCCGGGCCAGCTCGCCCAGGTGGACCTGCTGCCGCCGGTGAGCGCGGTGTTCGCCCAGGTGGGGTTCACCACGGAGTTCTGATGCCCGCCCTCGTCCGCATGGACCGCACGGGGGCCGGCTGGCGCGGAACCTTCTCCGCCATGGCCGGCCCCTGCGAGGTCCTGCTGGACACGGACGATTCCCTCCTGGCCCACACCCTGGCCCAGCTCGCCTGCGCCGAGGCCCGCCGCATCGAGGCCAAGTTCAGCCGCTACCGCGACGACTCCGTGCTGCATGCGATCCACGCCGCGGCCGGCGCCCCCATGCGCGTGGACGACGAGACCGCCGGCCTGCTGGATCTGGCCGCCGCGTGCTGGGAGCTCAGCGGCGGGCGCTTCGACGTGACCAGCGGCGTGCTGCGCCGCGCCTGGACCTTCGACGGCGGCACGCGCGTGCCGGCCGACGCGGAGGTGGAGGCGCTGCGCGTCCTGGTAGGTTGGGAGAAGCTGACGTGGCGACGGCCCGAGCTGGTGCTGCCCGCCGGCATGGAGCTGGACCTGGGCGGCCTGGGCAAGGAGTACGCGGTGGACCGCGTCGTGACGCTGCTGCGCGAGGAGGCCCGGGTGCCGGTGCTGGTGAACTTCGGCGGCGACCTGCACGCCTCCGGTCCGCGCCGCGACGGCGCGCCGTGGCGCGTGGGCGTGGAGGACCCGGGGCGCGAGGACCGCGCGGCGCGCGTGATCGACCTGGCCGGCGGCGCCCTGGCCACCAGCGGCGACGCGCGGCGCTACGTGATGAGCGGCGGCGAGCGCCTGGGCCACATCCTGGACCCGCGCACGGGCCGTCCGGTGCGCGGCGCCCCGCGCTCGGTCACCGTGGCCGCCGACGCCTGCGTGCAGGCCGGCGTGCTGGCCACCACGGCCATGCTGCACGGCCCCGGCGCGGAGGCGTTCCTCCAGGCCGAGGCCGGGCGGTGGTGGGTGACGCGCTAGAACGGCGCGGTGAAGTAGTCCTCCGGCAGCCGCAGCACCTCGAACAGCGTGGCCACGTAGGCGTCGTCCGGGCCCGCGCGGTGCGGGTTGTGGAACTCCCAGACCTTGGCGCCGTCGGCGGCCAGCTCCAGGGCGCGGCCGTTGTCCGACTCGGTGATCAGCAGGCCGCCGCCCGGCAGGGGTTGCGCAGTGCCGCAGGTGCGCGAGAAGAGGGGGTCGGCGGGCGAGCCGCCCACGCGCTCCACCGTGGAGCCGTCGGCCGGATCGATCACGTGCACATCCGACACGCCCGGCCGGTGGATGTTGTCGAAGAGCATGAGCATGCCGTCGGGACGGATGGTGGCGTCGTGCTGCTGATGGAAGTCGCCCTGCTGCGCCCAGACCACCAGTCCCGATTCCAGGTCCACCACCGCCACCAGATCCAGCTTGAGGATGGAGACCAGCACACGGCCCGCCGCGAACTCCGGCGCGCGGTCGGCGATGCGGCCGTCCAGCAGCTCCACGCTGTTGGTGTGGAACACGTCGCCGGTGCGGGCGCGGCGGCGCTCCCACAGGCTGCGGAAGCGCGGCGCGCGCAGGAAGGCCTCCAGCAGCGATGTGCGGCTCAGCTCGCGGCCATCGGCGTCCAGCCGCACCACGAAATCCTCCAGCACCGGCTCGGTGGGATGGATCTCCGGGATCACGCGGCCCTCGCGTGTGAGCACCAGGATGACGCCGTCGGGCAGGACCTCAAGATCGTGATGGGCGCCGTTGGACACGGCCCAGAGCACGCGGGAGTCGCGGTCCAGCTTCATGAGGCCCAGACCCTCCAGGATCACCAGCAGCGAACCGTCGGGCAGGGGGCGGGCGCGGCGCCAGTGCTCGGCGCCCTTGGCGTCGGCGGGGATCTCCAGGTCCGGGAAGGCGTCGCGGAAGGGGCGGCGCCAGGTGTGCAGCACCGCGCCGTCCATGGCGAAGAGGGTGGCCTCGGGGCCGTGGCCGCTGGTCATGAAGTTGAGGCCGGCGGCGGCCTGCGGATCGTGGCGGGTCACGCCCATGACGGCCTTGGCCGCCCGCGAGCCGCTGGCGTAGCCCAGGGACTCCAGGCGGCGGATCCGCTGCTTCTGCTCGGCGGTCAGCTCCGGCTCCGGCACGGGGCGGACGCGGGTCCAGCGACCGGGCACGTCGTCCAGGAAGTCCTTCTGGAGGTCGGTGCGGTCCGTGGGGACGGCCTGGGGGGCCTCCGCGGCGGGCTCGGGAGGGGGCGGAGGCGCGTCGCCACCGCAGCCGGTGAGGAGGAACACGGCGGTCAGAACGGACAGGATGGAAAAGAATCGCACGGATCACTCCTCGGGGGATCGGTCGACGGAAAGTGAACAGGAGGCGGGCTGGCCTGTCAACAAGGATGGGGGACAACCGAGGGAAACGGACAGCGACAAATCGTCAACCTATTCCATGCCAAAGAGATAGATCCGCAATCCACCCTTGTCCACCCGGTGTGGAGCAAAGTGGATAAGATCCTGCCTGATTCTGATATATCACACATCTGGGGTTCTCTTTGATCCCTCCCCCGCGGAATCGACGCGTGGACGTCAGGAAGCATCCCATCCCCGTCCCGGAGGTCCCCTCATGCGCCAGGCTCTCGTCCTCGTCCTCTGCTCCCTGATCCTGGGCGGCGCCGCGTCGGCCGCCGTCCTTCTGTCGGCCGATTTCGAGGGCCTCACCCTCGACGCCGCCGTGCCCATGGGCGGCGCCGCCGTCGGCCAGCCCTACAACGTGATCCAGACCCAGGCCATGGTCCGCAACGCCCCCATGAGCAGCACCTGCCTGGAGCTGCAGGACACCCTGGACTACGGCACCGGCACGGTGTACTTCGACTTCCTGAACGAGCTGGAGGTGACCTCCGGCATCGTGACCATCAGCGTGGACCTGTGGTTCCACATGCTCCAGGGCTACGAGGTCTACGTGCGCGAGAGCCACGGCGCGGGCAGCGCCTTCACCTCGCTCAGCTTCACCGGCGTGGGGACCATCCGCTGCAACGACGCCGCGGGGAACATCGGCGTCATCGGCTCCTACGAGGCGGGCCGCCTCCACAACCTGCGCATCGTCTTCGACCAGGACGCCGGCACCTACGACGTGCTGCTGGACGACGTGACCCTTGTGGACGACCGCGCCCACGGCATCACCGCCCACGGCGTGGGCGGCGTGCTCTTCGCCACCAGCCACGACGTGGACCTGGACGGCACCTTCTCCATCGACAACCTGCTGGTCACCGCCGACTCCATCACCGCGGCGGAGAGCGCCACCTTCAGCGCGGTGAAGCGCCTCTGGCGTTGAGCTCCGCACCGGCCGCATGCGAAAGGGGGACGGGCCCGCGCCCGTCCCCCTTCGTCGTTCCGGAGACGCGTCGTCAGCGGACCTGCGGCAACACCGCCCGCTCCTCCACCGGCCTCCAGCCCGGATACGGGCGCACCTCCACGGTGCCCTCCGCCTTCAGGTCGCCCGCGCTCAGCTTCACCTTGTAGGTGCCGGGCGCCACGAAGGTGGGGCCGCTGCGGCGCGAGTCGTTGAAGCGGTACTCCTTGTCGGCCTGGAGATTCCAGGTGGCGCGGTTCAGGCCGGGCCGCGAGGGGCCGCTGAGCTTCTGGATCGTCTGGCCCGCCGCGTTCTCGATGCTGATGGACACGTCCTTGGCCGGCAGGTCGCGCAGCCAGTAGGTGATCACGGCGCCGTCGTCGGGGTTGGGGCCCTTGAAGACGCGGTCGCCGCCGCCGTAGCCGCGCGAGCCGTAGAGGCGCGGCTCGGCCGCGGGAACGGCGAAGAGGTGCAGCGTCTCGTCCTTCACGCGCGGCAGCTCGCCCAGGCAGTCCATGCCGTCCAGGATCCACACGGAGCGGCCGTGGGTGGCGGCCACCAGGGCGTGGTCGCGGGTCTGCAGGGCCAGGTCGTACACGGGCACGGTGGGCAGGGAGTCGCCGCCCAGCTCCAGCCAGTGCTCGCCGCGGTCGAAGCTCACGTACGCCGCGTGCTCGGTGCCGCAGTAGAGCACGTCGGGGTTGGTGTGGTCCTCGCGCACCACGCGCACGGGGCTGCCCTGGGGCAGGTCGCCGGTCACGTCGCGCCACTTGGAGCCCAGGTTGTCGGTGCGCAGGATCAGGGCGCGGAAGTCGTCGGTGCGGTGGCCGTCCACGCTGAGGTAGCACACGTCGGCGTCGTGGCGCGAGGCCTCCAGGCAGCTCACGTAGAGGCCGTCGGCCTGCTTGGGAGTGACGTCCTTCCAGGCGGCGCCGTCGTTGCGGGTGACGTGGACCAGGCCGTCGTCGCTGCCGGCCCAGAGGGTGCCGGCGCGCAGGGGGGATTCCGCCAGGGTGGTGAGCGTGCCGTAGGCCTCGGCGTCGGAGCCCTCGGCGTGGACCTTGTCGGCCTCGTTGCGGGTGAGGTCGCCGCTGATGGCGGTGTAGTAGTCGCCGCGCTGCGTCAGCTTGAAGACCTTCTGGGCGCCGTGGTAGAGCACGCTCGGGTCATGAGCGGAGATGAGGAAGGGCGCGTCCCAGTTCCAGCGCAGGCGGGCCTGGCCCTCGTCGGCGGCGGCGCGCAGGGGCACCGTGAGCATGGTGCGCAGGTCCACGCGGCCCAGGTTGCCGCCCTGGCTGGTGGCGTAGATCACGTCGGGATCCTCGCGGTCGAAGAGCACGCGGAAGCCGTCGCCGCCGTAGACCGAGCGCCAGTCCTCGTTCAGCACCGACGCCTTGCCGCCCGCCTTGTACGACGTGCGCGACGGCCCCACCCACGAGCCGTTGTCCTGCAGGCCGCCGCCCACGCGGAACGGCTGCGCGTCGTCCACGCTCACGTGGTAGAACTGCCCCAGATCCACCTGGTTGAACACGTCCCAGGTCTCGCCGCGGTCGTGGCTCACGGCCAGGCCGCCGTCGTTGCCCAGCCAGATGCGCTCGGGGTCCGCGGGGTCGATGACGATGGCGTGGTGGTCCACGTGCACGCTCTCGGAGATGCGCCGCAGGGTGGCGCCGCCGTCGTCGCTCACGGTCAGGTCCCAGCCGGGCAGATACACGCGCTCGGGATCCTGCGGGTCCACGGCCACGCGGCTGAAGTAGAAGGGACGGAAGTTGAGCTCGTTGACGCGGCGCCAGGTGTCGCCACCGTCGTCGCTGCGGAAGAGGCCGCCGGCGGGCGAGTGGTCGTCGAAGGCGCTGCGGCCGATGCCGCCCTGGTCGCTCTCGATGTTGGCGTAGAGGATGTCCGGATCGCTCGCGCTCACCGCCAGGCCGATGCGGCCGGTGCGCACGGGCAGCCCCGCGCTCAGCCGCGTCCAGGTGGAGCCGCCGTCGGTGCTGCGGAACACGCCGGCGTCGGCGCTGAAGCCGTCGAAGCTCCAGGGACGACGCTGGCGCTTGTAGAGGGCGGCGTAGATGCGGTCGGGGTCGCGGGGGTCCAGGATCACGTCGCAGCAGCCGGTCTCGTCGTCGCCCTTGAGCACGCGGTCCCAGCTCGCGCCGCCGTCGCGGGTGCGGTACAGGCCGCGCTCGCCGCCCGGCCCCCACAGGTGCCCCATGGCTGCGATCCAGCAGGTCTCGGGGTCGTTGGGGTCCACGGCCAGGCGCGGGATGTCGTGGGAATCGGTCAGGCCCACGTTCACGAACTTGCCCCCGCCGTCCGTGCTGCGGTACACGCCGTTCCCCCACGACGAGCTGTTGCGCCCGTTCCCTTCGCCCGAGCCCACCCACACCACGCGGCCGCGGCCCTTCTCGGCGCGGTCGACCACGGGCACGGTGTCGCCCGCGGCAGTCCAGCCCGGCCAGTCCTCCGGCGCGTCCACCACGCCGATGGCGCCCACGCTGCTGGTCCCGTCCAGCGCACACAGGCTCCAGGTGGTGCCCAGGTTCGTCGACTTCCACAGCCCGCCGGTGGCGTAGCCCACGTACAGGTCCGTGCCGCTGCCCGGCACCAGGCCGATGGCCGCCGCGCGGCCGCTCATGTTGCAGGGGCCGATGCCGCGCCAGGCCAGATCGTCGATGTCGGCGGCGGTGATGGTGCGGGCGTCGTCGGCCAGCGCAGGCAGGGCGAGCAGGAGCAGGCAGAGGGTGAGGAATCGCTTCACGGGAACCTCCGGTGAGGGCTGAGGGAGACGGGGGGCCATTGTCCCATCCCGGCGGCGGAGGGCGCAATGTTCAAACGGTCCGACTTAATCCCTTGCCCCACCCCCTCCCGCCCCACCATCCTGCTCCCATCCCATTCCCGATCGGAGCCCCATGATCCGCTGCACCCGCCTCACCCGCACCTTCGGCGACCTCACCGCCGTGAGCGACCTCACGGTCACCATCCCGTCGGGCCGCATCACCGCGCTGCTGGGCCCCAACGGCGCCGGCAAGACCACCACCCTGGGCATGCTCACCACCCTGCTGCCCCCCACGTCCGGCACCGCCGAGGTGGCCGGCTGCGACATCCTGTCCGACCCCGCCGGCGTGCGCCGCAGCATCGGCTACGTGCCGGAGGGCGCCGCGGTCTACGAGGGCCTCACCGCCGACGAGTTCCTGGAGCTGGCCGGCCGCGTGCGCGGCCTGGACCCCGACGTGATCCACGACCGCGCCACCCGCCTGCTCGCGCATTTCGACGTGGTCGACGCCCGCGCCCGCCGCCTGGGCGAGTTCAGCAAGGGCATGCTGCGCAAGGTGCTGGTCACGTCCGCGCTGCTGCACGACCCCGCGGTGCTCTTCCTGGACGAGCCCATGGACGGCCTGGACGTGAGCAGCCAGAAGCGCCTGGCGGACCTGCTGCAGGACCTGGCGGCCGGCGGCAAGACGGTGGTCTACTCCAGCCACGTGCTGCAGCAGGTGGAGGAGCTCTGCGAGAACCTGGTGCTCCTGCACCGCGGCGCCCTGGCCTGGGACGGTCCCCTGGCCGATCTCAAGGCCCGCCACGGCGGCGCCGGCCTGCGCGACGTGTTCCTGGCCATGACCGAGGACGACGCCAAGCCCGCCGCGGGCTGGCGCGCGCTGCTGGGGGGCGAGGAGGCGTGAA
>ERZ795053.493-NODE-493-length-50575-cov-18.122407_pt1 | contig 50575 bp, 51 predicted proteins | sample MGYA00375137_ERZ795053 | MGnify/ENA primary metagenome ERZ795053 (study PRJEB30182, sample SAMN05720284) | activated sludge metagenome | isolation source: Anaerobic digester | place: Hong Kong | collected 2014-12-17 ...
AGAATGTCAGGAAGCGCAGATATTTCTCAAGTCAGAGAATACGGGATTGAAAGTGTGTTCCAATACATATTTTGCCAGGTCAAAAACCGGCAAACCTGTCCGGTCAATAATGGCCGAATCGGCGGTACATATAATCCCGCCGGCAACAGAAGCCAGTGCTTCGTCTGCCTTTTCAGTCATCAGCATATGACAACTTACGGACGTGTGGCCGAATAATTCAGTGGCGACGGAAGCCAGTCGTCCGGCCCCGCTTATCTGACTATCGGCATAAAAAATGATGCCTCCGGGCCGGAAACTTTCCAGTGTTTGAACAATCAACTCAACTGACCTGATGAACAAATGTTCAGGGATTTTTTTTCCATGAAATCCGGATGCGTCCCTTAATACACCATCGCAGGAAATAAAAACTCTGTTCCCGGAAAGGTAACTCACAATGATAAGACATTGGTTAAAATAGTCAACATGGAAACAAGCCCCTGCTGCCGGCGTACCACAAAGTTTTGCAAGTCTGGTCCGTGCAGTTTCCGGCAGTGTTATTCCCCTGAAAAGCATCGTTCTTTCAGCAGCGTCAAGCTGATACCTGTCACAGATCAGCTTTAAAACGCTTTTGGCAGGATATCTTCTTTCCCGGAAATACAGGTAATCCCTGATGGCATCGCAAAAGTGAACCGAAAACCTGTCCATATATCAAACTTACAAAATATACGCAGGTTTTTCAACATTATCATTAATTTTACCGGCAAATAAGATTGATATGTCCTTTCTGCGTGTTTTGCTGGCCATTATTTTTCCTCCCCTTGCTGTTCTTGACGAAGGGTGCGGCTCAATTCTTATCGTTTTTATACTTACCCTTGCCGGTTGGATTCCGGGAGTTATTGCCGCGCTCATCATCCTCAACAGGCGATAGCCGTCCATATTCAGGATTGTGTTGCATGCAGATACATTGCCCGGGTGCATGTTATCTGCAAGTGAATGCATAAAAAAACAGCTGAACATTATTTTTTTGTTCAGCTGTTTTTTATTACCCTATCCGGGATAAATCAGTACTTTGGGTATATCAGCTGCACTTCAGAACAGTCTTGATCTGGTAGTTGGCTGATTCGGCAAGCGGGCCGAAAGCAGCTTTTTTGAATGAAGCACAGGCGTCACCGGTTGATCCTTTTCCTGCCTGGGCCATGCCTATCTCAAAATGGAACCTGGCTTGCTTGGCGGGGGTATCTTCTTCAAGTGCCATCCCTTTTTCTGCACTGGCGATGGCATCATCCCAGCGTGAAAGTTTGTTGTAAGCAACAGCGAAAAGGTAGAATGCTTCAGGATTGGTTTCTGAATATTTGACAGATCCATTCAGCAACTCCACCGTTGCATTCAGATCATTTTTCTTGAAGGCGGCATTGGCGTCAACAATAAGATTGTCGCTCATGAATTTGCGGGCCTGTTCAACGGTTTTAGTGTCATTTGTTTTTATTCCTGCTTCGATGGCGGCATCCATGGCGGCTTGCATTTCATCGTTCTTGTTCTGCTTGTTGTAAACAAGTCCTTTACTGAGGTAGGCGCCGGCAAAATCCGGGTCATAACCCAATGCCTTGTCGAAACTTTCCAGCGCTTCAGGGTATTTACCTCCCTTGTATTCGTTGTTACCTTTCACGCGGTATAATTTGGGCAGAAGGTCATCGGCTTTGGCCTGAATGCCGTTGTCACCGAATTCAACTGCATAGTTGTGCGCAAGTTCAAAGTTGGTGATGGCTTCATCAATTTTCTTCTCCTTATACAATGCTGTAGCGTAATTGTATTGCAGAACCGGAATCTGTTGCCGTGAAAGGGTTAAAATCTCCTGTGCTTCAGGACCTGCTTTTTCTGCAATTGAGGCTGCCTGCAAAAGCGCTTCAATTGCTTTGGGAAGATCGGATGCAGCTAGTTCCACACCACGGTTATAGGCATTGGTTGCATCTTCGATTGATTGGGCAGTAGCCAGGTTTAAACTGAAAGTGAGCGCAACAGCAGCAACAAAGGCCTTTAACATTTTTCCATTTTTCATTTGAATTCTTGTTTGGTTAAAAAATTACACTTGCCGGCAAATATAACTAATTACATGCCAAACTTTGTATATAAGTTTCATAAAAAATGATAAATGGTGTTGTTAATACATTTACAATCAATGTGATAATTTATTTTCGCTTCGGTGGAGCGGGTATCTATTAATTGTATCGAAAGCCTTAAGTGATACAGACCGGAAATTTACCGATTTATTAAGATTATTCATTAAAAGGCATTCATAATTACCTGTAAAGGTTAACACTGTATGTCATGAAGAAAAATCCTGTTTCGGGATTGAACAATCAAATTTTATTATACATTTGCAATGCGAAAAAATTTTATTTCTTATGAAAAGTACTGTTATCAAGGTTGTTTTGGCGATTGTGGTCATAGTTCTGGCTTATCTGCTTTACGCTTCTATTATGAAGCCCATCAGGTTTCAGGAGGAACTTAATGCCCGGAATTCCCAGATAGTTGCGAAATTAAAGGACATCAGGACTGCGCAGACCTTTTACAAGCAATTTAATAACGCTTACACAAGCAGTTTTGACACCCTTTTTGAGTTTTTACGTACAGGACAGATTCCGGTTGTAAAAATTATTCCGGATCCCAATGACACCACATTTACCAAAACCATCAATGATACCATCGGGTTTGTGGGGATTGCAGACTCATTGTATTCCAGTCGGGTAAACTTCAATCTTGAAGACCTTGCCGTTATTCCTCATTCGGAAGGCCGGAAGTTCGAAATCAGCACAGATAAAGTGGATAAAGGAGGGGTGATTGTTCCGGTGATCGAAATCCTGGTGCCTTACGAGTATTACCTTTTTGATCTTGATAAACAGGACGTGATCAACCTTGCCGAACAGCAGAAGACCATGAACAGATATCCGGGCATCAAAATGGGGTCGCTTACCGAAGCCACAACCGACGGTAACTGGGAATAGATTTGTTAATTATGCCCGGCGATTATCAGACGCAGTTCAGTGTTTATGACCGTCTTTTTGATCCGGCAGTTTCAGAAGAATTTTTCCTGTCCATCCGGATTGAGCCGGATGGACTTTCTTTTTCCGTTTATTCACCTGCGCATGGCAGGTATATCGGGCTCGAATCCCTGACTTTTCCTGACTCTGTCAGGATTAAGGACGGGCCCATGGCTGGTATTCTTTACAGCGATTATCTGAGCCGGCTTCTGACTAACCATCCGGTGCTTACCAATAATTACCGCAAGGTATGCGCCATCTTTCACAGCCGCTTCTTTACACTTGTCCCGGGGCCTTTATTTAACGATGACCTGGCAGGTGATTATCTGCAGTTTGTTCACAAAATCGGGGCAGATTCACGGATTCTGATTCAGAATCTCAGATCCGCTGATATACGTCTGGTTTATGGCGTATATCAGGGACTGATACAGGAGATGGAATCCAGGTTCCCTGATGCCCGTAAGGTTCACGAAACAGGGGCATTGCTTGATTCACTGCTCCCGAGGTTTAAGCGATCCGAAGCCCCCGAGCTTATCTTTGTCAATATTGAATACGGTTCTGCAGGGATTACCGTTTTGAGGGGCGGACTTCCGGTTTTCTGCAATGCATTTGAATGCCGCACGCATGAAGATACCGTTTACTTCATTATGTTTGTTATGGAACAACTGGCGCTGAATCCTGAGAAAACGCCGCTGTATCTGCTGGGGAAAGCCGGAAAGGAAGATGCTTTATTCAGGCTGCTTGCGAAGTATGTAAAAAAGGTTGACCTGCTTGAACAATCAGGACCTCAGGTCGGGGGTTATGTTACTGTTCAGTCGGAAACTCATCGTTATTACACCCTCCTGAACCCCTCATTATGCGAATTATAAGCGGAACCCATAAAAGCAGGCAAATCCATGCCCCCCGCAACCTGCCTGTCAGGCCGACTACTGACCTTGCCAAGGAAGCACTCTTTAATATTCTGGTGAATCATTTCGACCTTGAGGATGTAACGGTGCTTGACCTTTTTGCCGGAACAGGAAATATTACCTATGAATTTGCCAGCAGGGGAGCAAGGGGCGTTACCAGCATTGATCTGGAGTTGCGTTGCGTGAATTTCATCAGAAAAACAGTAACGGACCTTGGCTTCGAGGCAGTGCTTTCATTCAGGTCGGATGCCTTCAGATTCTTGCGTAACTGCGATACACGTTATGATATTATCTTCTGTGACCCGCCTTACGAGCTGCAGGGGGTTGAAGAGATCCCCCTCACAGTAATGAAGCGAACCCTGCTGAAACCCGGTGGCTGGCTGGTTGTTGAACACTCGCGCGAATACAACTTCGAAGGTTTTGAAGGGTTTTTACAAAAACGGAAGTACGGGAAGGTGAATTTCAGTATTTTCAGTCAGCCGGAAGCCTGAATTTTCGTTTCAGACTGATCATGCCGGGCATGGTGTTTTTACTTACAGGAATGCCCTGTTTCTGAATATTATTTGTTTTTTCCTGTTACAGGTAGTTTTACCGCATCCGGTATAAATATACTGACATCTCCGCCATTTTTGTAGACATCGCGGACGATGGAAGAGTTTATGGAGGTATAATCCGGGGTGGTCAGCAGAAATACCGTTTCTATATCGGGGTAAAGTTTTTTATTGACCTGGCCTACGGTTCGTTCAAACTCAAAATCGGCGGAAGTCCTTAGCCCTCTCAGGATAAAGGAGGCGGAAACATCCCTGCAATAATCCACCGTTAGTCCGGAATAGCTATCCACTTTTATCTGCGGACAGTCAGCAAAGACTGTTTGTATCCATCTGATTCTGTCGTTGAGGTCGAAATAATTTTTCTTTTCAATGTTGAGACCAATGGCTACAATGATTTCATCAAACAAGGGCAAGGCCCTGCGGATGATGTTTTCATGTCCGCGTGTAATGGGATCGAAGGAGCCGGGAAAAACTGCGCGTTTGATCATAAGACTGGGTTATATATCAGCAAAGTTAAAACAAAAACCTGCAAAATGCGCTAATGCCTCTTATCGACGTCGAACAGGATCAGATCGTGCAATGATGAATAGGTGTTGCCAAGTATCATGTTTAATTTGCTTTGATCAAACCAGGCGGCTTCGGTGATTTCTTCTTCCAGTTGCGGTACCGGAATGGCATGGCCGCTATACTCCATGGCAAACCAGAAGGTTCTTTTCAGTACTTTTTTCCCTTTAAATTCATAGATATGATAGGTTGAAGGCAGTTCCGCAACAATGTTTTGTCCTGTGATTCCGGTTTCTTCAGTAACTTCTCTGATAGCCGCTTCAGCAGGCGATTCGCGTTTTTCCATTTTGCCTTTGGGGAGATCCCACCTTCCGAACCTGTATATAAACAAACGTTCGCCGGACATATTCCTGACAATGCCGCCTGATGCTTCAAGGTACCAGAACAGAGATATAAAGTCATCGAGCAACTCCTTTATATTTTCGTTGTTATATATCGCAAGGGGTTGGAACGAGGGTGATTTCAGAAAATGATTTACAGCATCTTTCAGTTCCCTGCGCGAGTTTATTGCTACCACCCGGCCGCTTTCTGCTGTTTTCGCATCAGGGTATGAATCAGTAAGAATTACCGGACTTTCATTATAAAAAACTTTGTACATTTGCCGCATGAGTAAAAATGATTCATTAGCACTGGATACTGCAGAGTTCTTATTGCAAATTAAAGCAATAAAACTTGACGTTAATAATCCTTTTACATGGAGTTCGGGGATTAAGTCCCCTATCTATTGTGATAACCGCAAAATCTTATCTTACCCAAAGGTACGCACATTTGTACGTCAGGAGTTTGCAAAAATGATCAATGATGAGTTCGGCTCCATTGACCTGATTGCCGGTGTGGCGACCGGGGCTATTGCGCATGGTGTGCTGGTGGCCCAGGACCTCGGACTTCCTTTTGTTTATGTCCGCTCCGCAAAAAAGGAACATGGCCTTACCAACCAGATCGAAGGTGTGGTTGAGTCGGGGCAATCGGTGGTAGTGGTTGAAGACCTGGTATCTACCGGGCAAAGCAGCCTTGCTGCTGTGCATGCGCTGCGCGATGCAGGATGCAATGTAAAAGGAATGGTGGCAATATTCACTTATGGACTTGATGCTGCCAAAGCCAATTTTAAAAAGGAAAAGTGCACCCTGCGCACCCTGACTAATTATGATCAGCTGGTCAAGCAGGCCCTTGAAAGGGATTACATCAAGGAATCTGATCTTCAGTCGCTGATCAGCTGGCGCGAAAACCCTGAAAACTGGGGTAAATAATTCCCTTCTTATGGCAACATTCAATAGTGAAGAGGTAGTTATTGCCCGTGATTCCGGGTATATCTATGAATTTCTCGCAGATTTCGGCAATTTTGAAAAACTGATGCCGCCTCAGGTAACTGACTGGAAGTCGGACAGTGAAAGTTGCAGTTTCAACATCCAGAATATGGCAACACTTGGAATGCGTTTCAGGTCGCGCATTCCCAACAGCCGGATTGATATCGTTGCGGATGGTAAAGCCCCGTTTCCCTTTGACCTCCAATGTTTTATTGATGAAACCGGACCGGGTACTTCCAGGGTTAAGTTGCAGTTTAATGCCGACCTCAGTCCGATGCTTATGATGATGGCTTCGCGTCCGCTGGGAAATTTTGTCAATATCCTGGCAGTGAAGCTGAAGGAAATCTGTGAAACCGGCAGCTGATTTTTCTTTGTATCAGAATCAGGCTGTTATTCTTATCCCTCCAGAGGAACGAATATCACTTCCTTCAGATCGCATAAATATTCAGTTCCATCTTCCCCGACCATCCTGAGTTTTCCGAATTCGCCAATACCGGCAATGGTTGCCGTTAAACGTTTCCCCCTGATAATAAACGCCGCCGGTTGATGAATCAGGTAAAGCCTGCCGAGGTATTCAGCCTCAAGCATGGAAAGCCTGTTTTCTCTGAGTTGATTGTACCACCACATAAGACTTTCGTGCCAATTTGTCAGAAGCGTTGGGATGTGATATTTTTTACCTGTGATTTCTGACAGCGAAACCGCCAGCGGCGCGTGGGCTGAAAACCGGGTCTGGTTGATATTCATACCGAGGCCGGTAATGGTATGTTGAATGCTGTCGCCGCTCAGGGCGTTTTTTATAAGTATCCCCGCTATCTTCCTATTGTTCAGATAGATATCGTTAGGCCATTTGATCTTTGGCTGTAATGCCGGTTCTGTTTTGCTGATCAGGGTGCAAACGGATAAGGATACGACCATTGTCAGAAAAAACTGCTGATCAGGGCGAAGGAAGTGTGGATAGAGTACGGCAGTTGCCAGGATATTCCTGCCGGCTTCGCTTTCCCAGCGGTTGTTTTCCTGACCTTTGCCGGAAGTCTGAAACAGCGCACAAACAACAGATCCTTCTTCCGGATTTGAAGAACTCAGCAGCATCTCCATATAATCGTTGGTCGAAGTGGTTTCGCGCAACTCAATCAATCCTGGTATAGTTGATTTCATACTTTAGTGTCCTGGTTAATTCCGGCAGATGAATTGACGGTATAATTGTTGATATGCTGCTAAATGCCATCAGCTTGTCCGAAATGCGGGCTGCGGTTGGCAGCTTTCTTTAAATACCGGTTTTATTGATTAACTTTGCAAAAATATTATATTAATGGCCTATGGCGGGTAAAAAAGTAAAGTCGGCATCCGAAATGCTGGCCACTATTGTAACAGAGGGAATTTTTGAGAAAAAGGGAGAAGAGGTGGTGACCATCGATCTCCGTAAAATGCATAATGCGGTGGCCGACTTTTTTGTTGTTTGCCATGCCGGTTCCCGTGCTCAGGTTGAAGCCATCGCTGATTCAGTTCAGATGGAAGTAAAGAAGGCGGTAGGGCATAATGTCTGGAAAAAAGAGGGATTTGAGAATGCCGAATGGGTGTTGCTTGATTATGTGGATGTTGTTGTTCATATATTTCAGGAAGCAGCCCGGAAATACTATCGCCTGGAAGATTTGTGGGCCGATGCTGAAATCAGGCTTTGCAAGCCTGCACCGCCGGCTAAGAAAAGAACCAAGAAAAACGCATCCGCAGAGGAAGTCTGACATAACTATGAACGATACGAACGAAAAGAAACCTGAAGGCAATAACAGGCCGGATCCGAAGCTGAAAAACAATAAACCCCGATTCAGTTATTATTGGATTTATGCCCTGCTGGCTGTATTGATCATCGGCCTTCAGCTGATGAACTGGAACACTACGGTGAAAAACATCGGGTGGGGTGAATTAAAAGAGATGATCCTGAATCAGGAGGTTGAACGACTTGTGCTTGTCAATAAAGAGTTCGCCGAAGTATTTATCAGGAAGGACAAGCTGGCCCTGGAGAAATTCAAGGAAGTCAGGCCGGGCGAGGGGTTTGGCAGCACCCGTCCGCAATATGTCTATAACATTGGCTCGGTTGAAACTTTTGAGAAGGATGTCAGTGATATCCAGAAGGATTTTGAGAAACCGGTTTATATAGAAAATCTTACCAGACGCAATGTATGGGGCGATGCGCTTTCATGGATATTGCCGGTGTTGTTGCTGATCGGGGCCTGGTTTTTCATTATGCGGATGATGAGCCGTGGTGCCGGGGGTGGCGGTCAGATTTTTAATATTGGCAAATCCAAGGCCCAGCTGTTTGACAAAGATACGCATGTCAGCATCAATTTTAATGATGTGGCCGGATTGGAAGAAGCCAAGGTTGAAATCATGGAAATTGTTGATTTTCTGAAGAATCCGAAGAAGTACACCACCCTGGGAGGAAAAATTCCCAAAGGTGCTTTATTGGTTGGCCCTCCCGGAACAGGAAAGACCCTGCTTGCCAAGGCCGTTGCAGGAGAGGCAAAAGTGCCCTTTTTCTCGCTTTCAGGATCTGATTTTGTGGAGATGTTCGTGGGCGTCGGAGCCTCCAGGGTACGCGACCTTTTTAAGCAGGCCAAAGAAAAGGCTCCCTGTATCATCTTTATTGATGAGATTGATGCCATTGGCCGGGCCAGGGGAAGGAATCAGATCACGGGAGCCAATGACGAGCGTGAGAATACCCTGAATCAGTTGCTTACCGAGATGGATGGTTTTGCCACCAATGCCGGTGTTATTATTCTGGCCGCTACCAACCGCGCCGATATACTTGACCGCGCCCTGCTGAGGGCCGGACGTTTCGACAGGCAGATTCATGTAGAATTGCCCGACCTGGAAGAGCGCAAGGCCATCTTCAAAGTGCACATGAAGCCCCTGAAGTTCGATATATCCCTGAGCGTGGATTTTCTCTCAAAGCAAACCCCCGGATTTTCAGGAGCTGACATTGCCAATGTATGTAACGAAGCTGCTTTGATAGCTGCCAGAAGAAACAAGACAGAAATCAGCAAGCAGGATTTTATGGATGCCATTGACCGGATTATCGGCGGTCTGGAGAAGCGGAACAAGATCATTTCTCCTCAGGAAAAGAAGGTCATAGCTTTCCATGAAGCCGGACATGCCGCGGTAAGCTGGCTGTTACAGTATGCGCATCCGCTGGTTAAAGTTACCATCGTCCCCCGAGGTAAAGCACTCGGCGCCGCATGGTATTTGCCCGAAGAGCGGCAGATTACCACTTATGAGCAGATGTTTGACGAGCTTGTTGCCACCCTGGGCGGAAGGGCCTCCGAAGAAGTGGTTTTCGGGAAAATTTCAACCGGAGCGCTGAACGACCTTGAAAAAGTGACCAAACAGGCCTACGCCATGGTTGTTTACTTTGGTCTGAATAAGGAGATCGGAAATGTCAGCTATTATGACTCCACCGGTCAGCAGGAATATTCTTTCAGCAAACCATACAGCGAAGCAACTGCTCAGCTGATAGATACCGAAATCAAAAAAATCATTGAACAGGCCTACAGCCGTGCCAAGGAGATTCTTTCGGAAAACAGGGATAAATTGGAAGAGCTGGCTTCTATACTGCTGAAAAAAGAAGTAATTTTCCGCGAGGATCTGGAGGCCATCTTTGGAAAAAGACCTTTTGATGAGCCGCATGAATTTAACGGACAAAACAGCCAGCCTGAAAATGTAGTACAGGGGAGTGATGCCGGTGTACAACCTGTTGCCCCGCTGCCTGAAGAACCGGTTCAATCCGATGAAAACCAATAATCAGCGTTGATAAACTGAGGCAATGAAAGCGCGCAATAAGTTCAATACCCGTCCGGAACACATCCGGGAAAGCACAACCCGTGAAAAGGTGTTGAAGAATATCCGGCACGCGCTGATTGAACCGGCCGATAACCCGTTTTCGGGGACTGAGTTTGATTCGCCGGTATACAAGCCCATGAATGAGCCCCCCGATATCAACTTTGCGCGGGAATTTTCCTTGTCAGGCGGAAAGTTTATATTTTGTGATTCGCCGGAAGATATGGTGAATAAGGTGAGGCTGGTTTTTGATGATAATCTCTGGGAACAGGCCTGGTGCAGGGATGAAGCCCTTACAGGCCTGCTCAGGCACGCCGGGATTAAGGTGAAGACTGGCGACGATGATATGGAATCAATGAAGGTTGCAGTTACTTCCTGTGAGTACCTGATTGCACGTTTCGGAAGTATCATGGTTTCATCCAGGCAGAAGTCAGGCCGTCGCATGCATGTTTATCCTGAAATTCATGTAGTTATCGCGTTTACATCGCAGGTGGTAAATGACCTTAAGGATGCCATTGAAAAAATGAAGATTAAATACAGTGGCAGGCTGCCCTCGATGATTTCGGTGGTGACCGGGCCCAGCAGGACTGCTGATATTGAGAAAACGCTGGTGATGGGCGCTCACGGGCCCAGGGAAATCTATCTGTTTATGGCAGATGATATTGCATAATTGGTAACAACCGGAAGAATGGAAGGCTGGACTTGCATATTCACCACCAACCACCTGCACGAAGCTGAACTGATAAAGGGGCTGCTCGAAGAGCACCAGATTATTGCAATTACAGTTAATAAGCAGGATTCTGTTTACCTGTTCGGAGATGTAGAACTTTATGTTCAGGTGGATGACGCATTCCTGGCTAAGCAAATCCTCAATAAACTGAATCGTGAATAATTTTATTAAACGTACCATTACAGGCGCTTTCTTCGTAATATTTATCATAGGATCAGTATTGCTGAGCCCCTGGGTATTTGCGTCATTGTTTCTTCTGGTTTCGGTTGCCGGAATGTTCGAATATTTCAGGGTAATGGCCCGCCTTGATTTATACCCTGCCAGGATGACTTCACTGCTTGTTTCGGTTGTGGTGTATGCAGGCGTGGTATCGGTACTGACAGGTTTGTTGTCGCCCGATTACCTGAAGGCAGGAATTGTAATTGTTCCGCTCCTTTTGATCGTTGAACTTTTTCGCAATAAAGGCAACCCTTTCAGAAATGTGGCTGCTGCAATGCTGGGAATTGTCTGGATTGTATTTCCGCTGGCTCTTTTAAGCGGGTTTTTCAATCCTGCCGCTGACCGGGGTTGGATTCATGGCGGCGCACTGCTTGGGTTTTTTCTGATTCTCTGGATTTATGACTCTGGTGCTTACATTGTAGGTTCAATAGCCGGCAAAAGGAAAATGCTTGAGCGGATCAGCCCCGGAAAATCCTGGGAAGGTTTTGCCGGTGGCACTGCGGCCGGATTACTCACTGCTTACATGATTTCTGCTTCTTTTCTCGAATTTTCTTCTCTTGAATGGATGCTGATTGCCATTGTAATCATTATTTTTGGCACGTTGGGCGATTTGATTGAATCTATGCTGAAACGAAGTGCCGGGATCAAAGATTCAGGCTCCCTGCTGCCGGGGCACGGAGGAATACTCGACAGATTTGATGCTGTTTTGGTTGCTGCGCCGTTTGTATACCTGATTATCACCTTCCTCAGGTAGTTATAACGGATGATCATTCCGGCAGACGGAAACATCTGCCGCTGAACCGGGGTTTATCATGTCATCAAAAACAAACGACCGATCATGAGAATACATAAAGAGGGGTATCTGATCATTCTTATTGCGTTTATCAGCCTTGGGATAATTTTCCCGCTTACCGGATTGATTCCCCTGCCTGCGTGGCTTCATTACGTTATATGGGGGCTGCTGGTTCTGATGTTTATCTGGGTCGTCAGGTTTTTCAGATCACCCGGGAGGACGATTGTGCCTGATGAATCGCTGATGCTCAGCCCGGCCGATGGTAAAGTGGTAGCCATTGAAGAGGTTGACGAACCGGAGTTTTTCCAGGGAAAGAGAAGGCAGATTTCGGTGTTTATGTCGCCGAACAATGTGCATGTTAACTGGGCTCCTTTATCAGGTTCTGTATGTTATATGAAATACCATCCGGGCAAATACCTTGTAGCCTGGCATCCCAAATCATCCACTGAAAATGAGCGGACTACCATTGTAATTGAGAATGCCCGGGGAACAAAGGTGCTGGTGCGGCAGATCGCCGGAGCCATGGCGCGCCGGATAGTATGTTATGCCAGAGAGGGAAACAATATCAGACAAGGCGATGAAATCGGATTTATCAGGTTCGGTTCGCGGGTGGATGTGTTTCTTCCCCTGGAAGCTGAAGTCAAAGTCAGCCTCAATCAGCAGGTCAGGGGTAAGCTGACCGTGCTCGCAGAATTGTAACCCGTTCCGGTGAAGCAGCTCAGGTTATCAGTACTTTAACATATCATTAACATTTTTGAATATCCGGTTTCTGCTGACTGTTCGTATCTTTGCGGAAAATCTAACTCTAAGCCTCATGAAAAAGACTGCAATTTTTGTTTCCGTTATCGCCCTCGCATTTGCATTTACCCTGAGCACCGCCAGTGCACAGAAAGCTCCTTCAAAGAAAGCTGAAACCAAGAAGGAAGCCGCTGCAACCAAGACTGATTGTGCTGACAAACCAGCTGCAAAGAAAGCAGATTGCGCCACGCCTTGTTCTTCAGAGAAAGCAAAATCATGCTGCAGTGGCAAAACCGCTGCCAAGCCGGTTCCCGCTCCCGAGTCAAAGTAATTGCAGGTCTAAAGACTTTTACAGGCTGCCCTTTTAATCAAAGGGCAGTTTTTTTTGTTTTTCCGGGACTCCTTTGATTTACGGCCTGAGGTTATAAAAATTCAGTCAGCTCCTCAAGTCCCCGTATCCTGTAAGTGGCAGCGGAGTCAGGTACTTCATTCTGATAGTCAACCAAAACCTGATCAATGCCCAGGCGGCCGGCTCCTTCAATATCCACTTCCTCATCATCCCCAACCATAAGACTTTCGTCAGCAGTAGCCCCTGCCCGCCGCAACGCGTAAGCGAAAATCTCCGGATCCGGCTTTTTAACCCCTGCATCTTCCGAGGTGACCACTTCCTTAAAATACCTGCTCAGTGAGGAATGATGCAGCTTGCGGAACTGAACTTCCTCAAAGCCATTGGTGATTATATGCAGGGTATAGCTTTTTTGAAGATATTCAAGCACCTGGTGCGTGCCCGGAAAAAGATTGGTTTTGGTAGGGCTCAGGTTGATGTAATCAGCTGCCATAGTGCTGCTGAGCAGGTTGTCGTTGATCCCGAATTCATGAAGTGTAAGTGCGAACCGGCGGATATTGAGAACTTCCTTTACTATTTTTCCCTGACGGTAAAAATCCCATAACATCAGATTATGATAATTGTATCTGTCAAGGAACCTTTCGAAACTATCCACGCCTTTCTCCTGAAGCCCGTGTTTTTGGTAGATGTCCCTGAAAGTTTCGACGGAATTGGTTTCAAAATCCCAAAGGGTTTTGTCAAGGTCAAAAAAGATATGCCTGTAAGTTTTTTCTTTCACAAAACAGTGTATTTGAACGCAGGAACAAATGTAGAATTTTGAGCGGAAAATGTTTTAAATTTTTTTCCGGAAAACTTGACAAAGGGATAATCAGAATAGTATATTTGCGATATCAAATAGATATCAAAATGGATACAAAAGAAAAATTTGCCCGCCCCATGTCGGGCTATGTGATGCTGGTGGTTGTCATCGCAATGATTGCATTTTTCATCTACAATGTTGTCAATCATGCCGGCCTGGTGTGGCTGATGGTTGTTTCGGCAGTGATTTTGGCCCTTGCTTTAGTATTGATGCCTGGATTTCTGGTAGTGAATCCGAATGAATCCAGTGTGCTGGTCTTGTTTGGTGATTACATTGGCACGGTGAAGCACAACGGTTTTTTCTGGGTAAATCCTTTTTACACCAAAAAGAAGATTTCTCTCCGGGCGCGCAACCTGAACAGTGATCCGATAAAAGTGAACGACAAAATCGGCAACCCGATTATGATCGGTATTGTGCTGGTATGGCGGGCCCAGGATACTTTTAAAGCGGCTTTTGAAGTGGATGATTACATTCACTATGTTGAAATCCAGAGTGAAGCGGCGATTCGGAAACTTGCCGGCCATTATCCATATGATAATTTTGATGATGAGCAGTCGGAGATTACTTTGCGTTCGGGTGGAGAAGAGGTTAATCATGTGCTTGAGCAGGAACTCTCGGAGCGCCTCGAGCGGGCCGGCATTGAAGTGATTGAAGCCAGAATCAGTTATCTGGCTTACTCTTCTGAGATCGCCGGTGCCATGCTGCGACGTCAGCAGGCCTCAGCCATTATCGCAGCCCGTGTAAAAATTGTTGAAGGTGCGGTAAGCATGGTGGAAATGGCGCTGGCCCAGCTTTCCGAAAAGAAGCTTGTTGATCTGGACGAAGAGAAGAAAGCAGCCATGGTGAGCAATCTGATGGTGGTATTATGTTCCGATAAAGATGCCAGTCCGGTGATCAATACCGGCACGCTTCATCAATAAACCTGTCGGGGCCAGGAAGGATGCCGGCAATGAGAGCCATAACCCTCGACAATAGAAATATTGCCTTTCAGGAAGGAGATGAGCGCCTGGCAATGCTGACGTATCTCAAAAGGATGTCGTACCAGGCGACCATCCGTCTTGCCGGCGGAGATGAATATGAAATCAGGCCCCTTGATATCTGGAGAAGCAAATTTGAGATTCTCCATAACGGGAAGGCTGAGATTACCTTTCGCAGAATGTGGACAGGGAAAACCCGGATCGATGTAATCCGTCAGGGTCACAGGCAATCGTATATTTTTCAACCCAAAGGGTTTTTCGATTACCGGTATGTGCTGATGGATCATGATAAGAGGGAGGTGGCGGTGCTGCGGACGAAATTTTTGTGGAAGGGGTTTAAATATGACTTTAACCTTGAGATCAGCGATAGCCTCAAACGGCGCGAAGACTGGCTGATACTGGTAGTTTTGCAAACGTACCTGTCGCGTTATATAATGCGTCAGCACCGCAGGGGGCACAGTCTTTAGCGGATTAAACGCGAGGAAGGAAAAAAGAGAGCAGATACTATGGGGCAGAAGAAATCCTTTGCTTTACGAATAGATGCTGAATTGATGGAAGCCCTTGAAAAATGGGCTGCAGACGAATTCAGAAGCACCAACGGACAGATTGAGTGGATCATCAGCCGTGCACTGAAAGAGGCCAAACGGTTGAAAACTGAACGGTCGATCAAAAAGGAAGAAAATAGATAAAATCATTTTTCCATATATTATGTGGCAGGGTATTATTTAAGATTCTGTACTTCATCATCAGAATTTTAGGTAAAAGTATTTTCCCTGCCAGGTATCTTGTTTCGCCATTTCTTCTTCAATCATTAATGCTACCTGGTCGGCACGGAGGCTGCTCCAGGGTTGGCTTTCCAAAAAGCGGGGCGGCACTTCTCCGGTAAAGCGTTCAATTACAAAAGATGGATTCAGCCGTTCGATAAACGATACGATAAAGCTGATGTATTCTTCCAGGCTGAAAAGGGAGAACATTCCGGGCTGTTCCCGGAACTGTATGGCCATTTTAGTGCCTTTTACAATCTGAAGCTGATGAAACTTAACGGTTGTCAGCGGAAGCGCGGAGATGATGCCGGCCCGGTCGAGCATCTCCTGCCTGGTCTCGCCCGGCAGCCCGAAAATCAGGTGGATGCCGGTTTTGAGTCCGTAATCTGCCGTTTTCCTGATCATAGCTGCAGCCTGTGCCATAGTATGCCCACGGTTGATGGCCATAAGGGTTTGCTCGTTGGTCGTTTCCAGTCCGTACTCAATCATCACATAATAATTATCAGAAAGCCGGCTGAAATAGGCCAGTTTTTCATCATCCATGCAATCGGTGCGGGTGCCGATCACCAGGCCTGTCACATCGGGATGTTGCAGCGCTTCCTCATAAACCTCTTTCAGGCGGGCAAGGGGGGCATAGGTATTTGAGTAAGTCTGGAAATAAGCCAGGTACTTCATCGCCCTGCGGTACCTCACTTTGTGAAATGCGATGCCCTCTTCGATCTGTTGGGCTATGCTTTTGGAAGGAATACAGTACGAAGGATTGAAGGCGTCGTTGTTGCAATAAGTGCAGCCGCCGGTACCGGCTGTGCCGTCGCGGTTGGGGCAGGTAAAGCCGGCATCAATGGATACTTTCTGCACCCTGCTTCCGAAGGTGCGCTTAAAGTATTCGTTGTAACTGTTGTAACGTTTGTTGCCGGGAAAAGTATTCATACAGAAACACGGGTCAATATCTGAAACTACAAAGTTGCATTAATTTTGGAATACACAGTAGTCTCATTTTTTGTTTAAGTAACAGCAATCAATATAAAAATAAAGAAGAGGCCGTCCAACCCGGACAGCCTCTTACAGGTTCATGGGAATACAATATTATTTGGTTGCTGCCTCAAGCCGTTTCATAATCGAGAAAATAAATACGGCCGACAGGATACAACAGACTATGAAAATTGCCCAGAGTTGCCACAGGTCAAGCTGGCCCCAGAATTTACTTCCTACAAAAAGGAATTTGTTTCCAACAGCCGTAGCGAGGAGCCATCCTCCCTGCATCAGACCCTGGAACCGTGCAGGTGCAACTTTCGAAACAAACGACAGGCCCATGGGGCTAAGGAATAATTCAGCAATGGTCAGGATCAGGTAACTGCTTATCAGCCAGTAAGGTACAACCCTTGAGGAGTCGGGTACGGGGTTGTATTTTGTTACACCGTTTTCAACGAACTGCAGTTCGTGGGGAGAAACAAGACCAACAGAAGCAACAAGGATAACCACGAATCCGATGGCAGCGATGATCATTCCGATACCGATCTTCTTGGGTGTTGAGGGTTCCATATTTTTCTTCTGAAGCCAGGTAAAGACTGCCATTACCGGGAATGTAAGTGATACGATAAACAGCGGGTTAAATGACTGGAATACTTCCGGGGCAATGGGATTGCTGGCAGAACTTCTGGAGATAAAATACCAGGTCAAAGCGCCGAAAACCAGGGTCATGGCGCCGCCAATCAGTCTGTTGCTGTTTTTCTTGTTGAAGAGTAGTAAAATAACACCGGCAACAGCGCCGATGAATGCGAGAATGGATTCGAGTTTAAAGAAGATATTGGTAAAAGGTCCGACTTCTTTAACGGTATAATCGCGGGCGAAGAAAGTAAGGGTAAGTCCGTTCTGGTGGAATGACATCCAGAAGAAGATCACAACAAAAAACACGAGGATCAGGGAGGTCACCCTTGGACGTTCTTCTTTGGTAGATATCTGGAACATCATGGCCACAAAGCCGACGAAAAGACCGACGGCAGCACCCAGTGCAACATCATCCATAGCAAAATAGAATATTACGGAAGTGGTCACCATTAATCCGGCGGCAAGCAGGAAACTGACAATGTTCGTTTTGGCTTTGCCCTGATCATTGTCGGTTTTTGCAACTTTCTCAACGCTGGGGAGCAGCTTGTTGAAGACAATGTAGACAAGCAGGGAAATAACCATCGCTATGGCAGCAATACCAAAGGCGTAATTATATCCTTTGGCAAAAGCATTGATATAATCGTTGGCAAAAGCCCCGAGATCAGAAACTACCGAGCCTGAAACTGAGTTGGCCAACTCCTGAAATTTTGAGACATCTTCAAGGGTTCCATTGGTGTAAGCATGGCACATTGCCGGAAGGCTGCCGTCATGCTCGAATCCCTGGGTTCTGAGAAACCAGTTGCGGATTCCGGTTGCTACAAAAGGTGCAAAGAACGCGCCGATGTTGATACCCATGTAGAAAATCATGAATGCCGTATCGCGAACCTTCGAATAAGCGGGGTTGTCGTACATCTGTCCTACAACTGCCTGTAGATTACCCTTGAAAAGGCCGTTACCCAGCGCGATGGTAAATAATCCGGTAAGTGTGATGGCCAGAGGGTTGCCTGGAATCGCCATAACAACATATCCGGCAAACATGATCACAATGCCCATCAGGATCACAAATTTGTACTTTCTTGTAGCATCAGCAAGGATTCCGCCGATCAGCGCGAGGGCGTAGATACCGAAGTAGAACCATGAATAGTACTCGCCTGCCTGAGATTCTGTCAAGCCATATTTGGCCTGCAGAAACAATACCAGGATCGCCATCATGGTGTAAAAGCCGAAGCGTTCCCCCATATTGGAGAAAAACGCCACCAGCAGCCCTTTAGGATGTTCTTTTAACATAAAAAGTTGTGTTAGTGATTAATATTATTGTTGATTAGAATTTTCCCGGAGCAAAAATAACCAAAAATCCGGGTTTGCAAAATCTGTTGATAAGTCGTTGAAACTACTTTCCGGGCTATAACCGCAAACGGATCTGGACCTTGACGTCAGATTTACTGTTTCCGTCGATCTGGTCCAATCCGGAACCAATGGTGGTTTTATTGGCATAATAAGTCAGTGAATACCTGATCCACAGATCGAGCCTGCGCCCGAAACTGTATTTGCCCATCAGATAGAAACGGCTTCCTTTGTAATAATAGGCGGGGATGGAGAATGCATACAACACATCGCTCTCGTATGCGTAGAGGCGTTCGTTGTAAGTGTCGGTATCGAAAAGTGCATAGCGCGCATTCAGCAACCAGGGCTTTTCAGGTTTGTTGTATATAAAGTCCTGATACACCAGATATCCTTTTCTGCGGTCGAAGCCGGGCATATGCCAGCGGGTGGTTTCTATCCGGCTCTTAAGGGTGATGGTCCGGGTAGCTTTCAGGCTGAGGTGCAGCCGGAAATTCTCCCGTGTTTCAGCCTCGGGATAGTCGGTATACCCGCTGCCACCCGACGGATTGATCTGCTTTTGCTGATAGCGGTACCTGAAGTAGATTTCGGCGTAACGGGCGGGCGTATAGCTGAGCTGGGCGAGGTATTCGCTGCCGCGCGAAGGGGCGTCAACCCGGTAACGCAGCCAGCCAAAACGGAAGTGATCGGCATAAGCCGACAAACTCCACCGGCGGTGCAGTTGGGCAAAAAGGCCAAGGTAGAGCCCTTTCTCATTTGCATTCCGGCTTCCTTCCGCGAAGGCGTTGCTGAAAAAGCTCTGGTAGTCCTTGCCGTAATTTCTGTAGATCGCTGAAATGGCCAGGTGCGGATCGGGAGTGGCAGTCGCACCGACCAGCATTGCCTTCCCGCCGTTACCGCTCCCCGAAACCTCACCGAAAAGGGTAAGTGAACGCAGGATGGCGGCAAAATCAAAACCAAAATTATTCAGACTTTTACCGCTGAAGTCGAATTTATTATACAAAGCTTCTCTTCGTTCAAGATCCGCACCCAATTCAGTATGGTATGCGGTAGCCCCCAGGCGGAACATTTTGATCCGGGTCTGCAGGTTTCCTCCGTATACGGTTTGCCGGATGGCGTTTTTTCCCCTCAACTCATTCGGGGTACGGTGGTAACCGGTTTCCTGTAAGGAGCTGATATACAATGTTTCTGCTGTGAGTGAGTCGGTGGCGCCTATCCCGGCATCTACCTTCTTGTCGGAGTAAAAAACAGTTAAGTCTGTATTTTTCAGTGGTGTAATGGTTACTGCAGCCCCCCGCATAAACAGATTTTCATTTGCTCCGGTATTTGGCCTTACCTGTTGCGCAATGCGGCGGGTGGTGATGGCCCCGGCTGACTTACCGAAAGCCAGGCTGCTGTACATGGTCAATCCCTGCCCGAAAGCAAGATGATAATCGCCAACTGCCAGGTGTTTTAAAAATTTGTCTCCCGAGTAGAAAAAATGCGCCGAATAGAAGTCAAATCCCTTTTTCAGACTGTCGGCGGAAGGCCAGAAAGGTTCTCCGGGATCTTTCTCCATGGTAATGCCGAACCTGATTTTGTTGTAAAAACTGTATCCATATCTCAGGTAAAGTTTTTCCGGGCCTCCGAGATAACGCGAATTGGGTTTCAGTTGCAAAGCCGAGTCGGAGACTGGTGCGAAGCCCGACTGCTCTTCAAGCACCTGCTGATAGCGCGTCAGAATCTGGTGACGGCCATATCTGGCAAGGTTTGAAAGGGTAGGTTTTGCTCCCGCCGGTTGCAACCTGAAGGTAATAAAAGGAGCAAGCGATGAAACCAGCACGGAGTCAAATCCTTCAATCAGATTTAATTCATAAATGCTTGTCAGCTCTCCGAATTTCTGGATGTAATTGGTCAGGTTGCTAATCTGCAGGTCGTTAAGCTGAAGTTGTCTGAGTTCCCTTTCTGAAGCCTGGTTCACGTTTACCGGCTGATGAATGTATTGCAGTAATTCATCAACCAGTTCCGAATAGTCGAGTTCAGTGTCTGTTTGCCCTGATAATTGTTCAATTTTATCTTCCAGTTGAGTGGTGTTGACTGATTCCGGCTTAACAGGCTCCTGTCCAAAGAGGGTGTGGGCTGCGAGAAGCAGTATGAAAATCTGCACGAAGACCGGTCGGATCAGGGCTTTCATAACATCAGAACTTATAGGCTATGGATGCCTGGGGAGAAAACCCGAGCACATAATGGTAGGAGGTGCTGATATCAATAACGAAGTCACCGGCAAAAATACCTACCCCGAAAGCATTGGAAGCAGGGTTGGTTGAGATACCTCCCCTGAGGTGCAGCATGGGAATAAGCTTATACTCAATTCCGGCTTTGAAATTGGCTTCGTGGTTAATGTCTTTTTCTGTTTCTGCCGTTAGCAGAAATTTGGGTGTAATTTCATAGGCGGCACCCAGCCTGAAAATCACGGGCGCCCTTTCATCATTAAACTCAGAGAGTTTTGCACTTACGGGATTGTAAATATGTGCGCCAATGGCCAGCTGCGGGGTGATATTAGCAAGCACACCGGCTTCGAAGGTGATGAAGTTCCGGTTGCCGTAGCTTTCTGCCAGGCGCGCCATATTGTAGTCCAGCTGAAGTCCGAAGGCTATGTGTTTCCCGAATGCTTTCGCGAAAGCGAGGCCGATTTTACTTTCATTGTAGGCTGAATAACCGAAATGTCCGAAACTTAACCCGATGGTGCCCGCCTTAACGGGAAGGGCGAAAGCGCCGGCTTTATAACCAAGCTCTTTCAGCAGAAACCGGTTCTCATAGTAAACAGCTGCCGAAGCATCGCTGAGCCGCGCAAGCCCCGCCTGATTGTTGAACGCTGACCAGATATCATTCAAAGCCACGGATGCGGTCCCCAGGGCTGCAGACCTGCTTCCGGCCGGCCTGTTTTCTCCGCCGGCGATCAGTTCAGCCTTCTGCATCAGCAGTAAACCCGATAAAATAACGATGAATCTGAATTTCATTTGAGGAGATGTGTAAAACTTTGTGTGCCGGTTTATTTTATCATATTTGTAAATTTCACCGATATTAGCAGCGATTAAATTTAATTCCGTTCAGGATAACCAATCTGTTTCACTTCCAGAGAAACTGTCCTGTTTTCCGGTGTTAAATATAGTGGTTTTCTTCCTTTGAGGGATATCACAACCGATTTTTAACCATGTATTTGATCATTTCGGAAAGAATGATGTTAATATTCTAAAATTACAAAGCCGAATGAAACATATAATAGAATTCCTTACGGATTTAGGTTCTAACAATAACCGGGATTGGTTTGAAAAGAATAAACCTGTTTACAACAAAGTAAAGGCGGATTTTGAAACCCTTGTCAACGGCCTGATCGCTGATATTCTGCTTTTTGACCCTTCTCTTGGTGGTTTGCAGGCTAAAGACTGTACTTTCCGCATTTACCGCGATGTGCGTTTTTCGCATGATAAATCACCTTACAAGACCAATATCGGTGCTTTCATGGCCAGAGGCGGAAGGAAATCGACCGGTTCGGGTTATTACCTTCACCTGGAGCCGGGAAAGTCATTTGTGGGAGGCGGAATCTATATGCCTGGCCCTGAAGTACTGAAAAGGATACGGCAGGAGATTTACTTCAATCCGGGAGCATTCCGTTCAATTATCGAAGAAAGGGAGTTTAAGCGGATTTTCGGGAAACTGTCGGAAGAAGACAAACTGAAACGGCCACCCAGAGACTTCCCGGCTGATTATCCTGATATGGACCTGCTCATGTATAAGAGCTATGTATGCGGTCATTCAATCTCCGATCAGGATATCGTGTCTTCAGGATTCAGAGGTAAGGTGACAGAAGCATTCCGGGCGATGAAGGACCTGAATCATTTTTTGAATAACGCAGTGGAGGCGGGCAGCCATTGAGTAAGAAATGCAGCAGCAAAAAATGTTCATCCCGGTAATGAGTTACTCAGGCTCATTACCGGGACGAAGACTTGTTTAGCTTAATGTGACTTTAAAGGTAAGGCAGGATCGGGGGTTTCCGGATAGAGAAAGTGATTTTTAATGGAATTTTAATAATGATTTTTGAGCCGGAGCGTGCCAGTGACTTGTTAAAGTACTGAAGATCAAATACTAAATATTTACTTCATGGATAAAGGTTTACAAAATCCCAAACCCCGTCCCCAACGCAATCCTGTTGTCAGGTCGCTCCTGATGACTTCAGGCGTAATTTCTGCCTTGCTTGGTTTTGCAGGAATTTTTCTTCCGTTGCTGCCAACCACCCCCTTTCTGTTACTTTCTTCCTGGTGTTTTATGCGTTCATCCGAAAAAATGAACCACCGCCTGCTTCATAACCGCTACCTGGGACCGTATATCAGAAATTACAAATCGGGCAGGGGGATTACGTTGAGAAACAAGGTGTACAGCCTCGTTTTTCTCTGGCTGACGCTGAGTATTTCGTTTATATTTTCTCCTCCTTACTGGTGGCTGCATACCGGACTGGCCTTTATCGGGATTACGGTGACCATTCATATACTCAGGTTTAAGACGCTTCACAGGGATGACAATGAGTAACTACCGCCGGCCTGCCTGTTTATTCAGACACTTTAAATCATTGGCTTGAAACTTAAACAAAAGGCTGCATCAACCGATGCAGCCTTTATTGTTAAAGATGATGTTCTGATTTTAGCTTTCGAGCAGTCCCCTGCGTTTCAGCAGTGGTTTGATATCCGGTTCGGCGCCCCTGAACTTTTTGTACAATACCATCGGGTCTTCAGTCCCGCCGCGTTCCAGGATATTTTTACGGAAGGATGCAGCGGTTGCCTGGTCAAAGAGGCCATGTTCCTTAAAAGCTTCAAAAGCATCGGAATCGAGAATGCCCGACCAGATATAGCTGTAATATCCTGAAGAATAACCGCCACTGAAAATATGATTGAAATAGGTGCTGCGGTAGCGCGAGGTGATCTCAGGGATCAGTCCGATCTGCGCGAGGGTGGCATCTTCAAATGAACTGACATCGGTAAGGTTGAACTCCTTCATGTTGTGATAGCCCATATCAAGGAAAGACGCTGCCAGGTATTCAACGGTGGCAAAGCCCTGGTTGAAATAGGCACTGTTCTGTATTTTTTCGATCAGTTCATCGGGGATTACTTCACCTGTCTGATAATGTTTGGCATACAATTTCAGCACCTCAGGCTCTGAAGCCCAGTTTTCCATGATTTGAGAGGGTAACTCCACAAAGTCGCGGGGAACGGAAGTGCCGCTCAGGCTGTAATAGGTTGAATTGGAAAGCAATCCGTGCAGCGCGTGTCCGAATTCATGGAAAAAAGTGCTGGTTTCATCAAAGGTGAGTAAGGAGGGCTGGCTGGCAGTAGGTTTGGTGAAATTGCATACAATGGTGATCACGGGGCTGACTTTTTCTCCGTTTTTCACATACTGTTTGCGGTAACTGCTCATCCAGGCGCCACCCCTTTTGCTTTCGCGGGGATGAAAGTCCATGTAAAGTACACCGATATGGTCGCCGTTCGCTTCATTCACTTCATAGGCAACGGCATCGGGGTGGTAAACAGGGATGTCTTTCTGCTCTGTGAAGGTAATTCCATAGAGGTTTTTACATACAGTAAAGATACCCTGTTTCACGTTTTCCAGGGAAAAATAAGGTTTCAGCTGCTCATCGTCAAGGTCATACTGTTCTTTGCGCAGTTTTTCGGCGTAGTAGTTCCAGTCCCACGGCTGCAGTTTAAAGTTGCCGCCTTCTTTATCGATGATTGTCTGTAACTGGGCAACTTCGGCTTTGGCACGTTTCAGGGCCGGTGTCCACAACTGGTTTAAGAGATCAAGTACATTTCCGGCGTTTTTTGCCATATTCTCCTCAAGAATAAATGCTGCATGGGTTTCATAACCCAGCAGGTTGGCACGCTCGAGTCTGAGGGCGGTTATCTTACCGATCAGTTCCTTATTGTCCTTATCGTTGTTATTATTTCCGCGGTTGATATACGCTTTGTAAATTTTTTCGCGCAGGTCCCTTTTGGCGGAATACTGAAGGAAGGGCATGATGCTGGGATTGTGTAAAGTATACACCCATTTACCTTCCATTCCGGCCGCTTTGGCTGTTTCGGCACCCTGATCGATCAGCCCCCGGGTCAGTCCTTCAAGGTCATCCTGATTGTCGATTACCAGCTTAAATTCATTGGTTTCCGCAAGTACATTTTCGCCGAACCGGAGGGTCAGGACAGACAGTTCCTGGTTGATTTCACGGAAACGGACCTGTGCCGCACTTTCCAGGGCTGCACCACCCCTTACAAAATCCTTGTAGGTGTCTTCCAGCAACCGCGCCTGCTCCCCGTTCAGATTCAGGGCGTTGCGGTTTTCATAAACCATCCTGACCTTTTCAAATAATTCGGGATTCAGGTTGATATTATCATAATGTGCTGATAATTTAGGGGCAATTTCTTTGGCAAGGGCCTGAATTTCAGCGTTGGTGTTGGATGAATTGTAATTGTAGAAAACTCCGGTAACCTTCCTGATCAACTCCCCGCTGTAATCATAGGCAGCAATGGTGTTCTCAAAATCAGCCGGTTCCGGGTTACTGACGATGGCGGCAATCTGTGCTGTCTGTTCCTCAATCCCCTTTTCAATGGCAGGCAGAAAGTGCTCATTTTTAATCTCACTGAAAGGCGGGACACCAAACGGGGTGTCATATTCAGCAAAGAATGGATTTTCACTGGCAGATTTCTCATTTCCACCTGTTTTACACGCAGTTATCATAGTGGCAAACAATAAGATTAAGGTTAATTTTTTCATGACAGACCGGTTAAGTTTAACAATTCCTTTCCGGCAAAAATACATTTTTTTGAATAAAAACTGTACTTAAATGATAATAAATCAGCAATATAGCATTTAAGGCAGGTTCAGGTTACTCATAAAAAAACGGGCCCGTGTTTACGAACCCGTTTGCCTTTAAATCACCAGATCAGAAATTCAGCACTTCCATGGCTGCTTTGTAGATCCTTTCCTGATCGGGGAGGATGGCTTTTTCAAGGATACGGTTAAAGCCAACCGGAGTGAATGTTGACCCGACCCGTTTAACGGGGGCATCGAGGGAAGTAAAGCCCTCTTCGGTAATTATGGCTGCGATTTCTCCGCCAAAACCGCCGAACACCTTGTCTTCATGAACTACCAGTGCACGGTTGGTTTTTTTCACTGAATTGAGGATACTCTCCTTATCCAGCGGAATCAAAGAACGGATGTCCACCACTTCAATGCTTTTTCCGGTTTCTGAGGCAATGCGTTCAGCCACGGCAAGGCTCATGTGGGTAGTGTTTCCGTAAGTGATGATGCTGAGGTCGGTGCCTGTTCTGCGTATGCGGGCCTTCCCGAAAGGGACTTCGAAATCTTCCGGAACGTACGTTTCGGAAAGCGGATCGTTATAGAGTGCTTTGGGTTCCAGGAACATGGTAGGTCCTTCGGAGCGGATGGAAGTCCTGAGCAGCCCAGCAGCATCGTCGGCAAATGAGGGGTAAACGATGCGGATACCCGGGAATGTTGCCAGAGCGCCCTCTATGGTCTGGGAATGGTACAAACCTCCGCCGATATAGCCACCCGAAGCCAGGCGAACCGTTACATTGGGGGCGAAAGCGCCGTTGCTACGCCAGTAGTCATGGGTAAGCTCAACAAATTGTTCCATTGCCGGCCAGAAATAATCCGCAAACTCAGCGCCTTCAATAACAATTCTTAGCTTTTTATTGAAACGGCTCATGCCATTGGCAGTGCCAACGATAAAATCTTCGGCGATAGGGCCGTTGAAAACACGTTCGATGCCGAATTCCTGCTGCAGGCCTTTACTCACATTAAAAATGCCGCCTTTCTCCTTGTTGGCGATGTCCTGACCCCAGATATAAGTATCGGGATTATGACGGAATTCAGCTTTCAACGTCTGATTAAGCGCCTGGATTAGCTTGAGTTTTTCACCCGACTGTAAGTTGTGTGTTCCGTCCGGATATTTCGAAGCGGGATAAGGGGCCGGAACAACAAAGTCAAAAATGCTTGCAGGATCCGGATCAGGCGCTGCCAAAGCCTTTTTGTGTGCCTTGGAGACTTCCTCTTTGGCCTGCTTGTCGAGTTCATCGAGTTCTGCTTCAGTTACCCTGCCCGAAATGATCAGCGTCTTCCGGTAGCGGTCGAAGGGGTCATTGGCCTGGGCGCAAAAACGCTCGTTGTCGTCGCGGTAGAGTTCGTGTTTGTCGGAATTGGAATGTGAATGGATCCTGATTGTGGATGCATGCACAATGACAGGAGTTTGATGCTCAATGGCATAGTTTCTGGCTTCCGTCATCGCATTCATGGAATCAAAAACATTTTTTCCATCGCAGTAAATGATCCTCAGGTTTTTAAAGCCCCTGAAGTTATCAGCGGCCCTCCAGTTGGCAGTCTGGTCCCTTTTATGGACAGAAATTCCGTAATTATTGTCCTGAAAAACAAATACAACAGGCAGTTTTTCATTACTGGCCCCGTTGATGGCTTCATACACATAACCTTCGCTGGTGGAGGATTCACCTTGTGAACTGATGGCAACTGCCTTTACTCCGTATTTTTTGATGGCACGGGCGACGCCGGCTGCATGCAGGGTATGATTTCCGGTGGCGGATGAGACATTGTGTATGTTCCACGCCGGCTTGGCAAAGTGATTCGACATATGCCTGCCTCCGCTGGCAAGGTCGGTGCCTTTGGAAATGCCATTGAGGATAATCTCTTCAGCGGTAATTCCGGCCGAAATGGCTGTGAGCATATCCCTGTAGTAGGGGAAAAGGTGATCATTATTTTTTTCAAAAACCTGGCCTATGGCAAGTTGTATGCCATCATGCCCGGCATAGGGGGCATGGTATGACCAGCCCAGGGCCTGTTTGAGGTAGTTTGGCGCGCGCTCATCAAGTCTGCGTCCGAGAGCCATCAGGTAGTACCATTTTTTAAGCGTTTCCTTGTCGGTATTCTTAATTCCGAAAGCTTTTGTTCTTTCCATCGTTTGTGATTAAAACAGGGTAGTCATAAATAATTCAACAGTCCATATAACAACCCATATACAGGTTTGTTCAACCATTTATCCGATGATATTTCCGGCGTTATACCCCTTGTTTGACAAGGGTTTGCGAATGAATCTGCCAGACCCGGATTCCGGGAAAATTCAGCTTATCGGGATGGGGCAGGTAATTACAGGCGTTTTCAGGCAAAAAGAATAACTTCATCCGTTGCTGGCCGGAATCAGATAAAGGGGCAAATAGTAATGAATGATCAGAGGGTTATTCCAAAAGAAAAGTGAAATTTATCAGCATAAGGGTTGTAGGCCAGTTTGAGGATTGCGGGAATGTTAACCTTCCGGGCCAGTTTTACAATCCTTGATGCTGACAAGCCGGTATTTACGAATGCGAATCGATCTGCGTAATAACTTTTTACCGGGGTAAATCCTGAAACCAGTTTCATGTCGGATTTTAACAACCTGAAGTGGAAAGAGGGTTCGATGTAAGTGGAATAGTAATTGTCGCCTGTTTCAGGATTGATATCATCTCCGTAAATCATGGTGGCAACAAGCAATCCGAAAGGATGCTTTTCGGGCCGGGCATAAGCCACATTCAGATCAAATGTGTGACGGGTGGTGCCCTGCCTGATTTCGAAAAACTCAAATTCTTTTACAGGATTGACCGGGCAGAAGTAATCGTACAAAGTGACGTTGAAACTGCCAAGGCTGTATGCTGCATAAAGGTCCAGCTCGGTATAGCTTCCGTCGATACTCCAGGCGCCCCAAACTCCTGCGCTGAAATTGCCGTAACTGTATTCCACCGATGGCTGCAGACTGACAGAGGTTCCATTGGCGGCGCCCCTCCACAAGTGATGGGTGTATATATCAAAAGAAGCATCCAGCTTATGGCGGCGCAAACTGTCCTGGGCAGAAAGCAGAAATGGAGCTGCAGTCAGTATTACAAGCAAGTAACGGGTTAATCTTTTATACATGGTTCAGGGCCTCCGGAAAACGGCGGCAAAATTACAGCTATTTCATGAAACTGCAAGGGGTGGTTGAATAAGAATTACGGGGAGTCGGAAACTTCTGTTTAAGTATATTTAATATATTTAAAATCAGATAATTAGTAGTGATATTGTAAGAATTTTATTAATCCCTTATAACCTTGTAATCACCGTTGGCAAATAACCTTATAATGGTTGAGGCCTTTGCCTGGTTGAACTGATCATGATAAAGCTGTACACAGTAGTCAACCTTTTCAGCGATTTCAGGGGATATCTGGCTGAAGACCAGCGGGGTGGGTTCGCCTGAAATATTGGCCGAAGATGAAATCAACGGATGTCCGAGCGCGGAAATCAGGTTTTTGCAGAACTCATCCCTTACGATCCTGATGGCAATGGTTCCGTCGGGAGCCGAAACGTTTTTGGGCAGGTTGCGCGCATTGTCATAAATAACGGTTACGGGCTTTTCGATACTGCTGATGAGGTCTTCCGTTATTTCAGGCACTTTCAGTACATACTCATTCAATGCTTCAAAACTATCCAGCAGAATGATCAGGCTTTTGCTTTCCTGCCTTTTCTTGAGTTTATATACTTTGTCCACGGCCCTGGCATTCAGGGCATCGCAACCTAATCCCCAGACTGTATCAGTGGGATAAAGGATGACGCCCCCGTTCCTGAGGACTTTTACTGTTTTCTGAATTTCTTCTTTTTCCTTATCATTCATCATCTGACGGAAGGATATTAAGCAATTGTTTTGTCTGTATTGTTTCAGCACAATCAAAATGACCCAACGGGCATTTTTTTAGTCCGTGCAGACCACATGGCCTGCATGGGGGACCTGGTTCGGCTTCTATGATAAATGAAGTATCCGATAAAGGCCCGAAACCAAAAGCGGGCACCGTGGAGCAGAAGACGCCTGCAACCGGTGCATTCACGGCCGAAGCAAGATGCTGTGGCGCTGAATCGTTTACGTAATTCATGATGGCATATTGCATCAGGGAAGCGGATTGGAGCAGTGTGAGCCTGCCTGCAAGGTTAACAATGTCATCTCTTACCGACTTTCCGGCAATCCCTGCACAAAGTCCGGTGTCTGCTGCAGACCCCAACAATATAACAGCTATACCTGCCGGAATGTTGTTGGTCAGTTCAACCCATTTATGTTCGGGGTATTGTTTGGTGAACCAGAGTGATGCGGGTGAAATCGTAATAAATTTTCCTTTTGCCCAATGCCTGGCCGTTTCAATATCCTGTTCTGACGGGTAGAGGCGGGGGCGCGCTGGGTGGCCGCGAACCAGATGATCAATCAGCCGGTGGTTTCTGTCGATTTCATGCTCAGAATTTTCCGGTTTATCGATGCGATGTTCTGATTTCTTTGTGAAGCAGGAAGATAAAGGATTTTTGCCGAAACCAGATCTGATCGCAGCACCGGAAAGTGCAGTCACGAAACCCGATGAAGCAAACCTCTGCACGTTGATAACCGCATCAAAACGGATTCTTCTGATTTTTAAAATTAACTTCAGCAGATTGAGGTATTTCCATCCTTTCTTATCCCAAACCAGCACCTGGTTTACAAAAGGGTGTCCGAGAAATAACGACTCATACCCTTTTCTTACAAGGTAGCTGATTTCCGAATTCGGTGCATCCCGGTGCAGCGTTTCGGCAAGGGCAGTTGACAGGATTACATCACCAATTGAAGCGGTTTGTATGATCAGAATCTTTTTCAGCACGATGGTCAGTTTGTGGGTTTCGGGCAGATCTGTTCCATTAAAAGAGTATGGTTAATTTTCACGCCTGTATTCCATAGTCCCGCAAGGCCTCGTTCAGCGAAGTTTTCAGGTCTGTAGATGCTTTGCGCTGCCCGATGATCAGGGCGCAGGAAACCTGGAACTCTCCGGCAGGAAATTGTTTGGGATAGGATCCCGGGATTACCACTGCCCGCGGAGGAATGTAACCTTTATATTCCACCGGTGTTTCGCCTGAAACATCGATGATGCGTGTGCTCCGGGTAATCACCACGTTGGCGCCCAACACCGCTTCGCGGCCGATATGCACGCCCTCCACCACAATACAGCGTGATCCGATAAAACAATCATCTTCAATTATTACCGGTGAGGCCTGTACCGGCTCCAGCACACCTCCGATGCCAACACCTCCCGATAAATGAACATTTTTACCTATCTGGGCGCAGGAGCCAACGGTTGCCCAGGTATCTACCATGGTATTGCTACCGACAAAAGCGCCGATGTTTACATAGGACGGCATCATGATTACTCCGGGAGCCAGGTAGGAACCGTAACGGGCAACGGCATGCGGAACCACCCTTACCCCCAGTTCTGCATAATTATGCTTCAGGGGAATTTTATCATGAAACTCCAGCGGACCGGCTTCCATTACTTCCATCCGGCGCAGGGGAAAATACAATATTACTGCTTTCTTTACCCATTCATTCACAACCCAGCCGTCATTGCCAGGGGCGGCAACCCTCAGGCTTCCTTCATCAAGCCGGGCAATTACCTCGTTCACAGCCTCCCTGGTCTGGCTTTGCCCGAGTAACTTCCTGTCATTCCAGGCATTTTCAATTGTTTGTTGAATCAGTTGCATTTTCAATGAATTATGGGTCAAATTTAGCTATTTTTTATTCCTTATTGGCTTTATTGCTAATTTTGCAGCGCCAAATGGCAGCGATTTACATTAAATAACAAGACTTTGGGAAGAATACTGGCGATTGATTACGGGCAAAAAAGGGTAGGGCTTGCAGTTACCGATGAAGACCGGATTATTGCCACTCCGCTCACAACTGTTCATTCAAAAGACATCATCGTTTTTCTCAAAGAATACATGCGGCGGGAAAAAGTGGATCTTATTGTTGTGGGTGAGCCGCGGCAGATGAATAATCAGGCATCGGAATCGGTAAAGTTTATCGATCCTTTTATCAGGCAACTTGCCCGTGAATTTCCCGGAATGCTGATTAAGCGGGTTGATGAACGGTTTACCTCCAAAATGGCCCAGCGCAGCATACTTGAGTCAGGATTAAAGAAAAAGGACCGGCGGGATAAGAGTATTGTTGACATGGTAAGTGCCGCCATTATACTTCAGTCATTTCTGGAAATACAATCGTTTAACCTTTCCCGGGACTGAATTGTTAAATAAGTATTCAGTAACGAAATTTAAAGACCCCTGAAAAAATGATCATGCCGATTGTTGCCTACGGGCATCCGACGCTCAGGAAAAAAGCCGAAGTCATTGATAAGGATTATCCTGATCTTCAGCAGTTTATTGCGGATATGTTTGAAACCATGTATGCATCCAATGGTGTGGGCCTGGCTGCCCCTCAGGTAAACAGAAGCATAAGGCTTTTTGTCATTGATGCAACACCGTATGCGGAGGATTTCCCGGGTGAAACAAACCTGAAAAGGGTATTTATCAACCCCCGGGTTGTTGAGGAGCGGGGAGAAGAGTGGTCATTTAACGAAGGTTGCCTGAGCATCCCGGATATCAGGGAAGATGTACTCAGAAAAACCGAGCTTCGCATTCAATACTACGATGAACAATTTAATTATCATGATGAAGTTATCAGCGGGGTGCTGGCAAGGGTGATGCAACACGAATACGACCATCTTGAGGGCGTGTTGTTTGTCGACAGAATCAATCCGTTACGTAAAATTATGCTGAAACGAAAGTTGACCGATATTACGAAAGGCCTGGTGAAAACGGATTACAGGATGATTTTCCCCCTGGCGAAAAAAAGATAAAACTTTTTCCGGATAAGCTGTATGGGTCCGTTACCTGATGCGAAGGCAAAAAAAGCAGCGCTGAACCTTCCTGGTCAGGATCGGCAGCGGTACCGGAGATAGCGCATTTATCAGGGCAGGTTCTCTGGTCTTCAAATATTTACTGAGTTTGTGTAACCTAATTTTTACCTGGAATGAAAAGAACTTTTTTACCGTTGGCTGCCGGCATGCTCATGATCTTTGCATTTTCCTGTAAACCGGGAATTAAAAAAGAAATTGCCGGGATAGAAATCCTTGAGAAAGACCTGACAGATCAGGCTGCACGTCCTGATCCTGAAAAACTGGCAAGCCTGCTGGATGCATATACGGCTTTTGTGGATAATCATCCTGCTGATTCCATGGCGCCGCTATATCTCTATAAGGCAATAAATCTGAGTATGGGGGTGAACAATGGCGCAAAGGCGATGCAGCTGACCGATCGTATGCTGAATGAATACCCGAAAGACTCCCGGATACCTGAAGCAATTTTTCTGAAAGCATACATCTATGAGAATCAGCTGAGTAACCTCGGGCTGGCACTCAAAACTTACCAGGATTTTCTTTCCCGTTTCCCTGAACATGAACTTGCTGATGATGCTCAGGCAGCCATTGATAATCTCGGCAAGTCACCCGAAGAACTGATCAGGGAATTTGAAGCCCGTGCCGCGGCGCAGGCGGGTAACTGATTTGGGATTATTTCTGACCGATCGCCCCTGTATGTCAACGATGACCAAGAATTCATTGTAACCGAAAAAAACCAACAACTTATAGTCCGGGAGTTATCCCTGACAAAGGAGCCTCAATAGTAAATCAGGGGGTTTTCGGAATCCTGTATTCTTATTTCCGGTTGTTTCCCGCATCGGGGTTGAATTCTTCCTCGAGCAGTGTTTTGAGTTTCGAAGGCTGAATCCCGGGGCTCATCTTACCTTCCTTCACCCAGGAAATTTTACCCGTTTGTTCGGATACCACAATGGCAATGGCATCAGATTTTTCAGTAACTCCTACTGCGGAACGGTGCCTTAGTCCGACATGTACCGGCAGTTCCTCGCTTTTTGAAACAGGAAGAATACAACTGGCTGCTTTGATCTTGTTGTTGATGATGATAACGGCCCCGTCATGTAAAGGCGAATTTTTAAAAAAGATATTTTCGATGAGTTGTTCCGAAATTTTGGCATCCAGAATTTCGCCTGTATTGATGTATTCTTCAAGTTCATGAATTTTTCCGATCACAATCAGCGCGCCTGTTTTTGAATTGGCCATTTTGTGGCAAGCCTGTACGATGGGGTCAATGCTCAGGTTTTCATCGTTTGCATACCGGATCTTCCAGAACAGGAATCGGCGGTGGTTTTTTCTGATGAACGCCGGTGTTCCCAACAGCAAGAGAAATTTTCTGATCTCGGGCTGAAACACTACAATCAAAGCGATGAATCCTACGCTGATGAATGCTCCCAGTATCTCCGTCAACAGTTCCATCTCAAGGATTCTCACCAGTCGCCAGGCAAGGAAAATCGCAACAATCCCGAGCAGAATATTGATGGCTGCCGTGCCTTTTACCAGGTTGTATAACTCGTAAAGCATAAACGCAACAAGCAGGATATCAATGATATCAAGAAGGCGCAGGTTGATAAAGAAAGGAATCAGCAGTTCGGGCATTACAGCGTTACTTTTTTGCAAACTTAGCTATTTTCAGCCGTATTTTTTCATGGCAGCAACCAATTTAATGGCTTCTGTTGCCGGTTTAACATCATGTACCCTCAGAATCAGGGCTCCTTTCAGCAGGGCAATGGTATTCAGCACGGTGGTTCCGTTCAGCGCTCCGGCGGGAGAGGTGTTTAAAACCCGGTTAATCATCGATTTTCTGGAAACTCCTGCCAATAAGGGATAGGGATAATTGCAAAAGTTTTCAAGATTATTCAGCAGTTCATAATTATGGGCAACCGATTTTCCGAAGCCGAATCCAGGATCAAGAATGATATTTGACTTGCCCAGGGATGTCAGGCTTTCCAGCTGCCGGTCGAAAAACCGGGCAACTTCCCTGCCGACATTTTCATATTCCGGGTTGTCCTGCATGTTTTCCGGTGTTCCCTGAATGTGCATTAATACATAAGCAGCATCCAGTGCGGCAAGGGTTTTATGCATCAGCGGATCCATGGTTCCTCCGGAAATGTCGTTGATGATGTGTGCCCCCTGCGCTGCGGCCATTCGTGCCACGTGCGAACGGTAGGTATCAACAGAAATAATGGCTTCAGGAAAATGACCGGCAATGGTTTTTACCGATTTTGCGACCAGGGATAATTCTTCGGCGGCTGAGACGGCCTTTGATCCGGGTCTTGTGGAGACGGCTCCGATATCTATGATCGCAGCCCCTTCATCAAGCATGGTTTCGGCCCGTTTAAGCATGGCCGTTTCAGAGAGGTACTTCCCGCCATCGAAAAACGAATCAGCAGTGATGTTCAGAATTCCCATCACAACCGCTTCAGAGAGGTCGAGCTGCAACCTTCCACATCTGAGTACACGCTTTTGCGAAAAATCTGTACCTTTATCGGGCGAATTGGTTGAAGAAACCGGCATTACAAGAAAGATTAACTATATAATAATCAGAAAAATATGACTGTGGGCACCAACGAACAATACCACTCGGCAATACTTGCATGCAAAGATATATTTTTAACCAAGATGAAAGATTACGGGACTGCCTGGAGGGTGCTGAGGCCTGAATCGCTTACCGACCAGATCTACATCAAAGCCAACCGTATCCGGAGTATCCAGGGAAAAGGGACACACAAAATAGGGGAAGACGAATGGCCTGAGTTTATCGGGATTGTAAACTATGCCGTAATTGCGCTGATTCAGCTCGAACTCGGGGACAGCGAAGACCTTGATATGAATCACGGCGAAGTTGAAAAACTGTATGATAAATATGTCATTCAGGCTAAATCCCTGATGATGGATAAGAACCATGATTACGGAGAAGCGTGGCGCAACATGCGGGTCAGCTCGCTTGCGGATATCATTCTTATGAAACTGTTAAGGGTCAAACAGATAGAGGATAATAAAGGGAAGACCTTTATTTCGGAAGGGGTGGATGCCAATTATTATGATATCATCAATTATGCAGTGTTTGCACTTATCAAACTGAGTGAATTGAAAAATGAAAATTGATAAACACTTGAGATCTGTTTTGATGTTAATCTACTAAAGTTACTTAAAATGAAGCTGTTGCATTTTATTTCAAGAATCATTGTCGGGCTTGTTTTTATTTTTTCAGGGTTTGTAAAAGGCATTGATCCACTGGGTATGGCTTACCGGCTTGAAGATTATTTTATCGCCTGGGGTGCCGAATGGATGATGCCATTGGCGCTGGTACTTTCAATACTGCTCAGTACCATGGAATTTGTGATGGGTGTTGTGGTGCTCTTCAACCTGAAACCCAGGGTAAATGCCTGGCTCCTGATGGGGATAATGACGTTTTTTACCATCCTTACTTTTTTTGACGCTATTTACAATCCCGTTCCCGATTGTGGATGTTTCGGGGATGCCATCACTTTAACGAACTGGCAGACGTTTTATAAGAACCTGGTTCTGATGGGTTTTACCGTGCTGCTTTTTATCTGGCGGAAGAAAACCAGGGATCTTTACGGCAATTTGTTTTCTTATGGAACGGCGCTGATTTCAGCCCTGTTATTTGTTGGTTTGAGCATCTATTGCTACAGGCATCTTCCGTTGATAGATTTTATGGAATGGAAGGTCGGCAACAAAATGTATGTAGAGCATCCGGAGCCTGTGAGGTATTATCTGACCTACAGAAATAAATTCACCGGTGAAACAAAGGAATATCTGTCGCCTGATTACCCTTATAATGATTCAGTATGGATGTCGCAGTGGGAGTTTGTTGACCAGCGTGTTGAAGATCCGAACACCTTCCTGGGGCACGATCTGCAGATTCTCGATGCCGAAGGCAATGATTACACGGAAACATTTATCAGAAATCCCGATTTTCAGTTTCTGTTGGTGGCCTGGGATCTTGAAAAGGCGGACAATGAGGCACTTGAGAAGATGGTGGGATTTGCTGCACTTGCAGAGTCGGATGGTTATGGCTTTATTGCGCTCACCAGTTCGCTGCAGCCGGAAATTGATTCATTGAAAGCTGCGCTTGGACTGAATTATGATTTCTTTCTTGCCGACGATATCGCGTTGAAAACAATGGTGAGGGCTAATCCCGGACTCCTTGTGCTTAAGGACGGGGTTGTGATCGATAAATGGCATTTTAACAATTTTCCTGAATATCCTGAATTCAGGCAGGAGCATCTAACCCGGTTAACCCCTTAATAAGCAGTAATGCACAGATTCATTCTGAAAAGACTGTACTATGGATTGTTTGTGCTTTTTGGAGTAATTACCCTTGTATTTCTGCTTTTTAATGTACTTCCGGGTGACCCGGCAAGGATGATGCTGGGGCAGCGGGCTGATATGGCCTCGGTGGAGGCCATAAACAGGGAACTGGGGCTTGACCGGCCGCTGATGTTACAGTATCTCGGGTTTTTGAATGATCTTTCTCCGGTTTCATTTCATAGTGTTTCAGATCATTCGGCTATGTGGTTTCCCGACAGTGCGCGTTATGCGCCGTTTATCACATTGGTTTCTGCCGGTGATGCCCGGGTGCTGCTCAAGAAGCCCTACCTGAGGCGTTCTTATCAGAGTAAGCGAAAGGTTTCGGAAATCATTGCCCAGGCATTTCCCAATACTATGCTGCTGGCCGTGGTGGCCATGAGTTTTGCTGCCATTGCGGGGATTTTTACAGGTATTGTCTCAGCCGTGCGGAAAGGCTCCTGGATTGACCGGGCCTCATTAATTATTTCCGTTTTCGGGATGTCATTGCCTTCCTTTTTTGCGGCGATCCTGATGGCCTGGATATTTGCTTTTGTGCTGGCTGATTACACCGGCCTGAACATGTTCGGTTCTCTGTTCACAGTGGATGATTTCGGACGGGGCGAATATCCCGATCTTAAAAATCTTATACTACCGGCCCTGACCCTTGGAATCAGGCCGCTTGCCGTGATAACCGGACTTACCCGGAATTCGATGCTGGAGGTGCTTTCGCAGGATTATATCAGGACCGCCAGGGCTAAAGGACTGAGCTATTACAGGGTGATCACGCGTCATGCCCTCCGCAACGCGCTGAATCCTGTGGTAACGGCTGTCTCGGGATGGTTTGCCTCGCTGATGGCGGGGGCTGTATTTGTGGAATACGTGTTCGACTGGAAAGGCATTGGCGTTGTCATCGTGAACGGTCTTGAAAAGTATGATTTCCCGGTAGTAATGGGTGCCGTGCTTTTCATTGCAGTTATGTTGGTGATTATTAATATTTTTGTGGATATTATTTACGGTCTGCTTGATCCGCGCGTGAGGCTGGCCTGAATTCTTAAACTGTTTAAAATCTGAATTATGAGAAAGAAAATTGTTGCCGGCAACTGGAAAATGAATAAAACATTCAAAGAGGCAGAGGACCTGCTTTTTGGCATTGCAGATGCATTGATCAGCGGACGCCCTGACGATGTTGAAGTGGTTGTTTGTCCGCCGGCCCTTTACCTTGAACTGGCCACAGATGTTGCCACTGAACATGATTTCAGCTGTGGTGCACAGAACCTGAGCGAACATGAGGCAGGCGCTTATACCGGTGAGATCTCAGCAGCCATGATCCGCTCCACAGGGGCGGAATATGTTATTCTGGGACATTCCGAGCGGCGTATTTATTTCGGGGAGCACGACCAGCTGATCGGTAAAAAGATACAGCAGGCGCTCAGGCATGAACTCATTCCCATATATTGCTGCGGCGAAGTACTTGAAGAGCGCGAAGCCGGCAGGCATTTCCAGGTTGTTGAAAAACAGCTTTCCGAAGCTTTGTCAGGGCTTGATGCCGGTGCATTTTCGAAGGTTGTGATCGCTTATGAACCGGTATGGGCCATCGGAACCGGCCGCACAGCAAGTCCTGAGCAGGCGCAGGAAATGCATGCCTTTATCCGGAAGGTTCTGGCCTCGCGTTTTGGTGAACCTGCCGCGAACGATACAACCATCTTATACGGCGGTAGCTGCAATGCTGCAAATGCCCGTGAACTCTTTGCAAATCCCGATGTGGATGGCGGCCTCATTGGTGGTGCATCGCTCAAAGCGGAAGACTTTGTTAAAATTGTGAACAGCTTCTGAATATTTTAACTTCCTGTTATGGAATATATTGAACTTAACTGCAGTCTTCCGGCAGGGGAGATTGCTTTTGCCGAAATCCTGATGGCCCGGTTGGGTGAGCTCGGCTTCGAGAGCTTCGAAGAGACCAAGGAAGGCCTCCTGGCTTACATTCCCGCACATGACTTCGATCCGTCAATACTTAATATGGAGGAGTTATGGCCTGCAGATATAGAGGTAAACTATACCTGGCGCGCGGTACCTGATGAGAACTGGAATGCCGTGTGGGAATCGAATTTTGAGCCGGTGACCATTGCCGGGCGTTGCCATATCAGGGCACCGTTCCACCCGGTTAGAAGCGATATGGAATTCGAAATTGTGATTGAACCCAAAATGTCATTCGGAACGGCACATCATGAAACCACTTCACTGATGATAGAAGTGCTTTTGGATGCTGATCTTGCCGGGAAAAATGTACTCGACATGGGTTGTGGCACCGGCGTTCTCGCGATACTTGCTGCCATGCGCCGGGCTGCTGAAGTAACGGCCATCGACAATGATGAATGGGCTTATCATAACGCCCTTGAAAATGTAATAAGAAATAAACAGCCCGGGATTAACGTTTATCAGGGTGATGCCGGTATGCTTGAAAACATGAAGTTCGATGTGATCATTGCCAATATCAACCGGAATATCCTGCTCAGCGATATGCAATCTTATGTAAATTGCCTTGATAGCGGTGGATTGCTGCTGATGAGCGGATTTTACCGGGAAGATCTTCAGCTGATCACTGAAAAGGCCGCAGCTTTGAATATGCTGTATACAGATCACAGGGTAAAAAATAACTGGGTTGTTGCCTGGTATACCAAAGCGTGAATCTGCTGTTACCGCTGCATCAAACGATTATTACTCACTGAACTTGATTGGGATGGCTTATCGAAGGTTTTTGTTTTTGCTGATATTGATAACCCTGGGTTCTGTTTTCCGGCTTTTCGCCCAGGATCTGAAGAAGTTTTCAGATGAACCTGAAGCGTTCATTGCTGAACTGACGACTTATATGAAGCCGGCAGGCGATCGTGAATCGAAGGATGCCCTGCAGCAGTTCGTGGCCTCGTGGAGTACCGGCACCTGGTCACCGGCCCTGCAAAAGGAGATGATCGGTATCTTCAACCGCATGCTAAGCCAGCGGATGAGGCCGACCCCGGGGTTCCGGGATTATCTGCTGGCATTGATTTCATTTCCTGACGGTACCGGGGAATCCTCTGTACTTGCCTGGCACAAAGGACTTGAACCATTCATCGACTCCAAAGCTTTGCGGCAGTTGTCGGGTTTTCTCGACAATACGGTGGAACTGAACAGGCGTAAAGTACTTTTTAAGTCGTATGCCAATTCATGGCAGTTCAGAAATGGCAGTTACAGGTTTGCTTTTGATTCTGTTTTGTCAGTTGTGTTGGAAGGTGTCGATCTGGTTTGCATCTCGGGTAGGGATAGCATACGCATCCATGAAACTTCCGGAATTCATTTTCCTTTGGCCGACCGATTTGCAGGCCATGGAGGAAAGGTTTACTGGGAGGCTTTCGGGTTTGACCCCCTGAAGGTTTACGCGCTGATCAGCAAATATGAAATCAACCTGAAGCAAACAGCCTGGTCTGCTGATTCAGTCAACTTCTATCACAAGGACTTTTTTAATTTTCCATTGACCGGTACATTTGAAGACAGGGTTTTAATAGGTGTATCTTCCGACCGGGCTACCTTTCCACGGTTTGTTTCCTACCAGACGGATATTGAGATCAGACAGGTTTTCAAAGACATGAACTACCGGGGAGGATTTACCCTCGAGGGCCCCCGGATCATCGGTTCAGGATATGGTGATAAGGATGCCGCCATCTGGATCAACCGGAAAGGCTCACCTTTTATGAAGCTGACTTCCAGGAATTTCGTTATCCGTCCCGACAGGATCGCATCCCAGCGTGCTGCAGCAACAATTTATCATGAGTCAGACTCAATTTTCCATCCCGGAATACAACTGCGGTATATTGATGAAAATAAGGAAATACTGCTGTTGCGTTCGGATGAAGGTGCCTCTGCAAGTCCTTTTTTCAACTCTTATCACCGGGTTGACATGTATTTTGAGGCGCTCTACTACCCGCTGGGTGCCGACAGCATGAATTTTGAAATGCTCAGGGGGATTAAGCAAACCGGAGATGCTGTTTTTGAGTCCTCAAACTACTATTCGGAGGCCAGGTACCACCGTTTGCAGGGAATTGACGAACTCAACCCGATCAATGTCATCTACAATTATACCGATGAGCGCAAGACCAGAACCTTTTATCTGACTGAGCTTACCGAGTATATGCAAAAGCCCGTGGAACAGGTAAAAGCAATGGTTATCAACCTGTCGAATGCAGGATATATAATCTACAACCTCGATAATGAGCGGATAGAGGTCAGTGAACGCCTGTTCGATTACCTCAATGCAAGAAGCAAAAAGACAGATTATGATGTAATTCAGATCAGTTCTCAGGTTACCCGTACCAGCAATGCTGTGCTGAATCTCAATACTTTTGACCTTCGCATCAAGGGGGTGTCGCAGGTGTCTATCAGCGATTCCCAGGCAGTATATATTTATCCCCGCGATAAAGAGATTTTATTGCGCAAAAACCGTGATTTTGTTTTTACCGGTCTTGTCAGGGCGGGATATTTTGACTTTTACGCCAACAAGAGTTCTTTCGAATATGACAAGTTCAAGTTAAGCATGCCTCAGATCGATTCCATCTCTTTTAAGGTGGATACGCTTTCGAAACAAACGAAACGGATCGATCAGGTTGTTGTGAAGAATGTACTTGCTAACCTGAGCGGAGAACTATTGATTGACGATCCCCAGAATAAATCCGGGATTGCAAAGTTTCCTGCTTATCCGGTGTTTATCAGCGAGAACGATGCCTTTGTTTATTACGATCAGTACCGGGTTGAGAAAGGGGTTTATAAGCGGGATAAGTTTTATTATACCGTTTATCCTTTTACCCTCGACAGTCTGAACAGTTTTACCACGGAAGGACTTAAGTTTGAAGGTCACTTGTATTCCGGTGGAATTTTTCCGGATATCAGGGAGCCATTGAGGGTGATGAGTGATTTCTCCCTGGGATTTACGCGTGTGCTTCCGGATGCGGGGTTGCCCGTTTATGAAGGAAAGGCAAATTTCTTTAACAACATCAGACTGAGCAATAAAGGACTTGAAGGGAAAGGGGTGCTGGATTTTATGACATCCACTTCGGCTTCCGACCGCTTTATGTTTTATCCGGACTCACTGGTTGCGGATCTGAAGAGTTTTGTAATAAAGGAGCAGTCAGGACCACCGGCGTTTCCGGCGGTAACAGCCGAGAAGGTCCACCAGTACTGGTTGCCCTATCTCGATGTTATGCGGCTGAATACCATCTCGGATAAAGACTTCTTTACCATGTACAATGAAAAATCATTGCACAGCGGCATTCTGTCGCTTACTTCGGCCGGCCTGCTGGGTAAGGGACAGAGCCGGTTGGATAATGCGGATATCGGATCAGGAACTTTTGTTTTCAGCAACCAATCCTTTACCACTGACACCACGGATTTCAGGCTTTATTATCCCGAACGTCCCAGTCTGTCGCTGATGGCGAAAGTATATCCGGGAAAGGTTGATTTCAGGGCCAAGTCAGCCTCTTTTGGCACACAGGGGAAGAGCGTGCGTATCGCGTTGCCGCTGAGCAAGTACATTTGTTACATGGATAAGATTCAATGGCGGATGGATGTGGAAGAGCTTTATCTTACCAATTCGCTGGCCAGCAGATCGTTACTTGCCGATACGGTTAACCTGAAGCAACTGGTTGATTTTGATTTTTCCGGTTCGGAGTTTATGTCGACCGATCCCGCCCGAGACTCGCTTCAGTTTTTCGCGATGGAGGCCACCTACCGGATGAAGGAGAATATCATCAATGCGCGGGAGGTTAAGATGATCAGGGTAGCCGATGTTGCGGTTTTCCCCGGTGACGGAAAGGTTACCATCCTTTCTGACGGGGACATGAAGCCGCTGACGGGCGCCACCATTATCGCCAACCGCAAGCACAAATATCACAGGATCTATGATGCCTCGGTAAGCCTGAAATCGCGGCGCGACTATGCTGCATCCGGATTTCTTGATTATACTGATGATGCCGGTGGCGTTCAGCCCTTGTATTTCAAGGAGATTTTTGTAGGAGATGACGGTCATTCGAAAGGCAGGTCAACGGTGAAGGCGGATGATGGCTTTACCCTGAGTGCATTCTTTGACTTTATCGGCCAGATTGATTTTAAGGCTCAGGAGGAGTTCCTGACATTCACAGGCGCTTATCACCTGCGCAATGAATGTCTGGATGATAAGGGCGCGTGGGTAAGTTTCAGCGCCCCGGTTGATCCGGCGGAGGTGCGTCTCCCGGTTTCGCCGGTTATGCGCGATACGATTGGTGATCCGGTGTATGCCGCCATCGTGTATTCCGATTTTTTTGGCAGTGTTTACCCGGCCATGTTCCGCAAGCCCAAAGCCTGGGGTGATACCCTGGTAGCCTCGGCCAGCGGATTTGTAAAATACGACAGGGACATGGAAGCCTATCTGATCGGTTCGGTTAACAGGCTCGACAAAAAGGAAAAGAATGGAAACCTGCTGAGCATAGACACCCGTCAATGCATCGTAACCGCCGAAGGCTCCATTGAACCGGGCGCGGGGTTGGGTCAGGTCGTGATGAAGACATTCGGAAAGGCTGTTCATTATTCTATTGCGGATTCAACGCGTTTTGCCCTGGGCATCGCTCTTGATTTCTTCTTCTCCGATCCGGCTTTGGACAGGCTGAAGGACAACCTGCAAAAAAGTGAGCTGCCTGCCCTGGATGTAAATTCCGGAATATATCAGGAACTGCTCAATGGACTGCTGGGATCAGGCCAGGCGGCTGAGGTAGTGAATGAACTGAATCTGAGCGGTCAGCTTAGACGCCCCCCGGCTGAACTGGTGAAAACCCTTCTGCTTGCAGATGTAAATTTGGTGTGGGACCCTCGCCTTAAATCATACATCAGCGAAGGGCCCATCGGTATCGCCGGAATTCAGCGTGATATGATCAACCGTAAGGTAAACGGCTACCTGGAGATCGGGAAAAGGCGTACGGGCGATATCCTGAATCTCTATATCGAGATCAGCAATACCGAATGGTATTTCTTTACATACGGAAACGGTATTATGCAGGCCATCTCATCAAACAATGATTTTAACAACATCATCGCCGGAATTAAAGAGGATAAGCGAACCTTAAAAGGAAGTCAGGAAGAGGAAGGTTATCAGTTCATTATTTCAACCCCTGACCGCCGGATTGCTTTCCTGCGGAAAATGCAATCGCGTGAAGCCGGATTTTAAAAACAGTAATAATGATCAATGCTGAAGTTTTAGTTGCCGCGTTGCTGGCATACCTGCTGGGATCCATCCCCACATCAGTTTGGGTAGGCAAGTGGTTTTTTAATCTGGATATTCGCACCCACGGGAGCGGGAATGCCGGAGCTACCAATACAATCAGGGTATTCGGACTGAAGGCGGGCCTGCCTGTGCTGGTTTTTGATGTGTTCAAAGCCTGGCTGGCCGTAACCTTATCGCATTGGCTCGGGAATGACAATTTCACAGTCAATCAGGAGGTGGTTTACAGGATTATACTGGGCGGCCTGGCGGTGATCGGCCATGTTTATCCGGTTTTTGCCGGCTTCAGGGGCGGAAAGGGCGTCGCCTCGCTGGTGGGTGTGGTTATTGCATTGTTTCCGGCCGCTTTTTTGGTGATACTGGTCTTTTTTATCCTGGTGTTTATTGTCACACGCATCGTTTCGGTCTCTTCGATGAGCAGCGCGCTGGTTTTCCCGTTTATCGTGATCTTCGTATTTGATGAAAAAAGCCTTCCGCTGATTATCCTGGCCGTGGCTGTGGCCCTGTTTGTACCTTATACCCACCGCGAAAATATTAAAAGGCTGATCAACGGGACCGAGAAGAAATTTGATTTCGGTAAAAACCGGATAACAAAAGAAAATGGTTAACAGGGTGTTGATAATTTTATTTTTGCCCGCTTAAGGTTTGTTGGTGGATTGTAAATATATTTTCTAATTTTACCGTGAACATTTAATGGATCAGTTTCAAAGAAAATTGCTTTAATATGAGATTCATAGTATCAAGCCAGAGCCTGCTCAAAAGCCTGCAGTCAATCAGCGGTGTGTTAAATTCAAGCAATACATTGCCCATTCTCGATGATTTTCTGTTTGAACTCAATGGCAGCACCCTGAGAATTACCGCGTCTGACCTGGAGACGACCATGACGGTTACCGTTGAGACCAATATGGCTGACGATGAGGGCTCAGTGGCGATTCCTGCAAAAATTCTGCTCGAACTTCTGAAGACTTATGGTGAAACACCGATGACCTTTACGGTTGACAACGCACTGGGAATTGAAATTGCTGCCGATGAAGCCAAGTTCAGGATTGCCGGGCATAATGCGGACGAATTTCCCCGTGCACCCCGTATGGAAAATGTTTCAGCGCTGGATTTACCGGCCGACCTCCTGCTTACGGCCATCAACAAAACCATTTTTGCCACCGGAAACGACGATCTCAGACCGGCTATGTCAGGCGTTTACTGTGATCTTTCAACTGACTCGGTTATCTTTGTTGCCACCGATGCGCACAAGCTTGTAAGGTATAAACGCGCTGATGTCAGCGCTGAGAGCAATTCTACGTTTATAATGCCTAAAAAGCCGCTCAACCAGTTGAAGGGAATTCTGCCTTCAGACACCACCCCGGTGAGTATTGAATACAATGATACCAATGCACGTTTCACCTTTAAAAATATTGATCTGGTCTGCCGGCTGATCGAAGGACGTTATCCTAATTATGAAGCCGTTATCCCTTCAGACAATCCGAATACGCTGATAGCTGACCGTCTCTCCCTGATCACTACCCTGCGCCGCGCATCTTTCTTTGCAAACAAATCCACCAACCAGATCCGGCTGACCATCACCGGGCAGGAACTCTTCGTGGATGCCGAGGATATTGATTTTGCCCATGAATCACGGCAGCGGCTGAGCTGTAACTACAGCGGTGAGGATATGGAAATTGGTTTTAATTCGCGTTTTCTCGTGGAAATGCTTACCAACCTCAATACGGAAAATATCCGCCTGGAAATGTCAGCGCCTAACCGCGCCGGAATTCTCCGCCCCGTGGAAGGGGAAAATCCGGCAGAGGATATCCTGATGCTGGTAATGCCGGTGATGCTGAATTCATAATTGATAAAACTCATTTATTTACAGGGCAACGTATGGAAATGTTGCCCTTTTCTTTTATTTTAGGCTGAAATTCACTATCTTAGTAAGCTATTTTTCTTTTTAAATTGTAAAAACCATGAAAACAAGGATCAGACTCCTTCCATTGGTGCTGTTGTCAGCCGGTTTACTGCTTGGTCTTGCCATGCCTTCATGTGATAAGGTTAAGGAATTGGCCGAGTTTGATATTAACTACGATAATCCGGATATCCGCTTTACATTAGATTCGCTGGATTATCTGCCCAAGAGTGAATCACTGCTGGTTGAGGAGACCCTCTCAATCAATATCGACAGCATCATACAGAAACATGAACTTGAAGGGATCAGAAATGCATCGTTCGAGCAGGTGCGTCTTGAGGTGGAAACGCCGCCGCAGGTGAATTTCAACTGGTTGAATTCGGCCCGTGTAACAGTGAGCGCAACCGGACTGACCGAAACGCAGATCGCTGCTACCGTGGCCATTTCGCCGGATGGCCGTGCTGTAGACCTGGAGTTGGGTAATATGGATGTGCTTTCATTTATTTCAGCCGGGCCCTTTACCCTCAGGGTATACGGAAGCATTAACCCGCCATTGCCGGCCAATATGGTTGTGCTTCTGCTGAAAACGAAAATAAAAATGACCGTTCAGCCGGTTTGATTTCTTTCTGATTTGCTGTGTCCGGACATACTGCATCTGTAATCAGCCCCTGTGGCATCAACTGCACCACCTGTTATGCTTTTCAGCGAAGCAAAAACCGCTGTTCAGGCTGCCGGAATCAGTCAGGCTACAAGCCGAATTATTGTGTTGTATGTAAAATTGTCAACTGCGAAAGGCTGGCAATGACCCTTTCGGGCTTCTGCCACGAATGCGACCAGTTTCCCTGTGCCAGGCTGAAGCAACTTGACAAACGCTACCGCAACAAATACCATAGCAGCCTTGTCGGAAATCTCAGGGACCTGAAGGCGATGGGGCCTGAAGCCTACATGGAGCGCGAAGACGTACGCTGTCGCTGCAGCAGGTGCGGGACAGTCATCTGCATTCATTCAGATGCCTGTCAGCAATGCGGCCTGGTGCTGCCCGGGCGCATCTGATTCAGGGAAAATGCCATTTATGGCAGGGGGAATTCCTTTTTTATTCAAACAATTCGCTGAGTTCCAGCCACCGGTTGGTTTTCTCTTCAAGGGCGTTTTCCGTTTCCTGGTAATTCCGGCTGAGTTTTTCCAGTTCGTCAGGCCCGCATGCACCGCTGTTCATCTTATCCAGGATCTCTTTTTTGAGAGCTTCAAGGGATTGAATCTCTCCGTCGAGTGCTTCAAACTCGGTTTTTTCCTTATAACTTGGTTTCCGGGGTTTGTTCTCCTGAATCGATGCGATTGCTTTCGGGGGCGTCACCGGGCTTTTCTGCCGCGCCAGCCGGGCTTCTTCAGCAAGCTTTAGTTTGTAGTAATCGGTGTAGTTTCCGTAATAATCCTTGATTTTTCCCTCACTCCCGAAAACAAATACATGATCCACAATTTTATCCATAAAATACCGGTCGTGCGAAACCACGAGCAGGCAACCTTCGAAGTTGATCAGGAAATCTTCGAGCAGGTTGAGTGTATGAATATCCAGGTCGTTGGTCGGCTCGTCGAGAATCAGAAAGTTGGGATTTTTCAGCAGTTGCATCAGCAGAAATAACCTGCGTTTCTCCCCGCCGCTGAGACTGGAGAAATAATTATACTGCAGGGTATGGGGAAAATTGAAGTGCGAAAGGAAGGCCGAAGCGGAAATGCGGCCTTTGCCCAGCGGCATCTCTTCTGCTATATCTTTGGCAATGTCAATCACCCGCTTGTCCTCTTTGGGCTGAAAGCCCTCCTGGGAATAATATCCGAAAACAATGGTCTGCCCCGTGGTAATCTTTCCCATATCCGGATGCAGGCTGCCGGTAATCATATTAAGCAGGGTTGTTTTACCCGAACCGTTGCGGCCGACAATACCGGCTTTTTCTCCTTTTTTGAAGATATAGGAGAAATTGTCAACAACCTTATTATCTCCGAAAGCTTTATGTATATTATTTAATTCCAGTATTTTACCGCCGATCCGCGTCATTTTCACCTGGAGGGGTCCGGTATCCTTTTCAACCCGTTTATTGGCTTTTTCCTGGATTTCATAGAAGTTGTCAACCCTTGCTTTCGCTTTGGTACCACGCGCCTGGGGCATCCGCCTCATCCACTCCAATTCTGTACGGTAGAGGCTTTTGGCCTTTTCCGTTTCCGTATATTCAATGGCTTCCCGTTCGGCCTTTTTCCCGATGAAATAGGAATAGTTGCCCTTGTAACGGTAAATTCTGTTGTTGTCGAGTTCAAGGATCTCATCGCAGACGTGGTCGAGGAAGTAACGGTCGTGGGTAACAATCAGCAGGCTCAGGTTCTGACGTGTGAGATAGTCTTCGAGCCATTCTATCATCTCAATGTCCAGATGGTTGGTAGGTTCATCAAGGATCAAAAGGTCGGTTTCTTCGATCAGGGCTTTGGCAAGTGAAACTTTCTTGCGCTGACCTCCCGATAATTCCCCGATTTTCTGGTTCAGGTCCGCAATTTTAAACCGCCCGAGAATTTCTTTAATTCTAACGTCGTAATCCCATCCGCCGATCAGTTCCATTTTGCTGGTACTGTTTTCGAGCATGCGGTGGGCTTCAGGCGAATCATCATGTTTAATCAGGTTCAGGCTGTATTCATAATCGCGGATGGTGCGCATGAATTCATTCTCGGCGTGGAAGAGGATGTCAAAAATCGTCTGATCCTCATTCATCTCAGGGTTTTGCGGAAGATACGCCCACCTGATGTCGCGGCGGAAAGTTACCGCACCGCTGTCGGGCAGTTCTTTGCCGCAGATAATGTTCAGCAGGCTGCTCTTTCCCGCACCGTTGCGCGCAATCAACGCAACTTTGGATCCCTGGTCAATTCCGAAAGTGATTTCGGAGAAAAGTTCTTTCTCTCCGTATGATTTACTGAGTTGTTCAACAAGAAGATAATTCAACGGATGTGGTTTTAGCAGCGGCAAAGATACGCTTTATCGGTCAATCGTATGTTGCCGGGGCGGATGGGCATTAAAGCAAAAAGCCTCAGGAAATGAGGCTTTTTAGCAGAACTGAAAAGAAAAACTAAATCTTTTTAACGTCAACAGCTTTCTTTCCTCTTTTGTCCTCGGCAATTTCGAAAGAAACGAGATCATTTTCATTTACTTTCTCGGTAAGGCCTGTGGCATGAACAAAAACATCATGCTGGGTTTCATCGTCGATAATAAAACCAAAGCCTTTGCGCTCATTGAAGAATTTAACTTTACCGGTAGGCATAACAATTGAAAATTAGAGATTAACAACACAAATATAGTAAAAAAAACAGGGAAATCAAATTTAAGTTCGATCCTGATTGATCAAACTTATGGAGAAGGCCGGCAATCAACATATATAGATATGCCTGAACCCTTTATCAATGCGGAATAACTGCTTGTTCAGTCTGTATCCAGCAACCAGCGAAAAATCTTTTCAGCTTCGGCTGCTGAATCGCCGCAGAATGATGGTTCCGGCTGAAAACCCGAGCAAACGGCCGGGCGTTCCGGTTTGCCGAATAAAGCGCACTTCAGGTCACCGGTAAGTTGAACACATCGCACAAATGCAGGTTTACCCTCCGGCATACCCGGGATGGGTGAGCTGATGGAAGGAAAGATGCAGCAGGCGGCGCATCCGGGGCGGCACTCCATAAAAAACGGCATTTGAGCCTGCAAAGCTAATGGATTACAGAATGACTCAGACAGGTCCTGCAAACACTTTTATATTTCCGGACCTGTGAGCGGGAGTATTCTTACCTTTTTTATTGCAGCCTTATCAGGTTTTACAAAGATAAATTTAATCTTCGCCCTGGATTCTGCTGACTGCTTTAACTTTTAATACCTTTGCACCTGAACCGGGTATTGACGGATACCGGAAAGTATTGCCTTAACAACCGGAGATTTGCGGCAAAGGTTTTAACGATTTTTTTACCCGGTGATATCAAGTTATTTATAACATATTTCCTAATTTCTACATTCAACGTTTAATGGCATCATTTGGCAAATGGATCGGAGGCGGCCTGGGTTGGGCGCTGGGTGGCCCCATAGGTGGAGTTCTTGGTTTTGTGTTTGGTTCGATTTTCGACAGCATGCAAAGCGGTCAGTATGAACACAAGGGGTTTACACCGACCCAGGAAGGAGATTTCAAGGTCAGCCTGCTGGTAATGATCGCCGCCATCATGAAGGCCGATGGCAGGATTATGAAGTCAGAGCTGGAATATGTGAAGCGGTTTTTGCTGGGTCAGTTCGGGGAGCAGGAGGCTGAGCGTTTGCTGCTGTTGCTCAGGGAGATACTACGGCAGGATCTGGACGTGGATGAAATCTGCGAGCAGATTCAGGAGAATATGGAATACCCGTCGAGGCTGCAACTGGTCCATTTCCTGTTCGGTGTTGCGGCCGCCGATGGCGAGCCACATGCAGCCGAAGCGGACTTGCTGAAACGCATATGTCTTCACATGGGTATCCGCCAGAAGGATTTCGACTCCATCAAAGCCATGTTTATAAGGGATACCGGCAGCGCTTACCGCATTCTAGAAATCTCCCCCGATGCCAGCGATGAAGAGGTGAAGAAAGCTTACCGCAAAATGGCGCTTAAATATCATCCTGATAAAGTGGCCCATCTGGGAGAGGATGTGCAGAAGGCGGCAAAAGA
>ERZ795053.494-NODE-494-length-50553-cov-17.983999_pt1 | contig 50553 bp, 41 predicted proteins | sample MGYA00375137_ERZ795053 | MGnify/ENA primary metagenome ERZ795053 (study PRJEB30182, sample SAMN05720284) | activated sludge metagenome | isolation source: Anaerobic digester | place: Hong Kong | collected 2014-12-17 ...
CCATGACCGACATCCGACTCAGCGTGGTCATCCCGGCCTGGAACGCCGCCGCCACCCTGCCCCAGACCCTGGACACCGTCCTGGGCCAGGGCGCCCCCGGCGTGGAGGTGCTGGTGGTGGACGACGGCTCCACCGACGCCACGCCCCAGGTGCTGGCCGAGCTGGCCGCGCGCCACGGCGACGCCCTGCGCTGGCGCCGCATCGACAACAGCGGCGGCCCCGCCCGTCCCCGCAACGTGGGTCTGGAGATGGCCCGCGGGGAGCTCGTCGCGCTCTTCGATTCCGACGACCTCATGGAGCCCGGCAAGCTGGGCGCCCAGCTCGCCGTCTTCGACGCCCACCCCCACGCCACCCTCTGCTTCACGGACTTCATGGTCATCGACGAGGCCGGCGCCGTGCTGCAGCCCAGCATGCTGGCCGACTACACCAGCTTCCGCGAACACCTGCAGCCCGCGGCCGGCAACCCCGACGCGCCCCCGGTGGCCATCTTCCAGGGCGCCGACCTGCACCGCGCCCTCATCCACGCCAACTTCGTGGGCACCAGCAGCGTGACGGCGCGGCGCGACGCCCTGCTGGCCGCCGGCGGCTTCGACGCCACGCTGGGCAACGGCGACGACCTGGACATGTGGCTCAAGCTCGCCCGCGACGGCGCCGTGTTCGCCTTCCTGGACGTGATCGGCCACCGCTACCGCAAGACCGCCGGCGGCGTCACCGCCCGCGGCTGGCGGCGGCTGCCCGCGGTGGCGGAGGTGCGCCGACGCCAGATCCCCTTCGTGCAGGACGCCGAGACCCGCGCCTTCCTGGACGACGTGATCCACGGCTGCAAGCTGGGCGAGGCCTGGGGGCTGCGCAAGGAGGGCCGGGCCCGCGAGGCCGCGGCCGCCTACAGCGAGGCCCTGGCCATGCGCGCGAGCTGGGAGGGCCGGAAGGGCCTCTGGCTGTCGCGCCTGCTCTCGCTGCTGGGCCGCTGATCCACCGTACCTCCCTCACGTGAAAAGGGCGCCCCCTCGCGGGGGCGCCCTCCTCTGGCATATCGACAGCACCGGGTCAGGGTCAGTCGGTGACCAGCGGGAAGTCCGTGGCCGGGTTGGCCCACTTGTGCGACGTCAGGCTGTCGTAGAACAGGGCGTTGCTGCCGAAGGACAGGCTCAGGGCCTCGTAGCCCAGCATGTTCAGGTACGCGGCGATCTGGCTGCTGGTCTGGCTGGTCCAGCAGTACACCACGATGGGCATGTCCGTGGGCAGGTAAGCCAGCAGCTGGTCCATGCCCAGGCTCGCCGCCGGGGTGAACTGGAAGGCGCCGGGGATGTGACCGGGCACGCCGGCGGTGCCGGTGCCCATGTAGTCGGCCTCGCCGAAGTAGTTGACGACGAAGTAGTTCTCCAGGCCGTTGTTGATCAGGTTGGCGTAGCTGATGCCCTTGAAGCCGGCGGCCAGCACGGCCTCCACGCGCTCGGCCACGGTGCCGGTCAGCGCGGGGTAGGCGTGCACGGAGAGGTTGGAGTTCTCGTTCACCGTGCTGGGGTTGGTCAGCGCGTTGCCCACGGCGCCGTTCCAGTTGCCCGCCAGGGTGGAGTTCCAGCCAGCCATGCCGAATCCCAGCGTCTTCACGTTGCTGTAGCCCAGCATCTCCAGGCCCACCTTCACGTGGCCGGCGCTCTGGCCGCTGTAGCAGGTCACCACGATGGGGTCGTCCATGGCGGCGTTGGCGGCGATGACGTCCACGCAGGCGCTCAGGTCGCTGCCGTTCGCGGGGGCGTTGATGGCGCCCTGGATGTGGCCGGCGGCATAGGTCGCGGCGCTGCGGATGTCGAAGACCGTGTAGTTGGCCAGATCAGCGGCCAGGGCCGAAGCGCTGATCACGCCCGGGCAGTCGGAGCTGTTCACGTAGGCGGTGCCCACCTCGGCCATGGCGCTGAAGGCGGCCGTCGGCGTGGAGCCCACTTCCATGGCCAGGTCGGTGGTCGGCGTGGCCCACTTGTGGGCGGTCAGGGAGTCGAAGAACAGGGCGTTGCTGCCGAAGGACAGGCTGTAGGCCTCGTAGCCCAGCATGTTCAGGGCGGCGGTCACCTGGCTGCTGTGCTGACCGGTCCAGCAGTACACCACGATGGGCATGTCCGTGGGCAGGTTCGCCAGCATCTGGTCCACGCCCATGCTCGCGTACGGGGTGAACTGGTAGGCGCCGGGGATGTGGCCCGGGACGCCGGCGGTGCCGGTGCCCTCGTAGTCGGCCTGGCCGAAGTAGTTCACGATGAAGTAGTTGTCCGGACCGTTGCCCACCAGGTTGGCGTAGGTGATGCTCTTGAAGCCGGCGGTGAGCATGGCGTTCACGCGGTCGGCCACCACGGTGTCCACGCTCTCGCTCAGGGTGGGCAGCGCGTGGGTGGTCAGCTCGCCGTTGTTGTTGGCGGTCTCGGGGGAAGCCAGGGCGTTGCCCGTGTTGTTGTCCCAGGACCCGCTGGTCTGGCTGCTCCAGCCGCACATGCCCCACATCAGGGACTTCACGTTCTCGTAGCCCAGGAGCTCCAGGGCGACCTTCACGTGGCCGGCGCTCTGACCGCTGTAGCACGTCACCACGATGTTGTCGCTGGTGGTGGCGTTGGCGGTGATGACGTCCACGCAGTCCTTCAGGCTGTTGGCGCCCGAGGGAGCGTTGATGGCGCCGGGGATGTGCCCGGCCAGGTAGGTGCTCGCGGAGCGGATGTCGAAGACCTTGTAGTTGTCCAGGTCCGCGGCCAGCTGCGAGGCGAGGATCACGCCCGGGCAGTCCGCGCTGTCGTTGATGTACTCGATGACGGCGTCCGCCATCTTGTCGAAGGCCGTCTGCGTGGGCTGGGCGGGATCGTCATCGTCGGAGCAACCCCACAGGGCCACCATGGCCAGCAGCAGCAGGGCCAACCAGGTCCAACGCTTCGTCATTGCGAGACTCCTTGGTTCGTTCCGAGGGCTCAGGTGTTCAGGAGGCGAGGGGATCCCCGGCGTCCCCAGGCTCCACAGGGAAACGGGGCGGCTTCCGCCGCCCCGTCTTGGCTCAGTTCTTCTTGACGTGCTCGTCCATGGTGATGCCGATGTTCGCCTGGTAGTCCGGCAGCGGCGTCACGCCGTCGGCCTCGTACAGGTCGGACTCGAGCAGGTAGATGGACTGGTCCACGCCGTGGCAGCTGGAGAAGCAGCCGCCGTCGGTCTGGGGCGTCACGCGCAGGATGTTGTGCGGCGACGCGTACTTCCACGTGGGCTCCGAGTTGTAGTACGTGGGATCCAGGATCAGGCCCCAGTCCTCGTACGTGTTCGGGTCCACGGGGGTGTGGCGGACGACCACGTAGTCGTACTCGCCGCGGTAGTCGGTGCGCGGGTTCTGCGCGATCTTGAACTGCACCACGCTGGGATCGATGACGTACTTCTCCGTCGCCGTGTCCAGGTCATGGCAGTTCGTGCAGTTCTTGTAGGGCTGCGAGTGGCAGACCTGGCACTGCAGGTTGGTGGTCACGGCGCCCACGTGCTTGTCGTGGAAGCTGTTGGAGAAGCCGGCGCTGCCCGTGTCGTGGCACGTCTCGCAGCGGGGCATGGTCTCCACCTCGTAGCGGTGCTCGTAGTGGTCGCCGGCGTGCTGGGAATCGCCGTGGACCTCTTCCGCCGAGTGGCAGAACTCGCACTTCTTCAGGGCGCTGTAGTGCACGTCGGGCTGGTTGCCCTCGATCTGGCCCTGGTAGTCCGTGCCCACGCGCGAGCCGTGGCAGGCGGTGCACTGCTCGGTCATGTGCGGGGTGCCCAGGAAGTTGTGGGCCAGGTAGTTGAACGTCTTGGGGAATCCGCCGCCCACGCTCTCCGGCCGGCTCACGTGGCACTGGCCGCAGGTGGTGTGGCAGCCGGCGCACTTGCGGTCGAAGCCGGCCTCGTAGCCGCTGCCTTCGAACGTGCAGTTGCCGCGCTTCTCGATGGCCGCCTTCTCGCCCCACAGGTTGGTGTGGAGGCTGTTGGCGTTGGCCGCCGCGATCTCGGCGTGGCAGCCGTCGCAGGCGCCGTTGGCGCTGGGGTCGCGGACCATGTTCGTGTGCGCCTCTTCCATGGTCTCGAAGGTGCGGTCGGCGGCGCCGCCGTGGCAGCCCTGGCAGGAGCCGGAGCCGTGCGGTCCCTCGAGGAACTGGGTGCGCTGCGAACCGTCGGGCATGTAGACCTTTTCCCAAGCTTCCAGCTCGGGTACCTCGCCGCCTCAGCCATCCGCCTTGTGCGGAACCTCCGCGAGCGAGCCTGAGACCTTCCCGCCCAGGGCCGCCTGGAGCATCTCCTGGCTCTCATGGCACCCGAGGCAGGTCTTGTCGGTGAGCTGCGTTCCCGGTTCGCCGGGGCCGTTGGAGGTGTCGTGATCGCACCCCCACACCCAGACCATCACCAGGGACAGAAGCAGCAGCGTGACGGCTTGGAGCTTCATGTCGTTTCCTTCTCCGTGTTCAGGACACGTGGCCCGACGCGCGGCTCAGTCCGCGCGCGAAGATCGGTACGTTGTTGCAGACGACGTTCTCGGCCTTGAGGTCGGTGCCGGTCACCTCGGACCAGACGCCGGCGCTCAGGGCGCAGTCCATCACCATGCCCACGAAGCAGCGGGCGGTGATGAAGGGATCCACCCGGGTGAGCTCCCCGGATGCGATGCGGGTCTCCAGCTCCTCCATCAGGAACTCGATGTACGGGCTGCGCACCTCGCGGAACAGCGTCACGCTGCCGTGGGCGTCCTCGAGGTGGCTGGAGAACATGAGGCGCACCAGCTCCGGGTCCTCCTTGGAGAGGCTCAGGATGTGGTTCGCCGTGGCGGTCAGCACCGTCTCCACCGAGCCGATGCCGGCGAAGGCCTGCAGCTCCTGCCGCAGATCGTGCTGACCGGCCTTGAAGCGGATGACCTCTTCGTAGAGATCGGTCTTGCCTTCGAAGTGGCGGTAGATGGCGGCCTCGGTGATCTCGCAGGCGTGGGCCACGTTGCGGATGGTGGTGCCGTCGTACCCCTTGCGCGCGAAGAGACCCGCAGCGGCCTGCAGGATCTCCTGGCGACGGTTCCGGGACGGATGGGTGACGGCCATGGCCTCTCCGTGAGTGAGCGTTTACCTACGGGGCGAAGATGGAGCCCTGTGATTCCTTTGTCAAGAACTGTCGAAAGAAAAACAATATGAGACGAAAGCGGTCTGCTTTATGACGATTTTTTGACAATCAGCGTCAAAAACAGAGCGCGCCCCTGGATGGGGCGCGCTCGCGGAAACGGGGCGATCCGACGGCCTAGAAGGTCGCCGTGAGGCCCAGGGCGTAGAGGTCCAGGATGGAATCGTCCCAACGGTTCTCATCCAGCTCGTAGCGGCGGAACATGGCCGTGACGGTGGCCTTGTCCCCCAGCGGGTAGCCGGCGCGGACCGTGAGGCGGTCGTAGTCGTTCTCCACGGAGTCGCGGTTCTGCACCAGCTCCCACTGGGTCTCCAGGCGCAGGCCGTTGGCCAGGCTCAGCACCGCCCCCGGCGCCAGGCGCAGGGTGGTGGTGTCGTAGCGGATGGCCGCGGCGTCGCTGGGGGCGACCGCGCTGACGGGCAGATCGGCCACCTCGTGGCCCCAGCTCGCGGCGCCGAAGAGGCTCAGGCGCGGGCTGGCGAACCAGGAGACCAGGCCGGTGAGGCGGTCCGCGTCGAAGCTGTTGTCCACGCCCGCCACGTCGTTCCGCTCGAAGGTCCGGCGCAGCATCTCGCCGCCGGCCTCCAGGCGCACGCCCTGCATGGGCTTGGCCGACAGGCCCAGGGTGCCGCGCACGGTCCCCAGGGTGCGGTCGCCCAGGAAGTAGCGGTCGCTGTCGGTGCCCTTCTCGTCCACATCCTCGTTCCGGTACTCCAGGCGGGCCTTGAGCGCGGTGTCGGCGTTCAGACGGCGGCGGGCCTTGAGCGCCACGGTGGTCGTGGTGCGGCTCTGGTCCGTCATGTCCTCCACCACCACGGGCAGCACGCCCTCGCCGTAGCTGGTGTAGGTCTCGTCCAGCTCGGACATGTCGTGGCGCAGGCGCAGGTCCACGCTGGTGCGCGCGTCGGCGCGCCAGCCGATGTCGGCGTTCAGGGTGGCGCGGCTGCGGCCGCGGTCCACGTACAGCTCGTCGGTCACGCCGCCGTCCACGTCCAGGGTGCTCAGGCGGCCGCTCAGGCGCACGTTCCAGCCCTTGGCCGGACGCCACAGGGCCGCCAGCACGCCGGTGGTGGTGTGCTGCTGCAGCTCGTTGACCACCTCGGAGCCGGTGACCTCCGTGGAGGTGCTCTCCACGCTGGTGCCGGCGCCGCGGCCCAGCAGGGTCAGCTTCTCGGTGGCGTCCCAGGCCACGCCGCCCTGCACGGTCACGGACGTGCGGTCGTCGTTGGTGGTGTGGGCGGCGTTGCGGGCGCGGTCGCCCTCCACCTTGCCCATGCTCACGCCCAGGTCGGCCCGCAGGCCCTCGCCCTTCCACTGCAGGGCGGCGCCGGCGCGCATGGTCTTGCTGTCGAAGGTCTTCACGGCGGGCGGGTTGAGGCCGGTCTGGCCCAGGCCGCGGGCCAGGCTGGCCTTGGCGCCGTCGCGACGGATGTCGTCGGCGAACACCGCCACGCTCCAGCGCTCGGCCAGGCGGTAGCGGGCGTCCAGACGGCCGCGGGTCCAGGTCAGCAGGGGCAGGGTCTCCAGGGCCGTGGGAGGCACGACCATGGGGTAGGCCTGCTCGATGGTGCCGTCGTAGAACCGGTTGGCCCGCCGGTAGATCGCCTTGGCGGCGTAGGTGCCGGGGGTGCCGGCGCGCACGTCGAAGGCGCCGGAGAATTCGCCGTCGGCCCGGTTCTCGCCGAACCCGCGCACCAGCAGGTTGTGCCCGCCGTCGGCCTGGCGCTCCCAGGCGAAGAGCCCGGTGAAGGAGTCCTGGCCCAGACGGCTCCAGTCCTCGGCGGCACGGCCCTCGTACCCGAAGGCGTCCAGGCGCTCGAAGCCCAGGGTGGCGTGGTTGCCGCCGCCCACCACGTCGCCGGTCTCGGACCAGGGACGGAAGGGCTCGGCGTCGCCGGCGAACGCGGTCGCGGCGACCAGCAGCGCCAGGATGGTGACGCCGGTGAAGGTCTTGGTCTTCATGCTCGTCACCTCCTAGCGGTCACGGAAGTTGGGGTCGATGTTCGAGCCGTGCACTTCCACGTGGCAGTCGTAGCAGCGCGACTGACCGCCCAGGAAGGAGGCGTGGGACGTGACGTCGAAGCCGTCCGGGGCATCGCCGCCCAGGAAGCCCGGCTCGTAGTGGCACTGCAGGCAGAGGCCGTTCTCGTCCTGGACCAGCAGCTTGTCGTTGATGGAGCCGTGGGGCTTGTGGCACGCGGTGCAGTCCTCGCCCGACACGCCCTCGTGCTCGAAGACGAAGGGCCCGGCCATCTCCACGTGGCAGGCCAGGCAGGCCTCGTCGGCGCCCTCGTAGCCCCAGGCCGCCTCGCGTTCGCCGTGGGGCGAGTGGCAGTCGTTGCAGCTCACCTCGTTCTCCAGCACGCGGTGGCGGTAGGGCATGCGGAAGTCCGCCTCCTGCTCCTGGTGGCACTGCAGGCAGAACTCGCCGGCCACGCGGAAGTCGCGGGCCGGGATCACGGCCGCGGCCGTGTGGACCACGTCGCCATGGCACTGGAAGCAGGCCAGCTCGGCGTTGGCGTGGGGGCCGGCGTGCCAGGTGTCGGCCTGGGCGGTATGGCACTGGGTGCACATGAGGTTGGCGGCGGTCAGCCCCAGCTCGGCCAGCTTGGCCGGGCCCAGGATGGGTCCCTCTCCCCCCTCGTCCACGTGCAGGCTGCCGGGCCCGTGGCAGGCCTCGCAGGAGGCGAGCTCGGTCCCGGGGATCGCCGCGGTGCCGTGGGCCGTGTGGGCGAAGAACCCGCCCGCGTCCTCATGGCATTCGAGGCAGGCGTCGGCGCCGTAGGCGCTGGCGCCCTGGAACATGGGCAGCCCGGCCACGCCGGACGCGCCCGCGGCCGCCGCGACGGGCAGGGCCACGAGAGCCAGCCCGCAGGCAAGGACCAGTCGTCGCTTCATGGAAGGCCTCCGTGTCGAGGAGTCAACGTTCACTAGCAAGGCCCTACAATAATTGGGGGATTGCGGCGGTTCAAGATTAATGTCAAACGATTCACAACGCCGGAACTCCGGCTTCCGGGCAAGAGAAAACCCCCGGCGCCGGAGCGCCGGGGGCTCGTCTCTGGAAGCGCTTCGACTCTTAGAAGCCGAAGGTGGACTGCACGAAGGCCCACTTGGCCGTCTCGGCGTCCGCGACCCAATCCTCGTTGGCCATGAAGAAGCTCAGGCCGCCGGTGATCTTCATGTCGCCGGCCTTCTTGGTCACGGCGATGTCGATCTCGTTGCCGATGGAGCTCATGCCGTCGCCGTACTCCTCGGTGGTCGAGAAGATGTGGAAGTCCACGCCGGCGGTCAGGTCCTCGTTGATGGGGTGCCACACGCCGAGGTTGATGTCGGTCAGGCCGTAGGTCCCCACGTTCGAGTAGCCGCCCACGAAGAAGTCCATCGCGCCGTGCCACTTGTGGCCGGTGTAGAGCAGGTTGTGGAAGGCCTCGAGCTCGGACTCGGTGTCGGGGTCGTCGCCGCTGGTCATGTCGAACAGGGCGTACACCTTGGTGCCGCTGTCCAGCTTCATGCCCACCTTGGCGTTGATCAGCATGCCGCTGGCGTCGAAGGTGTCGCCGCCGTCCCAGGGATCCACCTTGCCGGTCTGCATGGCGAACATGGCGTCGTAGAAGAAGCCGTTGTCGAGCATGCGCTTGCTGTACACGCCGAAGGTGGTCAGAGCGAAGTTCTCCATGCGGGTGCCGCCGAAGATGGAGCTGGCGCCGGGCACGTAGCTGCGCACGTCACCGGTCAGGTGGTAGACGAAGACGTCGAAGCCCTTCTCGGCGAAGTTCAGGTCCAGCACGTAGAACATGGGGTCGGTGACGTTGTCGCCGTCGGTGTCGTCCAGGTTGTCCTCGGACACCTGCAGGGCGGCGCCGATCAGGGCGATGTCGTCGTTCAGGCTGCGCTGGAAGAGCAGGCCCTCGGTGGTGCGGCCCACGTTGCTCCAGTCCACCTGGCCCACCAGACGCTCGTTGTGGAGACCCACGCCGAAGCGGCCGATCTGGAAGTAGCCCTTCTCGCAGGGCTTGTGGAACAGGTAGGCCTGGCGCACGCCGAAGTCGTTCCGGTAGCCCAGGGTGTTGCTCTTGTCGAAGAACGTGTAGGAGGGACGCTGACCGTTGGTCATCTCCAGGGTGCCGGGGGCGTCGCCCAGGATGCGGCTGTCCTGGACCTCGAACACCATGCCGCTGGTGCCGCGGCTGGCCTTCACGCCCAGGCGGCTGCGCATGTACTGCATCCAATCCATGTTCGTGTCGGCCGCGAAGGAACGGCCGTCGATCTCCAGGCGGTAACGGGCGCTGCCGTACACCTCGATGTCGGTCTTGGCGCAGCAGTCGCCCGCGCAGGACGAGCTGCAGTCGCCGGCGTAGGCGAGGCCGAAGGACGTGGCCAGCACGGTGATCAGAGTCAGCATCTTGAGCATCTTCAAGGCGGTCTCCTTTGAACGAATCCTTGTGCCGACCGGAGCTGCCGAATCCATCCGGCGGCGGAACCTGAGGGCGAATGGTGCGGCCTCTCGAAATGACAATCAAGGAAAAACACCCGCATCTTGAAAACGTCTATCAACTGGTCCCGCGGGGTTTTCCGCCACAGGACGCGAAATCCGAGTCGCTCCCCAGGATTCCTCCCGGTTCCCCATCGTCGTTGACACGTCCTCTTTTCTGCGAATAGGGTTCAGCCCGGAGCGTTCAGGCCGAAGAACGCTTCGAGATGGCGTCGGAGTGCGCCGTCTGCGGGCGACTGTTCCCCTCCAGAGGAGCTGACATGACCTCCACGTTCCTTCCCCGCCGCCTCGGCGGCTGGACCCCGGCGCTCCTGGTGCTGGCGGGCCTCCTTCTCTTCCCCGTGCTCGGCGCGCAGGCCCAGGATCACGGCCACGACCACGCCGCCGACACCCATGCCGCGGAGTCCCACGCCGCCGACGCCCACGGCGCCGTGACGGACCACGACGGCCACGGCGGCGACCACGGTCCCGCCCTGGGCGCGCGGCTGCCGCTGTGGAGCGCCATCCCCTTCGTGGGGATCCTGCTCAGCATCGCGGTCTTCCCGCTGGTGGCGCCTCACTTCTGGCACCACCACTTCCCCAAGGTCTCCGCCGCCTGGGCCGTGCTCTTCGCGGTGCCGTTCCTGATCGCCTTCAAGACGGAGGCGGTGCAGGCCATCCTGCACATCTACCTCATCGACTACATCCCGTTCATCATCCTGCTCTGGGCGCTGTTCACGGTGTCGGGCGGGATCTACGTGGGCGGGTCCCTGCGCGGATCGCCCAAGGTGAACCTGACGCTGCTGGTGATCGGCACGCTGCTGGCGTCGTGGATCGGCACCACGGGCGCCGCCATGGTGCTCATCCGGCCCCTGCTGCGCGCCAACGCGTGGCGGCGGAACAAGGTGCACGTGGTGATCTTCTTCATCTTCCTGGTGGCCAACATCGGCGGCTCGCTGACGCCGCTGGGCGACCCGCCGCTCTTCCTGGGCTTCCTGCACGGCGTGCCCTTCTTCTGGGTCACCACGGGGATCCTGATGGAGATGCTGATGGTGTCGGCCCTGCTGCTGCTCGCCTTCTTCGTCATCGACACCCTGGCGTTCCGCAAGGAGGAGCCGGCGCCGGACGACGGCGTGAAGGAGCCCATCAAGATCGAGGGCCTGCACAACCTGATCTTCCTGCTCGGCATCATGGCCGGCGTGCTGTTCTCCGGTTCGGTGAAGCTGAGCCACGTCCCCATCTACGGCCACGTGTTCGTGGAGCTCCAGAACTGGGTGCGCGACGGCTTCCTGATCCTCATGGGCGTGCTGTCGCTGCGCACCACGGCCAAGATCATCCGCGAGAAGAACGAATTCTCCTGGTTCCCCATCCAGGAGGTGGCCTACCTCTTCGCGGGCATCTTCATGACCATCATCCCCGCCCTGGCCATCCTGCAGGTGGGCAAGGCGGGCGCCCTGGCCGGCCTGGTGGAGTTCGTGAAGACGCCGGTGCACTACTTCTGGGTCACGGGCGGACTCTCCAGCTTCCTGGACAACGCGCCCACGTACCTGACCTTCTTCAACACGGCCCTGGGCAGCTTCGGCATGCCCGAGAGCGCGGTGCCCGGCATGCTGGGCTACGCCGATCCGTCGCTGATCAACCACCACTTCATCGAGGACCTCAAGGCGATCAGCTCCGGCGCCGTGTTCATGGGGGCGATGACCTACATCGGCAACGCGCCCAACTTCATGGTGAAGTCCATCGCCGAGGAGGCCGGCATCCCCATGCCCAGCTTCTTCGGCTACATGCTCAAGTACTCGCTGCCCATCCTGGTGCCGGTCTTCGTGATCGCGACGCTGGTGTTCTTCGTCTAGGGAGGATGAGACGATGGCCAAGACGACAACCGCCGGCCCGACCAGCTTCTACGAGCTGATCCTGACCGGCCCCGAGGACCTGGTCCACGGCTACCTGACCGGCCTGATGATCGGCGCCGGCGTGGACGGCCTGCTGATCCACGGGCCCGAGGAGGAGATCGAGGGTCCCGGCTTCGGCGAGAAGCTGAAGCAGGCCCTGCGCGTTCACGTGCACGAGAACCAGGTGATCGTGGACGGCGAGACCCGGGGCCTGGTCAAGAAGTTCGCCAAGCGCATGTTCGCCGAGACGGGCCTGGAGCTCACGTCGGACCGCAAGGTCCGCAAGGCGCGCTTCGAGTTCCGCTTCAAGGCCTACGCCCCGCGCTACGGGCAGGAGATCAAGGCCCTGCTCAAGAGCGTGCCCAAGGGCGTGACGCTGTCCAGCCTGGACATCAAGGAGAACGTGGACCCCTCGGCCAAGGGCGTGGAGGCCTACGCCGCCACCCACGACTACGAGATCAAGGGTTCCGGCACGGCCCACGGCCGCTTCGACACGGTGCTCGAGACCCGGCGCATCATGGACACCCACCCGCTGATCGAGGTGACGGACCTGGTGCTGGACCTGGCCTGAGCCCCGTCCCGACCCGCATGCGAAAGCCCCCGGTCCGCGAGGACCGGGGGCTTCGTCGTTCCGCGGAGAGAGGAACCTACTTCAGCAGGGTCATCTTCCGCACCAGGGTCTCCCCGCCCGCGGACAGGCGGTAGTAATAGCTGCCGCTGGCCACGCGCCGGCCGGCGTCGTCCTGGCCGCGCCAGGTCACCTCATGGACGGCGGCGGACAGCGACTCGTCCACCAGCGTCCTCACCAGGCGGCCCGAGAGGTCGAAGACCTTGAGGCTCACCGGGCCCTCGCGGGGCGTGGTGAAGCGGATGGTGGTGGCCGGGTTGAACGGGTTGGGGTAGTTGGCGCCCAGGGCCAGGCCCGCGCGCGTCACGTCCTCCACGCCCACGCTCGGGTCGGAGAAGGCCACCATCACGCACCACTCGTTGAGGGTGCCGGTGTCCACGCCGGCGTTGTCCGACACGGTCAGCGTCCAGTCGCCGCCGGCCTCCTGGCCCACCAGGGCGTCCAGGGCCTCGGCGGGGGTCAGGTCGCCGGGGTACCAGCCGTAGATGTTGTCCGCCGAGCTGCCGGTGCGGTTGTGCAGGCGCACGGTGGTGCCCGTCGGCGAGGTCAGGTTCACGATCAGGTCGCCCTGGTAGGTGTGGGTGATGTCCACGAACACGCTCAGGTCCGTGATGGTCACGCCGGGGGCCAGGCCCACGGCGATCACGTCGCTCACGCCCGCGGCGTTGTTGTCGGGAATGGCCAGGGCCGGCGTGGAGCACTCCGTGAGCTCGGACACGGGGGTCAGGGTGAGGTCCACGCCGGTCAGGCTCTGGCCGGCCGACAGCGTCACCGTCTGCAGCTCGGTGCTCCAGGTGGCCTTGGAGGCGCGGATGGTGTAGGCGCCGGCGAAGAGGCCGCTGAAGGCGTAGGCGCCGTCGGAGCCCGTCACCACCGAACCGCCGCCGGGCAGGGCCTCCACCAACACGCCCGAGGCGTCCATGATGCCGGCCAGGGTCACGGTGCCGGACACCGAGGCGTCGCCCGTCTCGGGGTTCAGCAGGTACGCGGCCGCGTTCTGGATCAGATCCGCCTGGGCCGCCGCGTCGGCCGCGGCCAGGTTGAAGGTGAAGAACACGGTCTGGCCGCCCAGGGGCGCCGGGTTGGGGTCGTAGGCCACCACGCTGGCGTTGCCCGCGTAGCTGGACCAGTTGCAGACCATGACGGCGCCCGCCGCCGCGGTCACGCGGTCCTGATCGCCGTAGCCGGAGTAGCTCACGCTGATGGGACCGGCGATGCTCACCGGATTGGTCACCAGGGCGTGGCCCGCGTCCGCCACGGTCAGCGAGCCGCTGGAGTCGCCGTTCCAGGCCGAGATGTGCAGCACGTCGGCGGCGTAGGCCGCGTCGTCGTTGTGGCTGTAGGCCACCTCGCCGCCCTCGGTCAGGACCTTGCCGCCGGACGCGGCGTAGGCCGCCAGGGCCGAGCGCAGCGCGGTCGCACCCAGAGGCGACGTGCTGGCGCCGCTGCTGGTCACGATCATGTCGTAGTTGCCCCAGGTGCCCGGATCGGTGGCGCCGGCCGTCTCCACGGTCACGGCGTAGCCCAGGCCCGTCAGCACGTTCTGGAACACGCTGGTGGAGCGGTCGCGGGTGGCCGTGTAGCCGGGCTCGATCACGTGGCCGTCCTTGCCGTCGAGCTTGGCGGGCGCCTCGAGCAGCGCGCCGCTGTCGTCGATGACCAGGATGTTGCCGTTGGTCACGTCCAGCACGAAGTCCGCCGTCACAGCGGGCTGATCCACGGTCAGCGCCGTCTGCACGGGCACGTGGCCCACGGAGCTCACGCGCAGGTCGTAGCCGAAGTAGGGCAGCGACAGGGCGAACGTGCCGTCGCCGGCCGACGTGGTCTGCTGGTACAGGGAGCCGTCGTCGCTGCGGTAGGCCTTGATGTCGGCCACCAGGCCCAGGCCGCTGCCGGCCTCGGTCACCACGCCGGTCACGGCGCCGGCCGGGGCGGCGGGCATGGTCACGTCCAGCACGTTGGCGCCGTAGCCCAGGAAGAAGGACTGGCTCTGGGTCAGGTAACCGAACAGCGACGTCTCGATGGTGTAGGTGTCCACCAGCACGTCCTCGCTCAGGGCGTACGAGCCGTCGCCGCCGCTGGTCACGGCGAAGACCTCGGCGCCCAGCCCGTCCAGGCCGCGCACCAGGGCGCCGGCCAGGGGGCTCGCGCCGTCGCTCACCACGCCGCTCAGGGTGCCGTAGGCCTCCACCACCGCGAAGGACTCGCTGTAGGCGTCGTAGCCGGGCACGGCGATGATGCCGGTCACGCTGCCGACCTGCGCCGGGGTGACCTCCAGGAACGCGGCGCCGGTGCTCAGCTCCGTGCCGTCGGGCAGCACGGCGAAGAGGGTGGCGCCCGCCTCGCCCACCACGGCGTTCAGGGTGCCGGGCAGGTTGAGGCCGAACTGGTCGCTCATGCCGAAGGTGGTGCTCACCGTCAGGTCCGGCGCCGTGAGCGCCGCGGCGACCACAGGAAGCTCGGCGTCGAACAGGTCGTACGTCGCTCCCTGCTCGCGTCCCAGCACCGTCAGCGAGGGGCCGAACGGATACTCCAGGGACAGCACGGCCTGGCCGGCGGCGTCGGTGGCCACCGGCGCGGTGGCGTAGCCCAGGCCCTCGGCCCACACGTCCACGTCGGCCACGGGGGTCACGCCGTCGCTGCCCAGCACGGTCACGGTCACGTCCGTGGCCACGCCGGCGGGGATGCTCGCCGGCGCGAAGCTCACGCTGGACGGGCTCACGGCCGCCAGGGCCGTCTGGTAGGGCACCAGGTTGAAGCCGGTCACGGTCAGGGTCACGTCGCCCGGCGTGGTCACCGGCACGTCCAGGGTCACCACGGCGTTGCCGGAGGCGTCGGCCACGCCGCTGCCCAGGATCACGCCGTCGCGCGAGAGGGTGCACACGGCGCCGGGCGCGGCGGCCTGCACGTCGAAGGCGGGCGCGCTGAAGAACACCACCGGCAGGTGGCTGGGCGTGACGGCCGCAGGCGCCTGGGAACGCACCTCCAGGGAGCAGTCGCCGAAGATGGAGTACTGCTCCACCAGGGCGTGGCCCTCGCCGCCGGTGCCCGGATAGGTGTCCAGGGCCTTCATGGCGCCGAAGTAGAACAGGGCGCCCAGGGTGCTGGTGCTCTCGGCCACGTAGAGGTCGATGGCCTCGTCCATCATGACCGTGGGCGGCACCCAGGCGCAGGTGCCCCAGCTGGAGAACATGCCCACGGCGCCCTGGGGCGCGGCGGGGGTGCCGGCGCGCAGGAAGGCCTCGGCCATGCAGGGGTTCAGGGTGGTGGTGCCGTTGGAGCAGGACACGTCGATGACCCAGGGCTGCTTCCAGCCGTTGGCCATGGACGGCACGTTGGAGTTGCTGAACGGCGGGTTGCTCCAGCTCGTGCCGCTGCCGTGGCCGATGTAGTACATCACGCTGCGGCCGTCGTTCACGGCGCTGAGGATCTGGGCGGTGGTGCCGCTGGGCTGGTAGATCTGATCCACGTCCGTGAAGCCGTAGGCCAGCAGGTCGTCGCGCACCCAATCGGCGCGCTGGGCGTCCGAGGGCGAGCCCTCGTTGGACGCCAGGCCGGCGCCCTTGCCGTACCAGGCCGCGGCGGCCCCGGTGTCCGGCTCGCGCTCGTAGCGCACGAACTTGTTGATCTGGGTCTGCACGTCCGTGGGGTTGCTGGCGGAGATGCGGGAGATGAAGAGGTCGCAGTACAGGTCGCCGCCCTCCACCATGGCGTAGGTGGCGTCGGAGCCGTTGCCCTCGGCGGTGCCGATGTGGGTGGGGATCTGGGCGATGTCGCCCACCAGCACCACGTAGGTCAGGCCCGCGGCCGAGGCGTAGCGCGCGTCGATGGCGGCCTGCACGCCGGCCACCGTGGCGCCGATGCTGCTGGTGGTCACCACCTCCACGGGGATGCCCTTCTGGATCTTCCAATCCACGAACGGCTGGATGGCGCCCTGCAGGGCGTCGTCCACCACCACGAGCATGTTGCCGGGGTGCCCGATCGCCACGTACTTCTCGGCGCCGTAGTTGGCGAAGAGGTTGCGGTAGATGCGCTGGAACTCGGGGTCCTGGGCGCGTACGGCGCCGCCCTTCTCGTTCAGGCCCGTGCCCTTGACCGTGATCTCCACGTCGGCACTGCGCAGGACCAGCAGCTTGCCGCGGTCCGCGTCGTAGCGGAAGGCGTGGACGTGCACGCTCACGCCGCGCAGGTCGCGCACGATGAACGGCTCGGCCACGCTCACGCTCCCCTGCGGGAACACGCCGCCCTTGGCGTACAGGTCCGCGAAGACGGTGCTCACGCTCGCCGGGTCCACGTCGCGGGAGAAGTGGCCCTTGGAGGGGCGCACGGGCGCCACGTCCACCTCGTCCCACACGGCGTTGAGCAGGCGGGCCTCCGGGGCGCCCGTGCCCGGGATCGCCACGCTGGCCGCCACGAAGGGCAGCTCGGGGTAGCCGCGGTCCATCAGCGGGGCGTGTCCGGGCAGCATCACCTTGCTGTAGCTCGCGCCGTCGATGTCCACGCTGGAGAGGTCGTAGCCGGGGATCTCGAGATGGAGGACCACCGCGTCGCCGCGGTCGGCGGCGGTGATCAGGGGCTTGGTGGGGGTGGCCGATCCCTGGTCCACCCAGGCGGCGCCGGCGGTGCCGGCGGCGAGCAGACAGAGCACGAGGGCCGCAAAGACCGTGAACCTCAGTCGCATCTGATGGTCTCCTTCGAGGATCCTGACGAGTCCGGGGTGATTTGAGGCGGGGGTCACTATTATAACCTATGATCCACAGGGGAATCAACGCAGGAAGGGCGGCCCCGGCCGGGACCGCCCCTCCCCCCGTCGCGCGCCGGGCGGCCCGCGCTAGTCGATGCTCTCCCCGTCCTCGTCGCAGAGGCCCGCGTAGCGGCCGGAGAAGGTGCCGCCGGGCCGCCCGGGCACCTGCAGGTAGCCGCCGCCCAGCACGCCCTCCACGCTCAGGGCGGCGTTGTACCAGCGGCCGTGGAACTCGCCCTGGCCGGCGGTCCCGCCCGGCGTCCACTCGCCCTCGATCAGGGCCAGGAAGCGCCCCTCGTGGTTCACGGCCTTGCCGAAGAACACCTTCTCCCCCGCCTCGTTCACGCCGTAGCGGCCGCGGAGCACGCCCACCGGGCGGCCCCAGAGGCTCAGCCAACGGCCCTTGAACCAGCCGCCGGGTACCTCGGTGCCATCGTCCAGCATGCGGGGGTCCGCCACCCAGGCGCCGCCCAGGAAGCCCTTGGGGCACACGTCCGCGTCGCCCAGGTGGAAGCCTTCCAGGCGCAGGGCGTTGCCGGCGGCGTCCACGTCCGCGGTGCGGTCCAGGCCGGCCAGCTCGGCCACGGGGATGTCCAGCTGGAGCGGGCCGGTGCGCAGGTGGAACATGTTGGGGGCGGCGGCGGGATCGTCGGCCGACGCGGGCGGCACGATGATCTCGATCAGGAGCCCGTCGTAGTGGCGGCCGGTCCAGCTCACCCAGGTCAGGGTCTGGCGGTCCGGACGCGGGCGCACCAGATGATCGCGCGCCTCGAAGAGGATGCGGCGGCGGGCCACCACCAGGCCGCGGTCCACGCTCAGGCCGCCGGACCAGTCCAGCAGGTCCGCGGGATCGTCCAGATCCTCGGGCAGCCCGGCGAGCTGGCCCCAGGTCAGCCGCAGCACCGTGATCTCGGGTCGGGCGGAGTCGGGCGCGGCCTCGCCGAGGGCGGCCTGCTCGTAGGCCAGCACCTCGGGATCGTCCTGCAGCGCGTCGTCGATGTCGGCATCGATGTCGGCGGCGCTCATGGCCGCGAGGTCGGCGTCGCCGAAATCGGCGGCCTCGTCGCTCACGGTCAGCCCGCCGAAGGCCTTGTCCAGGTCCATGGTCTCGTAGTCGTCGGCCGCGGTCACGGCCGCGGGGTCGTCCTGGCTGCCGCAGCCCGTCAGGGCGAGCAGGATCAGCGCGATGGCCAGCAGGCCCGTCGTCTTGATGGTCGTCATGGGTGTCCCTTTCCTCCGTGGGTCCAGCCGATCGTCCCCGTCGACCGGCGTCAACGTCTCGCGGGGCGTTCAGCAGACGCGGTGCCAACGGAAGCCATCGGCGCAACCCCAATGGATCCATCCTGTTTCCAGATATCGAAGAAGAATGATAGGACTTCACGGGACAGGGGTGTCCCGGCAGGGACGCCGCTCAGGCCTGGTCGCGGGCACGCACCTTCAGGGCCATGAGCTCGCGGTGGGACAGGCCCAGCAGGGTGCCCAGGCGGTGCATGAGGGCATCCTCATGGGCCTCCAGCACGCCGTCGCTCCAGACCACGCGCCAGAGGGCCTCCACCACCGCCAGCTTGCGGGGCTTGTCGTAGGTCTCGGAGATCAGGCGGGTGAACTGGAACACGTCGCTGCTCTCGCGGCGGGCGGCGTCGGCCAGCTCCAGCAGGCGGGCGGCGCGGTCCGCGTCCAGGGAGAAGCGTTCGCGGAGCACATCGGTCACCGTGGCCCGTTCCACCGCGGCGAACTCGTCGTCGGACTCCGCCACCTCCAGCAGCAGGGCGCCCACGGCCAGGGCCAGCGCGTCGGCGTCGGCCTCCGCGGGCCGGTCCATCTCGGTGTCGAAGAAGCGGCGGATCGCGTCCAGCATGTCGGTCAGTCCTTTCCCACGCGGAGCCAGCTGCGCCCCGGCAGCACCAGCACCTCGTAGGGGATGGTGTCCAGCCAGCCGGCCATCTGCTCCGCGGTGATGTGTTCGTCGCCTTGAGCGCCCAGCAGCACGGCGTCGTCGCCGGCGCGCACCTCCGGCACGTGGGTCACGTCCGCCATGCAGAGGTTCATGCACACGCGGCCCACCAGGGGCGCGCGACGCCCGCCCACCAGCACGTGGGCGCGGCCCGACAGGGCCCGCAGGTAGCCGTCGGCGTAGCCCACCGGCAGCACGGCGATGCGGCTGTCCACCGGCGCCTTCCAGGTGCGGCCGTAGCCCACGGTCTCCCCCGCCGGCACGCGGCGGATCTGGCCGATGCGGCAGCGCCAGGTCATGGCCGGCCGCAGCTCCAGGCCGGCGTGCCCGGCGGCGCGGGCGGAGACCAGGGTCTCCCGCGACGGCCACACGCCGTAGGCCGCCACGCCCACGCGCACCATCTCCGCGGGCGCCTGGGGCCAGAGCACGGCCGCGGCGCTGCAGCTCATGTGCCGCGTCAGGCCCACGCGCCCGGCGGCGGCCAGGCGTTCGGTCCAGGCGTCGAAGCGCCGGCGCTGGGCGGTGGCGAAGCCGTGGTCCGTGGTGTCCTCGATGTCGGCGAAGTGGCTGGCCAACCCCACCAGCTCCAGCCCCTCCAGAGCCTCCAGCACGGCCTCCAGCTCGTCCTCCACGATGCCCTGGCGGTTCACCCCCGTCTCCACCTTGAGATGCGCCCGCACCGCGACGCCAGCGGCCGCGGCCTCCCGCGCCAGCTCCAGCGAGGGCACGGTGATCTCCAGATCCGCGGCGGACGCGGCGGCCACCTCGTCGCGCGAGCTCGGCCCCAGCACCAGGACGGACGCGGTCAGGCCGGCCTCCCGCAGCTCCAACCCCTCGCGCACCGAGTGCACGCCAAGCACGTCGGCGCCGCCGGCCAGGAAGGCCCGGGCCGCGAGAACGGCACCGTGGCCGTAGCCGTCGGATTTGACCACCGTCAGCAGGCGCGCCGCCGACGGCACATGGGCCCGGAACGCCGCCGCATTGGCGCGCAGCGCGCCGGCGTCCACCTCGAGCCGCAACCAGTCCCCGACTCCCATGCCCACCTCCGCCCACGGCCCGCGGCCGCGTCGAAAAAAAGAAGGCGCCGCGCCCGACCCGGACGCGGCACCCCATGATGGAACAGTTCCGCGGGCGGCGCCAGCGGCGGCTGCGTCAGGCCGTGGCCTGGTCCGCCTGATGGTACTCCCGGCGCTTGCGGCAGGCCGAGGTGTCCTTGCACTTCCCGTAGAGCTCCAGGCGGTGGCAGTGGATCACGAAGTTGTGCTCCGCGGCCAGCTTGTCCTGCAGGGCCTCCAGCTCCGGGTTGTAGAACTCGAAGATCTTGCCGCACTCCTGGCAGATCATGTGGTCGTGGTGCTCCACCTGCGAGTGGCCCTCGTAACGCGCCAGGCCGTCCCCGAACCGGCGCTCCTCCACCAGGCCGCTCTCCACCAGCAGGTGCAGGGTCCGGTAGACGGTGGCGTAGCCGATCTTGGGATTGACCGCCTTGACTTCGCGCAGGAGCTCCTCCACCGAGATGTGGCCCTTCATGTTGAAGAACACGTTGACGATGGTGCTGCGCTGCTTGGTGGACTTCAGGCCGCGGGTCTGGATGAACTTCTGGAACTCGCGTTCCTTCTCCATCACGACCTCGGGCGCAACGGTCTTTTCCATGGCCACGTCGGGACCCCCTCAAGCCAATCCCAGGTCACAAGCCAATCCCAGGTCTCGTGGGTGATGAACCTGAGAACCATGTTCATCGGACCCGTTTTAGATAACCGAGTCTCAGCCGGCTGTCAAGAGGATGATTTCACTCCGGCCGGGCGCGGATGATCCGACCGGTGCCCGCGGGGGTCACCAGGAGGCTCCCGTCGCGCCAATGGAGCTGCAGCTCCTGGCCGCGGGAAAACCAGTCCGAGGCCGCCACGGTGCCGGTCCAGCGGGTGCCGCCGGAGTTGAGGCGGTAGATCAGGCCCGTGGCCAGATCGCTGATCCAGAGGTCGCGGCCGTCGCCGGCCACGCCCGTGGGCGAGAAGGCGGGGGTGGCGTAGGAGCGGGTGACCTCCTCGGTCTCCGGGTCGAAGCGGTCCAGGCGGCCCCGGTCCCGGTCCACCAGCCAGAGGCCGTCGTCGGCCCAGGCCAGGTCGCGGGGTCGATGACCTGGCGTGGGGTACTCCTCGGCCACGAAGAGCGTGTCGCTTTCGATCTTGTAGAGGGTGGCCGGACGTTCGGCCGAGGCGTCGCCCAGGCTCCAGAACCACTTGCCGTCGAAGGCGAGGCCGCGGGACAGCATCCCGGTCACGTCGTGCTCGCGGATCACGGCGCCGCCGGGGGCGAGCCACTGCAGCGTCACCGGACCGTCGGCCCCCACGGAGTCCGCCGTGGAAGCGGCCACCAGTGCCACCGCGGTGCCGTCGTCCAGCCAGGCCAGGCCGCGCAGCTCGCCGCGGGTCAGCTCCAGGGTGTCGCCCACGGCCAGCCCCAGCGTCTGCTGGGCCCGCGCCGGCGCGGCGGCGAGGACCAGGCTCAGGGCGCAGGCCACCAGGGCACAGACCACCAGGGCGGCGCGGGCGAGGTCAGCGTTCCGGCTCCGGGTCATGCTCGGTCTCCTCCAGCGGGGGTAGGGGCAGGCTCCAGCCCAGCCGCAGCCGGGTCCGGTAGAGCCGGGTCTCCGGGTCCGCATCCACAAGCTCCCAGTCGGCACGCACGCGCCCGGGTCCGACCGGCAGCGACGCTTCCGCGCGCCACCCCGTCTGACCGGCGCGGCCCGTCCGGTAGCCGGCCCGCAGCAGCACGCCGCCGCGACGCCAGCCCAGGTCCGCGCCCGCCTCGCCGCCGCCCGGGAACGCGGCGTCCGCCAGCACCCCGTCGGACAGTCCCGCGGTCAGGATCCGGCCCGCCTCCAGCCCCAGGAGGATGCCCGGGGCGACCGACAGCTCGCGCCGCAACGAGAGCCGCAGGCTCAGGGCGCGGGCCGCGAAAGGATACAGGGCTTCCTCCGCCATGGGCAACCAAACGCTGGCGGCGTACGCCGACGGCCCCAGGCCCGGCAGGGCGAGCGCCCCCACCGCGCCCACCTCGGGACGTCCCCATCCCGACAGGCGGGCCTCCCCCGGCCAGGACTCCGCCTCGTCGGCGTCCAGCTCGTCGCTCAGGAGCTCGGGCCAGCGGGCGGCCAGGCGTCCGCCGGGCTGGGAGAACGAGAGGTGGGACCAGCGGGCGTAGAGGGTGCGGCCCTCGCGTCGCGCGAGCGTTGCGGTCAGGGTGCCGGCGGCCACGTGCCAACCGGTGCGGGGGTCGTCCAGGACGTCGGCGGCGAGGGCCACCGCGCTGGGGGCCTCCAGCTCCCGCCAGGGAGGATCGTCGAGCCAGAGGGAGGCGGCGGGAACGGCCGCGGGAAGCGACGCCAGCAGGGCCAGCGTCAGCGCCGCGGCGCGCAGCGGGGGATCAATGCGGAGCTTCACCCTGATCCTCGATGAGTCGGACGACGCCGGCCTCGGCGAACCGCACCTTCGCCACGCTGCGGTTGCCGGGCAGGACCTCCTTGGCCAGCACCACCCCGTAGTCGTCCCAGGCCAGGTGGTGGACCACGTCGCCCACTCCGTAGGTGTTCCAGGGTCGATAGGGGACGGCCAGGGAAACGTCCATGGCCTCGAGGAGTTCCGCGCCCTCGTCGTCGTCCGCGGCGGCGGCGGACGGCGCGTCGGCGCCATCGTCGTCGTCGTCGGGGACGTCCAGGGCGTCGTCGTCCAGATCCAGCTCATCCGCGTCGGACGCGGCGGCGGCCGTGGACGGAGACGCCGCCTCCGCGGCCGGGGCGGCCGTCGGGGCGGCGTCGATGTCCCTGTCCTGCAATTCCGCGCGCGCGCGCGGACCCGGGTCCACCTTGGGCAGGAAACCGCGACAGTTGGGGCACTGCAGCCAGAGCACGCCGTCGTCGTCCGCGGTGGGAACGATCTCCATGTCGTACTCGGTCTTGCAGACGGAGCAGTACTGAAGGATGGTCATGTCGCCTTGCTTCGCACAGGGAGGTGGTCCGCGACGGCCCGCGCCGTCAGGGGAGGATCTTGCAGCAACCCTCCGCCTCGTCCTTGCTCATGTAGCGCATGCCGCAGGTGAGGCACTTGTAGTTCCCGTCGAGCCGGCCCTCGGCCTCGGCCTTCTCCAGGAGTCGTTCGAACTTCACGTAGGATTTGTCTTTGACCAGGACGTCCTCGCCCTCACGAAGTCGCTGCATCTCTTCCTCCTTGATGACTTCGACCGTTGCATGAGCTGCGGGTGCGAAGCTGAACAGCGTCTCGTCGCGTGTGCGCGGTATCATAATGGACGAAGCGCGTCGAGTCAACTCGACGCGCATGTTTCATGCCTGGAAACAAAGGAAATACGCGCGAATCGCGCGCGGTCAACCGGCGCGTGCGGCGAGCTCGCCTTCGCCTTCGTCGGCGTAGCCCGCCACGCCGCGGAAGAGATCGGCCAGGGTGCGCGCGCCGCGACCGGAGGCGTCGTGCAGCGCGTGCAGCAGCACGCCCGCGGTGGCCTCGGCGTCCTCCCCCGCACGGTGCGGACGGTCCAGCCCGACGTCGAAGGTCTGGGCCAGATCCTGCAGCCGCCAGCCCTCGCAGTCGGGCCAGAGGTCCTGGGCGAGGCGCAGCGTGCACACGCCCGGACGCTCCGGCATGTCGTGGCCCAGACGCTGCAGCTCCCAGCGCAGGAAGTTCTGATCGAAGCGCACGTCGTGCGCCACGAAGACGTCCGCCTGCTCCAGCGCCTCCATCAGACGGGGCGCCAGGGTCTCCAGCGCGGGAGCCTCCTGCAGGTCCGCCGGGCGGATGCCGGTCAGCCGCTGGATGCGTCCGTTGAGGTGACGCGTGCAGTGCACCAGGCTGCTGAACGAATCCACCGCGCGGCCCGAGTCCGTGACCGTGAACCCCACCTCGATGATGCGGTCCACGCCGATGAGGCTGCCGGTGGTCTCCAGATCCACGGTGACGGCGCGCAGCGTGTCCAGGGGGCGGGCCAGGAAGGGGGCGTCCAGGGCGATCCAGCGCCCGTCGTGACCGGCGCACACCAGCGGCGCGTCGGCCAGGATGTTCCTGACCACGAGCTGGGCGACGGGTTCCTCGTGGCGACTGGGTCCGAAGAGCTGACGGGCGACCTCCTGGGAGGTGCAGCTACGGTCGGCGGACTTCAGGAACCGGTGCGCGGCGGCCCGGAGGGATGCGAGTTCACGTGCGTGCATCTGGTAATGATACCACGGGTCCGTGTCCCGCATCAACCCCGCCCGAGCCAGGGAGCGGCGTCATGACCGAAATCCACCAGCTCCATGGTCTCCACCCGCACCCGGGGGGGCGGCAGGCGGCGGGAGCCGGCCGGCTCCACGCTGGAGCGGGTCTCGGAGCGCTCGGCGGCGTGGACCACGCCCAGGAAGGGGACGGCCGCCTGGTAGGAGGCGCTGATCTCCCGGGTGTGGATCTGCAGGAGCACGCCCCGGGGCAGCTCCACGCGGCTGGTGTCGCGGTCCACCATGACCACCTGGTCGCAGAGGAGGTCATGGCCGGCCACCACCCGGGTGGTGGGGTCGCGCGTCTCGCGGGATTCGGGTCGGAAATCGGCCGCCAGGGCCGACTGCAGCAGGGGATCCTGGCGCCACTCGGCGGCGTCCACGGTGCGGGGCTCGCCCTCGAGCCACTGCTCCACCCGCCCCACGTGCTCCTCCAGGCCGCCGCGGGAGGCCAGGGCCGACTTGCGCAGCTCCAGGCGCCAGCCCTCCCCCGGCACCGGCGCCGGACCCGCGTCGCCCTCGTGCAGGGGCAGGAGCTCCAGCACCCAGTGGTCGCCGGCGTCGGCCACGCACTGCAGGCGCACCAGCTCCGTGCGCCTGCGGCCCTGCTCCACCGTCACGTTCCGGTAGTCCACGCGGTCGCCGGGCGCCACGGCCAGGGGCGCGCTCGCGTCCTGCCAGAGGGTGAAGAGGTCCAGGGCCGCGGCCGGAGAGGCCACGGTCAGCGCCAGGCACGCGCAGACCGGAGCCAGGAGGCTCCGGACGCGCGCGCGCAGGCGGGTGGGATCAGTGGGCGACCTTCGCCCAGTAGGTGTCGTAATCGAAATCAGGGCTGTTCTCCGCGTCGTGGCATTCGATGCAGGAGGCGCGGGCCTGCGCCGCCCAGTCGCCGCCGCGGGCGTGCTCCGTACCGTAGCCGTGGCACGCCTCGCACTGCACGTTCTTGAGCCGGTTCGCGGGCGGCTTGTCGTCGTAGCCGCCCTTGTAGAGGTAGCCGGTGGTGTGGCACACCAGGCACTCGGGGCTCTGGGCCTGTCCCTTGCGCGCCAGGGTGGTGAAGGCCGCCTGGTGCGGCGATTCACGCAGGGTTTCCCACACGTCCTCGTGGCACTTGCGGCACTCGCGCTCCGAGAGGAACTGCTCCTTCTCGGATCCCTTGGTGGGCTGGTAGGGGCCGCGCTCGGCCATGCGGATCTCCTCCAGCTTGACCTTGAAGGCCTCCACGCGCTCGGCCATCACGGTGTCCTCGGGCGACCCGTCGCCCAGCTCCGTGACCACCACGGTGAAGGCCTGCAGCCGGCCCGTCTCGGGGTGGATGTCGGCGTCCATGCGGCCGATGTAGCGGCCTTCGTAGGACGCGGCGATCAGGGCCGTGTCGTCCACGATGCGTTCGGTGCGGTAGGGGCGGTGGGAGTTGCCCACCAGGCAGACGTCCATGCCCTTCACGTCGTGGATGAGCTGCTCGGCCTTGGTGTCGCCCAGGTGAGCGATGACCACGATGGTCTGGGCCCCCGCCTCGCGCATGCGGGGCAGCAGGGTGCGCAGGGTGGCCACGGGGTCGTCCACCTGGAAGTGCTCGTCGCGGGCGGCCATGGTGCTGATCACCACGTCGGGATCCATCACCGAGGCCACGCCGAAGGTCACCCCTCCCCGCTCGATGAGCAGGTACTCGGGCAGCAGCAGCTCGCCGCTGTCCTTCACGCGCGTGTTGGCGCTGGTGAAGGGCAGCCCGTACTCGTCGATCATCTCGCGCAGGAAGTCCACGCCGTAGTTCAGGTCCGTCATGCCCAGACCCACGGCGTCCAGCCCGAACTCCCCGCACAGCTCGCAGAGGAAGCGGGTCTGCTCGCGCTCCATGCGCGTGCGCTTGCCGAACAGCCCGCCGGCGTCCAGGGAGAGGACGGGCCGGCCGGTGTTCCAGATCTCATCCAGATACGCGGCCCTCCGGGCCACGCCGCCGCGGCGGTTGCTCTTTCACCCGCAGGGCTCGATCTTGCCGCCCACATCGCCCACGTAGACGATGGTGACGGGCTTCCAGCCGGGGTTCTCGCCCAGGGCGGCCTGGGCCGCCGCCTCCCGCGCGGCCGCGGGCCCGAGCAGGGCCGCCGCCAGCAGCAGGAACAGGATCTTGGTCATGGTGCGCATGGGACGCTCCAGGGGTCGGTGCTCTTGATCGTCGTTCGAAGGGTGCCGTCCGGCGGGTACCGACGGGCGGGTCCGCAGGCCAACACGCAGGAGGCGGGGAAGTTCCCGCCTCGCCCTCCAGTATAACGGCGGGGTTCGGCGGGCGGCAACCCGGAAAGGGGCGGGAGCCCCCGGTCGCCCGGAAACCCCGATGCGGAAGGGGCTTTCCGCCTAGTAGAGACGGTTGGTCAGGCCCGAGAGCCCGCCGGCCACCATGTCGGAGCGGCCCCGCGTCACCTTGATGTCGGAGATGGCCCGCAGGGAGATGATGAAGCCGAACTGGGAGTCCACGCTGCTCACGCTGCGCGAGAAGCGCATGTTCCAGCAGTGGAGATCGCGCTCCAGGTTCCAGGTCTGGCTGGTGAGCAGACCCGTCTGGAAGTCGTAGCTCCCGCGCCAGGATGCGGACCAGGCCCGCGTCAGCGTGACCGAGGCGTTGAGGGACATGCGGGCGGTGAGCACGTCGCTGACGTGGTTCTTGGAGTACGAGAGGCTGCTGCTCAGACGCCAGGGGATGAAGCGTCCGCCCGCGGTCTGGTCGTCGCCGCTCTTCTGCTCCTGATCCTCGAACGCGCCGTACCCCCCGAAATCGTCCGCCCGCTCCGCCTCCTCCGGCTGCCACGGATCCGGCTCGTCCGTCACCGGGGCCGCGCCCAGGCTGTCGGCGGCGGCCAGGGCCGCCATGGCGGCGTTGCGCTCGCGCTTGTCCTCGCGGCTGCGGCCGCCGGTGTCGAAGCGGCCGCTGAAGTCCAGGGAGTAGCGGAAGGTCGTTTGCTTCATGTGCATGGCGTAGGGATCGTAGGAGTTGGTCACCGACACGTTCAGGTAGCGGCTGCTGCCCGGCTTGAGGGACAGAACGCTGCCGATGTCGCCCCAGCGGTCCTTCTTCTCCAGGTCGGGGTCGTAGGTGGTGTTGAGGGACCAATCCACCACGCCGTCCAGCTTGCGGTAGGTTTCGCCGCTGTCCGTCTCCGCCGCGCGGAACTTCAGGTCGAAGCGGTTGCCCATGCTCAGGCTCACGGACTGGTCGGCCGTCTGCACCCCGTCCAGCTCAGGACGCCAGCGGTGCGAGGCGCTCATGCGCAACGTGTGCCGCACGGCCCTCAGGCTGCCCACCCGCGCCCGGAAGAGGCCGTAGAGGGTGGTCGAGACGTCGGACTTCACCGCCAGGGACTTGGTGGTGGTCTCCACCTCGCTGGCGATGGGGACCATCGCGTCGGCGTCCTCGTCGTAGAGCGCACCGGCGGTGTCGTTGCGGGCGTAGGTGAAGCCCGCCGTGAGGCCCGTCGACACGTTGAACACGCTCACGGTGGGCGGCGTGACCGTCAGGGACATGTTGCCGTTGGCGCGGTCCAGGGTGCTGCGCGTGGTCTCGAAGGTGGTCACCTGCCGCGAGGCGCCGTAGCTGTGCTGGAAGTAGGTGTTGCTCAGCAGATCGCGCAGGAACCCGCCGGAACCGGCGCGCGACGGCGAGGCCAGGGGCCGGTTCGTGAAGCTCACCGCCAGGCTCGGGAAGGCCTGCGTGGAGAGGCGCTTGTTGGTGGCCAGCAGGGTGTCGGCCGCGTTCACGTACTCCTCCCGCTTGAACGACACGTTGCCGCTGCCGAAGGACCAGCGCCGCGACACGTTCACGTTGCTGACCTGCTGGCCGTTGATGACCTCCTGGCCCACGTCGTTGAGCAGGTCCGTGCGCTCGATCGTGGTGGACGACATGCGCACGTCGGCCTTGAAGTTGTACACGTCGAAGAGAGCGGGCTGGTTGTGGTTCCAGAAGAACTGCCACTGCCTGGTGCCCGCCTGCGATCCCAGGGTGCTGCGCCGCGAATAGCGCACGTCGCCCTGGAAGGCGTAGCGCTTGATGTAGCGGTTGCTGATCTGCCAGGTGAGCTCGCTGCGCTCGTTCCAGTCGCCGCGCACGGTGAAGTCCGTGTAGTCGTTGGTGGCCCAGTAGTAGCCCCAGTCGCGGATGTAGCGGCCGGTGCGGCTGCCCCAGCCGAAATCGAACGTGGGGAAGAGGATGCCGCTGCGCCGCCCGGACTGCAGCGACTTGAAGAAGAAGGGCAGGGCGAAAAGGGGCACCTCCCCCACCTTCAGCACGATGGGCTTGGCCACCACCTTGTCGTCCATCTTGATCTTCATCTTGTCGGCCCAGAAGTGATAGTGGGGCCGGTCCAGGTCGCAGCTGGTCATCTTGCCGCCGCGGATCTTCAGCTCTCCGTCGCCGAAGCGCTTGATGTGCCGGCCCACGTAGAAGTAGCCGTCCATGCTGGTCACGCCGTTCTTCACGGCGCCGGTGCGGTTCCCGAAGTCGTAGGCCATGTCGCGCCCGGCGATCTTCTCGCCGCCGTCCACCAGCAGCGGCGTGCCGGTGGCGTAGAGCTCGCGGGTGCCGGTCTCCAGGCGGATGTCCTGGGCCTTGAGGTCGATGGAGCCGTAGAGCAGCCGCGCGTCCCGGCGCAGGACGATGCGCTTGTCCGCGAGCTGGAAGAGGCCCTGCCCGCCGGAGTAGTCCACCAGCTCGCGGTTGGCGGTGAAGTCCACGGTGGAGCCGCGGCCGTCGGCCAGGGTGTCCCGGAGGGCGTCGGCCAGGGCGCGTTGGGCGGTGTAGACCAGGGCCGTGTCGCCGTGGGCGGTGAGCGAGTCCACCAGGGCGCGGGCCAGCATGGCCCCCTGCAGCGGATCCAGGCCCGACCAGTCCGCCACCCGCGTCGGCAGCGACGCCGCCAGCGAGTCCGGCAGCAGGGCCGCCAGGGTGTCGCCGCGCGCCGCCAGCACGCTGTCCAGCACGACGGCCGCCGCCGCGGCGCGAGCCCCCAGCTCCTCCAGCCGCATGAAGGAGTAGGTGCCCGTCATGGAGCCGCGCACATCCACCTGGCGCACGCCCTTGTCCGCGAAGGCGATGAGGATCGTGTCGCCGCGCACGTCGTTGAACGCCACCTCCTTGGCGGCGTCCACGGGCACGTACACGCTGCGGGCGCGGCCCACCACCACGGAGCGGTGGGGACGCCCCTCCCGCATGTGCACGGTGATGGTGTCGCCGGAGAGCACATCCATCTCCGGCAGGCCGGGATAGCGCACGGCCAGATCGCCGGGCTCGTCGTCCTCCACGCTGGCCTCGCCCTCCATGCGCACGCGCACGGGCTCGCCGTCCTCGTACCAGGTCTCGATGACGGTGCCGCGGAAGACGGCGCCCTCGCCGTCGTCCATGACGGGGCGGCCGGTCAGGCGCATGAGCTCGCGGCCGTAGACGCGGGCCGTGTCGGCCAGGGCGCGCGTGGCGCCCTGGCGGATGCGCACGCTGTCCACCATGACCACCAGGTCCTCGTCGCGCAGGAAGTCCATGAGCAGGGCGTCGGCCACCAGGGGTTCGCGCTCGCCGTCGCGGCTCTCCAGGCTGGGCAGGCGGTCCACGGTGACGCGGCCGCCGTCGCGGTCGAACACGGCGTGGCCGCCGCGCACCACGCTGTCGCCGCCCGGATCCACCATGATCACGTGGCCGAAGGCCTCGCCCTGCTCGCTGGAGTCGCGGTTGACCACCGTGTCGGCGTGGACCACGTAGTCGGGCGACACCACGCGCGCGTCCCTGATCAGACGCAGCAGGTCGCCCTCCTCGCGCATCTCGGCGCGGCGGCCGGTGGCGATGACGTCGCCGTCCACCATGCGCACGTCGCCCCGGAAGTCGGCGTCGCCGGTGCGGTCGTTGTAGAAGGCGGCGCGGCAGGTGACCACGGCCTCGCCGCGGGTCATGCGCACGCGGCCGAAGAAGTCGTACTCGTCGTCCTCGCGGTAGAAGAGGGCGGAATCGGCGGCCACCGTCATGGAGTCGCGCACGATGAGCACGTTGCCCAGCAGGTAGGTGATGGGCTGCCCGTCCACCACGCGGTCCACCAGGCGGTCGGCGTCCACGCGGGTGGGCGTCGGCTCGGCGGCCCGGACGGCGCCGGCCACGGCCAGCATCGTCCCCAGCAGCGCCAGCAGCCTGCCCACTCCCGAGCTCACGTTCCGGCGACCTCCTCGCGGGCCAGGGCCGCGGCGCCCAGGGCCGCGGCCTCGGGACCCAGCTCGGCCGGCACGATGGGCACGGCCTTGCTCGCCTCGCCCAGGATGACCCGCGCCGCCTCCTCGCGGCAGGGCTCCAGGATCAGGTCGCCCGCCTGCGCCACGCCGCCGCCGATGACCACCAGCTCGGGATCCAGGGTGTTGACCACGCCGCCCACGGCGCGTCCAAGGCGCCGGCCGGCGTCGCGGTAGATCGCCACGGCATCGGCGTGGCCGCGGCCGGCCAGCTCGGCCAGGGCGCGCGGCAGATGATCGTCGCTCTCCCCGAGCAGGGCCTGCATCTCGGGATCGTGGCGCGTGGCGGCCCCGTGCCGCCGCACCTCCGCCGCGAGGGCCACCGCCCCCACGAAGGCCTCCACGCAACCGCGGTTGCCGCAGCCGCACATGGGGCCGCCCGGATCGATGACCACGTGTCCCAGCTCGCCGGCGCCGCAGTGGCGTCCCACGATGAGCCGACCGTCCACCATCACGCCGCCGCCCACGCCGGTGCCCAGGGCGTACATCACCACGTCGCGCTTGCCGCGGGCGGCGCCGAAGCGCTGCTCGCCCATCAGCGCCGCGTTCACGTCGTTGGCCAGGGCGCAGGGAACGGCGCCGAAGGCGGCGCGGGCCAGGGCCCGCAGGTTCTCCCCCTGCCAGCCCGGCAGGTTCGGAGCGCGCCCCAGGGACCCGGCCACGGGATCCACCACGCCGGCGCAGGCCAGACCCATGGCGGCGATCCCGTCCCCGGCCGCGCCGGCCACGGCCTCCGCCAGGGCGGCCAGGGTGGCGCCGGCATCGTCGTCGTCGGTGGGCACGCGGCCCGCGGCCACGCGCGCGCCGTGCGCATCGGTCACCACGAACTTCACCGACGTGCCGCCCACGTCGGCGCCCAGCAGCAGTCCGCGTCCGCTCATGAGGTCCCTTCCCTCCGTGCGAGGACCTCGGCGGCCGGCCGCACGGTCCTGGTGTCTTCGAGATCACGGTAGCCCAGGCGCCAGAGCAGCTCCCCGGCGAGGAAGCACGAGCCGCAGGCCAGGACCGCGTCGTCGGGTCCGGACTCGGCGGCCAGGCGGTCCAGCGCGGTGCCCAGGTCCGGGCACACGCGGGTCCCATACTGGCCCGCGAGGCCCCAACGGTCCATCAACGATTGGAGCTCCTCCGGGTTCCGCGAGCGCGGCAGTCCGATCACCGCGGCGGTCACGGTGTCCGCCCGGCGCAGGAGCTCGCCGGCGCGGTCGCCGGGGTCCTTGTCGGCCATGCCGGCGAAGAGCACGTGACGGCGCCCGGCGCACGGGCGCTCCAGGAACATGGTCAGAGCCAGCTCCAACGCCTCGGCGTTGTGCGCAGTGTCCACGATCCAGTCCGGACCCGTCAGCACGGTCTGGAAACGGCCGGGCAGGAATGCGTCCGCCAGGGCCGCAGCCGGATCCGGGATCGGCGGCAGGTCGCCGCGGTCGGCCAGGACATCGGCGGCCAGCAGGGCCAGCCCGGCGTTGCGGCGCATGACCTCTCCGCCCAGCAGGGGCAGGCCGGCGTGCACGCGGTCCCGCGTGATCAGATCCCAGCTCCGCGGCCCCACGTCGCTGCGCGTGAATTCGTCCAGGAAGAACGACGGCGCCCCGGCCAGCACCGCAGCCGTGAAGGCCCGCCGCTTCAGCTCGCCCCGCAGGCCGGTGATGAGGGGCACGCCGGGCTTGAGCAGACCCAGCTTCTCGTCGGCGATCTCCTCCACCGTCTCGCCCAGGATGGCCTGGTGGTCCAGCGACACGCCGGTCAGCAGCACCGCCAGGCTCGGCAGGGCGTTGCTGGCGTCCAGCCGCCCGCCCAGCCCGGTCTCGCAGCAGAACACGTCCACCCCGGCGTCGCGCACCAGCGAGACCGCCGCCGCGGTCAGGGTCTCGAACCAGCTCGCCTGGTGTCGGTCCACCGACGGACGCAGCTCCTCCACGCGGCGGCGGAAGGCCTCCGGGTCCACGGGACGGTCGTCGATGGTCAGACGCTCGTACACACGCAGCAGGTGAGGGCTGGTGTAGCAGGCGGTCCTCAGCCCAGCCTGGCGGTAGAGGGCGTCCAGCAGGCGCGTGGTGCTGCCCTTGCCGTTGGTGCCGGCCACCACCAGGGTGCGCAGCCCCTCCTCGGGGTGGCCCAGGTCCGCCAGCAGGCCGCGCACACGGCCCAGGCCTGGGCGGATCCCCATGCGGTTCAGGGCGAAGAGCCAGCGGGTGGTGGGATGGTCGGCGACGAAGGGCGGCCGGGCGTCGTCCGTCACGCCCGGTTCGCCGGGGAAGACGGACCCGACGTCGTCGTCGGGGCGGGCGGGAGTCACGGCCTCACCCGCGGTAGGGCTGGGGGACCGACACGTCACGGCCGTCCGTGAACCAGTGCAGCACGTCGGCCAGGGCGCCGCGCAGCTCCTTGCGGGGCACGATCATGTCCAGCATGCCGTGCTCCAGCAGGAACTCCGACGACTGGAAGCCCTCGGGCAGCTCGCTGTTGATGGTCTGCTCGATCACGCGCGGACCGGCGAAGCCGATCAACGCGCCCGGCTCCGCGATGTTCACGTCGCCCAGCTGGGCGTAGCTCGCCGTCACGCCGCCGGTGGTTGGGTTGGTGACGAGCGAGATGAAGGGCAGGCCCTCCTCGTGCAGACGGTTGAGCATGGCGCTGGTCTTGGCCATCTGCATGAGCGAGAGCAGCGACTCCTGCATGCGGGCGCCGCCGCTGCGGCTCAGGATCACCGCGGCGGTCCGCTCGCGCACGCAATCCTGCAGCATGCGGGCGATCTTCTCCCCCACCACCGAGCCCATGCTGCCGCCCATGAACGTGAAGTCCATGACGGCCAGGCCGATGGGGATGTCGTCCACCTCGGCGCGGCCCACCACCACGGCGTCGTCGCGGCCGGTGGCCTTGATGCTGCCCTTGATGCGGTCCACGTAGCGTTTGGAGTCCTTGAAGTCCAGCGGGTCGCGCGAGGTGATGCCGCGGTGGGACTCCTGCCAGGAGCCCTCGTCCACCAGCAGGTCCAGGTACTGGTCCGTGGTCAGACGCAGGTGATGGCCGCAGTCCGTGCAGACGTACAGGTTGCGCTCCAACTCCCTGTGGTACAGCACCTCGCCGCAGGCGGGGCACTTGCTCCACAGGTTGTCGGGCACTTCCTTCTTCTGGCTGGTCAGGGCCCGGATGCCCTTCTTGGCCTGGTTGAGCCAGGACATGTCGACCTCCCTCGGCAGGATGCGTCCGTTCTTGCAGGACGCCAACGGTAGCCATTCCCGCCTATCGAAACAACAGGAAAACACGCGGGCGACGGGTCGTTCAGCCCTGCGTCAGCTCCACGGTGAGGATCAGGGCGTCCTCGCCGTTGTCGGCGTAATAGCGGGGGCGGCGCCCCACCTGGACGAATCCGTGGGCCCCGTAGAAGGCGATGGCCCCCGCGTTGGAGGCCCGCACCTCCAGCGTGGCGCTGACGCAGCCGTCGCCGACGGCCTCGTCCAGACCGGCCGCCAGCAGACGGGCGGCCAGCCCGCGGCGCCGACGCCCCGGATCCACGGCCAGGTTGACCACGTGGTACTCGTCCACCACCACCCAGGCCATGAGGAAGCCGGCCAAGGCGCCGTCGTCCTCCACCACCAGGGGGCGGCGGCGGGCGTCCCGCACCAGTTCCTCATGCAGCAGCAGCGGCGGCCAGGGGTCATCGAAACAGAGCTGCTCCAGGCGCAGGATGCCGGGCAGATCGTCGGGCCGCGCGGAGCGCACGGCGGCGGCCGCCGCGGTCATGATCCGGCCTGCGGGCGGCGGTCCTCCACGGGAGCCTCGCCCGCGTCCGCACCGCCCGGCGTCAGATCCAGGCCCCGCTTCACCTCGGCGTCCGACACGCGCAGGTAGCTGGGCGTCAGCGTGAACGGATGCACCGGCGCGAAAGGCGCCTGCCCGGAGGCCAACACCCACGCCAGGGCCTTGGCCGTGGCGGGATGGGCGGCGCTCCAGCAGCGCAGGGTGGCGTCGCCGCGGGCCCGGAGCTCCGGCCGCAGGGTCTCGCCCGCCCCCAGCAGCAGGGACGTGCCGCTGCCGGCGTAGACCGGCGCCTCCGGATCCGGCGCCATCTCCAGGACCCGCTCCCACCAGGCGTCCATCGGCAGGGACGCCGGCGGCGCCACCGCCTCCACCCAGGCGCCGCGCCGTCGGTACACCCCCGCGAAGAGCTCGCCGCGCCGCGCGTCCAGCGACGGCACCGCCCAGTCGCGGTCCGGCCGTTCCAGCAGCATGGCCGCGGCCATGGCCTCCAGGGTGGAGACGGCGTACAGGGGCACGCCCAGCCCGAAGGCCAGGCCCTTGACCGTGGCCACGCCGATGCGCACGCCGGTGAAGCTGCCCGGTCCGCGCGCGACGGCCAGGGCGTCCAGGTCCGCGCGGGCCAGCCCCGCCTCCTCCAGCATCCCGTCCAGCAGGGGCAGCAGGCTGTCGGCGTAGGAGCCGGTCACGTTGTGGGGCCGGTCCACGAGCACGTCGGCGCCGCGGGCGAGCGTGAAGCGTCCCCAGTTGGTGCAGGTGTCCAGGGCCAGGCAGATCACGCGGTCTCCTCCAGCAGGGCGCTCCAGGCAGCCGGCACCGCCGGCGTGCCGCGCAGGTGCCAGCGGCGGACGTCGGGGGCGTCGTCGGGCAGGATCAGGAGCTCCAGCCGCTCCCCCACCCAGTCCAGCAGCGGATCCGGCCATTCGCAGAGCAGCACGGCGGCTCCCGCCTCCACCTCGTCCAGGATGGCGTCCAGGCCCAGGTCGTGCAGATCCGAAGCCGCGTCCAGCCGGTACAGGTCCAGGTGGTGTACGGTCAGCGGTCCCTCGTAGGTGTTCACCAGCGTGAAGGTGGGCGAGCCCACCTCCGCGCCGCCCACGCCCAACGCCCGGCAGAGCCCCTGCACGAAGAGGGTCTTGCCGGCGCCCAGGGGCCCCCAGAGCAGGATGGTCTCGCCGCCCTTCAGCAACGCCGCCGCGCGCGCGCCGAGCGCCGTGGTGGCGTCCGGTCCGCACGTGCGGCCGCGGCAGGGGAAGGCGTCGGGCGACGGCAGGGGGTGCTCCACGGCTACCTCGGCCTGAGCACGGCGAAGGGCACGATCATCTCCTCGAGGCTCACGCCGCCGTGCTGGAAGCTGTCGCGGTAGAGGCGCTCGTACTCGTGGAAATTGGTCGGGTAGACCAGGTAGTAGTTCTCCGTGGTCACCGCGTAGTTCTCGATGGCCGACTGGCGCGGCAGCATGTAGTCCTCCGGATCCTTCATCAGGAAGATCTGCTTCTCGTCCACGCCCAGGTTGTCCCCGTACTTGTAGCGCACGTTGGTGCTGGTCTCGCGGTTGGCGCGCACGGTGGCCGCGCGCTTGCAGTACACCGAGCCGTGGTCCGTGGTGATGATCACGGTGCAGTCGCGGCGCGAGAGGGTCTTGAGGGCCTCCATCAGTGTGGAGTGCTCGAACCAGCTGCGCATGAGCGTGCGGAAGGCGGCCACGTCGGGCGCCAGCTCCTTGAGGATGTCGCTCTGGCCCCGGCCGTGGGCCATGATGTCCACGAAGTTGTAGACGGCGGCCACGAGCTGGGTGCCCGCCAGGCTTCCCACGTGCTTGTTGAGGTCGTCGGCGTCCTGGGCGTCGAAGACCTTGTAGTACTTGTAGCTGTCGGCCGCGGGCAGCTTCATGCGCTTGAGCTGCTCGCCCAGCAGCTCCTTCTCGTGGGCGTTCTTGGAGTGCTGCTGGCGGCTGGAGCCGCGCCACCAGTCGGGATAGCGCGCGGCGATCTCACGCGGGTAGAGGCCGGCGAAGATGGCGTTGCGCGCGAAGGGCGTGGCCGAGGGGAGGATGGAGTAGTAGTGCCGCCGCTCGAGCTGGTAGTACGGCTCCAGCAGGTCCTCCACCACACGCCACTGGTCCAGGCGCATGCAGTCGATGATGATCCAGATGACCTGCTTGCCGTCCTTCAGCTCCGGCGCCACCCAGGTGCGGAAGAGATCCGGGCTGAGCACGGGCGCGTCGTCGGAGCCGTTGACCCAGCCGGCGTAGTGGTCTCGCACGTAGCGGCTGAAGGCGCGGTTGGCCTCGGCGTGCATCTCCTCCTGGGTGGCCAGCAGGCCGTGGTCGCCGTCGGCGTAGATGTCCAGGTCCCACTGCACCAGCTCGTTGAGCAGGTCCGTCCAATCCTGGGGCGTGCGCGCCGAGCCCAGGCTCTCCTGCACGTTCATGTAGTGGCGCGTGAAGTCGCGGCTGAGCTGCTCGCCGCGGATGCGGCGGCCCTCCAGCAGCCGCTTCAGGGCCGACACGATCTGCAGGGGCGACACCGGTTTGACCAGGTAGTCGTCGATGCGCCGGCCGATGGCCCGGTGCATCAGATCCTCCTCCTCGCTCTTGGTGATCATGATCACCGGCACGGAGTCGCGCACCTTCTTCAGCTCGGCCAGGGTCTCCAGCCCGGTCATGCCGGGCATCATCTCGTCGAGCAGCACGGCGTCGTAGGGCTCCTGGCGCAGCTTCGCCACGGCGTCCTGGCCGTTGGACACGCCGTCCACCTGGTAGCCCTTCTCGCCCAGGTACACAACCTGGGAACGCAGCTCCTCGATCTGGTCGTCCACCCACAGGATTCGGAATGCCAAGGGCCTACTCCTCTCCGGGAAGCGTGATGAGGAACACGGTGCCTTCGGGCCCGGTGCGTTCCACGAGGATCCGCCCCCCATGATACTGCACCACGATGCGGCGGACGAGGGCCAGGCCCATGCCCCAGCCGCGGGCCTTGGTGGTGAACCCGGCCTCGAAGATGCGGTTCCGCTTGCCCGGGGCGATGCCGCCGCCGGTGTCGGCCACCCGCAGCTCCAGGGCCCCGTCGTGACCGTCGTCCAGGGTGAGGTCGATGCGGCCGCTGCGGTCCTTCAGGGCGTCGATGCCGTTCTTGATGAGGTTCTCCAGCACCCATTCCATCAGGTCGCGGTTGAAGCGCGTGCGCCGCGTGGAGCGGTCCGCGAAGTGCAGCTCCACCGTGCCGCCCAGGTGCGGCAGCCGCCGGCGGAAGTACTGCACGCTGGCCTCGCAGGCCGCGGCCAGATCCGTGTCCTGGAGCTGGGGCAGCGAGCCGATCTGGCTGAAGCGCTCGCTCACCTTGCCCAGGCGCTTCACGTCGGCGTCCAGCTCGTCCACCACGTCGTCATGGCCGCCGGCGCGGTCGCGCAGGATGGCCAGCCAGCCCAGGATGGAGGTGATGGGCGTGCCCAGCTGGTGGGCCGTCTCCTTGGCCATGCCCGCGAAGAGACGCTGCGTCTCGCCGTCGCGCTTCACGGTCAGCGCCCAGACGATGACCGTGAAGAAGAGCCCCAGCAGCGCCATCTCCACCCACGGCAGCCAGCGGATGCGGCGGCTCAGGGCCGACGGCCCGTAGTGCAGCGTCAGGAAGCGCCGCCCGTCCTGGGGATCCGTGATGGCGAAGGGCTCGTTCTGGCGGTCGAACTCGCGCACCAGCTCCAGGATGCGGTCGATGTCCCTGCCGTTCCCGCCCGCCGGATCCACGCTCAGCAGCGTGAGCTGCTGCTCGGGCATGGGGATGCCGATGACCGGCGCGTTCCAGACCAGAGGCCGGCCCTGGTTGTCGGTGACGATGAACGGCACCTCCAGCCGCCGCGTCTTCTCCAGCACCTCGCTCAGCCCGCCGTTGGTGCGCTGGGCCAGGTGCAGGCTGGCGAAGTGCGACAGCAGCCAGGTGGAGAGCTGCGACTGCTCCTCCACCTGGTCCGCCACGCGGAAGGAGACGAAGCTCACGCCGAGCACCATGAGCATGGACCCGGCCAGCACGAACACCGTGAAGAACCGCCGCTTGCGGATGAAGTTCAGGGTGGAGGGCCACCAGGCCATCAGGTCTCCGTCCGGATCATCCGATGATCTCCAGGCCGCCCATGTAGGGCCGCAGGACCTCGGGCACGGTGATGGTGCCGTCGGCGTTCTGATAGTTCTCCATGATCGCCACCAGCACGCGCGGCAGGGCCAGGCCGGAGCCGTTCAGGGTGTGCACGTAGCCGGAATCGTCGCCGCCCCGGTAGCGGATCCCCGCGCGCCGCGCCTGGAAGTCCGTGAACGTGCTGCACGACGACACCTCGAGCCACGAGCCCACGCCGGGCGCCCAGGCCTCCAGGTCGTAGCACATGGCGGCGGCGAAGCTCAGGTCGCCGGTGGCCAGCCGCAGCACGCGGTAGGGCAGATCCAGGCGGCGGAGGATCTCCTCGGCGTCGTCCGTCAGCGAGTCCAGGGCCGCCGCGGAGGCGTCCGGGTGCGTGAACTGCACCATCTCCACCTTGTGGAACTGATGCACGCGCAGCAGGCCGCGGGTGTCCTTGCCCGCGGCGCCCGCCTCGCGGCGGAAGCAGGGCGAGAAGGCCACGTACTTCACGGGCAGGCGTTCGGCCTCCAGCGTGCTCTTGCGGTGGATGTTGGTGACGGTGACCTCGGCGGTGGGGATGAGGTAGAGGTCGTCCACGCCGCAGTGGTACATGTCCTCGGCCATCTTGGGAAGCTGGCCGGTGCCGGTCATGGTCTCCGGGGTGCAGAGATAGGGCACGTTGACCTCGCGGTATCCCTGCTCCAGATGCACGTCGAGCATGAAGTTGATGAGCGCGCGCTCCAGGCGCGCGCCGGCGCCGGTCAGCAGCGTGAAGCCGGAGCCGCTCATGCGCGCGGCGGCCTCCAGGTCCATGATGCCCAGGCGCGTGGCCGCGTCCCAGTGGGGCTGCACCTCGAAGTCGAAGCTCCGCGGCTCGCCCCAGCTGCGCACCACCTGGTTGTCCTCCTCCCCGCCCACGGGCACCTGGGGCAGGGGGATGTTGGGGATGCGCATGTAGAGGGCGTCCACGGCCTGTTCGCAGGCGTCGGCATCGGCCTTGAGGTCCTTGATGCGGGCCGACACCTCCTTCATCCGCGCGATGGCGTCGGAGGTGTCCTCGCCGGCCTTGCGCGCCTCGGCGATGGCCTTGTTGGCCCGGTTGGCCTCGGCCTGGAGGGTCTCGGTCTCCTGGAGGGCGGCGCGGCGGCGCTCGTCCTGGGCGTAGTAGGCCTCGATGTCCACGCTCTCGCGCTTGGCGCGCACGGAATTCTCGACGAGCTCGCGGTTCTCCCGCAGGAACTTACGGTCCAGCACGGGATTCCTCCTGGTGCGGGGCGGCAGTGCATAACAACTTGACGAACACTGTGAGGATATAGACGATCGCCGGAACGTCGGCAAGCCCGATCCGCCGGCCCGACGCCACCCCGAATCCGGGACCGGACGACCCCATGGAAGCCAACGCCCTCGTGACCGAACTGCGCCGCCGGCCCGCCGGCGAGCGCGTCTTCACCGCCCTGGACGTGCCCGACGCCGGGGCCGCCCTGGCCCTGGCCGAGCGCCTGGGCCCCGCGGCCCGCAGCGTGAAGGTGGGCATGCAGCTCTTCACGGCCGCCGGTCCGGACGTGGTCCGCGCCCTGCGAGCCCGCGGGCTGGAGGTCTTCCTGGACCTCAAGTACCACGACATCCCCAACACCGTTGCCGGCGCCGTGCGCTCCGCCGCGGCCCTGGGCGTGGAGTACCTCACCCTGCACGCGGGCGGCGGCCGCCGCATGCTGGAGGCCGCCGTGGCGGCGGCCCGCGAGGCCGAGGCCGAGCACGGCCGCCGACCGGTGCTGCTGGCCGTGACCGTGCTGACCAGCCTGACCCTGGAAGACCTGGACGAGGTGGCTCCCGGAGGCGGCCCTCTGCCCGACCGCCTGGCCCGCCTGGCCCGCACCGCCGCCGCCGCCGGCTGCGACGGCCTGGTCTGCTCCCCCGCGGACCTGCCCCTGCTGCGGGACGCCGTGGGCGACGCCCTGCTGAAGGTCACCCCGGGCGTGCGCCCCGCCGGGGGCGACCTGGGCGACCAGCGCCGCGTCACCACGCCGGCGCAGGCCCTCGCCGGCGGCGCCGACTTCCTGGTGGTGGGCCGTCCCATCACCGGTGCACCCGACCCGGCCGCCGCCCTGGCGGCCATCGCCAAGGAGCTGTCGTCATGACCGACCCGCGCATCCAGGACCTGATGACCGAGCTCGGCGCCCGTCGCGAAGGCCACTTCCTGCTGAGCAGCGGCCGTCACAGCGACACCTACTTCCAGTGCGCCCAGGTCCTGCAGTTCCCGGACCTGGCCCTGGAGCTGGGCCGCACCCTGGCCGACCGTCTGGAAGCCCAGGACTACGACCTGGTGGTCTCCCCCGCCATCGGCGCCCTGCTGCTGGGCCACGAGGTGGCCCGCGCCCTGGGCCGCCGCTTCGTCTTCACCGAGCGCAAGGACGGCGTCATGGCGCTGCGGCGCGACTTCCGCATCGAGACCGGCGAGAAGGTGCTCATCGTGGAAGACGTGATCACGCGGGGTACCTCCACCCTGGAGGTGGCCGACATCGTGACCGCGGCCGGCGGCGCGGTGGAGGGCGTGGCCTGCCTGGTGGACCGCACCAGCCCGGATGTGGAGGTGCCGGCCCCCGTCCGCTCGCTCATGAAGGTGGACGTGGTGAGCTGGGATCCGGCCGAATGCCCCCTGTGCGCCCAGGGCGTGCCCGTGGTGAAGCCCGGCAGCCGCGGCGCCTGACCGCCGCCGGCCCGAACGTCATGAGGCCCGCAACCGAACCCTGGCAGGGCGGCTGCGGGCCTCCGTCGTTCCGATGGCGGGCGCCCGGGTCAGAGGGGAGACGCCTTGTTATCCCGCCACCAGCGCGACGAGTCCGCCCAGCAGGCAGAGGGGGAGCACGAGCAGCGCCAGCGCCGCGGGGACCACGGCCGTGAGCAGCACGCCGGCCACCAGCAGCAGCGGCACCAGGACCACCAGGCCCAGCAGGCCCTTGGTCAGGAAAAGCACCAGCTTCAGCGGCAGCAGGACCACGGCGAAGACCAGCTTCAGGAGCGCCAGGCCCACGCTCAGCACCACCACCAGCATCGTCAGCCCCAGGATCAGTTCCAGCATCGCGGTCCCCCTTCAGGTTCGAGGCATGGTGGGTGCTCTACGTGGCCGCCCTGCAACGGGTTGCGGGATTCTTCGCCATTTCTGGAAAGTTCTCGCCATTTTATTGATTCTTCATGCTATAATTTACCCAATCAGGACGCTACCCCAGAGGTGACATCCCGGGGTCCGCAAGGAGTCGCGCTGCCTGGGTGAGCCCGGGTCGACCCTGCGAGGTGGCTCCTGCCCCCCATCCCGAGGTCCCGGAGAGCGGGCGGACGGATGGACCTCATGCGAAGGGCCGTGGTCTTCCGACCACGGCCCTCGCTGCGTTCGGCGCCGGACGGCGCTCAGCGCTTGAACACGGAAGCGTCCACCTTGGGGTTCAGCGACAGCTCGCTGATGGTCCCGGTGGCGAACTCCTCGTCGTCGTGGGTGATGACCAGGTTCGACGCGTACTTGGCGCCGCCGAAGTCCTTGTAGTCCTTGTAGTAGGTCTTCTGGACCACGGGGCTGCCCGTCATGGGGTCCGCGCCCTTGCTCTGCTGCATGAAGGGCAGGCCGGTGGCCTGGTCCAGGCAGATCAGGATGAAATCCTCGCCCACGCCGGTCACGTACACGCGGTCGCACATCACGCCGTCCACCTCGGCCGCATCCAGGGCCTGGCAGGTCAGATCGGCGTGGTTGCGCAGCAGCATGATCAGGTCGCTGTCCAGCTGCTCGCGCAGGCCGTCCATCTGCTCGGCGGGGATGTCCTGGGTGCCCATGGGGCCCTTGGCCCAGCCCTCGTCGCCGTTCATGACCTGGGACATCTCCCCGAACGGCGTCTTCTGGACCATCTTCATGCGGTCCGGCAGGACGGCCACCATCTCGATGCCGAAGTTCATGGGCATGCCCTGGATCTCCAGCGCCAGGTTCAGCTTGCTGGTGTAGCTCTTCAGGCCCTGGACCTTGGGGCTCACGGCCTTGCCGGCCTTGGCCATCAGCGACTGGCCCGCGGCCAGGGACTCGGCGGTGGCGGCCGGCACGTCCAGGGTCATCTGGGGCTCGGGGATGGTGATGTCGATCTGGTTGACCGGACCGAACACGCTCATGTCGCCGTCGAAGTCGGCGGGGTTGCCCACCGCCAGCAGGGACATGTCGTCCACCTTCCACACGGCCTGCGCGGCGGCCATCACCTTCTCCGCGGTCATGGCCTGCACCTCCTGGCGGTAGTTGCTCAGGAAGTCCTCCGGGTAGCCGTTCATCTCGAAGAGGACCAGGCGGTCCAGCACCTCGCGCTTGGTGTCGTAGTTGAACACGTCGCTGTTGAGGATGCCGTCCACGGCCATGCGGAGCTCCTCGGCGCTGACGGGCTCCGTGCCCATGCGGCGGATCTCGTCGAACATGACCTCCGCGGCCTGCTGGGCGGTCTCGTTCTTGGTGCCGGTGAAGGCCACGAAGACGCCCGGGAAGCGCCAGCCCGTGCCCGCCTGGCTGCCGGTGGTGTAGGCCAGGCCGCGCTTGCTGCGGATCTCGTTGAACAGGCGCGAGGAGAAGCCGCCGCCCAGGATCTGGTTGGCCACCTGGATCGCGGCGTAGTTGGGATCGTCGTTGCGCACGCCCTTGACGCCCAGGGCCACCATGGCCTGGGTGAGGTCCTCCTTGGCGGCCACGTTGATGGTGCGCGGCAGCGCGGGGATCTCGGGGTCGGCGGGCAGGGGCGCGCCGGCCTTCTTCCAGCCGGCGAAGGCCGCCTCGATCTTGCCCACCATGGTCTTGGCGTCGAAGTCGCCGATCACCACGAGGTAGGTGCGGTCCGGGCCGAAGTAGTCGGCGTGGAACCTCACCAGGTCGTCGCGGGTGATGGCGTTGATGGTGTCGTACTCCTCGAGGCGCGCCAGCGGATGGTCCGGGCCGAACATCACGCGCTGGAACTCGCGGAACACGATCTGCATGGGCTCGTCGTTGCGGCGGGCGATGCCGCTCTTGGCCTGGGTCTTGGCCAGATCCACCTTCTCGGCGTCGAAGGCGGGCTCCATGAGCACCGAGGCCAGGATCTCCAGGGCCTTGTCGGCGTCCTCGTTCAGCGCGAAGAGGAACGCGCCGCCGGTGGCGTCGCCGATGAAGGTCTCCACCGACGCGCCCATGGACTCCACCATCTCGTCGATCTCGTCGCCCGTCCACTTGGCGGTGCCGCCGGTGCGCAGGACCTCGCCGGTGATGCCGGCCAGGCCGGTCAGGGCGGCGGGCTCGTACAGGGCGCCGGCCTGGATCGTGGCCGAGAGCTGCACCATGGGCAGGGAGTGGTCCTCGCACAGGTAGAGGATCATGCCGTTGTCCAGGGCCACGCGGTCGTAGGCGGGCAGCTCGATGGAGCCCAGGTCGTCGTACTTCAGCTTCTCCCAAGGCTTCTTGCGCGCCGCGGAGGCGTCGGCGGCGGTGAGGCCCACCGCCAGCGTCATCAGCAGCAGCAGGGCCGCGGTCTTCTGCAGGAATCGAATCATCGTCATTCCTTTCGTGCGGACGCGGGGCCCGTCTAGTCCTCGACGGTCTCGATGTACGCGACCGTGCGGTTGTTGGGGACGAAGATCTCGGCGGCGACGCGCTGCACGTCCTCCACCGTCACGGCGTCGATGGCTTCGAGCTGCTTGAACATCTCACGCCAGTCGCCGTGCAGGCCCTGGTAGTAGGAGAGCTGGCGCGCCAGGCCCATGTTGCCCTGGAGCCCGCGCACGAAGCCCGCCTTGGCCCGGCGCTTCACGCCGTCCAGCTCCGCCTGGGTCACGCCGTCGGCCACCAGCTTGTCGATCTCGTCGAAGATGGCCGCCTCGATCTGCAGGGCGTCCACGTCCTTCACGGGGATGCCCATGAAGGCCAGCAGGCTGGGGTACTTGTCGCTGGGGAAGCCGGCGAAGCTCACCACCTGGGCGGCGATCTTGTCCTCCTTCACCAGGCGCTTGTACAGGCGGCTGGTGCGGCCCTGGCCGATGATGTCGGCGATGGCCTGGTACACGGCCGCGTCGGGGTGCGCGTAGTTGCCGGTGTGGAAGCCGCACAGGTAGAAGGGCTGCGCGTCGTCCTGCACCACCATGCGCTTCTCGCCCTTCTGGGCCGGCTCCACGGTGTCCAGCTCCGGGGCGGGCTTGCTCGAGACGCCCTGGAAGTACTTCTCCGCCAGCTTCTTGACCTCTTCGAACTTCACGTCGCCCACGATGGCCACGGTCATGTTCTCGCCCACGTAGTGGGTGTCGTAGAAGTCCTGGCAGTCCTGGCGGGTGATGGTGTTCAGGTCGCTCATCCAGCCGATGGTGCTCACGTGGTACGGGTGCGCCTTGAAGGCCAGGTTCTGGAACTCCTCCAGCAGCATGCCGAACGGGCTGTTGTCCGTGCGCATGCGGCGCTCCTCGGTCACCGGGCCGTCCTTCTCCGTGTAGAACTCGCGCAGCACGGGGTTGGCCATGCGCGAGCCCTCCAGGTAGGCCCACAGCTCCAGGCGGTTGCTGGGCAGGCTGTACATGTAGTTGGTGTCGTCGGTCCAGGTGCCGGCGTTCATGCCGCGGCCGCCGTTGTTCTCCACGATCTGGCCGAACTCGTTGCTCACCACGAAGGCGCGGGCGGCGTCCTTGGCCAGGGAGAAGGCGTGGGTCAGGCGCACCAGCTCGGCGTCGTCGTCGCCGGCCACGCTCACGTAGCGGCCCTCGGAGGCGGCGTCGGACCAGTCCAGGCCGGCGGCCTCGTCCCAGGTCACCGCCACGCCGTCGACCAGCACCGTGCCCGCGCGCTCCGCGAGGGCCTCCTGCATCTGCTTCTCGTTGAGCAGGACGACCTCGTTGTCCATGCCGTGGCGGATGCGCCGGTTGCGCTCGGCCTTGAGGGCGGCGAAGGCGGCGTCCTCGGCCGCCATGGCCTTCTGCTCCTTCTTGTAGTCCGTGGTCCCGATCTCCGGGGTCCCCTTGAAGGCCATGTGCTCCAGGATGTGGGCCAGACCGGTGATGCCGGTCACCTCCTGGGCGCTGCCCACGTCCATGTGGGTGTTGAAGGAGAAGACCGGAACGTCGTGACGCTCCAGGACGATGAAGTGGACGCCGTTGTCCAGGGTGAACTCCTGGACCTGGTCCTGCAGGTCGCTGGTCCCGGCGGCGGCGGCGCCGCCGGCGGCGAGCAGGAGCCCGCAGACGAACAGTCCGAGCATCTTGCGGTCGAAGGGCATGGAGGCCTCCAGGGTTGAGTCGTCCGGGGCGGCGACGCGGACGGGAGCGCGCGTTCCGGACAGCCACGAAAGGGTCCGCCGGCGCGGACCGTCTTGAGAATCGTCGGTCGAGATCAATCGGATCCGACCGCACGCTAGCACCGGGACCCGCCGGTGTCAAACCGGCCCGCGGTCCCGGGAAGGGGGTGAACGCCTAGCGGAAGATCTCCTTCCGCCGCAGCAGCCAGGTGCCCAGCAGGGTACTCACGACGATGACGCCGAGCAACGTCAGCAGGGACTGCCAGGGCTCGGGCGGCACCTCGCGCATCACCATCTGCCGCAGCTCCTGCAGCAGGTTGGGCATGCTGTCCACGGATCGGGCGGGGTTGTGCATGAGGTTGCGGAGGTGGAATACGACGGTCAGCTCCTGGAGTTTCAGGGGCGCGTTGCCGCTGATGGCCTCCCACCCGAAGGCGTAGAGGATGGCCGGCAGCATGGGGCGCCGCAGCACCGTGCCCGCCGCGGCGAAGATGGCCGTGTAGACGAAGCCTCCCAGCAGGATCACCAGGCAGGCCGACACGTAGAGCCGGAGGAAATCCAGGTTGAGGATCCCGAAGTTGCCCACCGTCATGACCAGGAAGCAGAGCACCAGCGATCCCGCCACCAGCAGGGCCGACACGGTCTGGGCCGCCCAGAGCCGTCCCAGGTAGATGGCGGTGCGGCTCAGGGGACGGGTCCAGTAGTAGATGATGGTGCCCTCGTCCGCCGTCTCCCCGATGGCCGACAGGCCGAAGGCCAGCGAGACCAGGGCCACCATGGCGTGCACGTACACCATGCCCGACAGGTTGGCCAGGATCAGGTCCGCGGAGATCACGCCGTCGCGGTCCAGCGTCCGCCAGGCCACCGCCAGGATCACCGGCAGCAGCATGAGCAGGCCCACGGAGACGATGCGCTTGCGGCGGATCATCTCGCGGAAGGAGAAGGCTCCGATCCACCAGGCGCTGGCCAGCACGTTCAGGGGCCGGTCCGGGGCGTCGGCGGCGGCGTCGGGATTCAGGCCGGCGTTCACGTTCATGTCACTGCCCCACCAGGTAGTCGAAGACGGACTGCAGGTCGTCGTCCAGGGTCTGGAACTCGTCCACCGGGATGCCCGCCTCGATCAGCGCCGCGGGCAGCTCGCGGTAGAAGTTCACGGCGTGGTCCGTGCGGGCCACCACGCGGCCCAGGTCGTCCAGCTCCACGCCCAGCACCAGGTCGCGCCCGGCCAGGAACGACGCCAGGCGGCGCGGCTCCGGGCTGCGGAAGGCCACGATGGTGGGGTGGTCGTGGATGGCGTCGCGGATCTCGGTGATGTCGCCCTCGGCCATGAGCTTGCCCCGGTGGATGAGCACGATGGAGCGGGTCATGGTCTCGATCTCGGGCAGGATGTGGCTGCTGACCACCACGCAGCGCCCGGCCTCCCCCAGCTCCTTCACCAGGTGGGAGATCTCGCGGCGCGAGACCGGGTCCATGCCGTTCAGGGGCTCGTCCAGGAACACGATCTCGGGGTCGTGGGCCAGGGCCTGGGCCATCTTGATCTTCTGGCGCATGCCCTTGGAGTAGCCGCCGATGCGGGCGTCGCCGGCGTGGGCGAGGTGCACCAGCTCCAGGGCGCGGTCGCAGCGGCGCGCGGACTCGGCGCCGTCGAAGCCCATGAGCCGGATCATCAGCGTGAGGAACTCGCGGCCGGTGAGCCAGTCGAAGAGGGCGTCGCTCTCGGGGCAGAAGCCCACGCGGCGGAACATGCCCACCTCGCGGCGCAGGCGGCGGCCGCGCACCAGCACCTCCCCCTGGCTGGGGGTGATCAGGCCGGAGAGCAGCTTGAAGAGGGTGGTCTTGCCGGCGCCGTTCAGCCCCAGCAGGCCGGTGACGCCCGGCCCCAGCGTCAGGGAGCAGTCGTTCACGGCGATGACCTCGCCGAACCACTTGCTCACGCGACGGGCCTCCAGCACCGCGCTCACGAGACCACCTCCACCGGCTTCACGCGCGCCCGCAGCACCGCCAGCCCCGCCGCGATGAGCCCCAGCACCACGGCCAGGCTCACCCACGGCGATACGCCGGTCATGCTGCGGCCGCCCAGGATCAGGGCGCCCATGTTCGTATGCTGGCCCGCGAAGTCCAGGATCCGCAGCTCGGGGCGGAACATGGCCATGATCTCGGCCAGCCCCTCGGTGGCGAAGAGCAGCACCCACCACAGGGCCACGAAGACCGTGCGCGTGCCCATGCTGGACAGGGCCAGCAGCACCAGGCTGAAGCTCGTGCCGGCCAGGGTGCAGTACACCAGGGCCCGCAGCGGGGTGGCCACCAGCATCTGGAGGCCCGTGGCGCCCTGGGTGGACAGGTAGCCGAAGATGCACAGCGCCAGCACCGGGAAGAGCGTGACGGCGAAGTAGTAGAACAGCGTGATCAGGCCCTTGCCCAGGATGTAGTCGCGCAGCCCCAGGGGACGCGCGAAGTACAGGGCCAGCCCGTTCTCCTCGCGGTCCTTGGTGATCAGGCCCGAGCCGATGATGGCCAGGATGATCAGCACCCACGGCGTCTGCCACTCCAGGAAGCTGCGGAAGCCGGCGGCGGTGATGTCGGTCCAGTCGCCGCCCAGGAGCTTGGTCATCTCCCCCATCTTGTAGGTGAAGTAGAGGATGCCCCCCTTGACGATGGCCGGCACCCAGGCCACCACCAGCAGGAAGAGGAAGCCGCGGCGCTTCAGCGGCTCCAGGATGCCGCGGCGGGCGATGGCCCACCAGGCCGGCGCCGCGCGGGTGCCGGAATCCTCCCAGCCGCGGTAGCCGCGTTCGTAGACGGGCATCAGCGCTCGCCTCCTTCGCCGCGGGTCAGGGCGCCCAGGGCGCCGGACGCCTCGTCGCCGGAGGCGTCGACCAGCTTGAAGAACAGGTCCTCCAGGGTCTCGGTGCGGCGCTGCAGGCGGCGCAGGGCGAACTCCGAGGCGGCGGCGGCGGCCAGCACGGCGGCGGGGCCGTGGTCGGCGTCGGCCGTGACCAGCAGGGCGCGGTCCTCGGGGACGGGCTCCAGGCCCCGCGCGGCGAGGGCCGCGCAGAAGGCCTCGCGGTCGCCGAAGCCCTCCAGCACGAAGACGGCGGTGTCGCGTTCGGCGCCGGCGTCCACGCGGGCGTGATCCAGCACGCGGCCGTCGCGCAGCACCAGGATCTCGTCGCACACGGCCTTCACGTCGGCCAGCAGATGCGTGGACAGGATCACGCCGAAGCCGTGGGCGTGAGACAGGTCATGCACCAGGTCCAGCATGGCCAGGCGGCCGCGGGGGTCCAGGCCGGCGGTGGGCTCGTCCAGGAAGAGCCAGTCCGGGTCGTGGACCAGGCACTGGGCCAGCTTCAGGCGCTGGCGCATGCCCTGGCTGTAGGTGTCGGCCATGCGGTAGCGCTCGTCGGCCAGGCCCACGAAGTTCAGGGCCTCGTGGGCGCGCTGCAGGGCGTCGGTGACGGGCATGCCGCCCAGCTCGCCCAGGTAGGCCACCATGGCCACGCCGCTCATGCCCGGCAGGATGCCGCCGCGCTCGGGCATCCAGCCCAGACCCCGGCGGGCGGCACGGGCGGCCACGGCCATGTCGCGGCCCAGGACCGACACCTTGCCGGCCGGCAGGGGCAGGTGGCCCATGAGGGCGCGCAGCAGCGTGGTCTTGCCCGATCCGTTGGGCCCGAGCAGGCCCACGGCCCCCGGTTCCAGACGGAACGAGACGTCTTTCAGCACCGGCTTGGCGGTGTAGCCGAAGTCGAGCCCGCGCACCTCGATGGCGCGGTCGGTCGAGTTGACTTCGCTGGTGGGGCTGGCCATGATTCCCTTGATCCCGTGTGATCGCCGGGCGGCTCCATCGCCGCTCGAACGCCGGATTACGCCGACGTCCCGCGATTGTTTCAGACCCCGTCGGAAATGCAAGCTCCAAACCCGACCCGGAGGTGCCCATGGCGAAGCAGGGATTCAGCACCCGGTGCGTTCACGGCGCCCACCGCAGCGACACCCGCTGGCACCAGGCCCAGCCCGTGTCGACCCCCATCTTCCAGACCAGCACCTTCGCTTTCGAGAGCGCCGACCACGGCGCCGCCATCTTCGCCGGCGAGAACGACGGCTTCCTCTACACGCGGCTGGGCAACCCCACCCAGGAGGGCCTGGAGGAGAAGATGGCCGCCATCGAGGGCGGCCAGGCGGCCCTGGCCCTGGCCAGCGGCATGGCGGCCTGCACCACGGCGGTGCTGACGCTGTGCGAGTCGGGCGACCACATCGTGGCGGGCGACACCCTCTACGGCGGCACCCACCAGCTCTTCACGCACACCCTGCCCCGGCTGGGCATCTCCGTGACGGAGGTGAAGGCCGACGATCCGGCCAACTTCGCGGCGGCCATCACCGACCGCACGCGGCTGATCTACCTGGAGTCCCCCGCCAACCCCACGCTGGTGCTCACGGACATCGCCGCGGTGGCGGAGGTGGCGCACGCCCGCGGCATCCCCGTGCTGGTGGACAACACCTTCTGCACGCCGTATCTGCAGCGCCCGCTGGAGCTGGGCGCCGACATCGTGCTGCACTCGGCCACCAAGTACATCGGCGGCCACGGCGACGCCATCGCCGGCGTCCTGATCGGCGGCGAGGAATTCATCACCCGCGCCCGCTTCGAGACCCTGCGCGACGTGGGCGGCTGCATCAGCCCCTTCAACGCCTGGCTGCTGATCCGCGGCCTCAAGACCCTGCCCGTGCGCATGGACCGCCACTGCCGCAATGCGCAGATCGTGGCCGAGTGGCTGACCTCCCACCCCAAGGTCACCCGCGTGATCTACCCCGGCCTGCCCAGCCACCCCCAGCACGAGCTGGCGATGCGGCAGCAGAGCGGCTTCGGCGGCCTCATCAGCTTCCACGTGGACGGCACCGCCGCCCTCTCCCCCCGCGAGGCCGGCAAGGTGGTCATGGACAACGTGGAGCTCTGCACCCTGGCGGTCAGCCTGGGCGACGTGGACACCCTGATCGAGCACCCCGGCACGATGACCCATTCCACATACTCCGAAGAGGAACTCCTCAAGGTGGGCATCGACCCCGCCATGATCCGCCT
>ERZ795053.495-NODE-495-length-50482-cov-8.818331_pt1 | contig 50482 bp, 50 predicted proteins | sample MGYA00375137_ERZ795053 | MGnify/ENA primary metagenome ERZ795053 (study PRJEB30182, sample SAMN05720284) | activated sludge metagenome | isolation source: Anaerobic digester | place: Hong Kong | collected 2014-12-17 ...
GAACACCGGCCTCCAGCGCAACGCCGACGGCTCGCTGACGCTCTACGCCGGTGCGGCGTCGCCGGGGGCCGACAAGGAGTCGAACTGGCTGCCGGCGCCCGAGGGGCCGTTCTCCCTCTACATCCGCGCCTACTGGGGCAGGGAGCAGATTCTCGACGGCACTTGGCAGCCGCCGAGGATCGAGCCGGTGGAGTAGCAGAGGCTGCTACTGGCGTATAGCGTCGCGCTCGCGCCCGGACGCGATCTGGAGTTCAATACGTCCATGCTGATCGGCGTCATCTCCGACACCCACGGCCTGCTGCGCCCCGAAGCGCTGGCAGCACTGGCGGGCGTCCAGTACATTATCCACGCCGGCGACATCGGCAGCCCGGACATCGTGCCGAGGCTTGCGGAGATCGCACCCGTCACGGCGATCATCGGCAACGTCGACACGCAGGCATGGGCAAGGGAGCTACCGGCACGGGTGGTGGCGAGGCTCGCCGGGCGGACGATCTGCGTCATCCACGACCTCGGAGATCTCGACCTCGATCCGGCCTCAGCTGGCTTCGACATGGTCGTGTCGGGCCACTCACACATGCCGAAGGTCGAGATTCGACAAGGCGTCGTGTACTTCAACCCTGGAAGCGCGGGTCCTCGGCGGTTCCGACTACCCGTAGCGCTGGCGCTGGTTGATCTGGCCTCTGGCCTAGTCCGTCCCGAGATCCACGAACTGCCACTTTAGGCGCTCGCCCCGCTCATCGGCTCGCGGGGCTCATGATCGCCCGTCGAGGCGTTCCTGCGACGGGTGAGACAGATGAGACACGTATTCCGGATTACTGCCTCGCGCGCACGCGCGCGCGCGCGAGGAGAGGAACGGAAACATCTGTCTCATCTGTCTCACTTGTCGTCGTAGTCAGCCGACATGCGGACCTCGGCGGCAGCTTCCCGAGGGCATTTCGTTGCCTTGGGCCGCGATCAGACTCGCAACAGCGACTTGATCGCCCGGCGTTCGTCCATCGCGCGATAGCCCTCCGCCACGTCGGCGATCGGCAGCTCGAGATCGAAGACCTTACCGGGGTTGATCTTTCGGGTCAGGACGAGGTCCATCAGTTGCGGCAGGAAGCGGCGAACCGGCGCAGGGCCGCCGAGCAGGTTCTTCTGCGAGAAGAACAGGTACTCGCCATTCAGTTCGACGCCGTGCGGGACGCCGACGAAGCCGATCGAGCCCCCGGGCCGCGCGGCGTTGATCGCCTGGTGCATCGACTCGTTGGTGCCGACGCATTCCAGCACCGCGTCAGCCCCGACGTCCTTCGTCAGTTCCTTGATCCGGGCAACGCCGGCGTCGCCGCGCTCGGTGACGATGTCGGTCGCGCCGTACTCCAGCGCCAGGTCCTGCCGCTGCTTGTGGCGGCTCATCACGATGATGCGGTCGGCGCCCATCTGGCTGGCGGACAGCACGCCCATCAGGCCGACGGCGCCGTCGCCGACTACCGCGACCGTCGAGCCCGGCTGCACCCGCGCGGCGTCGGCCGCATACCAGCCGGTACCGAGCACGTCCGACGCGGCGAGCAGCCCGGGCAGTAGGTCCTCGGCCGGCCCTTCTGCGGTCGCGACCAAGGTGCCGTCGGCGAGCGGGACGCGGGCATACGGCGCCTGAGCACCGCTCATGAACTCGCGCTGCGCGCAGGAGGACTGGAAGCCGTGCCGGCAGTGCGGGCAGACGTTGTCCGAGGTGGCGAACGAGCCGACCACGAATTGCCCCGGCTTGAAATCGCGAACCTCGCTGCCGACCTCGACCACCGTCCCGCAATACTCGTGCCCCATGTGCATCGGCGCGGTGACCGGGTTGGCGCCACGGTAGGGCCAGAGGTCGGAGCCGCAGACGCAGGTGGCAGCGAGCCGGATGATGGCGTCGGTCGGCTTCAGGATCTGTGGCTCGGCGACATCCTCGTAGCGGACGTCGCCGGGGCCGTGGAGAACGGTGGCTAGCATAAGGGATTCCTTTCGATCATTCAGGCGCCGTAGTCGGCGTCGCTGACGTGCTCCAGCCAGTCGACGACCTTGCCGCCGCTGACCTCCTGGATAGCGATATGGGTCATCGCGATCGCGGGCGAGGCGCCGTGCCAGTGCTTCTCGCCGGGCGCGAACCAGACGACGTCGCCGGGGCGGATTTCCTCGACGAGCCCGCCCTCGCGCCGAACCCGCCCGAGGCCGGAGGTCACGATCAGCGTCTGGCCGAGCGGATGGGTGTGCCAGGCCGTCCGGGCGCCTGGCTCGAAGGTGACCTGGGCACCCTGCACGCGGTCGGGGTCGGCGGCGTTGAAGAGTGCGTCGACGCGGACGCGGCCGGTGAACCACTCGGCCGGGCCTTCGCGAGACGTAGTCTGGCCTGCGCGGAAGATTTCCATGGCGATCTCCTTCGGATCAGGAATGAGGCTCGAGCCGCAGCGGGAACTCGCCGCGAACCAGCAGCGGCGCCACTCCGCCCTCTATGTGGCCGAGCCGGATCAGGTCGCCGCGGTAGCTGTAGGCGCCGTGGAAGAAGGCGAGGTTGCCCCAGCCGAGGAAGTAGCAGAGGTCGCCGGGAGCCTCGTCGTCGAAGGGCACGTGGCCCCCTTCGTCCAGCCGGCGCGGCAGGTGGGCGATCTTCTCGTTGGTCGAGAAGTCGCCGATCGTCAGTTCCAGCGGCAGAAGCGACGCGAGGTCCCGGACGGTCGGATTGTCGAGAAGCCGGACGGTGAAGTCCTGATCGGAGAAGCGGCAGCGCAGGCGCATGACAGGTCCTGTAGCTTGGGAGCGGCCGGTGCGCGGCAGCAGGAGGCTCGCGGCCGCGCCGGCCAGGAGCGTGCGCCGGGTCAACGACGGCGGAACGGCTAGCATGCGGCGGTCCCCTCCATGCCGTATGAAAGGTTCCCGTGCCTGCCTGCCTTCTGCCGCGCGCCCGTCGCGGCGGCTGCAACGATGGCCGAGCCGAGGAGGAGAAGTGCGCCGAGGGCGAACGCGCTCCACCAGCCGGCGCTGTCGAAGAGGAGCCCGCCGGAGAAGGCGCCGAAGGTGATGGCGAACTGGATGAGCGCGACCTGCAGGCCGCCGCCGGCCTCGAGCTGGTTCGGGATGGTGCGGGTCATCCACGTGCCCCAGGCCACCGGGATCGGGGTGGTCAGGAAGCCCCAGAGCATCAGCAGGCCGGTCGTCGCGATAGCGACAGGCCCGAGGCCGATCAGGAGCAGCGCGATCGCGGCGAGCGCCGCCGGAAACGCGATCAGCACCGCGCTCAGGTGCGCGCGGAGGAGGAGGCCGATCAGCGAGGTTCCGGCCAGCCCGGCGAGGCCGAGCCCGAGCAGCACCAGCGAGAGAGTGTTCACGTCGAGGGCGGTGATAAGTTCGAGGAAGGGCCGCAGGTAGGTGGACAGAGCGAACTGCCCGGCGAAGAACAGCGTCATCGCCGCCATGCCGAGCGCGAAGGTGCGATTGGCAAGCAGGCGGAAGGGAGCGCCGGTCGAAGCGGTCCCGCCGCCTGGCATCCGGGGCAGGACGAGGGCCTGCCAGACGAACGCGCCGACGCCGACCGGGACCAGGATGAAGAAGGCGCCGCGCCAGCCGATCAGCCCGCCGAGGAAGCTGCCGAGCGGGGCGGCGATGACGGCGGCGAGCGCGGTTCCGCCCTGCAGCATGGCCAGCGCCTTGGGCACGTCAGGGCCGGAGACGATGCGGGCTACGATGGCTGTCGCGAGCGACCAGAAGCCGCCGACCGACACCCCGATCAGCGCGCGGCCCAACATGAAGACGAGATAGTTGGGCGCGAACGCGACGGCGATCCCGGAGATCACGAGTACCGCGGTGTAGCCTAGGACGACCGTGCGGCGGTCGAAGCGCGCGAGCAGCCCGTTGCTGAACAGGCTCGTCACCACGGCGAAGAAGCCCGAAACGGCGATCGCCATTCCGGCCTGACCTTCGGTGATCGCGAGATCCTCGGCAATGGGCGTCAGCAGGCTGACGGGCATGAACTCCGAGGCGACGAGCGTGAAGGTCATCAACGACATGCAAATCACCGCGCCCCAGGCGCTCCGCGTCTCGGTCATCCTGCTGTCGTAGGTCGCGTCCATGTCGTTCCCGCGCTGAAGGTGTCTCCGCGCGAGCCATATAGACCTGTCGCATTCACCGGATTAGACGGAGCAATCCGCATGAGCCTATCGGCTCACGACATAAATCACCGGGGTGCGGCATGCAGCGCGGCGAGCTCAACGACCTGCTCTGGTTCCTCGCGGTGGCGGAGGAGCGGAGCTTCACCCGCGCCGCCGCGCGGCTCGGCACCTCGCAGTCCACGCTCAGCCATACGATCAAGAACCTGGAGGCCCGGCTCGGCCTGCGGCTGCTCACCCGCACCACGCGCAGCGTGGCGCCCACCGAGGCAGGGCAGCGCCTCGTCCAGTCGCTCGGCCCGCGCATCGAGGAGATCGAGACGGACCTAGCCAATCTCATGGCGCTTCGGGACAAGCCGTCTGGAACGGTGCGGCTGACCCTGTCGGACCACGCCTACCGGACGATCCTCTGGCCGAGGCTGCGGCCGGTCCTGGCGGAGTATCCCGACCTCCGCCTCGAGGTCAGCATCGACAACGTCCTCCGCAATATCGTCGAGGAGCGGTTTGACGCCGGCGTGCGCCTGGGCGAAAGCGTCGACAAGGATATGATCGCCGTAAGGATCGGGCCTGACTGGCGGCTCGTCGCCGTGGCGTCGCCCGGCTACTTCGCAGGTCGGTCGGTTCCCTTGAACCCGCAGGACCTGGTGCAGCATGACTGCATCAACCACCGCCAGGGGAGGTCCGGCGGCCTCTACGCCTGGGAGTTCGGCAGGGACGGCCGCGGGCTCCGCGTGCGCGTCGAGGGGCAGCTCACGTTCAACACGTCGCTGCCGATGATCGACGCCGCGATCGCCGGGCGCGGCCTCGCCTACGTCCCCGAGGACCTCGTGAGCGAGCACATCACGTCAGGCGCGCTGGTCCAGGCGCTCGACGATTGGTCGCCGTACTTCTCGGGATATCACCTCTACTATCCCAGCCGGCGGCAGCTGTCGCCGGCGATGTCAGTGATCGTCGAGGCGCTGCGGTTCCGTGCTGCTGCCAGGTGACGGCTGATTACTCGAGGCTCCCGATGCGGCGCTCGAAACGAAGCACTTAACCTGCTCGTGCGACCACGAAACGCCGCCCGCGCCGGTGATGGACCTCGCGCCCGTTGAGCCGCCAGACGATCACGCTGAGGGCATACTCCCACCGCCGATGCGCCGTCGGTCGGCTGATGCCGAACCGGTAGCAGAGTTCCTTCCAGCTGCCGCCCTCTGCTCGCGCCCACATCAGGTGGGCGTCGTCTCGCTCGAGAAAGCGGTTCCAGGTTATTACCTCCTCCATGCGCGAGATCGCAGCGCTGCTCGGCGGCGGCAGCCGCATCGGTGTCGGCGCCGCCGCTGCCAGCTCCTTCGCGGTCCGCTGGATCTCCGGCCAGGTGCCGAAGTAGCCGGCGACCCGGACCGGCGGCAGACGACGCAGGACGGCGGCCGCCTCGGTGATCCGTTCCTCGACCATGTCGCGGGTCCATTCAGGCATCCGCCGCCTCCTCCCGCTTACCGTAGAGCTTGTCCCCGAGTTGGCGGACGAGCTCGCGCTCGGGCCAGGTCAGCCGCTCGTCGTCGACGGCGACGGCGAGCAGACCCTGCTCGTGCCAGCCGTCGCGCTTCACGCGCTCCGGGCCGCGCCGCTCGCCTCCGTAGCCCGGAGGATGCCATCTCATCGCGCGACCTCCCGCAGCACCGCGGCGTAGCCGGCGACGTCGAGGATCGAGTCAGCGTGCACCGGATCGTGGCTGAGCCGCGCGAGCTTCAGGTCGATCAGGCAGAGCACCACTTGCGCCGAGGTGACGGGCTGGCCGAGGGTGATCGACCAGCGCGCGGCCACCGCGGCCATCAGTGGCCCGGCATCACCATACGCCTGCCGCCGCTGCGCGACGACCTTCGCCGCCTCGAGAAGCATCGCCTCGCCGCTCACCGCAGACCTCCCCGGGTCTCGATCGCCCAATGCAGGATGGCGAGGGCGTCGGCCTCGTTGTCGTCGCTCGGGCGGAAGCCGCGGGCGCGTGCGGCCACGATCATCTCCTCCTTGCCGGCGTTACCCTTGCCGGTCGCATGGCGCTTGACCGTGCCGACCGGCACGCCCTGGTAGGGCACGCCACGCAACTCGGCCCAGGCGGTCAGCGTCGCCATCAGCCCGCCATAGACATGGGCCGCGTCGGTGGCGACATGCCGGCGGACTTCCTCGAACCAGATCGCGGCGATCGGCCCGCTCAGTTGGTCGAGCTCGGTCAGCCAGTTGGTGAAGCGGAGGTACCGGGTCGAGAACCGGAAGCTGATGGTGACAGAGCCCGACGCGACCACCCTCCGCGGCATCTTCGAGCGGTTCGTCCGGATCGGCTCGGCGACGGTGCTGGCGCGGGAGCTTCGCGACGGGGGTGTGCTCGCGCCCAGCGGCAAGCCGTTCGACAAGGGCGCCCTCTACAGCCTGCTGAACAACCGGACCTATCAAGGGCTCGCTGTGCACAAGGGCACCGCGTACCCGGGCGAGCATCCCGCGATCGTCCCGCAGGACCTCTGGGACAAAGTGCATGCGATCCTTGCTGAAAACGCCCGAACCCGATCCGCCAACACCCGGGCCCAGACACCGGCGTTGCTGAAGGGGTTACTCTTCGGACCGACCGGCGCGGCGATGTCGCCGACCCACACGCGAAAGGGCAACCGGCTGTATCGATACTACGTCAGCCAGGATGTCCTGAAGCTTGGGCCGGAGGCGTGCCCGGTCGGCCGCGTGTCGGCGGCGGAGATCGAGTCGGCGGTCATCGATCAGCTACGCGGCATCTTTCGGCAGCCGGAGATCATCGTGGGCACATGGCGCACGGCCCGGGAGGAGCAGGACGACGTGGGCGAGGCCGAGGCGCGGGAGGCGCTGCTGCAACTCGACCCGCTGTGGGACGAGCTCTTTCCGGCCGAGCAGGCGCGGATCGTGCAGCTGCTGGTCGAGCGGGTTGACGTGCGGATACAGGACGTCGAGGTCCGGCTGCGGCCGAACGGGCTCAGCGGGATGGTGCGGGAAGTGGCTGGCAGCAGGAGGGCTGCGGCGTGAAGCAGGCGACGATCTCGGCGGACGGCGAGACGATCACGATCCACATCCCGATGACATTCAGGAAGCGCGGCGGACGGAAGATGGTGGTGACACCGGATGGCGCGCCCTGGGCGCCGCGGCCGCGTATCGACAATGCGATGGTCAAGGCGCTGGCGCGGGCGTTCCGGTGGCAGCGGATGCTGGACGAGGGCGTCTGCGCGACAATCGAGGAGCTCGCCGGGCGCGAGCGTGTGAGCCGCGGTTACATCAGCAGGGTGCTGCGGTTGATGTTGCTCGCGCCGGACATCGTCGAGGCGATCCTCGATGGGCGGCAGGCGGAGGGCACGCGGCTGGAGGATTTGCTGGAGGGGAATCGGCGGGAGTGGGACCGGCAGCGAACGCACCTTATGATGGGCTCTGCGTCGGACGGGCTGAGCGCGGGAAGCCCGCCGTCGTAACGTCTCCACTCATCGGTGAGGACCTCGGCTATGCACTACACGATACCGAGGGTGCGACGGTTCCTGGCCTGGGACACGGGCGACGGGGTCAAACTGGATCGTCTTGCGCGGCTACGCACCCCGGAGCATGTGAGCAATCTCTTCTGGGAAGGTCGAGCACACCGTTCCCGATAGCAGCCACCAGACGCCGGCTGCATTCAGCTTTAGGCCGCCTGTCTCGGTCTCCTTGATCTTCTCGTGGATCTCTTTGTCGGCGGCCTCACGTTCGGCTCGTTCCCGTTTCATCACCTCGTCCTGGGCGCGAACCCTGTCGTCGGCCTCCTTCTGATGTGCGCTTAGATCGTCCCGCACCCTCCTGACGTTCTTCTCGACGGCTTCGAGACGCTGCTCGACGGTGGCGCCCTCGGGGACGCCAGACCAGACGTGCGCGCGGGCGGACATACCGGAGAGCGACACGATTGCCGAACCCGATGCCAAGATTACTCGGCCCCGGATGCGCGGGAAGCTCGACATCCACGCCTTGGTCTGAGCCCATGAGCCTGGCACGTCGAACTGCTTGCGGGTGCCGCGGATTCCGACCCAGACGATCCAGACGCCGAGCACTTGGAGGAGAAAACCGACGGAGCGGAAGCCGAACTCGGTCGGCCAAAGCCATGCTGCGACAAGCGGGGCGCCTAAAGCGAGCAGTGGGCCCGAAAGGAGATGACAACCCTGCCACACCCAGGCCGCGACCCGCTTAAGGTAGTAAATTGCAGCTTTCAACGAGACACCTCCGAAAAACCCCTTCTTCGGTCAGTAGACGCGGCATAACCTTCCGTCGAGAGAGGTGGTCGGCGTGTCCTGGTACGAGGTGATCAAGGATTTCCAGGAGCTGGTCGGCGTCGCCGTCGGCTTCATCGGTGTGATCCTGACCCTTCTCTACACCGCGAAACTCGCCCGCGATCAGCGTCAGCACGAGGCAGATCTTGCAAGGCGGCGGCGCCAGCACGAGTCGCTCGAGCTCGGGCGTGGGCTCCTAGTCGAACTGGCGCAGATGCGAGCGAACATCCAGCACCTGGCGCAGAAGGAGTTCAAGGAAGATCAAAAGAAGGACAGGGTAGTCCTACCCATCTATGCGACACCCATCTTCGACGCGAACGTCCAGCATATTGGCCGCCTACCGGGCGCCTCGGTTCCGATCGTCGTCAGCGCCTATCTTCAGATTCAGCGGCTGCGGGAGTTCATGCGGTCGTCCGCGCTGGACAAAGACGCGCAGCACTACCTGCAGCTGCCGGTGGCCCAAATTGGGAGTATCCAGCAGCAATCTCGGGTCGTCTCGGGTCGGCTGAGTCAGGCGATCGAGAAACTGATGGCCGAGCTCGGGGATCACGGGCTACCGGTTGAGGAACTCGAGTGGCCGCTGACGGTGTCTGACGGACAGGTGCCCGAACCCGTAGGTCGCCAAGCACCAGATGGCGTTCACAGCTACGCCCAGCAGTAACGTGGTGATGATCACCCCGGTCATCGGCACCCGCTGATGCGCCGAGAGCCTTCATGTCCATTCTCTAGTTGTGTACCGGCCTTCCGTTGCCGTGCGTCTTGGATCGCCCTACAAGCACTGACCGGCAACCGATGATCCCGTGAGGGGCCATTTGACCTACGTCTCGCGGACGCTCTGGCACGAAACGCTTGAAAACGGGCGCGAGCGAATCCGTGAGGACGAACTCTCAGGCCGCCCCGAGTCGCTGGTGGTGCTAGGTGAACCGGGCATGGGTAAGAGTAGTCTTCTGAGTTCACTCGGCGAAGTGATGGGCGTCATGCCCTGTACCGCCCGCCAGCTTATCAACCGGCCCGATCCGGCGACCCTTCTCGGCGATGCGCCGCTGATCCTCGTCGATGCGCTCGACGAGGTCGCGGCAGCGCGAGAAGGAGACACTGTCGATCTTGTCCTCCGGAAGCTCGGCGCGCTCGGCTATCCCCGCTTCGTGCTCTCCTGCCGGGTGGCCGACTGGCAGGCGGCCACATCCGTAGCGGCGATACACGAGCAATACTCGGCTGAGCCGTTGCAGCTCCATCTCGAACCGCTCTGCCGGGAGGATCAACTCGCGATCCTGTCGGAGCAGGTGGGCGCGGAGCGCGCCACAGATCTCATCGAGCACTTCGAGTCCTACGGACTCGACTACCTCGGGAACCCTCAGACCCTCGATCTGCTTGCCCGGCTACCCTCCGATGAGCTCCTACCTACGAGCAGCGGCACGCTCTTCGAACTCGCCGTCGAGAAGCTGCGTGTCGAGCACCGGGATGGGATAGGCCGCCAGGAGCTTTCACGAGAAATCGCTCTGGATGCGGCAGGCGCGGCCTTCGCCGCCCTCATCCTGTCGGGCGCTTCCGCGATCCGCCGGAGAGGGCAGGCGAACTTGGAGGAGGGCGAGCTTCCCGTCGCCGAAATCGACGCGCTTGCCGGCGGACACCTCGCGCAGGTCTTGGGCACTCGGCTCTTCGCGGGTGGCGAAGACAGCTTCACCTATTGGCACCGTCGCATCGGCGAGTTCCTTGGGGCGGCATGGCTCGCCAAGCGGGCCGACACGCGGGCGAAGCGCAGGCGCCTCCTGCACCTTTTTCACTCCCCCGGGCTCGTGCCCACGAGCCTTCGTGGCCTTCATGCCTGGCTCGCACGCAGTCCCCACCTGGCCGATGCGGTCATCGCCGCCGACCCGATGGGCGTCATTGAATACGGCGATGCCGACGCCCTGACAGCGACGCAAGCAAGAGCCCTTTTCGAGGCGCTGGAAGCCTTGGCACACCGAAACCCACGCTTCTGGCAGCGTGGAGCGGCACGGGCGGCTACGCTCGTGTCCCTCCCGCTGCGCGAAAGGGTAAACCGCGTGGTCCTGGATCGGCTGGCCCCGGTCGCCTTCCGTCTCCTTCTGCTCGAGCAGCTGACCGACGGCGTCAAGGCGGAGCCGTACCGCGACGCGCTCCGGCAACTCCTTCAGGACCAGGCGGAGGTCTTCGCCATCCGCTGGGAGGCGGGTACAGCCTTGGCAAAGCTGGATGGGGAAGACTGGCCCGTCTGGGTGGAAGACCTTCGGCAGCAGGCCGATCGTAACTCGGTTCGCCTCGCGTACGATATGATGCGGGCGGTAGGCTTGGGCGCATTCACCGACCGGCAGATCGTCGAGGTCGTCCTGACCTTCGACGGCCTGCTTCTCTGCTCATGGCCCCGTGAGGAGTCTGACCACCTTGCGGCGCGTTTCTGGCGTCTGCCTGAGATCGTCCCTCCGGATCGCCTCGATAGCATACTGGATATCCTTTCGAACCACCTCCGCGAACTGCTCCCCCGAGAGGCGGGCATCAACCACAACGACCTGATCGACGCCCTACACGGCCTCGTACTCCGGCGCCTTGCCCTCGATCCCGTGGAGGGCGCTCGCCTTTGGGGATGGCTGCAGCCACTGGAGAGTTGGCACTCGTACCACCGCGACAAGGCCACAACCCTTCGGGAGAGGCTGCGGACGCTTGACGACGTCCGACGGGCGATCCAGCACCAAGTGCTGCTCCAAGCCGGCGAAGAGTCAATTTGGCGGAGGCAGATGCGGCTCGCGAGAATCAACGCCGGGCTTACAGTGGACGAATCCGACGTCGTTGCTCTGCTTGCGGCTCTCGATCCACCTGCACCGAACGATGAGCGATGGTTTGATATTCTCTGCCTTGTACCTCACGACGAAGAGAGAGGCCGGTTCCCGCGCCAGGCCGCGGAGCGCCTCGTGGGGGATGATGCCGTGCGCCGAGAGCGTATCGCGCGCCTTTCGGACGTGGTCGTGCCCGAATGGAAGATCGAGGAGGACCGCGAGGCGCAGCGACACGCCGTGGAGCGGGCGGAGCAGTTCGGGCGGGCCCGAGAGGACCATATTGGACAAGTCGACCGGATGCGGGCCGGCGATCTCTCGTGGCTTCACGGAGCGGCCCAAGCCTACCTGAAGCGCTTCTATGATGTCGGGGATGGACTCCCTGCACATGAGCGCGTCGAAGAATGGCTGGGGCCTGTGGTCGCCGCCGCGGCCCACGACGGGTTCGAGTCGTTCCTGACCGCGGCGCCGCCCCGCCCGAGTGCCACGCGCATGGCGCTCAGCTTCGCGAACGGGCGCCGATACTACGCGGGCGACGTGATCGTGGCCGCTCTTGCTGAGCGGCTGCGTCTTCGCGCGGAGCCGTTCACGGATTTGCCGGACGAGCGACTGATGGCAGGGTTATTCGAGCTATGGAGCTCAGGAATTGAGGAACACGCGGGGTTGACCGGGCTTGCTGACCGGCTGGAGACCGATCTTCGGACGCGCGGGGCTTGGGAGGGAGCCGTTCGCCTCTTCATCGGCGCCCAGCTTCGCCGCAGGCGCGAGCATGTCGACGAGCTTTACCAGCTGATGAGAGCGGACCGCGATGCAGCCTTGGCTGCCGCGCTCGCCATTGAATGGCTGCAACAGTATCCAGACTTGCCTGCCAGGCCCGAGGCCGAACTGATCGACCGCGTCCTCCATTCCGACCGCTGCGACGAGCTCGCCCGGATCGGTGAAGCGTGTCGCGCGACGGCCCTCGACGACGAACGGCGACGGACCTGGGACGCGGTGCAGCTGTTGATTGATCTGGAGGCCGCCGAGGCTCGTCTCGACGGGGCGGCTGAGCCGGACCTCCTCTGGGCTATCTGCCGCCGCACGGCGAGCGACCGCGACGACGATCGTGCGTCGTTGCCGCTCAGTTCCCGCCACATCGCGTGGATTGTGACAACCTTCCGGACACTTTGGCCCGCAAGTCCAATGCCCACCGGCATGACCACCGGTAGCAGGAACCCTTGGGACGCTACTAGCTACCTCTCCGGCTTGATCTCACGGCTGGGGGAGGACACTTCGGACGAGGCGGTCGCCGCGATGGCCGGCTTGGTAGGGGCGCCCTCGGACGGCTATACTGGTCACGTCAGGGCCGTCGCCGCCGAGCAGCGGCGCAAGCGCGTCGAACAGGCCTACACCCCCCCTGCAATCGGGGAGATCGCCACGATCCTGGACGGCGGGGCCCCTGGCGGCGCGGCCGACCTTCAGGCGGTGATGCTTGAGAACATGGACGTCGTGCAGGCCATGCTTCGGGGAAGCGACGTCGATTGGTATAGGGGGTTCTTGCGCGAGGACGGCCGCCACAAGGACGAGGAGCCTTGCCGCGACGAGCTGATCAAGATGCTGCGCGCGTCCGACGCGTCTCTCGAGTACATCCCGGAGAGCCACGGGGCCGATGACAAGCGGGTGGACATCGTCGTCCGGGCTGGCGCGCGATTGATCCTGCCCGTCGAGATTAAGGGCCAATGGCACCGCAACCTCTGGACTAGCGCCGACGAGCAGCTTGACCATCTCTACGTCACGGACTGGCGGGCCGAGCGTGGCATCTTTCTTGTCCTGTGGTTCGGCGGCGCTGTGGCCCTGACAAGGTCGCCTGCTGGGATCGGCCCGCCTTCGACGCCGCAGGAACTGCACGAAGCCCTACGCGCGACGAGCCGCGCTGCGCGGGCGGGACGCGTCGACATTGTTGTACTCGATCTGACCCGTCCGGAGCCGAGCTCCAGCGGTGCGCTCTCAGCGGCCGGCGCAGCCATCACTACGTAGCGCGACTTCTGGCTTGCCGCGATAGCCGACGCGCCCGCGGTCGCCGCCATACTTTCGGTCAGCAAGGTTCGCAGCGTCCCGCAAGCGGCGCAACGGATGCGTCATTTTGATCTCAGGTTGTTCCGCAACCCCAAATTCCGATGCGAAATGGGTGAATTCGGGAGTGCGAAAAACCCAATGAAAACAGAGGCTGCAACCTGTTTACCGAAACACCCGAAGTCAACAGGTTCGGAGAAATCGGCCGCTCGGAGAACTGAATTCGGCCCACTGGCCGGTGCCGCAGTCAACAGCCCTGCCGCTACAACACTCGAAAACAACGACAAACTTCGGCGCGTCGTCTGAACGGAGAACGATTTGCATCAGGGAGTTGGCTGGGGAACCTGGATTCGAACCAGGACTAACGGAGTCAGAGTCCGTGGGTCTACCGTTAACCTATTCCCCAATTTCCTCCCCCGTACCGAATTCAAACCCTGAACGCAAGCGCTGCCACGCAGGGGAAGAAGACGAATCATGGCGTCATCACTTCGACACCAAGCGGCTCTGCTCGGTGATCTTCGGCCTCGCCCTGTTGAGTGGTTTGAGGGCGAGGCGTCCGAGGAGAGCGAGAAAAGTGGCTCCGATCCGGTGCGGCCCGCTCCCGTGACCGAATCGATCCAGGCCGCGACACGAGGCGCGAGACCGCCCGCGAAATGCAGCGGGCGTTTCCTGCGCGGAGCCGACCCGATAGACTTGGTGCATGAGAAACGACGAAGGCGGCCACGGATTCCCGGGACGGCGAGGCCTCATCCTGCTCGGGTGGGTCCTGCTGCTGGGGACGGTCCTCGTGTGGTCGGCGCTCCATGAACGCCGGAAGCTTCTGTCCGAATTCGGGAACGAGGCCGCGATCCTGCATCGCCTGACCTCGCAGCGCGTCGATCAGCACGACGCGCATATGACGGCGCTCTCCGCCCTTGCCGCCGCCGAAGGCAGCGACCGGCCCGACCTCTTCCTGGATGTGGCCGCGACCATCCGGCGCTTCTACCCCCGGATCACGGCGGTCGATCTGGTCTCCCTGCCGCCCTCCCGCGACTATCTGACGACGCGGCCCGGGCTCTCCGAGGAAGAACTCGCCACCGTCAGGGATGTCGCCCTGGCATCGGACGGAGCGCTGGCATTGCGCGCCGCGCCGGGGCGCGCGGGACATTACCTGCTGATCAAGCGCAGCCCCAATTCCGATGCGGCGCGCTTCGGCCTGGCGTTGGAGGTGGACGGGGCGGCCCTGCTGGCCACGGAATCCGATTTCTGGACGCGACCCTCCGTGACGCGCGCGCTGCTCATGCCGGACGGCACCCTGCTCGCCGGCAGCGGCCCCATCTCCGCGCCGCAATTCGAGAAGCCGCTCGGCAGCGTGTCGCAGCCGCTGCTCCTCCAGGCCGGCATCGCGCCGGCCCTGTCCGATCTCCTGCCGGGCATCCGCGTGGCGGGGCTCGCGCTTCTGGCCTCGGCGGTCTATCTCGTCGCGGCTCTCGGGCTGCGACAGCTCGCCCGGGCGCGCCGCGCGGAGCGCCAGGCCCGTCTGAGCGCCCAGGAGGCGCGGCTGGCGCATGCCTCGCGGATCAACGCCCTCGGTGAGATGGCCAGCGGCATGGCGCATGAACTGACCCAGCCGCTGACCGCCATTCTGAGTCAGGCCCAGGCCGGCCGGCATCTGGTCGAGCGCGGCGATACCCGCGCGCTCGCGCCGGTGATGCAGGGCATCGCGGATCAGGCCAAGCGCGCCTCGGCGATCATGGAGCGGTTGCGGAACTGGAGCCGGCCCAATCCGGATACCGAAAGGCAGAGCGTCGTCGGCGAGGCTGTGCGGAACGTCGAACTCCTGCTGGGGCCCGAGGCCGAGCGCAACGGCGTCACGCTCTCCGCCGATCTCGATCCGCTCCCGCTCAGGGTCCGGGGCGATCCGGTGGAACTCGAACAGATCATCTTCAATCTCGTCCGCAACGCGATCGAGGCCACCGCCGGGGCGCCGCGCTCTCGCGTGACAATGTCGAGCCGCCGGGACGGCGCGTTTGCCGTGGTCGAGGTGAGCGACAGCGGCCCCGGCGTGCCGGCCGAGCTCCGCGCCCGGCTCTTCGAGCCCTTCGTCACCGGAAGGCCCGGCGGAACCGGTCTCGGTCTCGCCCTCTGCCGGCGGCTCGCCGAGCGCATGGGCGGCGAGATCGATCTGCTCGCGGAGCGGCCGGAAACCGTGTTCCGGCTTCGGCTTCCGCTCGCGCCCGCCGCCCTGCAGGAAGCCGCGGAATGACCGGGCCGGTCTATCTCGTCGATGACGACGACGCCGTGCGCGATGCGCTGTCGTTGCTCCTGCGCACGGTCGGGCTGCCGGTGCGCGGCTTCGCCTCGCCCGGGCATTTCCTCGCCGCGCTCGACGAATTGCCCCCCGGCTGCCTGGTCCTCGATATCCGGATGCCGGTGATCTCGGGGCTGAAGCTGCAGGAGCATCTCGCCGGGCGCGGCCTCGACTGGCCGACGGTCGTCATCAGCGGCCACGGCGACATCGAGGCCTGCCGGCGGGCCTTCCGCAACGGGGCCATCGACTATCTCAGCAAGCCCGTGGACGAGCAGGACCTGATCGACGCGATCCAGAGGGGCCTTGCCGAGCTCGAAGCGCGCCGCCGCGAGGCATCCGAGGCCGACGAGGCGCGGGCGCTGCTGGCCCGGCTCACCGGCCGCGAGGCCGAGGTTCTCGAAATGATCGCCAGGGGGCTGACGACGCGGCAGATCGCGGAAGCCCTGGCGCTCTCGCCGCGGACGGTGGACAGCCACCGGGCCGCGATCGGCGCCAAGACCGGCACCACCTCGGCCGCGGAACTGACCCGGCTCTGGCTCGACGGGCGCGCGTATCGGTAGAATTACCGACGGCGGCGCGAGCCCTACGACTACCGGCGGCGGGAGGCCGCGGTTAGGGTCCGGCCCGTCAAACAACGAAGGAGGACCGACATGATCCGCACATTCGCCCTGGCCGCCGCCGTGCTGGCCCCGGTTTCGCTCGCCGCGCAGGACCTGCCGACCGCGCCCTACCTGCCGCTCGCCACGGCGACGACCGCTGCCCAGACCGCGCTCGATGCCTGCGCCGCCGAGGGCCAGAACGTCAGCGTCGCCATCGTGGCCCGCGACGGCGCGACCAAGGTCCTGCTGAAGGCCGACAATTCGGGGCCGCACACCGCGTCGAGCGCGACCGGCAAGGCCTTTGCCTCCGCTGGGCTCGGCCGCGACACCGCCGGCCTGGCCGAGTTCATCGCTGGCAACCCCCAGAATTCCGGTCTGCGCGACATGGATCCGCGCCTCGTCATCCAGGCCGGCGGCCTGCCGATCCGCATCGGCGGCGCGCTGGTTGGCGGCATCGGCGTCGGCGGTGCGCCCTCAGGCGACATCGATGCGTCCTGCGCCCGCGCAGGTCTCGACGCGATCGGCGCCGAGTGATCGAAACGCCAATTGGCGGCCGGCCCATCCGGGCCGGCCATGCGGCCGGGGAGCGGGCTATGCGATACGTGCTGCCGACGGTGGCGATCCTCCTTGGCGGAACCGCTGCCCAGGCCCAGACGCCGCCCTCGGCCGCCGAACTCGCGCGCTACGAAGGTCTGCACCGCGCGGCGCATGACGGAGACCAGGCCACGATCCGCCGCCTCGCCGGAGCGGGCGCCGATCTCGATGCGCGCGACCGGGCTGGCCGGACGCCGGCGCATGTGGCCGCCTTCGCCTCCGAAGACGGGGCGCTGGAAGCCCTCGCGGAAGCGGGCGCCGACATGAACGCGCTCGAGAATCGCGTCTATGACGTCCTGACCATCGCGGCGGTCGCAAACGATCCGGAGCTGGTCTCGCTGGCGATGGAACTGGGCAACCGCCCCGACCTCGTGACCAGCGTCTATGACGGCACCGCGCTGATCGCGGCCGCGCATCTCGGTCACCACGAGGTCGTCCGCCGCCTGATCGCGGGCGGGGCGCCGCTCGACCACATCAACAATCTGGGCTGGACGGCGCTGATGGAGGCAGTCGTGCTGGGCGATGGCGGCCCGGACCATGTCGCGACGGTGCGCGCGCTGGTCGAGGCCGGCGCGGATGTCGCCATCCCCGACCGCGACGGCGTCACGCCGGCGCAGCACGCCGAGGCGCGCGGCTACGACGCCATCGCCGAGATCATCCGGTCTGCCCCGCAAGACTGATGCCGAATCCGGGTGGTCGTTTCGCGCCGGTGCCCGAGACTCCGAAGCGTCGCCGCATTCCCGTCGCGGATCTGGCACAAGGCAGATTCGCGCGTACCTGCCGGCGGTCTAGCCGGAACCACACCTTCGGCACGACCGCAGACACGGCCGGCGTCATCGCGCCGCGGTCTCGCCGATCAGCGCCATGACCTCGGCCCCGAGCGCGAGATCGGCCATCTGCCCGAAATGCCGCGCCCGCATCTCGCCCTGACGGTCGAAGAGCACCAGGCTCGGCGTGCCCTGCAACGCCCAGGCCGCCATGGTTCGCGGCATCGGGCCTTCGCCCGGCGCGTCGATGGCGACGGGAAAGCGGATGCGCCATTCGTGCAGGAAGGCGGCGAGCGTCTCGCGGCTGTTGCCTTCATGGTGCTCGAAGACGCTGTGCAGGCCGATGACCGCGAGATCCCGCGCCTCGAAGGTCTGCGCCAGGCGCTGCGCCTGCGGCAGGCCGTGCAGCACGCAGCCGGGGCAGAGCATCTGGAACACCTCGACCGCCAGGACCCGGCCGCGGAAATCCGCCAGCGCGATTGGCCGCTCCGTGTTCAGCCAGTCCGCCGCGAAGAAGGGGGCCGTCTCCATCGTTCCGATCCTTGTCGTGGGAAGCGCGGCGGGCTGGCCGCCGCGCCCGGTCTCTCACTGGCCGACCCGGCCCGGCAGGCTCAGGTCGCCCGAAGCCACATCGAAGACGTCCGTCACGCAGAGAAGCGGCGCGTGAATGTTGGCATCGACCCGAAGGGCGGCGGCCACCCCGTCGAAGCGCGCCGCCTCCACCGCGCCGATATCGGCGAATGGCACCGTCACGCTTAGCTGCGGCCCGTCGAAGACCGGCGACCAGCCGGGGCTGTCGATCAGGATCGGCAGGCCCGGCCAGGTCAGCGGCAGCGGCGGCGTCACGCCCTCGGGGATGTCGATGACCTTGAGCGCGCCCGGCCCGCAGGCCTCGTCGGGCCCGAGAACGACCCAATGGCTGTGCCAGCTTCCGCCGTCGTCACCGGTGGTGCCGGAGCCGCTCTCGTCGAAGAGCGGCGTGTCGTCGAAATCGGGATGGATGGTGACCGCGAAGGCAAGGATGCCCGCGCCGGCCTCGAACCCCACGACAGACGGGTCGAGCGTGGTCGGCCAGACGTAGGAAAAGACCGGCGCCCCCGCGAGCCCGCCCGCCGCCTCGGGCCGGTCCGCGCCCGGCGTGCCGGCCACCGACATGGTGAAGATCGCATGGCGGCCGTCCGTGGCGATGTCGGCGGCGACGATGTCGAAGGCCGCGCGCTCCGCATTGCCCGCCTCGGCGGCGAGCTCGTGCGCGTCGGCCGCGGCGGCGACGAGCGTCAGTGCTGCCACCACGCCGGGCGCGTGGCAAAGGGATCGTATCTGTGTCATCATCGGATGCTTCCTTTCGTGACGGAGGGGTTGCATTCGGGGCGTCCGGGCCGTTGCAGCGGCATTCCGGGCGCCCCGTTCACCGCATGGCCGAAAGCACCGCCCGGGCGCGGGCGGCCTCCTCGTCCCTGGCGGTCTCGTGATCCGCGCAATCCAGCCGCAGGGCGGCATCGCCGAAGGCGGCATCGACGAAGGCGCAGTGATGCGGTCGCGCCGGATCGTCATGGACATGCGGGCGGAAATGGCGGCAGGTCAGGCACATGCGCTGCACGGGGATGGCGCGCGCCTCCTGCAAGGAACAGATGATCAGCACGAGCGCCCGCAGCAGCGCGCCGCGTTCGGCCTCGGCCAGACCGGTGATCGCATCCTCCAGGGCGGCGGGCGCTTCCGGCATCCGGGCGGCCATGACCTTCCCCGCGTCGGTCGCCGCGACCCGGCGGGCGCGGCCGTCGTCGGGATCGGGGCGGCGGCGGACCAGCCCCTTCCGGTCGAGCGCGGAGACCGTGTCGCTCAGGCTGGCATGGGAGATCCCGAGCGTGGCGGCCAGATCCGCCGCCCGTTCCGGCCGCGCCGCCACCCGCGCCAGGACCTCCCCCTGGGTCGGGTTGAGGCCGAGCTCCTTGGCCACCTGCCACTGACCGGCACGCCAGAACAGCGCGAGGCGCTGGAACGCCGTGACGATCTGCCGGGATTGCGAAGACATCTGCCACCTCCCCGGTCAAGTATACAGGAGTCCTAACTACATGCAACCACCGATGCAGACCCGCGGGCAGGTGCCTTGCATGGGCGACCGCTTGCGGACGGTTGCTCTACTGGTTTCGACGGATGCGATGATCCGGGGCGGGATCGCCGCATTCTCGTCGCGGATTACCCACCGGCGACGAGACCCGCCCACCCTCGGCCTCCATGCTCACGCGTTCCGGCCGACGAACCGGCGCGAGGCGCCCCTTGGCCGATCGGTTCGCCCGAAGTTCGCGTCAGGGCTCCTCGGTCGAAGCCACCTTGCCACGGAACAGCCAGTAGACCCCGATCGTGTAGATCGCGACGACGGGCAGGACCACGACCCCGGCAAAGAGCATGAACCGCAACGAGGCCTCTGGCGCGGCAGCGTCCCGAATGGTGAGAGTGTAGGGGATCATGTAGGGCCACATCATGCCCGCGAGCGCCACGAATGTCGCGGCGAAGAACAGCGCCCCGAGCGGATAGAGTATCCCGTCGAGCCGCAGGCGGGCGCAGGCGACCAGCAGAAGCAGCGCGTAGAAGCCGACGGCGGCGCCGAGGCTGCTCAGCATCCCGAACCGGGCGGCGGCCTGGGTGAGCCCCGGGCTCATGTCGACGGTTAGGGCCGCCACGATCGCCGGCCCGACGATGGCGAGAACGCCGATCGCCATCCAGAAGACCATGTCCCGCGCCCAGTCGGCAACCGCCCCCTCGGTCTTCAGCACCAGCCAGCAGGCCCCGAGCAGGGCGTAACCCAGGACCAGCCCGATCCCGGTCAGGACCGGAAACGGATGCAGCCACTCGAGGCTCGTCCCGGCGAATTGCCCGTCCTCGACGGGAATGCCCCGCATCATCGCGCCGACCGCCGCGCCCTGGACGAAGGCGGCCAGCGTCGAGCCGGCGGCGAAGCCGAAGTCCCAGACCCCGCGTATCCGCTCGCTGCGGTAGCGGAACTCGAAGGCGACGCCGCGGAAGATCAGGCCGACCAGCAGGAGCAGCACCGGCAGGTAGAAGGCGCTGAGAAAGACCGCATAGACCGCCGGGAACGCCGCGAAGAGGGAGGCGCCGATCACCACGAGCCAGGTTTCGTTGCCATCCCAGAAGGGCGCGATCGCCGCCATCATCGGGCCGCGCTTCGCTCCGTCCCGCGTCATTCCGAAGAGGATGCCGACGCCGAGGTCGAAGCCGTCGAGCAGCACGTAGACGAGGATCGCGACGGCGATGATCCCGGCCCAGAGATGCGCGAGGCTGAAGATCTCCATCGGCCTATCTCCCGTCCGCGACGCCGGGACCGTCCCCGCGGGCAAAGGGGCGGCGGCTGCCATAGGCGCCGGGGGCGGCCCCGGACGGCCCGCTCGGCCCCTCGCGCAGGAGCTTGTAGATGTAGCGCACGCCGAAGCCCCCGAGGATGCCGTAGACGAGCACGAAGACCACGAGCGAGATCAGCGCATCGGTGGTCGTCAGCGCCGGAGTCACCGCATCCTCGGTGCGCAGGAGGCCGTAGATCACCCAGGGCTGGCGACCGACCTCGGCGGTGTACCAGCCGGTCAGCACGGCGATGAACCCGCTCGGGAAGGCCAGGAATGTCACCCAGAGGAACCATCGGCTGGTCTCGAGCTGTCCCGTGACGCGCAGGAGCGTCCCCATCCAGGAAACCGCCAGCATGACCAGCCCCATGCCCACCATGATGCGGAAGCCGAAGAACGGGATCACCACCGGCGGCCGGTCCTCCTCCGGAAAGCTCTCCAGTCCCGTCATCGGCGCGTCCCATTCTCCCGTGGCGATGAAGCTGCCGATGCCCGGCGTCTCGATCGAGAGGAGGTTCTCCTGCCGCGCCGCGTCGGGCCAGGCGAGCCAGACCTCGGTCCCGGGCTGCTCGTCCTTCCAGCGCGCCTCGATCGCGGCGAACTTGGCCGGCTGGTGCTCGTAGACATAGAGACCGTTGAGATGGCCGAGGTACATCTGCATCGGGATCAGCGCGGCGGCGAGCCCGAGGCCCCAGGTCAGCATCACCCGCGCCTCGGCGCGGTGGATGTCACGCAGCACGTACCAGGCGCCGGTGGCCGCCACGCAGATCGCGGTGGTCAGGAAGGCCGCGAGCAGCATGTGCAGCCAGCGGGTCAGCATCACCGGGCCGAGCACGATCCCGCGCCAGTCCGTCGGGACGAACCGGCCGTCGATCACCTCATGTCCGATCGGCACCTGCATCCAGGTGTTGTTGGCGAGAATCCAGAAGGACGAGAGAATGGTCCCGAGCGACACCATGCAGCAGGCGAGAAGATAGGCGCCCGGCCTGACCCGCTCGCGCCCGAGCAGCATGACCCCGAAGAACGTCGCCTCCAGCAGGAAGGCCGTGAAGGCCTCGTAGCCGATCAGCGGCCCCTGGATCGGCCCGGCCCGCTCGGCGAGCACGCTCCAGTTGGTGCCGAACTGGAAAGCCATCACGATTCCGCTCACTACGCCCAGCCCGAAGGACACGGCAAATATCCTCAGCCAGAAATCAAAGATCCGCCGGTAGACAGCGCGTCCGGTGGCGAAGTGCAGGCCTTCGGCGGTCGCGAGCCAGGCGGCCAGGCCGATGGTGAAGGCGGGAAAGATGATGTGGAAGCTGATCACGAATGCGAACTGGAGTCGCGAGAGGATGAGCGGATCCAGGGCCACGCTGCGCTCCTTTCGTCGATTCGCGCCAGAAGATCCAGGCCCGCGCCCGGGGCCCGCCGGATGGCGCCGCTGCCGCTTGGACCTCACGGTTCAACGGCCTAGCACATTGCCCTTGGTTTTCCGAGTCTTGTGGTCCGGCGTGATCTGGGACACCAAAGATCGGCGGCGTCGGGGAGGAGCGGACTTGAGCGGAGCGAGGAGAGCAGGGGCCTTTTCTACCCGTCCGCCCCGGTTCCCGTCCGTCCGGAATCCGGGCCGCGCACGGAGGGAGCGGGCCGTATCTGACCCTGGCGCCCGCATCCGGAGGGCCTGGCGAACCGGACTCGTGACGTGCCTGGCGTTCCTCGCGGCGCTTCTACCGGGCCTCTGGGCGGGGCCGGCGATGCCGCACGCGCTGCAGCCGGGCTTTCTCGACCTGCGGGCGCTCGGCGGGGACGCCTGGCAGGTCTATTGGAAGGTGCCGGCGGGCGCGGGCGGACCGATGCAGATCGCCGCGGTCCTGCCCGAGACCTGCGACCCGCGGGAGCCCGGACCGCTCGAATTCGACGGCGCGGCCTTCGTGGCGGCCTGGATCTCCCGTTGTCCGGGCGGGCTCGAAGGCGGCGAGATCACCATCGAGGGGCTGGAGCTGACCGAAACGGACGTTCTGGTGCGCTACGAACTGGTGCCGGGCAGGGCGGAGAGCCAGCGGCTGACGGCGGCGAGCCCCGGCTTCCGCGTGCCGGCGCCGCAGGGACGGCTCGGGGTGATCTCGACCTATTTCGCGCTCGGGGTCGATCATATCCTGCGCGGGATCGACCATCTGATGTTCGTCTTCGCGCTGATCCTGCTGATCCGGGACCGGCGGCAGCTCGTCGGGGCGGTGACCGCCTTCACGGTCGCGCATTCCCTGAGCCTGGCCGCGGCGGCGCTCGGCTGGATCGTGGTGCCGGCGCCGCCGGTCGAGGCCGTCGTTGCGCTCTCGATCATGTTCCTCGCCGCCGAGCTCGCGCGCCCCGAAGGGCGCGGGCTGCGACTAACGGAGCGCTACCCCTGGGTCGTGGCCTTCGCCTTCGGGTTGCTGCACGGGCTCGGCTTCGCGCGGGCGCTGCTCGAGGTGGGATTGCCGGAGGGCGAGGTGCCGCCGGCGCTCTTCGCCTTCAACCTCGGGGTCGAGGCCGGGCAGCTGATGTTCATCGCGATGGTCATCATCGTCGGATTCCTGCTCCGGCGGCTCTATCCGGCGACGATGACCTGGGCGACCCGACCGGGCGGCCGGGGGATCGCGGTGGCGAGCTATCTGATGGGCAGCATTGCCGCCGTCTGGTTCGTGGGTCGCGTCGCCGCGTTCTGATGAGCCCCCGCCCCGCCCGGGCCGGGCGCTGCCCTCATCTTCTCGCGGGACGGTCGAAGAGGAAAAGGCGCCAGATGCGATAGCCCCCCGTGCCCGGCGCCCGCCGGCTGGCGGGCAACGGCGGGGCGGGGCATGATCGCGGGACGAATCATCGCGTGAGGGCCGGGCCATGCGCAGGCGCGTTCCGTTTCCGATCCTGCTGCTCGCCGCCCCGCTCGCCGCCTGCGCGGGCGCGGGCGAGGGGCCCGGCGGTGCAACTGACCCCGCCGCGGCCCAGGAGCGCGCCTGCGCCGAGGCGGTCGCGGCCCATGTCGGCAAGGATCCGGCCGAAGTGACGGCGACGCTCGCCGGGACCGGCGCCGACGGCCTGGCGCTGGTGCGCGTGACCGATGGCGGGCGGCTGCATACCTGCACGGTCGACGCGAACCTCGCGGTGCACGAGATCCGGCATCCGGGCGCATGACGGCGCATCGCTTCGAGCTCAGGGTCTATTACGAGGACACCGATTTCGCCGGGATCGTCTATTACGCCAATTACCTGAAGTTCATCGAGCGGGCGCGTACTGAGGCGCTGCTCGCGGCCGGCATCGACCAGGTGGCGCTCGAGCGCGGGCAGGGAACCGTCTTCGCGGTGCGCGCGCTCTCGGTGGATTACCGCGCTCCGGCGCGCTTTCAGGACGTGCTGACGGTGCGCACGACGGCAGCGGCGGTCACCGCCGCGCGGGCGCGGCTGATCCAGGAGGTCTGGCGCACGGACGAATTGCTGGTGGCGGCGGAGGTCGACGTGGTCTGCCTCGGCCGCGACGGCCGCCCGCGGCGCCTGCCCGAGCCGGTGCGCGCGGCCCTTGGCGGGATGCTGCCCGGATTGTAGGCGTATTGCACCGGGCAACGTCCCCCTCCGCCCGAGTTCCAGGCAGGCCAAGGTCACCATCCCGCCCGGCGGGGCGCTGTCTTCGTTTCGTTGCGGGGCGGTCGGGTAAGAAGGAGTTCGCTTAAGCTGCGAGAGCCCCGGTCCGGACCGCGCGCCCCCTAGACAGAAGCGGGATTTTTCGGCAATAGGCCGCGGCAAGGGACGAGGACCCGCCGAGGCCGGACGAACACGGCCGACTTCCCGAGCAAGCATCAGCAGGCACGCATGGAAACCGATACCCTCGCCGCGGCACAGCAGATCGATTTCTCGCTGCTGGCGCTGTTCCTGCGGGCGACCTTCACGGTCAAGATCGTGATGCTCGTCCTGATCGCCGCCTCCTTCTGGTCCTGGGCGATCATCATCCAGAAGACCCTGGACATGCGCCGCGCCCGCGAGGAGGCGCGCGCCTTCGACGCGGATTTCTGGTCGGGCGAGCCGCTCGACACCGTCTACGACCGGGTCGGGCCGGAGCCGCCCGGGGCGGCGGCGCGGATCTTCGCCGCCGGCATGACCGAATGGCGGCGCTCGCACCGAAAGGACGGCGGGCTGATCGCCGGCACCCAGGCCCGCATCGAGCGGGCGATGAACGTGGCGATCGGCCGCGAGGCGGATGAGCTCAACCGCGGGCTGACCTTCCTCGCCACGGTGGGCTCGATCGCGCCCTTCGTCGGGCTCTTCGGCACGGTCTGGGGCATCAAGCACGCCTTCGAGGAGATCGCGCTCCAGCAATCGACGAACCTCGCCGTGGTCGCGCCCGGCATCGCCGAGGCGCTGCTCGCCACCGGACTGGGGCTGCTCGCCGCGATCCCGGCGGTGATCTTCTTCAACAAGCTCAACCAGGACAGCGACGCGGTGCTCGGCGGCTACGAGGGCTTCGCCGACGAATTCGCCATGATCCTGTCGCGCCAGCTCGACAAGGCGGGCGCCTGAGATGGCGGTCTTCCTCGGCGGCGCGGTGCGCAACCGCGGCCGGCGCGGCCGGCGCGGCAACAAGCGCCGCCCGATGTCGGAGATCAACGTCACGCCGATGGTCGACGTCATGCTGGTGCTCCTGATCATCTTCATGGTGGCGGCACCCCTCCTGACCGTGGGCGTGCCGATCGAGCTGCCCAAGACCGCCGCCGCGCCGCTGCCCAGCGAGCGCGAGGAGCCGCTGACCGTGGCGCTGACCGCCGAGGGCGAGATCCTGGTGCAGAACGAGGTGGTGAGCCGGTCGGAGTTCATCCCGCTCCTGCGGGCGGTCGCGGCGGAGCGCGAGAGCGACAAGGTCTTCCTGCGGGCCGACGGCGCGACGTCCTACGAGGGCGTCATGCAGGTCATGGGCGCGCTCAACGCCAGCGGATTCCACAATATCGGCCTGGTGACGGAGCAGGGCGGCCCGAGGTTCGACGGGCAGGACGGCTAGACCGTCGTGCGCATGCCCACAGGCGCGATCGTCTCGGCAGCGGGCCACGCGGCGCTGATCGCGCTCGCGGTCTGGGGCCTGCCCTGGCTGAAGCCCTCCGACCGCGAGGCGATCCGGGTCACGGAGGTGAGCTTCGTCACCGAGGCGGAATTCGCCGCCGCCCAGGCCTCGGCGGAGGCGCCGCGCGACACCGCGGCGCCGCCCGAGCCGCCGTCCCCACCCGATGCCGCCCCGCCGGCCGAGCGCCCGCCCGCGCCTTTGCCGGAGGTGGTGCGTGGCCCCTCGAGCGAGGTGCCGCCGGCGCCCGAGGAGGATGCCGCCCCCGAGGAGGTCGCGAGCCTCGCCGCCCCCTTCGACCCCTCGGCACCGCTCGCGGTGGCCGAGCCCGAGCTCTCGAGCGTGGTGCCGCGGGTGGTCACGCTCGCTCCGCCCACCGCGGTGACGCCGCCCCGGCCGCGGCCGGTGGCGCGGATCGCGCCCGAGGCGGTGCCGGAGCCGCCCGATCCCGCGCGCCCGGCCGAGATCCCGCAGGCGGCGGTCGCGCCCGCCCCGGAGGCCGAGGCGCCGCGGCCCGAGGAGACACCGGAAACCCCGCCCGCGGCGGAACCCGAGCCGGTGGCCGAGCCCGCGCCGCCGGCCACCCTGGCGCTCGCCAATGCGGGTCGGCCGCGGGCCCGGCCGGAGCAGGCCAAGCCGAGCCCGGATCCGGCGAACCAGGTGATGACGGCGCTGAAGAAGGAGGTCCAGCGCGAGATCGACGCCAAGGGCGCCGGCGAGACCCGGGCCGCCGCCGCCCCGGCGCCGGCCGCCCCCGCGGCACCGGCCGCGCCCGCCGCGCCCTCGGCCACTTCGCTGCCGGTCGGCCCGCCGCTCACCGGCGGCGAGAAGGAGGGGCTGAAGCTCGCGGTGCAGCGTTGCTGGAACGTGCCGGCGGGGCTGCGCGACGCCCAGGAGCTGCGCGTTGTGCTCGCGGCCGAGCTCGCCGCGGACGGCGCCGTCATCTCGGGCTCGATCCGGCTGATCGAGCCGGTCCCGGCGCCGGATTCGCGCTTCCAGCAGGCCTATGAGGCGGGACGGCGTGCACTCCTGCGCTGTTCGCCCTATAGCGAGCTTCCGCGCGACAAGTTCGCGCAATGGCGCAACATCGAAGTGGTCTTCAATCCCGAGGGGATGGTTTCATGGTAAATTCGCTTCGCCGCAGCCTCGTCGTCGGCCTGCCGGCGGCAATCGCGCTCCGTCCCTTCGCCGCGGCGGCGCAGGCGCCGCTCCGCATCGAGATCACCGAGGGCGTGATCGAGCCGATGCCCTTCGCCGCCCCGGGCTTCGTGCCGGACAGCGCCGAGGCGGCCGACCTGGCGGCGCGCATCACCCAGGTCGTCATCGACGACCTCACAGGCACCGGGCTCTTCCGCGAGATCCCGGGCAATGCCCATATCGGCCGGATCACCAATTTCGACGCGCCGGTGCAATTCGCCGACTGGAAGGCGATCAATGCCCAGGCGCTGATCACCGGGGCGGCCGGCCAGCGGGGCGACCGGGTCTCGGTGCGCTTCCGGCTCTGGGACGTCTTCGCCCAGACCCAGCTCGGCGAGGGGCTGCAGTTCGAGGGCACCGCCCAGGCCTGGCGGCGCATGGGCCACAAGGTGGCGGATGCGGTCTATTCGCGGTTGACGGGCGAGGGAGGCTATTTCGACAGCCGCGTGGCCTATATCGCGGCGAGCGGGCCCAAGAGCGCGCGGCGCAAGCAGATCGCAGTCATGGACTACGACGGCGCCAATCCGGTGATGCTGACTGACGGCAACGCCCTGGTGCTCACGCCGCGCATCTCGCGCTCGGCCAGCCAGATCCTCTATACCAGCTACGAGCAGGGCGCGCCCCGGGTCCTGATGATCGAGGCGGGCGGCGGGCGCCGGCAGGTACTCGACGACGCCCAGGGCATGACCTTCGCGCCGCGCTTCTCGCCGGACGGGTCGCGCGCGGTCTATTCCGCCTCCACCGGCACGGGCTCGGACATCTTCGTGGTCGACCTCGCCTCGCGCCGGCGCGCCCAGCTCACCCAGACCGCCTCGATCGACACCGCGCCGGCCTTCTCCAACGACGGCGGGCAGATCGTCTTCGAGAGCGACCGCGCCGGCACGCAGCAGCTCTACGTGATGTCGGCCGGCGGCGGCGAGGCCCGGCGCATCAGCTTCGGCGAGGGCCGCTACGCCACCCCGGTCTGGTCGCCGCGCGGCGACATGATCGCGTTCACCAAGATCGTCGGCGGCCGCTTCCACATCGGGGTAATGCGTACCGACGGCTCGAACGAGAAGCTGCTGACGGCGAGCTACATCGACGAGGGGCCGACCTGGGCGCCGAATGGGCGCGTGCTGATGTTCTTCCGCGAGACGCCGGGCGACACCGGGGGGCCGCAGATTTATTCGGTGGACATCACGGGGCGGAATCTGCGCAAGGTGCCCACGGCGGGTTTCGCCTCGGATCCGTCCTGGTCGGGGCTGCTCGGATGAGCCAGAATTCGCCCGGGACCGGGCGCGAGAACGCGGAGGATAGGATGAAGTCAGTCAGAACCGGCGGGTTGCTGGCGATCGCGCTGCTGGCATCGGCCTGCGCCGGCGGCAACGTCACCGTGCCCACCTCGGGCGGCACCGGCTACGGCGGCAGCGGCACGGCGGGCGGCGGCGCCTTCGACGCGGCCGGCGGCGGCGTCGGCGGCACGCTGCCGGGCACCGCGATCTCGGACCGGGTGCTCTTCGCGGTCGACCAGAGCACGCTCAGCGCCGAGGCGATCGGCACGCTCAACGCCCAGATCGGCTGGCTGGTCCAGAACCCGGGGGCACCGATCCTGATCGAGGGCCACGCCGACGAACGCGGCACCGGCGAATACAACATGGCGCTGGGCTCGAGCCGCGCCAGCGCCGTGCGCAACTACATGGTCAGCCAGGGCATTCCCGACCAGCGCATCAGCATCATCACCTTCGGGCGCGAGCGCCCGGTGGCAACCTGCGCGCAGGAGAGCTGCTTCGCGCAGAACCGGCGCGCGGTCACCGTGGTGACCGGCGGCACGGGGAGCTGACCGGGCGGGCGGCATCGAAGGAGGGCGGGGACATGCGCAAGGCGGCGCATCTGGCAACGGCAGCGGTGCTCGCGCTCGCCTTGGTGGCGGGCGCGCCGGCCATGGCGCAGAAGGCCCAGACCGTCGCGGACATCCGCGCCGAGCTGGGCGTGCTGAACGGCCAGGTGCAGCAGTTGCGCGACCAGCTTGTGCAGAGCGGCGCCGCCGGCGGGCTCTCCACGGCGCCGGCGAGCGCGCTGACCCGGCTCGACGCGCTCGAGGCGGAACTGCGCCGGCTCACCGGCCGCGTCGAGGTGCTGAGCAACGACCTCGCCCGGATCCTCCAGGATGCCAGCAACCAGATCGGCGACATCGAGTTCCGGCTGACCGAGCTCGAGGGCGGCGATACCGCCGTCCTGGGAACGCCCGAGCTCCTGGGCGGCGGCTTCACCCGGCCGATGCCCCGGCCCTCCGCCGAAGGCGCCCCGGGCGCGGCGTCCGGCACGGCCCCGCCGCCGGTCGAGCTGACCGTCACCGAGGAATCCGATTTCGACGCCGCGGTCGCCGCCGCCGAGAGCGGGGACAACGCCAAGGCCGTGACCCTCTTCGACGGCTTCCTCGCCACCTATCCCGGCAGCCCCTTCGCGAGCGAGGCGCAGTACCGGCGCGGCGAGGCGCTCGCGGCGCAAGGCGAGTGGCGGTCCGCGGCGCGCAGCTTCCTCGACGCCTTCAGCGGCGCGCCCACCGATCCGATCGCCCCCCAGGCGCTCTATCGCCTCGCGATCAGCCTGAGCGAGCTCGGCCAGATCGAGGAGGCCTGCCTGACCCTGAACGAGGTCGACATGCGTTATCCGGGCTCGAGCCTCGCCGGCGACGTGGCGGCCAAGCGGGCGTCGCTTCGCTGCCAGTGACCCCCGGCGGGCTGCCGCTCGCCGCGGTGCGGTCGGCGCTCCTGGGCCTGCCGGCGGGACCGCTCGGCGTGGCGGTATCGGGGGGCGGCGATTCGCTGGCCCTGACCCTGCTCCTGCACGCGCTCTGTCCCGAGACCGGCCACAGCCTCGCCGCGGTGACGGTCGACCACGGCCTGCGCCCGGAGAGCGCGGCCGAGGCCGCCGAGGTCGGCCGCCTCTGCCGGGACCGCGGTATCCCCCATGCGGTGCTGCGCTGGTCTGATCGCGGGGGGAGTGGCAATCTCCAGGCCCGCGCGCGATCCGCCCGGCGGGGGCTGATCGCGGGTTGGGCCGCGGAGCGCGGCATCACCACCGTGGCGCTGGGCCACACGCTTGACGATCAGGCGGAGACCTTCCTGATGCGCCTCGCCCGCGGATCGGGGGTCGACGGGCTCGCCGCCATGGCGCCCCGAACCCGTTCCGAGGGCATCTGCTGGCTGCGCCCGCTGCTCGGGACCAGCCGCGCGTCGCTGCGGGACTGGCTGGCGGCGCAGGGAATGGCCTGGACCGAGGATCCGGGGAATGCGGACCTGCGCTTCGACCGGATCCGGGCGCGGGCGGCGATGGAGCAGCTGGCGCCGCTGGGTCTCGGCGCCGAGCGGCTCGCGGCGACGGCCGCCGCGATGGCGCGGGCGCGCCTCGCGCTCGAGGTCGCGGCGGGGGATCTGGCCCGCGCCGCGGTCCGGCCGGGGCCGGCGGGGGATGCCCTCATCGACATCGCGGCGCTGCGCTCCGGAACGGAGGAGCTGCAGCTGCGCGTGCTCGCCGGGGTGCTCGCCTGGGTCTCCGGCGCGATCTACCGGCCGCGATTCGCGTCGCTCGCCGCCGCGCGGGCGGCTCTGCTCGACGGGCGGATCGGGCAGGGGATCACGCTCCAGGGCTGCGTCCTGCGCCCCAGGGCGGGGGGGCGCGTCGCCGTCCGGCGCGAGCCCGCGCGGGTCGCGCCGCCGGTTCCGCTCGTCGCGCGGGTCTGGGACCGGCGCTGGAGGATCGAGGCGGATGTCACCGGCGCGGATGTCCTGGTCGGTGCACTCGGGCCCGAGGGCCTGGACCGCTGCCCTGACTGGCGGGCCCGAGCGCAGGCGCGCGAGACGCTCCTGACCACGCCGGCGCTCTGGCGCCGGGGCGAATTGGTCGCCGCACCGCTCCTCCGCCCGGACCCCCGCGTCCGGGCCAGCCTCGTCCCGCCGCTCACGCCGCCGTGGGAGGCACGATCGGACGTTGAATCCGGACGGTGAGGCCTTATGTTAGTGGCTCAAGCCTGCGAGGCGGCATCGCCGGCTTCCCGGACGTCTTAGGAGATACCGCCCGTGGGCAATGGCAAGAATATCGCCTTCTGGATCATCCTCTTCCTGTTGATGGTCGCGCTCTTCAACGTCTTCTCGAACGGCAGCCGCACCTCGATGGGCCGCGAGATCAGCTATTCGGATTTCCTCAACCGGGTCGAGGCCGGGCAGGTCTCCGCCGTTCGCCTCGACGGCGAGCGCGTCTATGTGACCTCCACCGACGGCATCGCCTACCAGACCGTGCAGCCGCGCAATACCGATGTGCTGCCCGACCTGCGCGAGCACAAGGTCGAGATCCAGGCCGCGCCGCAGGAGCAGTCGGGCTTCATCTCCGCCCTCGGGCTCTGGCTGCCCTTCCTCCTGCTGATCGGCGTCTGGATCTTCTTCATGAACCGGATGCAGGGCGGCGGGCGCGGCGGTGCCATGGGCTTCGGCAAGTCCAAGGCCAAGCTCCTGACCGAGAAGCACGGCAAGGTGACCTTCAACGACGTTGCCGGCATCGACGAGGCCAAGGAGGAGCTCGAGGAGATCGTCGAGTTCCTGCGCGACCCGCAGAAATTCTCGCGCCTCGGCGGCAAGATCCCCAAGGGCGCGCTGCTGGTCGGTCCCCCGGGCACCGGCAAGACGCTCTTGGCCCGCGCCATCGCCGGCGAGGCGGGTGTGCCCTTCTTCACCATCTCGGGCTCCGACTTCGTCGAGATGTTCGTGGGCGTCGGCGCCTCCCGCGTGCGCGACATGTTCGAGCAGGCGAAGAAGAACGCGCCCTGCATCGTGTTCATCGACGAGATCGATGCGGTCGGCCGGCACCGCGGCGCGGGCTACGGCGGCGGCAACGACGAGCGCGAGCAGACGCTGAACCAGCTCCTCGTGGAGATGGACGGCTTCGAGGCCAACGAGGGCGTCATCATCATCGCCGCCACCAACCGCCCCGACGTGCTCGACCCGGCACTGCTGCGCCCCGGCCGCTTCGACCGGCAGGTGCAGGTCACCAACCCTGACATCAAGGGTCGCGAGAAGATCCTCGGCGTGCACGCCCGGCGGGTGCCGCTGGCGGCCGACGTGGACCTGCGCATCATCGCCCGCGGCACGCCGGGCTTCTCCGGCGCCGATCTCGCCAATCTCGTGAACGAGGCGGCGCTGACCGCGGCGCGGACCGGCAAGCGCTTCGTGACGATGATGGATTTCGAGAATGCCAAGGACAAGGTGATGATGGGCGCCGAGCGGCGGTCCATGGTCATGACAGACGAGGAGAGGAAGCTCACCGCCTATCACGAGGCCGGCCATGCCATCGTCGGGCTGAACGTGCCGCAGCACGACCCGATCCACAAGGCGACCATCATCCCGCGCGGCCGGGCGCTCGGCCTGGTGCTGTCCCTGCCGGAGCGCGATCAGCTTTCGGTGACCATGGCGAAATACAAGTCCATGATCGCCATGGCCATGGGCGGCAAGGTGGCCGAGGAACTGGTCTTCGGGCCGGACAACGTGACGAGCGGCGCCGCAAGCGACATCCAGCAGGTCAGCCGCATCGCGCGGGCCATGGTCACCAAGTTCGGCATGTCCGACAAGCTCGGCAACATCGACTACGCCGGCGAGCAGTTCACCTATCTCGGGCCGCAGGCCGGCGGGGTGAATGCCGGCCCCGACACCCACGAGCTGATCGATGCCGAGGTGCGGGCGCTGGTGGACGAGGGCTACGAGACCGCCAAGCGCATCCTGACCGAGAAGCGCGCCGATCTCGACCGGCTGGCGAACGGGCTCCTGGAATACGAGACCCTGACCGGCAAGGAGATCACCCGGGTCATCGAGGGCCAGCCGCTCAATCGCGACGGCGACGGCGACGACGAGCGCCCCGACACCGGCTCCTCGGGCATCTCCGCGATCCCCAAGACCGGCAAGGCCGCCCGCCCCGGCCGCAGCGGCGAGGACATGGAGCCCGAGCCGGCCGCCTGACGCCGGCCCCTCCACCGATTCTCATTCCACTCGGGGCCAAAGGTCCTTGGCCTGATCGACCAGCGTCGATCGGGCCTTTGCCTGTCCCGAGGTCGAATCCAGCAGCCACGGCGCCGGTCAGGCGGACGGAAAGGGCCGGGGGCTGGTACATGGACGAAGCTGCCAGTTCACAGTCTCGATGCCCCAGAGTAGTTCAATCCGCTCGGACCAGGTGGTGGGGCACAGAACATGGCGGGGACAAGAATACACATCACGGGCGCATCTTGCTCCGGGGTTTCAACGCTTGGCTCAACGCTAGCCAGCCACCTCTCCATTCCTCAGATAGATGTTGATGATTTCTACTGGATGCCAACTGATCCACCTTTCACCACCAAGCGGCCAATTGAGGATCGTGTTCGTCTGATCGGGGAACGGCAGGACGAGACGGAGGGATGGGTTCTCACGGGCTCTTGCATGGGCTGGGGAGAGGCCTTGGTCAGCGCAGTTGATCTGATCGTCTTCGTCTACGTTCCTATTGCCATACGGCTTCAACGCCTCGACCAGCGTGAAGCATCCCGCTACGGCAAGCGAATACTGCCAGGTGGAGATATGCACGAGGCTCATGCGGCCTTCCGGCAATGGGCTGCAAGCTATGAAGACCCGGCCGCTCCCGGGCGTAACCTGGCAAAACATGAGCGTTGGCTGAGAGAGCAACCTGCGCCGATCCTGTGGCTCGACGGTCGACAAACGGTGCAGGCCCTCGCGCATTCCGTCCGCAAGGAACTGTCGTGTCTCCCTGTAGTGGGTCGGGCGGGTAACGGCATCCGGGACGACCACTAAGGGCTCCAGGAGGACAATCGGAACTTTCTGACGCGAAAGGGCAGATGCCCGGCTGTCGAGCGTGAACCCCGCATGCGACGGCCCCGCGGCCCGTGTGGAGCGGCCTTGCGAGCCCCCGCCGATGCCGCTATGGCCATGATCCATGGCCGAAGACGAATGCTTCCCGAACATGGCGGATCTGCGGGCCGAGATCGACCGGATCGACGCCGAACTGGTGGAGCTCCTCGCCCGCCGGGCCGGCTGCATCGACCGTGCGATCGCGATCAAGCGCCGGATATCGTTGCCGGCGCGCATCGACAGCCGCGTGGCCGAGGTGCTGGACCGGACGCGCCGGGCGGGGGCGGAGCGCGGGCTCGAGCCCGCTTTCGTCGAGGGGCTCTGGCGGAACATCATTGAATGGTCGATCGCGCGCGAGGAACGCGCTCTCGACGGATCGGGGGGGCGGGACGATGGGCGCTGACATCATCGACGGCAAGGCTTTCGCGGCGAAGCTGCGCGGGCGGATCGCGGAGGCGGTCGCGGATCTCAAGCGCGGCAAGGGGCTCGTGCCCGGCCTCGCGGTGGTCCTCGTGGGCGAGGATCCCGCCAGCCAGGTCTATGTGCGCAACAAGGGCCGCCAGACCTTAGAGGCCGGCATGGCCTCCGAGGAGCACCGCCTGCCGGCGACGACCGGCCAGGCGGAGCTGCTGGCGCTCATCGCCCGTCTAAACGCCGATCCCGCGGTCCACGGCATCCTGGTGCAGCTGCCGCTGCCGGCGCAGATCGACACGGCCGCGGTGATCGGCGCGGTATCGCCGGAGAAGGACGTGGACGGGTTCCATGTCATCAACGTCGGACGGCTCGCCACCGGGCAGAAGGCGCTGGTGCCCTGCACGCCGCTCGGTTGCCTCATGCTCCTGCGCGACCGGCTGGGCGATCTGAGCGGCGCGAATGCGCTGGTCCTCGGCCGCTCCAACATCGTCGGCAAGCCCATGGCGCAGCTCCTGCTCGGCGAGAGCTGCACGGTGACGATCGCCCATTCCCGGACGCGCGATCTGGCGGCGACCTGCGCGCGGGCCGACATCCTCGTCGCGGCCGTGGGCCGGCCGGAGATGGTCAAGGGCGACTGGATCCGCCCCGGGGCGACCGTCATCGACGTCGGCATCAACCGGGTGGAGGGGCCGGACGGCAAGGCGCGGCTGGTCGGCGACGTGGATTTCGCGAGCGCGGCGGAAGTCGCGGGCGCGATTACGCCGGTGCCCGGCGGCGTCGGGCCGATGACCATCGCCTGCCTCCTGGCCAATACCCTGACCGCCGCCTGCCGGGCCAACGGGCTGGAGGCGCCGGCCGGCCTGGCCGTCTGACCCCGGCCCGGGGCAGGGGCCGGCCGCCCGGGCCGATCCGGTCGCGGGGCGCGTCGGGCGCTCGGCCGAACCCGGTGTCTCAGCCTTTGCGGTCGCGGTCGAGATCCTCCATCAGCTCCAGCTGGATCTGCTGGATCTCGGTCAGCCGCTCCCATTGCCGGACCAGCAGATGGTCCAGCTTCTCGTGCAGATGCCGGATCTCGACCTCGGCCTTCAGGTTCACGCGATAGTCGTTCTCCGCGCGCAGCCGGTCCTTGGCCTCCTGGCGGCGCTGGCTCATCATGATGAACGGCGCCTGCACCGCGGCGATGCAGGAGAGCACGAGATTGAGCAGGATGAACGGATAGGGATCGAACTTGTCCGCGGCGAAGAGCACGATGGAATTGAAGGCGATCCAGGCCACCAGCACTGCGAGGAAGGACAGGATGAAGGCCCAGCTGCCGCCGAACGCGGCGACCCGGTCGGCCATGCGGTCGCCGAAGCCGGCCCGCCCGGCGAAATCCGCCTCTGTGTCGATGGTCAGCGTGCCGCGGTGGTCGATGCTGTCGATCACCGCGCGGTCGAGGCGGGTCAGCTCGCCGCGCTCCTCCCGCAGCATCCGCTCGACATGGGCGCGCCGCGCCGCGGCGAGGTCGTCGCGACAGACGAAGCCGCTCTGCCGCCAGTCGGGATCGCTCTCGTCGAGCAGCTGCGCCAGCTGCGGCCGGACCAGATCCACCGCCGTCAGCACCCGGGCGGGCAGGCTGCGCCCGCAGATCCCGCAGGTCCCGGCATGGCCGGACCGGTTGCGCCCTCCGTTCACCGCCACCCTCCGCGCGCTGGCCTCGATCTTGCAGCACCCAGTTGCGCCGAGCGGCGGAAAATGTCCACAAGGGTGCCGCCCGGCATGCGGCGGCGAATTTCCCGCTTCCCCTTGAACACCGCGCCCGCGCGCGACATGTGGGTTGGCCGGAGGCGCCGGGAGGGCGGGGCGAGGGAGAGCATATGGCGGCGATCGTATCGGTCAGGGACGTCCGCAAGGTCTACGAATCGGGGTTCGAGGCGCTCAAGGGCGTCTCTCTCGAGATCGAGCGGGGGGAGATTCTCGCGCTGCTCGGGCCGAACGGCGCGGGCAAGACGACGCTGATCTCGCTGGTCTGCGGCATCGCCCGGCTCGGCGAAGGCACGATCACCGTCGGCGGCCACGACATCGTCACCGCCTATCGCGAGGCGCGGTCGATGATCGGGCTGGTGCCGCAGGAGGTGAACGTCGAGCCCTTCGAGACGGTCTGGAACACCGTGACCTTCACCCGCGGCCTCTTCGGCCAGCCCCGAGACGATGCCCATGTGGAGCGCGTGCTGCGCGACCTCTCGCTCTGGGACAAGCGCGACGCGGCGACCCGCGAGCTCTCGGGCGGCATGAAACGAAGGGTGCTGATCGCCAAGGCGCTGGCGCACGCGCCGCAGGTGCTCTTCCTCGACGAACCGACCGCCGGCGTGGACGTGGAGCTGCGCAAGGGCATGTGGCAGATCGTGCGGCAGCTCCGGGCGGCCGGCACCACCATCATCCTGACCACCCATTACATCGAGGAGGCGGAGGCGATCGCCGATCGCGTGGCGGTGATCAACGAGGGCCGCATCGTGCTCGTGGAGGAGCGCGACCGGCTGATCCGCCAGATGGGCCGCAAGGAGCTCACCATCGAGCTGAAGGAACCGCTCCCGGCAGTGCCCGACGCGCTCGCCTCCTACGGGCTCGAGCTCGCAGAGGACGGCCGCAGCCTGCGCTACGCCTACGACCGCGCCGCGGAGCGCACCGGGATCGTCTCGCTCCTGCGCGACCTCTCCGACGCGGGGCTTACCTTGCGCGACCTGCGGACGCGGGAGAGCTCGCTCGAGGACATCTTCGTCGATCTGGTGAGGAAGCCGGCATGAACGCCCGGGCCATCCGCGCGATCTACCGCTTCGAGATGCTGCGCACCCGCCGCACGCTCCTGCAGAGCCTCGTGGCGCCGGTGATCTCGACCTCGCTCTATTTCGTGGTCTTCGGCACGGCCATCGGCTCGCGCATCCAGGAGGTCGAGGGCGTGGAATACGGCGCCTTCATCGTGCCGGGGCTGATCATGCTGACGGTGCTGATGCAGAGCGTCACCAACGCCTCCTTCGGGATCTACTTCCCCAAGTTCATCGGCACGATCTACGAGCTCCTCTCCGCGCCGGTCTCCTATTTCGAGATCGTGACCGGCTATGTCGGGGCGGCGGCGACCAAGTCCTTCGTCATCGGATTCGTGATCTATCTCACGGCGAATTTCTTCGTCACCCTGCCGGTGGCGCATCCGGTCTGGATGGTCGGGATCCTCGCGCTCACCTGCCTCAGCTTCAGCCTGCTCGGCTTTATCCTGGGGATCCTCGCGAGGGGCTTCGACGGGCTGCAGCTGGTGCCGATGCTGATCATCTCGCCGCTGGTCTTTCTCGGCGGCAGCTTCTACTCGATCGAGATGCTGCCGCCGCTCTGGCAGAAGATCACCCTGCTGAACCCGGTGGTCTATCTGGTCTCGGGCTTCCGCTGGTCCTTCTTCGGCGCGGGCGACGTCGGGATCGGCATCAGCCTGCTCGCGATCTCGGCCTTCTCCCTCGCCTGCCTCGGGGTGGTCTGGTGGATCTTCCGCACCGGCTACCGGCTCCGGAACTGAGCGGGAGATCCTGGCCGCTTCCGGCGCCGATCCGTCGTTTTGAGATGCGCCGGCCCGCGGAAAGCGCTCTAATCGGGGCGGAATCGAAACGCCGACGGAGGATGGCATGTATCGGCTTCGCCTTTTCGCCGTGCGCCATTCCCGCGGATTCGAATGGCTCTACCGCCGTCTCGAGCGGCTGATGATTGGCCTCGATCCGCTCTTCGCGCGCATCGGCCATGACCGGGTGGAGGCGCCGGTCGCGCTGATCGAGCGGGGGGTCAAGAGCCTGCTCTTCGACTGCCGGATGTGCGGGCAATGCGTGCTCTCCTCCACCGGCATGTCCTGCCCGATGAACTGCCCCAAGCAGCTGCGAAACGGCCCCTGCGGCGGCGTGCGGCCGGGCGGCTTCTGCGAGGTCAAGCCCGCCATGCGCTGCGTCTGGGCGCTGGCCTGGGATGGGGCGACGCGCATGGAGGACGGCGCGCGCATCCGCGAGGTGCTGCCGCCGGTGGATCACGGGCTGAAGGGATCCTCGTCCTGGCTGCGCGTCAGCCGCGAGAAGGCGGCCGCACTGCGCGAGGCGCGCGAGGCCGAGCGCACCGCACTCGCCCGGGCCTTCCCCGCGGCCCGCGAGATCGAGCCCGCGACCGCGCCGCTGGCCGAGGAGCCGCCGCGGGCGGTCAGCCAGGAGGTGCGGAAATGAGCCCGGCGGATCAGGATCTCGGCGACAGCTTCCCGCAATACGAGGCGCCGCCGCCGGGCCATGTCTCGGGCAGCCGGCTCGAGCGCGTGCTGCGCGCGGGCAAGTTCGCGGTGACGGCGGAGCTCAACCCGCCCGACAGCGCCGACCCGGCGGATGTGCTCGAGGCCGCCCGCCCGCTCGGCGAGGTCGCCGACGCGATCAACGCCACCGACGCCTCGGGGGCGAATTGCCACATGTCCTCGATCGGCATCTCGTCGCTTCTGACCCGCGCCGGCTACGGCACGGTCTACCAGATCTCCTGCCGCGACCGGAATCGCATCGCGATCCAGGGCGACGTGCTCGGCGCCGCCGCCATGGGGGTCAGGAACGTGCTCTGCCTCACCGGCGACGGGGTCGGGGTGGGCGACCAGCCCGGCGCGAAGCCGGTCTTCGACTTCGATTCGCTCTCGCTCCTGCGCACGATCCGCACCATGCGCGACGAGGGCCTGTTCCTTTCGGGCCGCAAGATCACCCGGCCGCCGCGGATGTTCCTCGGGGCGGCGGAGAATCCCTGCGTGCCGCCCCATGAATGGCGCCCCGAGCGGCTCGCCAAGAAGGTCGATGCGGGGGCGGATTTCATCCAGACCAACTACATCTTCGACCTGCCGGTCTTCGAGCGCTTCATGGCGCGGCTGCGCGATCTCGGGGTCGACCGCCGCGTCTTCCTGCTCGCCGGCGTCGGCCCGCTCGCCTCGGCCAAGGCCGCGCGCTGGATGCGCTCGAACGTGCCGGGCATCCATATTCCCGACGCGGTGATCGAGCGCATGGAAAAGGCCGCGAAGCCGGCGGCGGAGGGAAAGCGGATCTGCGTCGAGCTGATCCAGCAGATCCGCGAGATCAAGGGTGTCTCCGGCATCCATGTCATGGCCTATCGCCGCGAGCATCAGGTCTCGGAGATCATCCTGGAATCGGGCGTGCTGAAGGGCCGCGTCCCGCAGCGCCGGCGCAGCGCAAGACCACGCCCGGCGCCGGTTTAGCCTGTCTGGTCACCCATCAGGTCAACCCATTATCTGAAAATCACAGCAATAACAAACGTATAGATAGCGTCCCGCTGCGGGACGCCTCCCCCGAACCGGCGATAGCGAGGCACTGCCTCGCGCCGGTTCGTCGGCCGGAGCGCGCGAGCGTGGAGGCCGCGGGGGGTCGAGTGTCACCGTCCGCTGTTAATCCGCGCGCGTCTGACTGGGCGGGCGCGCTTGTCGCGCCTGCCGTCACGCCAAAGGCGTGCCTCCGGCACGACGGCAGGCAGGCGCGCGCGGATTTGTCCTTGCCAAATCCGCGATGAGAATGCGGCGCCTTCCCGCGGAAATCACGCCGGTTCCAGGGCGACGGCACCGGGCCTCGGGCCCTTCGTCCGCCAGAGCACCAGCACCATGATGGCGACATTGAGCAGGTTGAAGGCGATGCCGTTGAGGAAGGCCATGCGGTAGGAACCGGTCGCGTCGAAGATCCATCCCGACATCCAGCCGCCGAGCGCCATCCCGAGAATCGTCGCCATGATCACGAAGCCGATGCGCTGGCCCGCCTCGCGCGCGGGCAGGTACTCGCGCACGATGATCGCATAGCTCGGCACGATTCCGCCCTGGCTCAGGCCGAAGATCAGCGAAACGACATAGAGCGAGGCGAGCCCGTCGAATGGCAGGTAGAGCAGAAGCGCCAGCCCCTGCAGCACCGAGCCGAGCAGCAGCGTCCGCACCCCGCCGATCCAGTCCGCCAGCAGCCCCGAGGCCAGCCGGCTGACGATGCCCGCCGCCAGCATCAGCGAAAGCATCTCGGCGCCGACCGCGACCCCGTAGCCGAGATCGGCGCAATAGGCGACGATATGGACCTGCGGCATCGACATGGCGACGCAGCAGCCGATTCCGGCCAGCGCCAGCAGCCATTGCAGCGTCGCGGGGCGGAAGCCCGCCGCCATCGGCTGCGCGGGGCCGCCCGGCGCCCCGGACGCCATCGCCGCCACCGGCAGGCGCCGCCGCAGCATGAGCGCCAGCGGAACGATGACCGCGAGGCAGATGGCGGCGATGACGAGATAGGCGGCTCGCCAGCCGTCCTCTGCCAGAATGCCGCGCAGCCCGAGCGGCCAGATCGCGCCGGCGAGGTAATTGCCGCAGGCGGCGGTGGCCACCGCGATGCCGCGCCGCCGCCGGAACCAGTGCGAGACATCGGCGAGCAGCGGCCCGAACCCCGCCGAGGTGCCGACGCCGATGAGCAGCCCCTGGGCCAGGGTGAAATCCCAGATGTTGCGGCTGACCGCCGCCAGCCCGAAGCCGGCGGCGAGCGCCACCGCCGCCGCGGTCAGCACCACGGCGATCCCGAAGCGGTCGACGAAGCGCCCGAGCCAGAAGTTTCCGGCCGCGAAGCCGAGCATGGTGGCGGTATAGGGCAGCGAGGCATCGGCCCGGCCCACCCCGAACTCGGCCTGCACCGCCGGCAGCACCAGGATCACTGCCCACATGCCCACGCTCGCCACCGTGGCCGCGAGCACGGAGACCGCGAGCCGGAACCAGGCATAGCGCCCGTCGAGATGCGGGTCGGCGAAGGTCGTCATGGTTCGGTCCAGGGATCGGATGCGCTGGAAGCGGACCCTATCCCTCGCCCCCGGGTTCCGCCAGCACCCCCGAACGGGCGGCTCAGACCAGCTCGGGACCCGCCGGCGCCTCGCGCGGCGCGAGGGCGTGCTGGTCGAGCAGGTAGCGGTCGAAGAGCGGCAGGCTCGCGCCCCCGAGCGCCCGCGCGCTCGGGCCGATTGTCCCGGCCCGCAGCGCCGGCGGCTCGATCCCGGAAAGGTCGAGGCGCGACAGTTCCGCCGCGACGCGCGCCACGAGCCGTTCCCGCACCGATTCGGGCATCGCCCCGTCGATCACCGCGGCTTCGAAATCGATGATCGCCGCGGCGGCGGCGACGGCATGGGCGATGCCCCGCGCCGCACCCGCGATCCAGGCTTCCAGCTGCGGCTCGAACGGCGACCAGTCCGCCCCGGCGTCATAGAGCGCATCCACCGGCAGCCCCGCCTCGACGACCCGCCGCTCGAGCAGCACCAGCGAGGCCCGGTCGATGAGCTGCACCGTGCCGCCCCGGCCGTCGGGAACCGGCATCGAGCCCAGCGCGGCGGCATTGCCGGTCCGCCCGGTGAAGAGGCTCCCGTTCAGCACCAGCCCGCCGCCGACGAAGGCGCCGACGAAGAAATGGATGTAGTCCAGCAGGCCGGAATGCGCGCCGAAGGCGAGCTCGGCGCCACAGGCGGCCGTCGCGTCGTTCTGCAGATAGACCGGATAGGGCAGCAGCGCGGCGAGCTCGCCCCGGATGTCGGCGTGGCGCCAGGCGCCCATGGCCTCCGCCGGGGCGCCGATCTCCTCCGCCCAGTTCCACAATTCGAACGGCACGGCGATTCCGAGACCCGCGATCCGCTCCGAATCGATCCCCGGCGTCGCCGCGCAGCGCCCGACCTCCACGCGGATCGCCGCGACGATCTCGCCGGGCTTGGGGAAGGCATGGGGGCGAATCATGCGATGGCGGATCGCCCCGACGAAATCCACCAAGACCACCTCGAGGCTGCGCCGCCCGACCTTCGCGCCGATGAAATAGGCGCCGTCGGGATCGAGCGACAGCGGCACCAGCGGCTGGCCGACGCGGCCCCGCCGCGGCGCCTCGCGGCGCAGCAGCCGATCCGCCTCGAGCTGGCGCATGATGACCGAGACGGTCTGCGTCGAGAGGCCGGTCGACCGCGCGATCTCGGTCTTCGACAGGGCCCCGTTGCGACGCACCAGGGACAGGACGAGCCGCTCGTTATGCGCCCGCATCCCGGCCTGATTCGTGCCCCGCTGAACGGCCACGCCCGGTCTCCACTCGTTATGCCTGACATCCTGCTTATCAGAAAAAATCATTCGGAGTGATTTATTTTTTGACAGAAGATCCGGAATCTGGTTTTCTGAGCATACCGGACGGGGAATGCGCCGGTGGGGAATCTTTGGGAGGATGAATTCATGACAACGCGCGCGATGCGCCGTGCCCTCTGGGCTGCCGCGGCTCTTGGTACCTTGTCGGCTCCGGCAATGGCCCAGGACATCTCGGCCTGCCTGATCACCAAGACCGACTCGAACCCGTTCTTCGTGAAGATGCGCGAAGGCGCGGAGGCCAAGGCGGCCGAGCTCGGCATCGAGCTCAAGAGCTACGCCGGCCGTATCGACGGCGACAACGAGAGCCAGGTGGCGGCCATCGAGACCTGCATCGCCGACGGTGCGAGCGGCATCCTGATCACGCCGTCGAACACCTCGGCGATCGTGCCCTCGGTGCAGCAGGCGCGCGACGCCGGTATCCTGGTGATCGCCCTCGACACGCCGCTCGATCCGCCCGACGCGGCCGACGCCACTTTCGCCACCGACAACTTCAAGGCGGGCGAACTGATCGGCCAGTGGGCGGCCGCCAAGCTCGGCGACGCGGCGGCGGATGCCAAGATCGCCTTCCTCGACCTCGACGTCAGCCAGCCGACCGTGGACGTGCTGCGCGACCAGGGCTTCATGACCGGCTTCGGCATCGACACCAAGGATCCGAACGTCATCGGCGACGAAGACGATCCCCGCATCGTCGGGCACGATGTCACGGCCGGCGCGAACGACGGCGGCACCAAGGCGATGGAGAATCTGCTGATCCAGGATCCCGACATCAACGTGGTCTACGCCATCAACGAACCGGCCGCCGCCGGCGGCTACGAGGCGCTCAAGGCGATGGGCCGCGAGGGCGACGTGCTGGTGGTCGCGGTCGACGGCGGCTGCCCGGGCGTTCAGAACATCGCCGACGGCGTGATCGGCGCCACTTCCCAGCAATATCCGCTCGACATGGCGGCGCTCGGCATCGAGGCGATCAAGGCCTTCGCCGACAGCGGCACGAAGCCCGAGCCGACCGAGGGCAAGAACTTCCTCGACACCGGCGTCCGGCTGATCACCGCCGAGCCGGTCGAGGGCGTCGATTCGATCTCGGTCGAGGAAGGCCTGGAACTCTGCTGGGGCTGACCTGACCGACATCCGGCAGGCATGAATGGCATCGGGGGCGGCGGGCGCGCCGTCCCCTCCCACAACAAGCCCTTAGGAGGAAAGCCAATGGCCTCGGGAGGCACCGACTCCTACGAATCGGCGGTCAACAAGAACGAGACCGTCGCGCAGTTCGAAGACACCCGGAAATCGCTGGGACACAGGATACAGCACTGGCTGCACCAGACGCCGTCTGCCGTCCCCATGATCGTGCTGCTGGCGTCGGTGATATTGTTCGGACTGGCGGCCGACAATTTCTTCCGGGCCGGGGTGCTGACCCTGATCCTTCAGCAGATCGCCGTGGTCGGCATCCTCGGATGCGCGCAGTCCATCGTGATCCTCACCGCGGGCATCGACCTCTCGGTCGGCGCGATGGCGGTCTTCACCTCGGTGATCATGGGCCAGTTCACCTTCCGCTACGGGATCCCTGCGCCGATCTCCATCCTCGTCGGCCTCGGGGCGGGCACGCTGATGGGCATGGCCAACGGCGCGCTGGTCGCCTACGTGAAGCTGCCGCCCTTCATCGTGACGCTCGGCACCTGGCAGATCATCCTCGCCGCGAACTTCCTCTATTCGCAGAACGAGACGATCCGCAGTCAGGACATCGCCGCCGAGGCGCCGATGCTGCAGCTCTTCGGCGCCACCTTCCGCGTCGGCGGGACGACGGTGACGCTGGGGGTGATCCTGCTCGTGCTGGTGGTCCTCACGATGGCCTATGTGCTGCGACACACGGCATGGGGGCGACATGTCTACGCCGTGGGCGACGACGCCGAGGCCGCCGCGCTCTCGGGCGTCCAGGTCAAGAAGATGCTCGTGCATGTCTATGCGCTCGCCGGCTTCTTCTGCGCGCTTGCCGGCTGGGTGATGATCGGACGCTACGGCTCGGTGTCGCCGGCCGCCGCGACCGGCCAGATCGGCAACATCCAGTCGATCACCGCCGTGGTGATCGGGGGCATCTCGCTCTTTGGCGGGCGGGGCTCGATCCTCGGCATGTTCTTCGGTGCGCTGATCGTGGGCGTGTTCGAACTGGGCCTGCGCCTGCTCGGCACCGACCCGCAATGGACCTACCTGCTCATCGGCGTGCTCATCATCGGCGCCGTGGCTGTCGACCAGTGGATCAGAAAGGTGTCAGCATGACCGAGCCAATCCTCAAGGGACGCAACCTCGTCAAGCGCTACGGCAAGGTGACCGCGCTCGACCATTGCGACTTCGACCTGATGCCGGGCGAGATCCTGGCGGTGATCGGGGACAACGGCGCCGGCAAGAGCTCGCTGATCAAGGCGGTCTCCGGCGCGGTGATCCCCGACGAGGGCGAGATCTGGCTGGAAGGCAAGAAGATCCAGTTCAGCTCGCCGCTCGAGGCCCGCGGCGCCGGCATCGAGACCGTCTACCAGACCCTCGCCATGTCGCCGGCGCTCTCGATCGCCGACAACATGTTCATGGGGCGCGAGATCCGTCGCCCCGGGTTCATGGGCGAGTGGCTCCGCATGCTCGACCGTCCGGCGATGGAGAAATTCGCCCGCGACAAGCTCAACGAGCTGGGGTTGATGACGATCCAGAACATCAACCAGGCGGTGGAGACGCTCTCGGGCGGGCAGCGCCAGGGCGTGGCGGTGGCCCGTGCGGCCGCCTTCGGCTCGAAGGTGGTGATCCTCGACGAGCCGACCGCGGCGCTGGGCGTCAAGGAAAGCCGCAAGGTGCTGGAGCTGATCCAGGACGTGCGCTCGCGCGGCATGCCGATCATCCTGATCAGCCACAACATGCCGCATGTCTTCGAGGTCGCCGACCGCATCCACGTGCATCGGCTCGGCAAGCGGCTCTGCGTCATCGATCCCAAGGACTACACGATGTCCGACGCCGTCGCCTTCATGACCGGCGCGAAGGCCCCGCCCGAGGAGGCCGTCGCCGCGTGAGCCCGGGGCTGACGGAGCTCGCCGAAGAGCTCGGGTCCAGCATCCACGGCGATCGCCGCCTCGTGGTGGCGATCGCCGGCGCGCCGGGATCGGGCAAGTCCACCCTCGCCGCGGAGCTCGTCGCGGAACTCGGGAGGGCAGGGCGACCCGGCGCGGTCCTCGTGCCCATGGACGGGTTCCATTTCGACGATGCGGTGCTCGAGGCGCGCGGTCTCAAGGCGCGCAAGGGGGCGCCGGAAACCTTCGACGTCGCCGGATTCGCCGTGCTGCTGCAACGCATCCGCTCGGGCGAGGACGCGATCGCCATTCCGGTCTTCGACCGGAGCCTCGAGATCTCGCGGGCAGGGGCGCGAATCGTGCAGGCGGATCAGCCGATCGTCGTGGTGGAGGGCAATTACCTCCTGCTCGACCGTTCGCCCTGGGACGCGCTCGCTCCGTATTTCGATCGGACGATCTTCATCGACGTGCCCGAGACCGACCTGCGCGAGCGGCTGATCCGGCGCTGGCTCGACCTCGGATTCGATCCCGAAGCCGCGCGCGCCCGGGCGGAGGGAAACGACCTCGTCAACGCCCGCCTGGTCATGAGCGCGAGCCGGGCGGCCGATCGCGTCTGGCGGCCGGCGGGCTGACCCGCGCCGGCGATTCGTTCGGACCTGTTCCGGTCCCCGCCCTTTTGGCCAGACCGCCATAAAACCGGCAGCCGCCATTCCAGGGATCGGTGCCGGCGGAACGAACGCCCGCTATTCCTGCCGCTTCTTCAGTGGCTTGTGGTCCTGAGATAAAGAAAATTCGTCACGGGCGGGCGGGCAGATCGGCAACACTCGGCAACCGCGATTCGGAATATCGGTTGATTCTCCCCGAACGGCTCTGGAATACTGTCGGGGCTGGAACGCCGACGTTCCGAATTCCGCGGTTCGTGCGACGATTTCATTGAGTGATGCGCGTCCGGCACCGGCGGCCCCGAACCGATGAGGTTCGACATGCGTGTTGGCGGGTGCCCGTTGGTCGAACACCCGCCGCTACGGTGGCCCTGCTGACCTTAGAATGAGGGGTGGGGTAGGTCGCCGGGGCCCCGTGATCTCCATCGTGGCGGATCACGGGGTCATTAACATCCAAGCCCCGATCCCGCGCAACCTCGCATTTCGCAACCGCCCTGCCGCCATTGGAGTCGACCGTGTCCCGGTGGTGCCGGGACTCGTCGTTTCCGCGGCGTCCATCGCGCGCTTGGCCCGAGGAAACAGATATTTGCGGGCCGCAGTGGCGGTTCCACCGCAACGCGGCCGCGGGTCCGGCGGCCATAGGCGGGAAATTGCCGACCGCTGCGCGCCACGCCCCGGATCCCGCCGCGAACACCGGGCTTTCCGCACATGGGGCATCCCACGCGCCACCCGGGGGGCCGCGTGGGAATCAGATCCCCCAGTTCTCGGGTGCCGCTCGGGGCCCGGCACTGAAAGTTGCGTCGGTATCGCGCCCGCGCTTTACTCCGAAGAAATCCTCTGTCACCAAAGCGCACAGGATGGCGCTCGGTGAACGGGGCCATCGCCAGCGCGAAGCGGCAGTCGGGGGGAAATGCGTGAGCGAACGGACGCGTGCAGTTTTGCTGCCGGCCGGCATCCGCCGTCCCGATGACTCTTGCCGCCGGAACTGAACTTCGCCCGAAGCATGGGAGCTCGCAGTCATGGATGAACGGACTCAAGACATAGACCCGGTGGAAACACGGGAGTGGCTTGACGCGCTGGAAGACGTTATCAACAGGGACGGCACCGAGCGTGCGCATTTCCTGCTCGACAAGAGTGTGGCGGCGGCCCGGGCGAACGGGGCGAATCTGCCCTTCGGCGCGACCACGGATTACGTGAACACCATTCCGGTCGACCAGCAGCCCGCTTTCCCGGGTGACCTCGAGCTCGAATGGCGCATCCGCACCATCAACCGCTGGAACGCCATGGCGACCGTCGTGCGCCGCAACAAGGTCTCCAGCGAATACGGCGGCCATATCGCGAGCTTCGCCTCGTCGGCGGTGCTTTACGACATCGGCCTCAATCACTTCTGGCGCACCCGCAGCGATGCGCATGGCGGCGATCTGGTGTTCTTCCAGGGCCACGCCATCCCCGGCATCTACGCGCGCTCCCTGATGGAGGGCCGGATCACCGCCGAGCGCCTCGACAACTTCCGCTCCGAGACCGGCGGCGAGGGGCTTTCGTCCTATCCGCACCCCTGGCTGATGCCGGACTACTGGCAGTTCCCGACCGTCTCGATGGGCCTAGGCCCGCTGATGGCGATCTACCAGGCGCGGTTCATGAAATACATGCACAACCGCGGGCTGATCGACATGGCCGACCGCAAGGTCTGGGCCTTCCTCGGCGACGGCGAGATGGACGAGCCCGAGAGCATGGGCGCGATCGGACTCGCGGCGCGCGAGAACCTCGACAACCTGATCTTCGTGATCAACTGCAACCTGCAGCGTCTCGACGGCCCGGTGCGCGGTAACTCGAAGATCATCCAGGAGCTCGAGGGCGACTTCCGCGGCGCCGGCTGGAACGTCATCAAGCTGATCTGGGGTTCGGGCTGGGACGCCCTGCTCGAGAAGGACGAGAGCGGCAAGCTGCGCCAGCTGATGATGGAGACCGTCGACGGCGACTACCAGACCTTCAAGTCCCGCAACGGCGCCTATATCCGCGAGCATTTCTTCGGGAAGTACCCCGAGACCGCGGAACTGGTGAAGGACTGGAGCGACGCCGACATCTGGGCGCTGCGCCGCGGCGGCCACGATCCGCAGAAGGTCTTCGCCGCCTTCGACCGCGCGGTGAAGACCGAAGGCCAGCCCACGGTGCTCCTCGTCAAGACGGTCAAGGGCTACGGCATGGGCGATGCCGGCGAGGGCCTGAACATCACGCACCAGCAGAAGAAGCTGGCCGAAAACCAGCTCGTGGCCTTCCGCGACCGCTTCAAGATCCCGGTCGACGACAAGGAGATCGCCAAGGCGCCCTATGTGACGCTCGGCAACGAGCAGAAGGACTATATCCTCAAGCAGCGCGAGGCGCTCGGCGGACCCTTCCCGCTGCGCCGGCACGATAACGAGCCGCTCCAGATCCCGTCCCTCTCGGCCTTCGACGCGGTGCTCAAGGACACCGGCGACCGGCAGGTCTCGACGACGATGGCCTTCGTCCGGGTGCTGAACACGCTCATCCGCGACAAGAACATCGGCAAGCAAGTCGTTCCGATCGTTCCGGACGAGAGCCGCACCTTCGGCATGGAGGGCATGTTCCGCCAGGTCGGCATCTACAACCCGAAGGGCCAGCTCTACACGCCCGAGGACGCCGACCAGCTCAGCTACTACAAGGAGAGCGCCAGCGGACAGGTGCTGCAGGAGGGCATCAACGAGGCCGGCGCCATGGCGGACTGGATCGCCGCGGCGACCGCCTATTCGGTGCACGGCGTGCCGATGATCCCCTTCTACATCTACTACTCCATGTTCGGCTTCCAGCGGATCGGCGACCTCGCCTGGGCCGCCGGCGACAGCCGGGCGCGCGGCTTCATGCTCGGCGGTACCGCCGGGCGGACCACGCTGAACGGCGAGGGGCTGCAGCACGAGGACGGGCACAGCCACATCCTGGCCGGCACCATCCCGAACTGCATCACCTATGACCCGGTCTTCGGCTACGAGGTGGCGGTCATCATCCAGGACGGTCTCCGGCGGATGTATGTCGATCAGGAGGACGTCTATTTCTACCTGACGGTCTGCAACGAGAACTATCACCACCCGGCGATGCCGGAGGGGGTCGAGGAAGGGATCCTCAAGGGTCTCTACCGCTTCTCGAAGACCGAGAAGCCGGGCAAGAAGCACGTCAACCTGATGTCTTCGGGGACGATCTTCCAGCAGGCGCTGCAGGCGGCCGAGATGCTGAAGGCGGATTTCGGCATCACCGCCGACCTCTGGGTCGCGACCAGCATGAACGAGCTGGCGCGCGACGGGCAGGACGCGGAGCGGCTGAACCGGATGCATCCGACGAGCGAGCCGAAGGTGCCCTATGTCACCGAGCAGCTCGCGCAGTCGACCGGCCCGGTGATCGCCGTCACCGACTACATGAAGAACTACGCCGAGCAGATCCGTGCCTTCGTGCCGCAGTCGTTCCACACGCTCGGAACGGACGGCTTCGGCCGGTCGGACAGCCGGGCCAACCTGCGCCGGCATTTCGAGGTGGATGCGAACCATATCGCCGCGACCGCGGTCTATGCGCTCTCCAAGGAGGGCAAGGTCACCGCGAAGGATGTCGCGGCGGCTTACGAGAAATACGGGATCAACCCGTCGAAACCCAACCCGCGCACGGCCTGACAAGAACTGGGACGAGGAGAAACGTACATGTCCACGATCGAAGTGAAGGTGCCAGACATCGGCGACTTCTCGGATATCCCGGTGATCACGGTCTTCGTGAATGCCGGCGATACCGTCGCCGCCGATGATCCGCTGATCGAACTGGAATCCGACAAGGCCACCATGGAAGTGCCGTCGCCCGCCGCGGGCAAGGTCAAGGAGGTCAAGCTCTCCGCCGGCGACCGGGTCTCCGAAGGCAGCCTGGTCCTCATTCTGGAGGCGGCCGGTGCCGGGGCCGAGGCGAAGCCCGCCGCGGAGGAGCCCAAGGCGGCACCCGCGCCGGCGCCCGCCGCCGCGCCGGCGAAAGCCGCCGCCCCCGCCGCCGCGGTCGACGACGGCGGCTTCGCCACGGCCCATGCCTCGCCCTCCGTGCGCGCCTTCGCCCGCCAGCTCGGCGCCGATATCGGCAAGATCAAGGGGACGGGTCGCAAGGGCCGGATCCTGCGCGAGGACGTGACGGCCTGGCTGAAGTCCACCTCCGGCGGCGGCGGCGCCGCGCCGGCCGCGGCGGCGGCGCAGGGCGGCGTG
>ERZ795053.497-NODE-497-length-50430-cov-9.089211_pt1 | contig 50430 bp, 42 predicted proteins | sample MGYA00375137_ERZ795053 | MGnify/ENA primary metagenome ERZ795053 (study PRJEB30182, sample SAMN05720284) | activated sludge metagenome | isolation source: Anaerobic digester | place: Hong Kong | collected 2014-12-17 ...
GGATTCTGGCTGCCGGAAAGTATGACCGCCACCCTCAAGGTGTTGGACGTGACGGGTAAGGAATTGTACCGGGTGACAGGCAGTTATTCAGGTGGTAATCATTTGATTACGCTGGAATCGGGCAGCATCCCGGAAGTGAAAGGGATTCTCTTTTACCAACTGGAAACCGAGCAAGGTGTATTGAATAAACGCATGGTAAAGGTGAATTAAAAAGGGATGCTGACAATGCGCCAGCATTCGTCAGTAGAAGGGAAGAAAGCGCAAGGTTATGCTGACAACACGATAGTGTTCGTCAGTAGGATGGTCAAAGTGAATTAACCAATGCTGACCGGTGCTGACCGACCGAAGGGAGCGTCAGTAGGATGGTCAAAGTGGATTAAAAGGGATGCTGACAATGCGTTAGCATTCGTCAGTAGTTGATATTTCCTACCGCCTGGTCGTAATCTACTTTTGCCATGATGGCCTGAAATAAAGCATTGTAATAATTGGTTTGGGCTAACCGGAGATCCGTCTCTGAATTTAAGACATCGATGGTCCCGGAAATTCCTTTGTCATTTTCAATTTTTATGGCAGAAGTATTTTCTTCGGCGAGCGTTAGATTTTCTTTTTGAATCTTAATCGCCTCCAAACTGTGATCGTATTTTATCCGGGCTTGTTCGGTTTGATAATCGATCATCTCTTTTATTTCAGTCAGACTATTTTCTATTTTTTGCTCCTGCAGTGCATATTTATTCAGTTTATACCTTTTTTCATCTCCATGGTAGATGGGTACGCTCATGTGAATGCCGATCATGGTATAATTGTAAAACCTTGATGCTTGAAATAAATTGTAAAAATCTGTTGCCGACGGATTGTATCCGGTCACGGCATAGCCATAAATACGTGGATAATATCCTGCTTTTTCAATGGTCAATCCACTTTCTACCAGGCGTTTCTGTGTTTGCAGCATTGAATATTCTGTCCGCTTCCCGTATTGAATAGCATCACTCTGGGGCAATATTTCGACCAGCTGTGACTCGTCCAGTTGGCCGGCAAGGTTGATATTTGTATCCGGACTTAAATGCATAAGTTGAGCCAGTATGGATTTGCTTAATGCGACATTTTGTTGTGCCCGTTCAATTTCCGCTTGCATATTATTTACGGCAACCTGAATGCGCTGAACATCAATGGGTCGGGCGGTTCCGGACTTAACGCGGGATTCCGTATTCGCCCGCATGGTTTGCACCCGCTCTAAATTATTTTGCAGATAATCCAGTTGCTCTTGACTGATTAAAATGGAATAATAAGCCTTGGTTACCGCTACCGCTATATCTGTTTTGCTTTTCTCATTTTTTTGTTTGAGCAACGTATTTTGGATCGTATCGGATTTCAGGGTTTCGAAAAGAGATTTATCGTAAAGCAATTGATTTAAGTGGATGCTGGGCGAAAGGGTATTTCGTAATTGCAACTGAAATGCAATAACTTCTCCATCAGGTTGGGAAGGGTTAGTAAATGCAGGAATCGCTCCGTTTTCCAGGATAATTCGCTGGATATTGTAATTATGGATAAAATCCATTTCTCCGTCAATTTGGGGTAATAGTTTCGTGCGCAGGGTGGCGCGTTCGTTTTCATGAATGGCCAGATCCAGTTGCGCATTTTTTAACATCGGACTATTATTCAAAGCCAGATGAATACAGGACTGTAAATCGTATGTCCCATTTTGAGCGCCAGTGACGAAGGGTAGCAGAATTATGAGAAATAAAACGAACTTTTTCATAATTGATTTTTTACTCAAGCGCTAATTCCAGTTCCGGGCCTTTAGCATTTGAAGATTCGTTAGATTTTTTAGTCTTAAACAGCACCAGGAGAGGAATGCACAACGCAAAAAATACACCCACGATTAAAAAGACATCATTGTAGGTGAGGATCATGGCCTGCTGAAACAGACTTCCTTTTAGTGCCAGTAAGGATTGAGCCTGAGCCGTGGATACATCCGAACCCTTGGAAACAAATAATCCGATCATAGCCCGCAAGCGATCATAGGTTGTCTGGTCGTAAATGGAAAGATGTTCACTTAATCGATTGAAATGCACCAGACTACGGGTTCCGATAAAAGTAGTAGCTCCTGCAATGCCGAAAGCACCTCCCAGCTGCCTTAGGGTTGTCATCAATGCGGTACCCTGAGGAACGTCACGGTTGTGGAGTGGAAAAATGGTGAGCGTCAGCAAAGGGATGAATAACATCCCCAGTCCGATCCCCCGTAAGATCAATGGCCAGAAGAAGTCGGATGCACCGGTGTTGAGATTCATGCTGGAAAGCCGCCATACAAAGTAGACGAACAAGCTGAATCCAATACCGGCCAGAACTACTGGTGACAACCAATTTTTACGCATAACGGTAGCAACGACCGGCATCATTAGCCCTGCAGCTAAACTACCTGGTAGCAGGATCAATCCGGTTTCTACCGCAGAATACCCCAGCATGGTCTGCAGGAATACCGGTATGACAAACACAGAGGCATAAAGCCCCACGCCTTGTACCAGTGAAAAAATACAACCAATGGCATATTGACGGTTTTTCATCAATCGCAGATTCAGGATGGGGTCCTTAACAGTTAGCTGTCGCCAGATAAATACGACCCCCGCTACTATGGCAGCAATGGATAGATAGGCAATGTACCGGGTCTCGAACCAATCTTCGGATTCTCCTTTTTCAAGGACCACTTGCAACGAGCCGATGGTGACCACCAGCAATGCAATGGCCAGCCAATCCATCCGCCCGGTTTGCAGACGGTGTTCCGATTCACGGATGTAGAGGTATGACAGAATGGCCGCTATAATACCTACCGGAATGTTGATGTAGAACACCCAGTTCCACGACAGTTGGTCCGTGATGTAACCACCCAGTGTAGGGCCGATGGAAGGGCCGATGATAACCCCCATTCCAAAAATTGCATTGGCTTTGCCTAGCTCCTCCCGGGGGAAGGTATCGACCAGGATGGCCTGCGCAGTTGCCAGCAAACCTCCACCTCCAATGCCCTGGATGATCCGGAAAACGATCAGTTGAGCGACTGTGGTGGCGTTGCCGCAAAACACCGAAGCGATGGTGAATACGATAATGGATGCTGTGAAATAAGTCTTCCGGCCAAGTTTAGAACTCAACCAACCCGATAGGGTGATCATAATGACGTTGGCTCCGGTGTATGCGGTAACCACCCAGGAGATATCTCCCAGTGTAGCTCCCAGGTTCCCCATCATTTGTGGCAAGGTGACATTAACGATCGAGGAGTCAATCAATTGGAGCAACGCTGCCGATATGACGGTTACCACCACGATCCATTTATTGGGTGTCTTTTCCTGCATATCAATTATTTTTTCACTTCGACATTGACACTCATGCCTGGCTTCAGCTTCTGCAGGGTTTCTTCATTATGGTGAATGGCTATGCGGACCGGGATCCTTTGGACCATTTTGACAAAATTGCCAGTCGCATTATCCGGTGGAATCAATGAAAATTTGGACCCGGTAGCTGCACCAATAGACTCCACTTCACCGGTGACCTGGAGGCCCGGAAAAGCATCCACCTCTATATTTACCGGATTCCCAAGTTGAATGCCTGTCAATTGGGTCTCTTTGAAATTGGCTGTTACCCAAACATTTTGGTGTTCAACCAGAGACATGAGCGGTTGCCCGGGTTGGATGAATTGTCCTGGTTGAATATTGTCCTTGGATACAATCCCGTCAACCGGTGCATATACCCGGGTATAGGTCAGCTGCAGGTTGGCACTTTCGATATCTTTTTCCCGCAGCAAAATATTGGCTTCTGCAACTTTGATCTGAGCCTGGGCGGTCTGCACCTGCTCGTTGGCTGCAGCGACAGCTTGCTGTGCTATGGATAGCTGGGACTTTGCGGTTTCAAGGGTGGCTTTGTATTGATCTATCTGCTGGGGAGTGGCCAGGTTTTGGGCATAGAGCTCGTTGTATCGATTGAAATCACTTTCTGCTTTCCAGATATTGGTCCGGGGCAACTCCAATGCCACCTCAGCACCTTTTCGGGCCTGTAAGGCTGCATTCAGGTTTGCTTTGGTGACCGCTAGCTGAGCCTGCGCGCCGACCAGAGCCGCCTCCGCCTGGTGGGCCCGGGTAACCAGATCCAAACTGTCTATTGCAATCAGCAGGTCTCCGGAATGGGCTTCCTGATTCTCCGATACCTGGACAACCTTAACATAGCCACCAATGCGGGAGGTCACCGGTACAATGTGGCCGTCAATGGCTGCATCGTCCGTAATCTCATAGGCCTGGTGGTGCTGATAAACCCGATAGCCCTTATAGCCTCCGAATCCTAATGCGATGATCAAAAGGAGATACAGAATAATTTTTCTTCCTTTCATGATGGACATTTTATTCCCGTACAGAAGATTTGTACCAGCAGGTGATATTGCCGGCCCAGCATTTGGTAGTCCTCCTGGGAGATGTTGATGAAATCTTTTTTTAAGGTGAAATTTCGCCGCAGGCCCTGAATCAGATCGATAAAAAGCTCAGCATATTGCCGCACATCAAAGGATTGAAACTCCTTGTTTTGAATCCCGTGTTCCAGCATTTGATGGATTAGTAATATTTCTTTCTGTCGAAATACTTCAAACAACGGCGCGAATGCGGGTTTGGATTTATGGATCAGGTGTAAATTCAGTTTGTTGATATTCAACAGATCCTGAAAAAATTTCAACCGTTCATCCGCGTAATTCTGTAGAAGCTGGTAGGCGCTCAATCCGGAGTTCAGGTAAGTATTCTGCTCTTCCAGAAAGTGCTTGTGTTCATGCTGGATGACCGCTCTGAATAGGTCCTCTTTGTTGGTGAAATAATAGTACAGGGACGCTTTGGACATACCTATGTCATCGGCTATTTCATTCATTGTTGTTTTGTCAAGACCATAGGCGACCAAACGGGCTTTTGCTGCCTGCAGGATCGATTCGACGATTTCAGTCTTTTCGTTGTTGACCATTTGACTATTTCAGATAAAAAGTCAAAGATACGGCAAAATTGAGTTACCGGTCAATTTTATTTTACACAAGCACATACGGTGGGCTGATTACAAATCCCACCCAGGACTAAACCTGCGAGCTGCAATGCCCGGATGGAATGAATTGCTAAGCTGGGGATTCGATCGGGTAGAATCGGTTAGTTGGACAGGAATACCCTTACGGTGGAAACGATATCCAATAGGACGGAACGAACCACCTCGGTATCGGGATGACGGACAATCACAAAGCCTTCACCTTCATAGGTTTGTCCTTTTGGAGTGCCAATGGTAGGAATGCGGAAGTCACAGATCAAACCCGAATATTGTTGCTGGATGGCTTCCCACCCGTTGATGGCGCTGACCTTTCCTTCCCCCATACCTCTCAGATAAGCGGCACCTACCGCAAATTTCTGTTTTGGGGCCTGAAACTCTCCGTCAATCATCAGTTTTGCCCAGGCCTGGATGCTGTCAAAATCGGCTGCGCGGGAAATCAATGTCGTAAACTGAGCGCCGGGAGGCCGCATCGCTACTTCCGAGATGCGGATGCTTCCGTCATCCAGCCTGAACCATTCCATATGACTCCATCCATCTTCAGGGCCGAGGGCTTGTAACGTTTTATCGGCAAGTTTCCGGATGTCTTCGTACGCAGGTCCTGCGGCTGGATTTGGGAGTAGGACCTGCCATTGAATCCAGTCATTTTCCATGACTTCAAGAGGGGATGGCATGTACTGGGTATACGTTCGAAATACCGTTTTACCACGCAGGCAGAACGTATCGCAACTACCTTCCTGGCCTGTAAGTAATTGTTCTAGCAGCCAGGTGGCATCCTGGCCCCGGACTTTTTCTGTAATGAATTTGTCCCATTCACTTTCGGTATTTATCCGGAAAGTTTGCTGGGCGGCGGCTCCGGCCGGTGGTTTGGCTACCATAGGAAGGCCCAGCTTTTTTAACGCCTTCTGCGCTTCTTCTTCACCATCAACCTTCAGGTATTGAGCTACCGGGATCCGGGCTTTTTCCAATACCTCCTTCATACGCTGCTTGATGCGATAATTTTTTGCGGTAGCCGGCCGCATCCCAGGAATATCCAAGGCCTCGCGGATGGAGGCGATCAATTCCTGGACCTGCTCATTGACGACGAGGCACCGATTAATTGGGCCTCCTTCATCCCGCATATTCCGGCAGGCTTCCAGCATCTCCTGGTAATTAAAAATATCCTCTACCTTCCAGAAGCGGGTCACCTGTGCATGCGTGGGTTCCGGTAAATTTTCTTCGATATCCTGACTGACTACTGAAAGACGGATGTTTGAATCAAAATTGACCAGACCAGTTATAAACTGTCTGGCATTTTCAGTGAAAAATGGAGTAACAAAAATCACGTGCTTCATATCCTCCGGGTTATCGACTAAAAGTACTGAATTCGTAACCAAGTACCATTCCTGGATTTGATTTTCATGGACGAAGACCGTCCCGCCAGTCATTTTCAGGCATTTCTTGCTATATTTATATTGATTTGAAACGTATCAATTACTGCCTTGAAACCCATCCACAATATTAAATCCTGGTCTATAGATGACCGCCCGCGAGAGAAAATGATCCGAAAGGGCACCTCATCCCTTTCGAATGCAGAGCTGATCGCCATATTACTTGGCTCGGGACTGCAGGGAATGAACGCCGTGGATCTGGCCAAGCAATTATTGAGTGATCATCAAAATCGTTTGGAATTACTGGGAAAAGCTTCACTTCAGGAACTGATGGCTTACAAGGGAATTGGGGAGGCGAAAGCCATTACTATTGCCGCAGCCCTGGAATTGGGCAGGAGGCGGCAACAGGAGGAACCGGTTCAGCGGGCTGTGATTCGTTGTAGCCAGGATGCCTACCAATTTATCCTTCCACATTTTCAGGATCTCGATCACGAGCGGCTGATGGCAATCTATCTGAACAGTGCTGGCCAGGTCATCATGGTAGAGACCGTTTTTATTGGTGGTCTGGCGAGTACGATCGTTGATGTTCGCATTGTATTTAAAAAAGCTTTGGATCACCGGGCCACATCGATGATTGTTGCGCACAACCACCCGTCAGGTAACACCCAACCCAGCCAGGAGGACCGGCGTATTACCCGCCAGCTGGTAGAAGCAGGAAAGGTTTTATCCATTCCCGTGAGAGACCATCTTATCGTTACCGGCCTTGGTTACTTCAGCTTTGCAGACGAAGGATTGCTTGAATCTTAACATAACTGTTCTGGCATCATTTTGTTATTATTGCATTGTCTTCATCTATGGCAGGTAGAAATAATATTGATTTTAATCTTTTGGGGAGGGTCATGCAATTGACCAAACCCTATCGTACCGTATTTTTCTGGACGGGATTTTTAGCCATCATCCTCGCACCACTGGGTACAGCCCGGCCCTACCTGATTAATGTTATGGTCGATAAGTACATCTCCGTGGGTAATATCCAGGGTCTAATTCGCATGTCGATCATTCTGGTCATTTTACTGGTCGTTACGGCATTGGCCAGGTATGCGTTTAATTACCTGAGTAACTGGCTTGGACAATTGGTTATTAGGGATTTACGTGTGAATGTATTTAATCATATCATTCACCTTGGATTACCATATTTTGATAAAACCGCAGTGGGGCAGTCGACGACCCGAACCATCAACGATATTGAGACCATCAACAGCATCTTTACCCAGGGCACCGTCACCATTATTGCGGATCTGCTCGGGATGGTCGCCGTTTTGGTTATTATGTTTATTACATCGGTAAAATTAACCCTGATTTGCCTGATTGCCTTGCCGTTTCTGATCTGGGCAGGGTACATCTTCAAAGAAAAAGCCAAAGCATCATTTCAGATCGTCCGGTCCAAGATCGCCCATATGAATGCTTTCTTAAACGAGCGCATAACCGGGATGCGTATTGTGCAGATATTTAATGCGGAGACTCAGGAAGCGCGTAAGTTCCGACACATCAACCGGGATTACACGCAAGCGAACCTGGATACTAATTTTTATTATGCGGTATTTTTTCCCGTTGTTGAGTTGATTGCAGCTTTTACCCTGGCGCTGATGGTCTGGTGGGGCGCTCGCGGCGCACTGACCGGACAAGTGACCATCGGGGAGCTGATCGCCTTTCCAATCTATCTGACCATGTTGCTCCGGCCGGTCCGGATGTTGGCGGACCGGTTCAATACCCTCCAGATGGGCTTGGTTGCCGCAGAACGGGTATTCAATATTCTGGATAAAGAACATGGCCTCAAGGACAATGGCAATCTGGTGGTCGATCACGTGAATGGACTGATCGAATTCGATCATGTGACCTTTAGTTACGATGGCGAAGTGGATGTGCTCAAAGATATTTCCTTTGAGGTACAGCCTGGACAGACCCTGGCCGTGGTGGGACACACGGGCTCGGGAAAATCAACATTGATTAATTTGCTCAATAGATTTTATCCGCTGAGAAGAGGTGAAATCCGTGTGGATGAAGTCCCACTGGAAGAATACGACATGCACAGCCTGCGCCAACGTATGGCGCTTGTTCTGCAGGACGTATTCTTGTTTACCGGATCCGTTTTTGATAACATCACCCTACGTAATGAAAACATTACCCGCGAGGAAGTTATGGAGTCTGCCCAGTTGATTGGTGCCCATGACTTTATTGAAAAACTTCCCGGGGGTTACGACTTTGTGGTGATGGAGCGGGGGAATAACCTGTCGATGGGTCAGAGACAGCTTATTTCATTTGTTCGTGCCCTGGTCTTTAATCCTAATATTCTCATTCTAGATGAAGCGACCTCCTCCATCGATACAGAAACGGAAGCAGTAATTCAATACGCGATAGAAACCTTGATCGCCAAACGGACATCGATCATCATCGCCCACCGGTTATCCACGATTCGCCATGCCGACCAGATCATGGTCATGGATAAAGGCGAGATTAAAGAATTGGGTACTCACGAAGAGCTTTTGCGCATTGAGAAAGGTTTGTATAAAAAACTGTATGACATGCAGTTTGCCGACCTTCAGCCGGCACTATAACCAGGGTAATCATGAGTCACGAGGTCACAACCTTCCAACCGGACCGATTATTTGCGATAAGGATGGATGAAAGCGACGATTTGCGTCATTTCCGTTCCCATTTTCTATTTCCTGCAAATGAAGACGGATCCTCTAAAATCTATTTTTGCGGTAACTCATTAGGGTTGCAGCCCACTGAGGCGAAGGAGGCAGTCGTGCAGGTGCTGGATGCCTGGCATCATCTTGCGGTGGATGGCCATTTCACGGGCGATCGGCCCTGGATGGACTATCATCGCAGACTGGTCAATATGATGGCTCCGATCGTAGGCGCATTGGAACCCGAGGTGACCATCATGAATACGCTGACCACGAACATCCACATGGCTTTGGGTAGTTTTTACCGGCCATCCGGAGTCCGTACTAAGATCTTGATAGAAGCAGATGCATTTCCTTCGGACCGGTATGCTGTCGAGTCCTGGATCAAGCTTCATGGCCTGGATCCTGACCGGGACCTTATCCAGCTTCACGCCGATGACCGTGGATACCTGGCACCGGACCAAATACGGCAGGCCATATACCAGACGGGAGAGCAATTGGCGCTGGTTTGGCTAGGCAATGTGAATTATTATACCGGGCAATATTTGCAGATGGGTTCCATTGCTTCCTGGGCGCATGAAGTGGGAGCCTTGGCCGGGTTTGACTTAGCGCATGCTGCCGGAAATGTTCCAATGAACTTGCATGATGAGGACGTCGACTTTGCGACCTGGTGCACCTACAAATATCTGAATGGAGGCCCTGGTAGCATTGCCGGCTTTTACGTCCATACGCGCAATCATGGTTTTCCGCGATTGGCAGGCTGGTGGGGACAAGACCGGTCGACCCGCTTTGATATGCGCACACCATTTACACCAGAATCAGGAGCAGAAGGTTGGCAGATCAGCAATCAGCCCATTTTGTCAATGGCGCCGCTTTCTGCTTCGCTTGCCTTGTTTCATGAGGCAGGAATGCAACGGCTGCAAAAAAAATCACGACAACTGACCGGGTATCTGGACTATTTGTTACGACAAATAAATGCTCCGGGTCTGGAGATCCTTACCCCATCTCAACCGGAAGAACGAGGCTGTCAACTTTCACTATATATGCCCGGAATGGCAGCAGGTGTTTACCGTAAATTGTTGGATTCCGGCGTGATCCTGGATTTTCGTAAGCCGGATGTATTGCGCGTTGCTCCAGTCCCACTCTATAATTCGTATCAGGATGTATGGCAATTTGTCCAATTACTGTCCACGAGTCTTTAGTAATCGGATTTTTATTCATAGATCTCTTTTGGATATGTATTCTGTCTGCTCTCAGCGATTTGTACAAAATCATAACGAGAAAGTCATAAGCTTAACCATCTGATGGCGAGCTTTTCTCAGGCAACAGGCATGCTAAAATTTCAGCATGTTATGTATTAAATAATATTATAATATAAAACAATATGTAAATTTTACCGTCCGCAATATTACATATTACATATTTTGATAATTAGTTTTGCGCTGATAGCCTTTTGGTTATGCTATTCACTGAGGATATTTTAGAACCTTCCGAATCTCTGTCCAGAGATTTGTCTTTCGTATTATTTGCTGTACATCAGCTTCTAGCTAGTCAGTAGATATCCCATTCACAGTAACGGTTTACCCTCCGGTACCATTCCGGATAACATCCAAATGTAACCATTATGAAATCTGCCAAGGTTCTAAACATTCTTTCATTGATCACCGTTTACGCTGCCTTCCTTTGGAGTGGCACCCCGTTGCTGGCCCAGTGCGAGACGGAAGTGGATGGTATTTTATACTATTGCCGGCCGGAAAATCCTGACTCCTTCTTTGTGGGATTCCACATCAAAGGAGACCCTGGGACATACAATGTAATAGACCGGTACGGCAATGTGCCGAACAATCAGGGCATCCGCGTCAGTGACATATCCTCAGAAACGGAGCCGGCCGATTATTCCATTGCCCCCGTCCAGCTTACACTGAGCGAACCCAATGAGTACTGGTACTTCGGTCCATTTGAAAATGGAAGTATCTACGACATCGTAGTGATTGAAACCAGCAATATGTGTGATACCATTGAGGTGGATTTTGGTACCTATACCTGCGAAGGACAACGATTTACCGGATGCGAAAATCCGGATAGTACGGCAGTACCTTATTATCATATCATATTTACCAATGGTCATATCGACAGCTGCCTCATTATTGCCAGGGAACGAGGTCTGGGATGTGGTAATTGTACCGGTGGGATGGGGAATACCTCCAATAAACGCTGTTTTGAGTTCAAGATAGAGGTAGGTATGGATAACATCGGGGTCCAGGTAGAAGATGTAGGCCCCGGGGCGACGGCCGGGGAGTTGTATTGGGCATTCAACTTTGATGAAAATACCTGTGACTCCCTCCGGGAAAGCAACCCGGGCGGGATGAATAATTCGGTGGTTTGTACCTATAATAATCCGGTCGTGTATATGTTGTCTTGCAAACAAGGACAAAATGCGACCTCCATCAGCCTGATGGATATCCCCAGCGTGAATGCGCATAATCTTATACTGGCCGAGCCTTGTGATTCTCAGTTGGTGGTCAGTGGCGCGGATAGGGTGAGCTGGAGCAGCCCGGATGACCCAAACCTCGACAATCTGTGGAATTGTTCGGTTGACAGCCTTACCTGTTCATTTCTCTATAATGCCGGCATTTTTGGCAATGTAACTGCTTGTGCAGGCGACACCTTTAGGTACATAGCTGCTGCATCTCCGCTTGATATGGTATGCCTGGATCCGGATACCATCATTTACGATACGGCATACGTAGTAGTTCTTCCGGTCTACGATGTCAGCATCTCAAAAAATTGCATTAATAGCGACACGGTTCAGTTAAATGCCATAGTGAATAGTCTGGCCGTCGGCTGTGATTACAGCTACTTATGGTCTAATGGGGATACGACCGGGAGCATCCGGGTATTGGCGGATCAAAGTGTTTATTCGGTTACGGTGGTTCGATCTCAATTTAAGCATGTAATCGATCCCTGTGTGCTAGCGACGGCAAGTGATAGCGCCTATTTTGAAATGCAGGTGACCTGTGATTTGATGCCCGTTTCGGTGGATTGTCTGGGCGATGTTCCGGATACCTCCTACACCGGAATCACCGTTGAGGCATGCGGAGTGATTGACACAGTGGTTGTTGAGGTGGACAATGGCGGCTCAGGATGTGCGGGTGATCCTTTGGTGATCCAACGGCACTTCATATTCGATGACGGAGTGACAACCGACACCTGCACGCTGGTAATCAGCGTCGTAGATAGCATCGCTCCCACCTTCACAGTACCCAAGGATACGGTTATCCTTTGCGACCAGGACTCTTTGCCTTCCAGAACCGGTATGGTAACGGATACGGCGGATCAATGTACCCCGGGAATTCAATTGTCATACCGCGATGTAATAGTACCCGGAGTTTGTCCGGCCATCGATACGATATACCGATGGTGGAGGGCCATGGACCGATGTCTCAATACGGATAGCGCCGTCCAGGTCATTACCCGAATCGACACCCTAGCTCCGGTCATCCAATGTCCTGACCTGACTTTCACGGCCTGTGAAATGATTGAAGCTGATCTGATGGACCTGGATTCCTTCCTCCGGGCCGGCGGGACGTTCAGTGATAATTGCGGGATTGACTCGATGAGTTTTCATGGACGGCTTGAATTTGATAATAATGATGTCATTCAGACTTATTACATCAGTGATTATTGTGGATTGACGGACTCATGCGTACTGTTGGGGCTTCGCCTCCAAACAGAACCGCCGGTAGCTGTTTGCCACGATACACTTACATTTGAAGTGCCATTGTTTGGTCCGGTGGTGCTTACCACTGATACGATCGATAATGGAAGTTATGACGACTGTGGGATCGACACCATGTACCTGAGCAGGTATAATTTCGATTGTCAGAATGTCTTTGACTCAACGGTGTATGACCAGGTTGATCTGATTGTGGTGGACCAGGCAGGATTTCGGGATACCTGCACCACTGTTCTTCGTCTGAATTGTCCCTGCAACCCCTATCGTCCACTGGTTTGTTTGGAGAAAGTTACCGTAGGCATCGGTCCGGAATGTGAGACAACTTTTCCGATTGAATTGTTCGCGCGGGGATATGATCCGGAATGCCGTCAGGTTTTGTTGGGAGAGGTTTTTAATCAATGGCATCAGAATCTGGGGAATTCGCTTACGGAGGAGATGATCAATCAAAAGCTTTATTATCAGGTAACCAATGTCTTAACGAATAATCGGTGCTGGGGCGAACTACGGGTAGAATTGAATCCAAATTTGCCGGAATATCTGTTTCCGGATACAACAATCAGTTGCACCGCTCCTTTGCCAGCTTTACCGGAGATCGGACTCAACTGCAATGTTCAGCCGCAGGTCACCATACTATCAGAAGAATATACCGCCTATGATTGCGACGAAGATCCCGAATTGATCGGTTTCATCTCGCGCCGGATACGGATTGAAGATGTCTGGGGACGAACTGCCGTGCGGATCCAACAAATCAATCTGCGCAAAGTGGGGTTGTCGGCGATTCTATTTCCACCCGATACCATGATCGAATGTTGCTCCGAGCGACCTGACCCGGTTACCCATCAGGCCATATCTTCGGTTTGGGATTCCCGGTACAGCAAAATCGACGGGCAAGGCTATCCGCATCCATTGCCAACCATTGATGAGCACGGCCAATTGACCGGCGTGGTCATGCCGCCCTATGCCATCGATGGAGCCGATACCATCTACCTCACCAAAGAGTCCGGTGGTGTTTGCCGGGTATTCACCGACTATTCAGACCGCATCATTCCGACCTGTGGAAAAAGCTTTAAGATCCGCAGGGAATGGCTTGTCGCCGACTGGTGCTCAGGAAGAGATACTACCGTGGTCCAGTGGATTGAGATAATCGATACCCTCGGCCCTCAGGTCGATCCGGCTTCCTTCGCACCTCTGACCATTATTTCTAATCCCCATACCTGCTCCGGTGATGTGCCTATTCGCCGACCGGTTGTGCTGAAGGAGTGCGGATTTCCCGGTTTTGCCAGCCAAACGCAGATCGATGCACAGATCAAGGTGTATTTTGAAATCAACCAGGAAGGAGGGTTGGTAGCGTATGGTCAGTTAGCACCGGATGAAGTAGCCATCAGGTCCCTCCCAACCGGAATCTATACCATAACCTATCATTTGCGTGACGCGTGTAATAATAAGACCGATGTGAATCAATCGCTGGAGGTAGTGGACGAGACCGGTCCGGTGCCGGTTTGTGGACGGAATGTCCGGATAACGATGGATGCGAATTCCTGCTGGCATCGATTAAATGCCGCATCGCTTGATGACGGAAGTTTCGACAATTGTTGCGGGACCTTACATTTCGCCGTTGCGCGCATGGAGGATTTGAATTATTGGACGGACTATTGGAACAATCAGCTAAAATCCTGTTTAGGCACCAGCGCGTATAATTCTCAATACCAGTCCATTCAAGCTGCGATTGATCAATGGTTGGATTGTTACGTTTATGCCGAATATGTGGATCTAACCGATTGCGGAGAAGAGATGGTTGTCATGAAAACCTACCAGGCATGCGGGCTGCCTAATTACGATCCGCATTCTTTTGCCGGGGATCGTCACCAGTGGTATTGTTGGAATGTATATGACGATTATGCCTGTTTCTATAAACTCAATTACTCTGGTTTCCTCAATGGAGATCGGCCACAACCGGATTTATGCGCAACCTGGGGCCAGGAAAACCACCATGGTATGTGTGCCTATACTCCAGAAGAAGAAAAACAGTGGGAGGCGATTGCCAATCAATTTACGGGCTTACAGCGTGATTTTGAGGAACGGGTAAGAATTCCGGTATCTGCGAATGTCTGTATGGTCAATGTGTTTAAGGACGACAAACAAGCTCCTGTCTGCATTCCACCGCAGAATATTACAGTGTATTGTGACCTGACGCCGGTATCCGGATCCTTCCAGCAGGATGGTGCTTTACGTATTTTTTCAATGCCCGAAAATACCCAGGCCATAACCTGCACTTCGCCGGTTTCCTATCCATGGGATGGTGATTCCTTTGGTTATTACCAGGGAGCGCTCAATTCTGGCGACTGTGCCGGAGGGTCTCCGAAAACTCCGGTGTATTGTCAGATGTGGCTATGGCTGGATCGATACGATACGACCAGCAAACCTTATGACCTGCTGGCGGCGACACCTGAAGTACGCGATAACTGTACGCCTGCCGAAGAACTGACCGTATCCTCCCGCGATGAGGGAAGACTGGATGCCTGTGGTACAGGCTCTGTATCCCGCACCTGGACAATAACGGACCGGTGTGGCAATTCCACCCAGTGTACCCAATCGCTAACGGTATTGGCCCGGAGTGATTTTGAAGTTTTATTCCCAAAAGATACCACCTATTTCTGTGGCGCGTTTGATCACGCAGACCTTAACCCTGCCGTAAGTGGCAACCCGGTACTGGATGACGATGATTGTGAATTGCTGGGTTTGACCAGCATCGATGAAGTATTGGGCGATTCCACACAGGGCTGCTTCAGCATCATCCGGCATTGGAAAGTGATCGATTGGTGTACTTACGATCAGAACATTAATCCGCTGGATCGGAATCCGGAAATTATCATCGACGACCGGAGAGTAGCTGGTCCGGATAGGAATTGTGTGCCCCGGTACTTGAAAGACAACGGGGATGGAATCATGGAATACATCCAGATCATTCATGTTCTGGATTCCACAGCTCCGGTTTTGGCCTGTATCAGTCCTTCTGTCGTTTGTATCGAAGACGACCAGTGTGTGATGGCACAAATCCGGATATTGCTTGGTAGCGCAACGGACAATTGCACCGATCCGAATAAAATCCGGTATCAATATTATGCCGATACCATCGGATCTGCAGATGTGCTTTTGAGAGGTACAGGGAATGAATTTGAAGGTGAACTGTTACTGGATGTACCTTATCGCTTTTACCTGATTGCAGAGGATGTTTGTGAAAACCGGGATACCTGTGGAACAACGATTACCGTGCGGGATTGCAAGGCACCTACGGTATTTTGCAATGATGCAATCACGGTATTGATGGGGCCGGATGGGATCCTGAATGTGGATGCTTCAATCTTCGATGCCAATAGTTTTGACAATTGCACGCCGCCCGAAGAGCTCTTGTTCAGTTTTACGCCGGATGGCCTGACGCCCAGTAAGACCTTCAACTGTGCGGATATTCCCGATGGCATGTCGCGGGATACCATGCTGCCAGTCTTTGTGCTGGACAAGTCCGGTAATGTGAGCCAGTGTACTCCGGTTTTACATCTGGAAGATGGCGTTGGCGATTATTGCCCGGATAATGTACCGCTTGTCGCACCGATGGACCACCAAAACAGCTCGCAAATTCCCTTTGAGCGAACTTCCAATGAAACGCTTCCTCGTCAATATCTTAAAGATAATGAGAGACAGTTATCAGAAGGGAATCCTGTCTTGTTGCAAAACAATCCCAATCCATTCTCCAGTACAACCCGTATTGCATTCATTTTACCTGGTGCCATGGATGCGACCATCCGGATATTGGATGTAGCAGGTAAGGAGGTTTACAAGGTATCCCGAATGTTTGCCAAAGGGTTGAATGAGCTCATTATTGAAGAACAGGATTTGCCGGCAATCAATGGCGTCTTGTATTATCAACTTGAAACGGAATTAGGTATTATCAATAAACGGATGGTCCGGGTCCAGTAATCCGGTTGCGACGGAACATTTAACGCATGGACGCATCACAAGCTTCCAGTAAGAAGCTGATGTGCTCCTCCTGGAAGGCCTGGCTAATGAACCAGGACTCATAAGCGCTGGGAGGCAAATGGATGCCGGACTGCAACAGATGATGAAAAAACCGGCGAAATAAAGCGAGATCACCGGATAATGCACTGGTTAGGTCGGTTACTTTTTGATCTGTAAAAAATAAGCTGATCATCGACCCTGCCCGGTTGACCTGAGCCGGAATGGAAAGTTCGTTGAAAAGACTGACCAGGCCATGCTCGAGCTGGTTTCCCAGTTCTTCCAGCCGGCTATATAGCAAGGGGTGGCTTTTCAGATGAAGCAGGGTGGTGAGGCCTGCGGTCATCGCAAGGGGATTTCCGGAAAGCGTGCCGGCCTGATAAACCGGACCTGACGGAGCCAATAAATCCATGATGTGCGCCTTGCCGGCGCAGGCGCCCACCGGAAGACCACCACCAATGATCTTACCATAACATATCAAATCCGGATCCAATTGATACAGGCCACAGGCTCCGTTCCAGCCTAACCGGAATCCGGTCATAACTTCATCGACGATAAACAACGCTCCATTTTCCCGGCAAATGCGCTGGACGTTTTGCAGGTAATCCGGCTCGGGCGGAATGCAACCCATATTGCCGGCTACCGGTTCCAGGATCACGCCGGCGATGGATTCCGGATATTCATCAAATAGTTGCCGGATGCCTTCAATAGCATTAAAATCCGCAATCAGCGTATATCTGGTGGAAGCGTCCGGAATTCCCGGACTTGATGGATGGCCATGAGTTAATGCTCCACTGCCGGCTTCTACCAGAAAAGGATCTGCGTGACCATGATAACAGCCTCGGCACTTGATGAAATAACTCCGTCCCGTGTAAGCGCGTGCCAGCCGGATGGCCGTCATGCAGGCCTCGGTGCCCGAATTGACCATACGGATCCGTTCAATCCATGGGATTCCATCAACAATCAGTCTGGCCATTTCCAGCTCCAGTTCCGTTGGCGTGCCGAAGCTGAAAGAACGGCCTGCCTGTTCCCGGACCGCCTCAACCACTTCCGGAAAGGCATGTCCAAGAATCATCGGTCCCCAGGAGTTGATCATGTCCAGGTAGCGTTTGTCGTCCGTGCCATATAGCCAGGCACCTTCCGCACGACGGATGATAACTGGATCGCCTCCTACGCCATGGAAAGCGCGCACGGGTGAGTTTACTCCCCCCGGAATATAGCGACCCGCTTCCCGGAAATACCGGGAACGGTTGGATTGTATCAGCTCAGCCATGGCAATGCTTGCTCAGCGAAATAAGAAATAATGATGTCCGCACCTGCCCGTTTGATGGCGGTCAGTGTTTCCCGGATTGCTTGTTCTTCATCGATCCAGCCCTTTTGTGCTGCAGCTTTGATCATACTGTATTCACCAGAGACCTGATAGGCGGCAACCGGCAGTGAAGTCACTTCCCGGATACGATGAATGATATCAAGATAAGCCAGCGCTGGTTTGATCATTACCATATCGGCACCCTCCTCCATGTCTGTCAGCGTTTCTTTGACAGCCTCGCGCGCGTTGCGATAATCCATCTGATAAGTGGATTTATCTCCAAATCCCGGAGCAGAATCCAGGGCGTCGCGGAATGGGCCGTAAAATGACGATGCATATTTAGCGGAATAGGCCAATATTCCCGTATTCAGGTAGCCTGCTTCATCCAGCGCACGACGGATTGCATAAACCCTGCCGTCCATCATGTCGGAAGGCGCAACAAAATCAGCGCCCGCTTGCGCATGGATAACCGCCATCTTAGCCAACACGTCCACGGTGGCATCATTGACGATCTCCTGCCCCAGAACCAGGCCATCATGGCCATAGCTGGAATAAGGATCGAGAGCCACATCGGTAAATAATACACATTCCGGAAAGGCGGACTTGATGCGGGCAATTGTCTGTGGAAAGAGTCCATGTGGATCGAGTGCGCCCGCACCGGTATTATCTTTTTGTGGTTCTTCTACTTTGGCAAAAAGTATGAACCTGGTAAGTCCCTGATCCATATAGCCTTCAATACGATTCAGCAGCGCATCGGGTGTATAACGGTAATAACCGGGCATCGACAAGATGTCCTGTTGGTTTTCACCTTGTCCGCTAACGAAAAGTGGTACCACCAGATCCTGGCGGTGCACAGTCGTTTCAGCAACCAAATCCCTTACACGGGCATTCTTGCGCAGACGACGGTGGCGTATCTGGAGAGAGGTTGTCATAAATTGGCATTGAGTTGTTGATAAAGGAGGATCATACCGGACAAATCCGGGGAGGTGCTGGTGATGATATGTTTAAAGTCAAGTGCCTGGCCAGTAGCTGCCGTAGTAGGTCCGATGCAATAAAGGGGGACATCCAGATACCGGGATTTCGTTTGACTGGTAAAAGCTTTGATGGTTTCACTGCTGAATGCCCAGATGCTGGAAAAATGGCAACGGGAAAGGTCCAGTGTTAGAGGTCGACAATCGTAAACTACCTCTTCAAAAAGAACCAGACCGTGACTGGTACAATAGTTGCGGACCTCCTGGCGCCGAATAGCGCCGCAGAAATAGTTCCAGGAATCCGCTTGAAAGGATTGCATGGCTGCGGCTAATTCAAAGGCGTTGGGAAAACAGGCGGTGACAGGAATGCCCTTCGCGCTCAGCCAATCTGCGCATCCCTGTCCGACCGTAAGCACAGCTTGATTTTTATGGAATTCCCTGAGGTAAGGATTTAAGGCATTTAAAGCTCGTTTACTGGTGAAGATCCAGCCACTGCTTTCCACCGATAAACGACTGGTAATCCGATCATGTTTGACACAGGTGAAATAGTCAAATACCGGTGCAAAGATTGCTGGAATACGGTGTCGGTTAATCAATTCCAAATCCCGTTGACTGGCTTCTTTTAGCAATAAAGCGCTCATAAACCATTATTTAGGATATGGTGCCTGGCCTCTTTGCACAAATCAGGGAGCAGTTTGTCCATTTCTGAAAGGGGACAGGAAGCGTTCCGATGCCAGATCGCTTTCCCATCCGGCGTATGGATACATCCCGTGAATGTCATCCTGGTTGCTTCAATCCGGGCAATGGCCCCTACGGGCGCCTGACAAGCCATTTCCATCTGCCGCATAAATTGTCGCTCCAGGTGGATGCATTCCCAGGTCTCCGCGTGGTTGAGGCCTTTTATATTTCGATAGGTGTCCGATTCCTCCGAGCGGCAACAGATTCCAATAACTCCCTGGCCCGGTGCCGGGATCATCCAGTCCAGATCCTGTGCACCCTCAGGCAACAGACCGATCCGGTCCAGTCCAGCTTTTGAAAGGATCAGCCCATCCCAGGTATTGTTAGTGAATTTATGCAGTCGGACTTCCATATTGCCCCGAATGTCTACAAACTGGCTTAATGGAAAGCGGGCTTTCCACTGCGCTTTACGTCGTGAACTACTGGTCGCAATAACATGTGGACGGTTTATATCTAAAGGGTGTTTGGTAATCAGGACATCTTTCCAATGGTCACGGGGTAATACGGCTACTAAATGAATGCCATCGGGCAGGGTAACCGGAAGGTCTTTCAGGGAGTGAACGGCAAGATCCACTTGTCCGTTCAACACCGCCTGATCGATGGCTTTGGTGAAAACGCCCCGTTCCGGAAAGCGGTCCAATGGAGTTTTCTGATCCTTGTCACCCTGGGGACGGATGACCATAGGGAGCGACGCAAGGCCACAATGCTGCAAAGCGGTTTGAACCTGTTCCGCTTGCCATAATGCCAGTTGACTTCCGCGAGTACCTAAGCGGATGGGCTGCATGCCGTCAAATTTAAATACTCGGTGTTGCGCTTTCGTCCCGCTTCCCACGCGGACCAGCCATCAAGCTGTTCACGAATGATGCGGTTGACTTTTTCCACTTCACGGGAACGGCATCCAAGGGTGATTTTAACTCCGGTGGCCAGCCGGTCCAGATGAAAATAGCGGCCCGAATAGGTTCCAGGGTGAAAATTGGCGGGGATTCCCAGATCAAAAACAAGCGTGTGTTGCTGCGGGATTTCAAATTGGTGATGATCCAGTTGCAGGGCAGCTATGACCACATCGTAGCCGGAAAAACCCGCATTTGGCTCGGGCAACAATACGGCATACCCACCTCCTTCGGTCGCCGCTCGCCGAGCTTTTTCAGGACATCTGGATGCAATGGCCAACCTTCTTTCCGGTAAATGTTTGTTGATGTATTTGATGCATAGGGAAGCCATTTCGCCTGTCCCCAGGATCAGGATATTGGGCGATAGGCCGAACCTGCTGCGGATTTGCTTGCTGATGGTATAAGGGATGGACGTAGCGCCCCGGTTAAAATTTGTGGCATCCCGGACCTTTCTACTACAGGCAATGGCACTGTTGGTTATTTTTTGCCAGATCCCAGGCAATAATTTTGCTTCTCGGGCTTCATTTATGGCAATTTTTAACTGGCCAAGGATCTCATTATCTCCGGGTACCTTCGCATCGAGTCCGCAGGCCACCGCATAGAGGTGATTGAGCATATCCATTCCGGATAATTGAATCAGGTAGTCTTTCGAAAAGATGGCTTGAGGACACTGTGTTCGCCAGCTTTGCAGTACCTCCAACTCCGTGATACCTCTGAAATAGATCTCGGTACGGTTGCAAGTGCTGAGCACAAAACCGGTAAATCCAAGTGGCCTGGCGTGATTCAAAAAACCGGAGCCTCGCTTGCCATGGAGGCTTACGGCACCCCTCATTTGAAAATCGGATTGATGATGGTTAAAACCAATCATCCGGTAGTCCTCAATTAAACTCATGCGCCGTTTTCTGCAAGTTTGAAAATTAAACCATCCATATTTTCCCGGATTGCCAGTTGACAGCAAAGTCGGCTGTTGGACTGCACAAGAAATGCCTGATCCAGCATATCTTCCTCGGCTTCACCCGGATAGCCCAGGTCGTGATCTGACAATATATATCCGTGACAACTGGCGCATAAAGCCATGCCGCCACAGGTTCCGGCTACCGGTAGTTCGAAAGCCTTACACAGTTCCATAAGGTTCATGCCCATATCGGTAGGGGCTTCCAGGATGTGGGAGCGCTCCTCCCGGTCAATGATCGTGATACGTATTGCGGTGTTCATGTATTCGGTGTTTATAAGGCTTCTATACCGTTGACGGTGGTGTATTTAAATTGAAGTTTCCGATCCGGATGAATGCGTTTGAAGGCGGATTGAACCATGAGTGTGGCCTCGTGGAAACCACATAGGATCAATTTAAGTTTGCCGGGATAGGTGTTGATGTCGCCGATGGCATAAATTCCCGGGATGTTGGTGGAATAATCGAGCGTATTTACTTCGATGGCATTCTTATCGATCTGTAGACCCCAGTCCGCAATAGGGCCGAGTTTTGGAGATAATCCAAATAGTGGAAGGAAATAATCTGTGGCATGCAGTTGAGGTGCGACACCATCTTTATCAATCAGGACTCCTTGTAGTTTTCCATTCCCGGATAATCCGGTCACCTCGGCGTTGGTAATCAGGGTCACCAGGCCTTGTGCGGCCAGATCGTGGATTTTTTCAACACTGTCCGGGGCACCACGGAAAGCACTTCTGCGGTGGACCAGCGTTACTTCACGGGCTATAGCGGACAGATATATGGTCCAGTCCAGGGCCGAGTCACCCCCTCCTGCTAAAATGACCCGCTTATCCCGAAATTTTTCCGGATCGCGGATGATGTAGTCGACGCCATGGTCCTCGAAATGCTCCAGCTTTTCCAGGGGTGGTTTTCGCGGCTCAAAACTGCCAAGCCCTCCGGCAATTGCCACTACAGGGGCTTTGATTTTGGTACCCTTGTTCGTGGTCAGGATAAAGTGCCCTTCAATGTCTTCCAGTTTTTCAGCGCGTTCGCCCAGCGTAAAGCCGGGTTTGAACGGTGCAATCTGCTCCATGAGGTTGTCAATGAGCTCGCCGGCCAGAATACTGGGATAACCCGGTATGTCGTAGATCGGCTTCTTGGGATAGATTTCTGTGCACTGGCCGCCGGGAACCGGCAATACATCAACGAGATGGCACCTCAGTTTAAGCAATCCAGCTTCAAAGACGGTAAATAATCCACAAGGCCCGGCACCGATGATCAGGATGTCGGTCTCTATCATGCGTGTTCGTGTTTGGTGAAATATTTCAAATGCAGTCCGCATTCGGTCTTTGTTTTTCCTGCCCAACGGCCTTCCCGGCCTTTCCCCGGTTGCGTGCAATGCATGCAACCGATGGATTCATATCCAAGATAGAAGAGGGGATGGATGGGCAGATCGAGCTCATCCAATATTGTGTTAAATGATTCTTCCGATACCTGGAGCAGGGGATGGTATTTAAGGATGTCGCCCTGCTGTTCAAACAACCGGAGATTGGCCCGGTATTCATTTTGGTAGGCCATCAGGCTGCTGACCCACACCTTGTGCCGGTCTATGTATGGCTGTAAGGGGGCAATCTTGTTAATGGCGCAACACATCTTGGGATGTTCAATCCACCATGATTCTTCTTTAGTTAGCGCATGCTCTTCCGGATGCGGATCGATGGTTATGATATTTAATCCCAGCCTCCGGATCAAGCTGTCCCGGTAGGATAGGGTCTCGGCAAAATGGAACCCGGTATCGATGAAGTAAACAGGATGTCCCGGGGCTACCTGGTTCAGTAAATAAAGCAGGTAGATTGATTTGGTGCCAAATGAAGTGGTGATCAGGATGTCCTCTGCTGCATAGGTATTAAACAGACGTTGCAGTCCAAATACCGGCTCCAATCCGTCAAATGTTTGATTCAATCCATCCACATGCAGAGGGGATGGCCCGTTTATGCTTTGTGCCGTTGACTTCATCTCAGTAATGCTTTGGTTAATTGATTCAGGTTGTGAACTTTATCATGAAAGTCACAGACCAGGGAGTTTCGATAATGATGCAAGTGTAAGGCGAGTTCGTCAATTTCTTCGGGCAGCAAGTCTTCCAGGAATTCCCGCATTCGTTTGGCCAGGGTAGGTGATTTGCCATTGGTCGATATTCCAATTTTCAGATTACCCCGCGTGACGATTGACCCCAGGTAGAAATCACATTTTCCGGGATCATCTGCCACATTGATCAGTACCTGGTGGGCGTGGCATGCTTCCATGATATCCTCATTGACGGTTTCTTCGCCTGTTGCTGCGATGACCAGGTGAAACCCTTGGACATCCGTTGGCTCAAAGGTTTTCCGGATTTTCCGGACGTATAGAGCGCCGGCTTCCCGGATGAGGTCGTCCATCTCACCGGAAAATGATTCACTAAGGATCGTAACCAAGGCCTGAGGGCTGCTTTTCAGCAGAAAATACAATTTTTCGGTGCCGACTTTCCCTCCGCCTACGATCAGGATCTGCAGCTCTTCCGCTTTAAGAAAGACCGGGAATAATGTATTAGCTTCCATAGACCGTCTGGTTTTTTAACAGATGTACGACCTCTCCGACAATGATGATCGCCGGAGCTTTTACCTGGGCCAGTTGAGCGCGGTGAACGATATTCTCCAGTGTTCCTGATATGGTGCGTTGCTCACTGCTAGAGCCTTTTTCAAGGATGGCAATTCCTAATGACCCCGAAAAGTGCTTCAGATAGAGGTCGACGATTTCTTTCAGTTTGCTCAATCCCATCAGGATGATCTTGGTGCCGGGAAGTGCGGTCGATTTCAGGAGATCCTCACTCAATAATCCGTTATTGGTTGATGCGGTGATGACCTGAAAGCTGCGGCTTACTTCCCGGTGGGTAACCGGAATGCCAGCCAGTGCAGGTACGCTTGTAGCACTGGTTACGCCTGGAATTACCATGACGGTTATTCCCAGGGTCCGTGCGAATTCGACTTCTTCAAAGCCTCGCCCGAAGACAAACGGGTCTCCCCCTTTCAACCGCACAATGTGATCGTGGTGGGGAGCTAATTCTGCAATCCGGTTGTGGATGGCTTCCTGTTCCCAGGAAGGTCCGCCTGCACGTTTTCCGACACATTCCAGAATAGCGTGGGGGCGGGCGTGTTTCAGCACCTCCGGATCCACCAGGGCGTCATAAAGGATGACGTCTGCCTCGGCAATGGCCTGGTAGCCTTTTAGAGTGATCAGTCCGGGGTCACCCGGGCCGGCTCCGACAAGTGTTAATCGGGATAAGGTCATGCTTTGTAATATTCGGTGATAACCAGTTGGTCTTTGTGGCCCTGCAATTGTTGCTGACGAAGGGCGTGTGCGTCATGCAGGAAAGCTCGTGCAGTTTCGTAATGCCGTAATGCGAAAGATTCGGTAGGTTCCTCGTTGGATATTGCACCGGCCAGCACGGTGAAATCCCCGTAGTGAACAAAAGGGACCGTAAGACCGTAATGCTCCTGAAAGTCTTCAATAATGCCGGCATGGGTATTGCAATGCTGATCTTTCGCCAGAAGCATGGCTTTCGCGGTAATGACTAAAGCATTATAGCTGTAATAGATTGCGCCAGCCCAATAACCTTCTTCAAGCGCTTCGACAGCTTTAGTGAGGCGCTGTTCAGCATCTCCGAATATGGAACCAATTACATCCAGGGCCGCGCCGGCACATTCACCCACACCAATAGCTTGGACGTATTCGGCGGGTTGACCCCAGTCGCGAAACTCTTCTTCGGTCAAGGAATCCGTTTCTGCTAGTTCCCGGAGCAGGTAATAAAAATGCTTTTTCCCGGTGCGATAATAATATTGGTTAAAGGATTCGACGGCTTCCCGGTGGTTCAGATAGTCGTCCAGTATGAGGTCAAATGCCCGAAGAATTCGCTTCGTTGGGAGTTTAATCACCTTTTCACCGATATAATTTACTCCGCTGGGATCCAATCCTCCCCCCAGAACCAATTGCATGGCAGGGACAATTCGTTCGCCGACTTTGATGGAACTGCCGTGCAGTCCAATTTGTGCTGCCATATGCTGACCACAGGAGTTCATGCATCCACTTATCTTGATTTGGATGTCTCTGTTGGTGACAAGAAGGGGAAATCGACGCGCCAGATGAGCTTCGATTTCATGACTGATCGCCGTACTGTTGGTTACCCCCAGGTTGCAGGTATCGGTTCCCGGGCATGCCGTCACGTCCAGGATGGTGTTAAATCCAGGGTCAGCAAGGCCGATGGATCGGAGATCATGAAAGAGACTAGGAAGCGCATCCGCATGAACTTCACGCAACAGAAGATCCTGTGTTACGGTAATACGCACGTCGTCGGCAGCATATGCAGGTATCAGCTGCGCAAGCAGCAAGGCTTTTTCAGAGGAAAGATCACCAAGACGTATCTTGATCCCCACTGCTTTACGATTATTGTTTTTCTGCTGGTATACATTGGTCTGCAACCAGGTTTCATATGCGGGATCAGAGGGGAAACCGGAAGTCGACGTCCCGGTCCATTCCGGTCCTCCGGCAGGCTTCCAGCTCTGAGTGTCGATTGGCTGGATCACTGGGCTGACTGCTATCATTTCCTGTTGAATTAATTCCAGGAACGCATCTTTGCCTAGCTTCTGTACCAGGTATTTCATACGGGCTTTATAGCGTTTTTCCCGTTCTCCCAGCCGGTCAAAAACCCGGACGGCAGCTTCGGTGAAAGAGATGATTTGATCCGCAGGCAGGTAATCAAATGCCGTTTCCGCAACAATGGCCTGCGCACCCAGCCCTCCGCCGATAACCACCTTGAAGCCGTGAATACCGTCTTGAATCAGAGGGATAAACCCAAAATCATGGAAATACCCGTAGGCGGTATCGCGCACGCTGGATGAAAATGCCATTTTAACTTTCCTGCCCATCTCCTGGCAAACCGGGTTGCGCAGGAAGTGGTTATAAATGGCCAGGGCGTAGGGACTGACATCAAATGGCTCCTCCGGATCTATGCCGGCAAAGGGTGAGGCGGTAATGTTGCGTACGGTATTGCCGCAAGCTTCCCGGGCATTTACGCCCACGGATGCCAGCGCTTCCCAGATGGCCGGTGTGTTTTCCAGTTTGACGTAGTGAAACTGAATGTTCTGGCGGGTGGTAAGGTGGAGGTTGCCGGTTGCATAGCGATCGGATAAAGTGGCCATCATGGCCAATTGAGCCGAGGTAATGCGCCCCAAAGGTAATTTCGTACGAAACATATGTACACCAAGCTGCCGCTGGCCATAGACTCCCCGGGTCAGTCTGAAATGCTTGAATCGCTCTTCTTCGATGGATCCTCTTCGATAGGCCTTGATCCGTTCCTCCAGCTCGATGGCATCGGTAAGATCAGCTTGTAAGGTTGAATGATTTGCAGAAGTGTTCACGGTGTTCAGGTTTATTAGGTTAAAGGAGCCGGATGCCAACTTCAGCCAGCATCCGGCTGGAATGAGGAAATAGAGGAGGTGTGCTCATAATCAGGCTCAAAGGCTGACCCATTCGTTGCGCGGGTAGGTATATGTTGCAGAAACTGAAATATGGATCTGTTTTCATATGTTCATACTTGGTCTAAAATCAAAAAGTCCTTCAGATTCATTCGGAAGGACTTTTTGGTTTATCGTTTACACGTGTTAATTCTTGTCATCAGTTCCTCACCGAATGCAGTCGATACTGCTTGCTACAGCAACAACACATACCGCTGGTATGACAATGATTAAGCGTGTAATTGATTTGTTTTCTCATGATGGATCAAAGATATATCCGGATTACGAAATTGGCAACGTCACAACTTAAATATTTTAAATAATTAAAAATATGAGTAAAATATTGAATGAATAATACGTATACCTCGATTTTATTGAATTTAATCCATGAATAATTGTACATATATTGGTTCGTTTTTTTAATTTTTTGGTGTATTGGAGGGGGGCGGCAAGAAGGTATAATCTGGTTTTGCGAATGTTGCTTTGCCAGAAATCAGCATCTGACAAAATGAGAGTCCGTATAAAATCTCATGTCCGCGAAGAACAGGATGCAGGGATTGAGGGATGCAAATGGTGCAGAATCCTTATCTTATTAGCCCATTTTGAATAAAAAATCTGGAACATGAGAGAAACGAAATTTTTACTTACCGAGAAAGAGATTCCAACGCATTGGTACAATATTGTCGCGGATATGCCCAACAAGCCTTTACCACCGTTGCATCCAGCGACCCGGGAGCCCATTGGCCCGGAAGCGCTGGCACCTTTATTTCCCATGGAGCTGATCAAGCAGGAGGTAAGCCAGGAGAAATGGGTGGAAATTCCTGATGAAGTGCGGAATGTGTATGCCAAATGGAGGCCAACCCCGTTGTACAGGGCTTATGACTTTGAAAAGGCACTGGACACTCCTGCCAAGATCTATTATAAATATGAAGGGGTGAGCCCCTCGGGGTCCCATAAGCCCAATACGGCTGTTGCCCAGGCTTATTACAATAAGATGGAAGGGGTCAAGCGAATCACTACCGAGACAGGAGCCGGGCAGTGGGGAAGTGCATTGAGTTTTGCCTGCCAGTTGTTTGGGATAGAATGCGAAGTCTACATGGTGAAAATCAGTTACGAGCAGAAGCCTTATCGTAAGATGCTGATGAATACCTGGGGCGCAAACGTATATGCCTCGCCAACCAATCTCACTAATGCAGGTCGACAAATTCTGGCGGAAGATCCGGATTCTCCCGGTTCGCTGGGTATAGCCATTTCGGAAGCTGTCGAACGCGCCGCCACCGACCCGGACACTAAATATGCCCTCGGAAGTGTATTGAATCATGTTTTGATGCACCAAACGGTTGTCGGCCAGGAAGCGGTTAAGCAAATGGAGATGGCCGGAGATCTTCCAGATATCGTGATTGCTCCATTTGGAGGCGGTTCCAATTTTGCAGGAATCAGTTTTCCTTTCTTGCGCTTGAACCTTGAAGAAGGCAAAAAGATCCGCTGTATAGCTGCCGAGCCTTCATCATGCCCGAAGCTTACGCGTGGGGTATTTCGTTACGACTTCGGCGACACGGTAGGGATGACGCCGCTGCTTCCCATGTATACGCTGGGACATAATTTTGTGCCGGCCCCCATTCATGCCGGAGGACTTCGCTATCACGGTGCCGGAGTTATTGTCTCCCAACTGCTTAAAGATAAACTCATTGAAGCGCGTGCCCATGACCAACTGGAGTGTTTTGAAGCTGGGTTGCTGTTTGCGCGGATGGAAGGCATTGTGCCTGCTCCTGAGACCACCCATGCCATCGCTACCGCGGTGCAGGAAGCCAAGCGCTGTAAAGAAGAAGGAAAATCAGAAAACATCCTGATTCATTTGTGCGGCCATGGCTATTTTGATTTGAAAGCTTATGAAGATTACCTGGCAGGTAACCTCACAAAACATGAGATTACAGAAGAAGAAATCCATGCATCGCTGGCTAAGCTGGATACACCCATCCCGCAATAGTATAGCGTGCTTGTGATACCAGGGGCTCCTGTGTCGTTTGATGCAGGAGCTTTCTTTTTTGTTGCTGCTTTCATTAGTACTTGCGCTAACTTCCTTGAGCATAAACTCCGCATCTCAATACCAATCTTTCCCTACACCTCCTTCCGGGATGCTTTCCATATGGAAGGGTTCAAAAGAAAATAGGCCATTTCCTTCATAAGCTCTTCCGGAGGGGTGTGAAAGTTGTCTACACCCTTGGACCGCATGTCGTATTGTTCCAGGATCTGGATAGCCAGTCCGATTTCCCGCAGGGTATAATTGCGGGCTGCGGCGCGGTAGTCCTTAAGGAAAAAAGGAGATCTGATGCCCAGTAAAGCCATGACTTCTTTTTCCGGTAATCGTTGATTCTCCGCGAAGAGGTACAGCTTGGTGTACCAGGCTGCCAGAATTGCAACCACCATGACGAGAGGGTATTCCCGACTGTTTTGGGTGAAAAAATGGATGATGTCCATAGTTCCCTGAAAATTGCGATCACCCACCGTACGCTGAAGTTCGAACACATTGTATTCCTTACTGATACCGATATTGTCCTCGATGACGGTGGTCGTTATTTGGGTTCCCGGTTGCAGGTCAATAAATAATTTTTCGAGCTCATTGCTGATTTTGCCAAGGTCATTGCCCAGATGATCCACTAATACCTGTAAGGCGTCCGGTGCTATCCGGTATCCCCGGCTTTGTATCCATTCCTCGGTCCAGGCAGGGATCTGGTTGTCATACAGCCGTTTGGATTCAAACAGGACAGCGTGTTTTTCAGCGGTTTTGGTAAATGCGGAGCGTCCGTCGAGCTTTTTGTGTTTGTGGGCAATCACCAGAATGCTGGATGTGAATGGCTTTTGGAGGTAGGTTGTTAAATCCGCCAGGGACTTCATTTGCTGTGCCTCCTTTAAAATAACAACTTGCCGCTGGGCCATCATCGGTACCCGGCTTACACTATCCAGGACGCCACGAGCTTCGGTATCTTTGCCGTACAGGATGGTCTCGTTAAAGGCTTTCTCATGTTCTTCAAGCGCATTTTGTTGAATGTACTGGACAATCTGATCGATAAAAAATGATTCCTCCCCATGCAGGACATAGACCGGAGCATATTTCCCAGCATGCAGGTCTTTCATGATCGATTGATAGGTTGCTGCCATCCTTTCTTTGTTGGGGTAAAGATACAAGGATTATCTGCTCAGGCAGTGTTTCCGGAAGGGGAGATTCGGTCATGCTTACATAAGGCGTTGCAGCGAATGAGTCGAATACCTGCCCGGGTCAATTTCGGAATACTGGTCCGGGTTCTCGCCGGCAGTAGATTTCGTGTGCGCAAACAGTAAGGTAATTTGTATATTGCTCAGGCAGTAATAAATTGCATAGACTGAACGATGAGAAGACAATATCAGGAGTTGAATGCGCCTGGGGGCAATCAATCTATCCGTCATCCAGGGAAATACCGGATATTATTTGTTTTTGCCATGCTGGTGGTGGCTGGGGCTTTCTGGCATTGTAGTCAGGGCGAGCAACAACTAAAACCTGATCCGGATGATGGAGGACTGGCACTGCCGGATGGTTTCCGGGCCCTGGTTGTGCATCCTGGCGTAGGAAGGGCGCGGCATCTGGCGGTCACCGGGAATGGTGATATTTACATCAAGCTGAGAGTCCCTAACCCTAAAGGTATTGTTGCTTTACGCGATGTGGATCATGATGGCAGAGCGGATTCAATGGTTGTATTTGGCGATTATGAAGATACGGGCAACTACGGGACTGCCATGCGCATACACAATGGATATATTTATTTTACTACCGCTGGTGAGCTTTATCGCCAAAAATTAACACCTGGTCAATTAGTACCCGAAACGCCGGTTGAAACCATTATGGTTGATGACTACAAAAATGCCTTTCAGGGGTTCGAGCATATTGCCAAACCCATTGCCTTTGATGAAGAAGGGCATGTTTTTGTTCCTTTTGGAGCTCCGGGAGACATCTGTCAGCTGGAAAACCGAAAACCAGGTACTTTAGGCCAGGAACCTTGTCCACAGCTCGAAACACATGGAGGCGTCTGGCGATTTGATGAAAACAAGACAAATCAGGTGCAAGCCGATGGCTATCGTTATGCCACCGGGATTCGCAGCTTCGTCGCGATGGCCTGGAACCCGCAGGACCACAAACTCTATGGCGTTCAGCATGGCCGCGATGACCTCTACCGTTCCTGGCCGGAATTGTTCTCGACCTGGCAAAGCGCCGTGCAGCCTTCGGAAGAATTTATCCGGGTAGATGAAGGCAGTGATCATGGCTGGCCCTATTATTATTACGATTGGATGACGGGGAAAAAACTGTTGAATCCTGAATATGGCGGAGATGGCAAATTGGAAGGAGACGGAGCCAAATATCCTCAACCGCTGATCGGTTTTCCAGGCCACTGGGCGCCCAACGATTTGTTATTCTACCAGGGTGATCAGTTTCCTGAGCATTACAAACAAGGAGCGTTCATCGCCTGGCATGGATCCACGATCCGGTCTCCTTATCCGCAGGCAGGTTATTTTGTTGCTTTTGTGCCTTTTAAGGATGGACAGCCTTCTGGCCCATGGGAAGTTTTTGCCGATGATTTCTCTAAAGTAGATACGATCATCAATACCAGCGATGCGGGATTCCGCCCTATGGGATTGGCTGAAGGTCCGGATGGCTCCCTGTACATTAGTGAGAGTGAAGAAGGACGCATCTGGCGGGTTGTCTTTCAGGGGGATCGCGAACATTTTGGTCCGGAACAATTGGCTTCCATTGAAGCGCACAAAGAACGCCCTAACATCAAGAACCCGGATCCGGTCGAGGATAACCTGGATCGTTTCCGGGCAAGCATTGGACAGGGATTATATACCACCTATTGCGGGGCCTGTCATCAGGCTGATGGCAAAGGGGACGGAACACGGTTTCCACCACTCTTGAATTCGGAATACGTTTCCGGTGACATGAAGGAATTGGTGCGTATCATCCTGAAAGGGATGGAAGGACCAATGACGGTTAATGGACAAGGATTTAATGGAGCAATGCCGGCGAATGATTTTCTTACGGACGATGAACTGGCACTTATAGTCACGTACATCCGAAGAGAATTTGGAAATGGGGCAAATAGCCTGCAGGCTTATGATGCCCGCGGATATCGCAATCGTATCCGCAGGGAGGACCGTGCCGCAGAGGCGGCCAAAGAAAAGAACGCCTCAGAAACCAATCAATAAAGGGAGTCAAATCATGTCATTCACGAAGCTTTTAATCCCGGTGATTTTGATCGTACGGTGTTTGCTCACGGGACCTGTGGGCATTTCCCAGACACCCCCCTTAACTCCGGTATTCACCAAAGCCGTATATCCGGTTTATCCAGCTTCGCAAACGCCGCAAATCCGGGCTGACTGGAATGATCCGGCCTGGCTGCACATCGCGCCCCTGGTCATCTCCTTTCCGATGGGTCAGGAGCCGCCATTTGTTCCCCACGCCTTAGCCCGCGTCTTGTACGACAGCATGAACATTTACGTCCAGTTTCGGGTCGAAGACCGCTATGTACGCAGTGTGGTCCAGCAGGTCAATGGCCCGGTATCCGGCGATGCCTGTGTGGAATTTTTCTTTTGCCCGGATACTTCAAAACCGGACACCTACTTTAATATGGAGGTGAATGCCGGAGGCACCCCGTTGCTTTTTTGTGTGACCTATCCCTGGAAAAGTAAGATTGAACTTGACAGCAGTGTCATCCGCTCCATACCGTTGGCTCACACCATGCCGGCAGTCGTCGAACCGGAAATTGCCGATCCGGTTACCTGGAATATCGAATACAGCATCCCTTTTGCGTTGTTGGAAAAGTATACTTCGATCGTCCGGCCAGCACCCGGTGTGGTCTGGAATGCCAATTTTTATAAGACAGCCAACAAGAACTCGAACCCGCACTACCTTACCTGGTCTTACGTGGATTTTCCAAGACCTAATTTTCACCTGCCTTATTATTTTGGCCGCCTGGAGTTTAAATAATCCTGTAAGGTAGCATTTGCGGTATGAGGTCCGGGAAAAGCAAAAGGGCCATTTCCATTGCAAAAAAATGGCCCACTGAAATGGGATTAATTAATCCTTCCTGCGAATTTTAACAAATCCTGGATATTGGAAATAAGGGTTCCCGGTACGATTTCAATGCCGTTGTTTTTTACTTCTGGAGCATGTTGATTATTTAAGAAACTATTTTTGTCGGTTTTTATCAGGCCGATTAATGTCTCCGCCACCAGTCGGCTGCCTACTGCTCCCAACCGTTCACCCAAATTATGGATGCTGGCTTCTTTGAGCACATAAAACCACAAAGGTGATGTGCAGCCAAGGCCGGTGGATTTGATGATGTTTTTGTGGGGTTGACTGATTCCGTCCAACAATTGCTCTTCCGTCAACGGGTTAATGCCCATAGCCTGTGCTACGGCTTGCCCGGTGGGAAGACTCAATTTGTACCCGCGAATCAGATTCCGTTGTGCCAGATGAGCCAGCATGGTTTTGGCCGGAATGGCTGAATCAATAGCACTTAGATCAAATAAGCCTTTTGCCAGCCGCCAATCGATTTTTCGTGCGTGTTGTGCCGTGGCGCCGACGAAGTTGTTCCAGTCGATGATATTGGCCGGATCCAGCATTTGGTTGGTAAAGAAATTGTTGTGAAATGTTTCTCCCAATAAGTCCATGATCTTCTTATTGCCGATCGTTTGATTAATCAAATAAAAGGGGCGGATCATGGAATGACCGAAGCGGAATGCAGCCACTGAAAATTCAAGCGGCATGAATATCTTTTTATCCGTCAGGAAATAAAACGGTCCATTTTCCATCGTGTCGTAGACAATGGCCGGGTCACACACGTGATTCAAATAATCATGGATCACTACGTATTGATAAGACCATCGTAATAGTCGGCGCGCTTTGCTGTATCGTGCTTCCCGCTCAGAGCCGTCGGGATGCTGGCGTAAATAGTGCATGATTTTATTGTAGGCTGCAATAAAGGATGCATGTAGTTGACTAATCATCAGATTTTCATCGTTCCGGGCATCGGCAATCAGGGCCCTTCCATCTGCTGTCCGGTTGAGGTCGAAATGATTGGCAGCGGTGTTTAATTTGAGATCCAGGCTGACTTTATTGTATAATGCATCTGCCCTGGTTTCATAATTGTAGTGTTCATTGTCAAATTCGGAAGCAAATGCTGGCCCGTCACCAAAAACACTATCGAGATCCAACTGGGGTCTCCGGCCGTTGGTCAATCCTTCGATCACTTCGTTAGGATTAAGTGGGCTTAATGAACAAGGATTTCCATCGTAACCACCAATTTCACTGATGGAGGTTTCCCGATCTGTCCGGGCAGTAATATCGTGATCAATAAATTGACCCAAGTAAGTGTAAATAGCGGGAATTTGGGAATTAAATCCAGGTTGTTCATTATTTAACTCGCCGGGATCGGCCATGGCTTCACCCAGGGCCATCAGTCCTCTGATTGTACTATTCTGGGCGGGAAGCCGATGACTCTTATGGCAGGATAAGTAATTGAATATGTACCCGAAATCCGTTTCAAATAAAATTTCTCCGGACTGCAGGACACCCTGAAAATGATTGGAGTGATTGAGCATGGTAAAATTATTTTATGGTGATCTAATGCATCATAATGAAATCGTGCTGTTTACATGTTGTAGCATGGTGCGGGGTGGATCGCTTACAAATATTAATTATTGCGCATTCTGAAGGGCATAATAAATTCCGGTAATTAACGGGTATTTATCCCCGCATGAAAGAGGGGATATTACCTGACTGGCCTCGGATTTCCAGGCTCTGGAAAGGCTCGGTATGGATGAATTTTGCAGTTAATCCTGTGGAAGATGATCCGGTATTTTATAAGTGTATTTCTAACGCTTTATGTATCTTACTTGGCTTTAGTTATCAGGCTTAAATCCAAAATTATGAAGTACCTAACCTCCTTGTTATTGTTTATTTGCCTATTGGCGTCGCAGGGTATTGCGCAGACAACCATCACGCTGCATGCCGACGAAGGAGAATACACGATCAGCCGTCACATATACGGACATTTTTCGGAACACCTGGGGCATTGCATCTATGGTGGATTTTATGTCGGCGAAGACAATAAGATGATTCCCAATCAACGGGGCATCCGCACCGATGTGGTCAATGCGCTGAAGGAGCTGGAGATTCCTAATTTGCGCTGGCCAGGCGGATGTTTTGCCGATACCTATCACTGGAAAGACGGAATTGGTCCCAAGTCAGACCGTCCGAAAATCGTGAATACCTGGTGGGGTGGGGTGACAGAAGACAACAGTTTCGGAACGCACGAATTTCTGGATCTGTGTGAACAATTGGGCACCGAGCCATTCATCAGTGGGAATGTAGGATCCGGAACCGTTCAGGAATTATCGGATTGGGTCCAGTACATCAACTTCAATGGCGAAAGCCCCATGTCTGAGCTCCGCAAGACAAATGGAAGAGAAGAGCCCTGGAAAGTTAAATATTGGGGCGTCGGCAATGAAGCCTGGGGATGCGGTGGTAACATGCGGGTAGAGCATTACGTCGACGTATACCGCAAGTATGCAACCTTTATGAATGCGCGCTGGGGAGATGAGCGGATATTCCGTATTGCTTCCGGCCCTTCGGACGATAATTACCATTGGACAGAAGTCCTTATGCGCGACATCCCTCACCAGCTGATGCAAGGGATTGGAATGCATCATTATTCGGTCATCAACTGGAATAAGAAAAGCTCCGCCACTGAATTTTCGGAGGAAGAATATGCCGTCACCATGCAAAAAGCTTATGATATGGAACGGATTATCCGGGGACACAGCGCCGTAATGGACCAGTATGACGCGGACAGACGGGTGGCACTGGTCGTCGATGAGTGGGGAGGATGGTATGATGTAGAGCCTGGCACCAATCCAGGATTTCTCTTTCAGCAAAATACCATGAGGGATGCGATGATAGCCGGAATGACGCTGAATATCTTTAACAATCATGCGGACCGGGTTCGTATGGCCAATCTCGCGCAGACCGTCAATGTGTTACAGGCAGTCGTGTTAACGGATGGAGAGAAAATGCTCTTGACACCGACCTACTATGTAATGGATATGTACAAAGCGCATCATGATGCGACCCTGATACCTGCTAAAATCCATACCGTCGATTATACCCTGGAAGGCAAATCCATACCGGCCGTATCCGTTTCTGCATCAAAAAAAGAAAATGGGACATTAACCATCAGTCTGGTCAATGTGGATTCCAGATCGGCCCAACCGGTTTCGATCGACCTCAGGGGAATGCATGCCCAGGGTGTTCAGGGCCAAATTTTACAGGCAGCCAAACTGCAGGCGCACAATACGTTCGATCAACCGGAAGGAGTACATCCTGCGAACTATAACGGCGCTAAATTGGACGGCGATCAGATTACACTGACCATGCCGCCTTTTTCCGTAATTGTATTATCCGTCCGATAAACAATCCAAAAGGTATCTGCAGTGAAGGGTTAAATCTGCAGAATTTTTGTTGGAGATAAGAATAATCCCCGGTAGGATCCGTTTTGTTTATTGAAAACCATCTGGGATGTTCTTGAAAAGGTTGTCGTATGCGCTAACGGCTGTAGTCGTTATTCTGATGCAGGCATGTCAGCCGGTGTCTTCGCGTCAGCCCGCAAAACCTTTTTACGAACAGGCCCTTACCCTGGAGGATATCCCTAAATCCGATTTTACCGGGCTGCAAAAAAGATTAGGTGTCGGGAAGGATACAACCTTTATCTTAAATTTTTGGGCAACCTGGTGCCACCCCTGCATAGAGGAATTACCCTATTTCGAAGCACTTTACCCGCAGTTTCAGGACACCCCGGTAAAAATTGTACTCATTAGCCTCGATTTTCCCGAACAGGCCGCTGAAAAATTACCAGCTTTTATCCAAAAACACCGTTTGCAAAATCAAGTCTGGTTTCTGGATGATCCCAACCCGAATAGTTGGGTTAATACCGTTGAATCGGAATGGTCGGGGTCTATACCGGCGACATGGGTTTGGAAAGCGGGAAAGCGGGCATTTAAGGAAGGCTCATTTGCCAATTTGGAAGAACTGAAGTCTTTTATTCAACCATACATCTAACCGCCATCGAAATGAAACAAGTACTTAGTTTTGCAATTGTTATGCTTACCGGGCTTGGGATTTTTATTCAGTCTCGACACAGTGAAAACAAAGCCGGAGATTCAACAGAGGGATATCAACTAGGAGATCAGGTAGCTGATTTTAAACTCTCGGGGGTAGATGGAGCGTCTCATTCGCTTTCGGATTATTACCGTCAGGGCGCTGAAGGTGTAATTGTCATTTTTACCTGCAATACCTGTCCGGTGTCGCGACGCAATGAAGACCGTATCATTGCCTTGCACCAGAAAACCTCCACTTTGGGGTTTCCGGTCGTAGCTATCAATACCAATGACCCGGAAAAGTCTTCCGGTGATGATTTTGCAGCCATGCAAGCCCGGGCCAGCGACAAATCTTACCCGTTTGATTACCTGCAGGATATGACCCAGGAAGTGGGCAAATCATTTGGAGCAGGACATACCCCTCAGGCATTTCTGCTGGACAAAGAACAGCGGGTCCGGTACATGGGAGCCATCGATGATAGTCCATATAATGCAGCCAATGCGAGTCAGCATTTTATTGAAGATGCAGTGAATCACCTGAAACAAGGCACCATGCCGGATCCGGCGATTACGAAATCCATCGGTTGCAGCATCAAGTACCGCACGTAACCCCAATGGGTCCGGGACAGCATCAAGAAGAACTTGGGTGATTTTACAGGGCGTTGATTTGATCAACGGCTTTCCGTGCTTTCCTGACCAGGGCAGGATCGGTTTCCCAATAACTGTTGGGAGGCATTTCCGGGGCGGAAAAGGATAATCTCGAACGGAACCCGGAAGGTGGTAGCATGGTTTGTTTCGCGGAGTAATGGATTTGGTCGACTCCGGTTTCGTTAACCAGCGGACCAAATAGGTCCGGGTGAAGCCCACTGCCGGCCATGATGTTAATTTTTCCTCTTGCCTGTGAAACCAGATTTTTAATCAGCGTGCGTCCTTCCCATGCCGTTGCGTGCTGACCGGATGTGAGGATTCGGGTATATTGAAGAGCGATCAGTTCGTCCAGGGCCTGTTCCGGATTGCGGCACTGGTCGAAAGCGCGGTGGAAGCAAATTTCCATGGTTCCGGCAGCTTGTTTCATCGCCTGGGTGAATCCAAGATCCAGGGCCCCATCCGGCAGTAAGGCACCGACGACTACTCCAGCTGCTCCGGCCAGCCGTGCAAACTCAATTTCCTTGAGGATTAGGTCCTTCTCTACCTGGTTGTATATGAAGTCACCACCCCGGGGACGGATCAGGACTGCCACCGGAATGGATAAACGATTGATGGCCATTTCCACGGTTGCCGCTCCGGGTGTCAATCCGCCCATTTCCAGACCGCTGCAGAGTTCGATGCGGTCGGCGCCACCCTGAGAGGCAGCAAATGCAGAACGGATGGAGGGCGTGCATATTTCCAGTGTGAGCTTCATAATTGCGCTGTTGAAAATGGTCTGGGGGTTATGTATCTTGCGGCCGAAAAGATAGCATTTATCTATGAGAATTCTTCGATCCTACGGCTGGGTAGCCGTGCTTTTGCTGATGACCATCGCTTGCGCCCATGATACCAAGCTGGAACCCCTTAACCTCCTCGAGTATGGGTTTCCAATTACAATAATGGCTCCCGATAGCCCGGAAATAAAGACCATGGACCTGGTTGTTCAGAAAGACCTTACGGTCAAGAAAGGAGAGGACTATTATGTTCAGATCTTTATGTCTGATGCGGCCACCAATAAAGCGGCTAAAGTAAAAGCCGAGAATCTCGAAGTGACCAAGTCGAATCCCTACTTCAGTAAGTTGATTCTGGACGAAGATCAGGGTTACATCTATGAGATGAAACTGGATTCAGCACATACGGTGTACGGCTTCAAATATTTTAAGATCCAGGGTGATAAGGAATTTGACTTTCAGACAGGATTAACCGGGCTGTTTAATGAACATCAAGTTCGGAGAATGTACGAAGCGGTCCAGTAAATCTCCGGTTAAGAGTGATGAAAGGGTCCGTGCGGAACTTTCTGATCGGAAGGATGTAAAAGACCCTGCATCATTTGGTGTCCAAATACCAACAGGATCACTGCTAGGAATGCGGCGATGATCATAGGATTATAAATTTCAGTTCAAATTAATCCATCCTGCCCCGCTTGTCAATACCTTACCTCACAGCTAACGTATTTTTAACAGTTTTAATATGAAATTCTGTATCGGGCTGGACTTAAGCCTATAACCGATGATTGCCCAGGTACTACGGGCCGAAACCACAGCATTGTATAATGAAACAGCTATGCTGACCGAAGCGTGAGTACCCCATGCCTATGCTGACCAAAGCGTCAGTACACCACATCGTCAAACATTACCGTCCGAATACGTCGTAGTTGTTTTTATTGTACGGGATTTTGATGAAGCCCAGTTTGTCATCCTTGACCCGGATCACAAAGCTGTAGGTTCCGTATTGAGGCTGCCAGTTAAAGCTCATCATCCAGCAGTGCAGGTCGCGGTTAAAGCCAAAGTCAGGGTAAGTGATGCGTTTGTTGTTGAAGTCGTAGCCAATGTTGCCGATGCGTATGGACCATAATGGTGCGATCTGCAGGCTACCGGTCATGTAGAGGGAGTTAGCAACCACTTTACCGACGATGTTCTGATTGTTATCAGGACCGATCGCATAGGTGAAGTTATGCCGGATGGCAAAGTCATTAAATAGCTCAAAAAAGTCATCTTCTGCAGATGTTGTACTGTTGTTGGATTGTTTGGTATCCTTTTCCTTGGAAAAGAAATCTTTGATCTGCTTGCCCCGGATTGAAGTGGTAAAGCTAAACCGCATGTCCTCGATACGCAAAGGGATTACGCCCAGGACCCGATCGGCGTACTCATTTACCCGGCGGCCATTGATCTTCTTGTAGGGATCAAAGCGGGCGCTAAAGGTCAGGGAGGAAATTTTACCAATCCGTGCACCACTCGATGCCATTACCGGACTCCACTTGAGTGAGTCGGCTATGAAATTGTAAAAAGTACTTACATTCAGCTGCTCCAACAGTTTGACCTTGCGAATGGTAGAGTCCCGGTCCGACCACACTTTTGCTTCAAATGAGTTAGCGACCGAAATGGCCATCCCGGCACTTGGTCCCGAAGAAGAGGGCCGGTCGTAGACGGAATTTTCAAAACGGTTGTAATACGTCCCGTTGATGTATTCAAAATAGTCGAGCTCCGGTTTGATGTAGTCCGGGCTGGCATTGAAGGAAATACTTGGTTTCATGACGTGACGGATCCCGCGGATCTTGCCTTTCCACCGGGTTCCGATGGTCCCGTAGAGGATCGTATTCATGGTCATGTTGTAATCGTATAGCCGCACGGCCCGGAACTGATTGATTGTGTCTCTTAGCACTTTATCAGCCGTTGCATCGTAATTGTAATCGTAATAACTAAAATTCCAGTTTTCCCGGTAGTTAAACCCGGTGTTGAAGGTGAAGTATTTAAGGAGCTTAAAATTCAGGTCGGAGGACACTGAATGTCGAATTCCCCGTCTCGCATCCTGCCACGTAGATCGCTCGAAGAGGGTTGAATCACTTGCATCGACGCGGTTTTGCATATTGGCATCGTACTTAAAGGAGATGCGCTCATAAAATCGTTCCTTTCCGCCTACTTTTTGTCGCTTGAACGGGTAGATCCGGTTCATCTGGAAGTTCAGGGTAGGCAGGGTTACACTGATTTGCTTGGTATTTGAATTTTGCGAGTGCCCGGCATTGACACTCATCGTAAAGGGTTTGCCAGGGAAAGATTTGAAATAGCTGATGTTCGAACTCAGACTGTTTTGCAACTTGCTTTGTGCGTCGTTGTAATTCAGCTGCTGATAACTTCCGGTCTGGATGTTGACATTGCCACTCAGTCGCTGATAGGGATTAGCCCGGCTGTCCTGGGTGTGGCTCCAGGTGATGGCAAAGGATTTCGTCGAAGCGTAGGTGCCGTCATTTTGCTCCGATTCGCGGTTGGAAAAAGCTACGTTGGCATTGCCGGAATATTTGTAGCGTTTAACATAATTCGTTGCTGCCGCCAGCCCCCAGCTTCCCCGCGTATAGATGTCACCGGTCAGCTTCAGGTCAAAATGTTCTCCCAGCGGCGTGTAATAACCCACATTGCGCAAGCCAAAACCCCATTGCGGACTAAATTCGTAGTCCCGGGGGAAGATCAGACCGGCCTTCTGCGTTTCTTTGATCGGAAAAAAGCCGAAAGGCAGCCAGAATACGGGCACCCCTTCTATCTCCAGGGTGGAAGGACCCACGATTACCTGCTTGTTGGGAACCAGTTTTTGTTTCTGGGACCGGATACCAAAATGGGGCTCAGGCGCATCACAACTGGTGATAATTGCATTCTCATTGTAGATGATCTTATAATCGGAGGTGTCGCCGGGTATGGTTCCGGTAGCATCAATGATTTTGGTTCGATAGCCTTTGAGGTACATGTCGTTGTATACCGTGCTGACCGCATAGATGATCCCTTTCTTGGTCTTGAAATTAAACCGGATGGAATCGGCGTCAAAAGCTTCGCCTCCCTGTTCAAAATGAGGTTTGCCGATAATCGTCCCCGCGGAATCCACCTGTCCCATAGCCCGGGCGATATTAGTGGTCATATCAAAAATGATCAGGCCTGCGGTCAGCGTCATATCCTGAAATTTCACCTCCGCATCGCCAAACAGATAGGCCAGTTTATTTTGATTATCGATCTCGGACGAATCGGCGGATTTGTAGATGACCTCGTCTTCTATGGCATCCTTTGAACGTGCAAAAGAAAGCCGGCTGCTGTCACCGGCAAGACTGTCCACCTGAAGCGTATCCGAAGGAACGGTAGGCGTCAGATCACGGGTTGGACGCTGCCCTGCTACAGGCAGAACAAACAGCCACGTTACCATGCAACCGATCCAGTACCATCTTTTCACCGCAATGAGCCGATTTATTGTCCAACGCTTAGGGACCGCTTATTTAATACTAACAAGATGTTAAACCTTAAACATGCTGTCAATGGAAACATCTCATTGGATTTTATGTGCATGCAAAGATGCGAAGTTGCTTCGGATATTCAGCATTAGAACCTTGAAAGCCGGTTTTTGTACCCGTCCGGTAATGCCATACACCTTGTTGCATTTCACTTTTTCGAAACCATTTGGACGATAAATTCACCGGATAGAGGGGGCTTACCCAATAAGGCTTTATACTCATTTGTCAAATGTACCAGAGCAACATCCGGTAAAATGTTTGGCCGGATGGTAAATCCGTTTCCCCGGAAAAGAATGACAGCGCTTAAAATTCATGATTCGGGAATGGTGCGGCTGGTAAAAAAGGAATAATTGTTGCAGATGGTCTATCGGAATGGCGACTTGGTCGGTATGGCGGGACACATAGAGATTTTTACATAATTTATTTCATAACTTCGCCTTTCCGATCCGTACATGGTCGTTAGAGCTTAATCATACGCATGAAATTTTCGAAAGAGATACGAATTGGGACCTTGGCCATTATAGCTATTGCACTCAGTATATGGGGGTATAAATTCCTTCTGGGAAAGAATGTGCTCCAGCGTTCCAATGTGTTTTACATCAAATACCACTACGTGGACGGACTCCGCGAGTCAAATCCGGTTCAGGTAAATGGTTTTCAAGTCGGGACGGTGCAAGCCCTCGACATTGATCCCAATAATCTGGATACCGTAATCGTGACCATCGATATGCGTAAGGATATCCCCGTTCCCAAAGGGACCATTGCACGGCTTATGGCGCCCAGCCCGTTGGGTACTCGAGTGATTGTCCTGGAATTTGGTGGCGAGTGCTGTGCCGAAAGTGGTGATTATCTGAAAGGTGAGACCTTCGGAATGGTCAAGTCCCTGCTGAGCCCGGACGATCTAACCGAATACATGCAACGGTTGAAAATAGGAATTGGTGCGATCGTCGATACCTTAAAAAATTCTACGCTGGAAGGAGGGAATGACCCGCTGGCCAAGACCATGAAAGACATTACTGCCTCCATGGAAAACCTGCATCAAATCACCAACTCCCTGAATGTCATTCTCGCCAACTCGTCAAAATCGCTGCAGGCATCCTTTGCCAATCTGGCTTCGATTACCGGCAATATCAAGGATAACAATGCCCATATTAGTGCTTTGCTGGGACGATTGGACACGATATCCGAACAGATCCAGTCTGCTGATCTGGGTTCCAGCTTTGAAAATTTGTCCGGAAATCTAGGGCAGACACTGGATTCCCTGCGTCTGATGATTGCGACCACTCAGGCTACCATGGCCTCCGCCAACGGCTTGCTACAGGGCGTTAATCAGGGGGAAGGCAGTCTGGGGCTCCTAGCCAAAGATGATCAGGTGTATGTCGAGATGCAGCGGACCCTGCGCAATCTGGACCTTTTATTGCAGGATTTCCGCCTGAATCCGAAGCGGTATGTCAACGTATCTGTGTTTGGTAAAAAACAGAAGATCTACGAGATGCCGGCGGATGATCCGGCTTTCATGAAGGACTCGATAAAACATTAATTTTGGTCCCTAAGCAACCAGGTGGGCAAAAATCTGGTTGAGGGGACTTTCTCCTTCTTCTTCCGATCCGATCAGGTCGGCTAGCGTGATCCGGTCAAGCACATCATCCAGCGATATTTGCAATATCTTCCATAGCGAGCGCATCGAACAGTCTACAGACCGGGTACAAAGTTTGATGTCGCCACGGCGATGCTCTTCACAATATTCCGGAGCATAAAGGTCGCTACCCATAGCGATGAGGACATCCTTGATGAACATGGTTTCTGCAGGCCGGGCCAGCACATAGCCACCCTTTTGGCCTCTGGTACTGCGTATGTAGCCCGCAATTCGTAAAATCCGGGTGATTTTACCAGCATAGGGTTTCGACATTTGCTCGAGTGCGCTTAGTTGGACGATGGTCAAACCCTGCACCTCATCGGCGCGGGCGATGCGAAGCAGAATGCGCAATCCATATTCGTCCTGTTTGTTGATTCTCATGTTCGGGTTTTAGATCATGTCCAGGACCAGGCGAGCTTCTTCGCTCATCCGGCTTTTGTCCCAGGGCGGATCAAAGACGACTCTGAGGTCGACCTCCGAAACACCGGTAACTTCCATTACTTTTTCTTGTACCTGAAGGGGTAATGACTCAGCCACCGGGCACATGGGTGTTGTAAGGGTCATCTCCAGGATAACTTTTCCGTTATCATCAATATCGACTTTGTAGATAAGCCCCAATTCGTAAATGTCGACGGGGATCTCCGGATCGTGCACCGTTTTGAGGGCGGCTATGATTTGCTCGTGCATCAGTTCCTTATCCATCATTCATTTACCTTGGTTGCCAGGGCCAGCCCGTATAATTTCATTTGTTTCACCATGCTCAACAGACCGTTTGCCCGGGTTGGTGACAGATGCTCCTTCAACCCGATCTTCTCGATAAAGTACAGATCCGCGCTGGCAATTGCTTCCGGTGTCTGGTTCGACAAGACCTGGATAAGCAGGGCAATGATACCACGGGTAATGATCGCATCGCTGTCTGCGGTGAAACGAACCAGATCACCGTCCAGGTCGGCATGCAGCCAAACCCGGGATTGACAACCTTTGATCAGGTGATCTTCATCTTTATAGCGATCATCGATGACAGGTAGATTTTTACCCAGTTCGATGATGTATTCGTATTTCTCCATCCAGTCGGAGAAAAAAGCAAAATCGGCGATGATCCCGTCTTGAATTTGATCAATGCTCATGACTTGTCATTTATTGCAACATCGATGCTGCTTTCCGTACCCCTGCCACCAGTTGATCAATGTCTTCCGTGGTGTTGTAAACTCCAAAGGAGGCTCGTACTGTTCCCGGAATGCCAAATCGGTCCATCAGTGGTTGGGTACAATGGTGACCTGTTCGGACCGCGATACCCAGCTGGTCCAGGATCGTTCCGGTGTCGTACGGATGCACGTTGTTCAGCAGGAATGAGATGACACTCGCTTTATCCGGCGCTGTGCCATAAATACGCAACCCGGGTATGGCCAGCAGTTGTTCGGTTGCATAGGATAATAATCCGGCTTCATGGCTGGCGATGGTTTCCCTCCCGGTTTCCATCACAAATTCCAGGGCTGCACCCAAGCCTACTGCACCGGCTATATTCGGAGTGCCTGCTTCAAACTTGTGTGGCAATTCCGCAAAAGTGGTGTGATCAAAGGTCACCTGGGCAATCATTTCTCCTCCTCCCTGGTACGGAGGCAGTTCTGACAACCATTTTTGTTTGCCATATAAAATGCCAATGCCCGTCGGACCATATACCTTGTGGCCGGAAAAGGCATAAAAATCAACATCCAGAGCCTGAACATCTATGGTGGCATGGGGTGCTGCCTGAGCGCCATCAACCATCACCGGGATGTCCTTATCGTGTGCAAGTGTGATAATTTCTTTAATTGGATTGATGGTACCCAGCGTATTGGATACGTGAGCGACGGCAACCATTTTAGTACGGTCGTTCAACAATTTACGAAATGCATCCAGGTCCAGGGTACCGTTGTCCAGTACCGGGATAACCCGGAGTTTGGCGGCGTAGTGGGAACAGGCTAATTGCCAGGGCACAATGTTCGAATGGTGTTCCAAGCCCGAAACGATCACTTCATCTCCCGGATTCAGGTATTTCCGTCCATAGGTATCCGCCACCAGGTTAATGGCTTCGGTGGTCCCGCGTACGAAGATGATCTCTTCCTCCTTAGCGGCATTGAGAAATCGTCGGGCCACTTTCCTGCCGTGTTCGTAGGCATCGGTGGCTTCCTGGCTCAACCGGTACACACCCCGGTGAACATTGGCATGCAGGTGCCGGTAGTAATAATCGATCTTCTCCAGGACCACTTGCGGTTTTTGACTGGAAGCAGCGCTGTCCAGAAAGACCAGCGGTTTTCCATTCATGGTCTCTGCAAGCAGCGGAAACTGTCTCCGGATACTGCTAACATCAAATTGAATTGGCTTGGAGGTGGTTTCCATACGAGGTTGATTATGATTGTTCCACTGGAGTCAATGCATTGAGCTTTGTGGCGATGAGTGCATCGACATACTCGACCATTGGCTCGAGGTGCATATTGTGAATGACCTCACCCACGAATGCCTGCTGTAGCAACAGGCGGGCCTGAGGTTCCGGAATGCCCCGGCTGCGGAGATAAAATACCGAACTTTCATCCAGGTGGCCGATCGTGGCACCGTGACTACAACGGACGTCATCGGCATAAATTTCCAATTGCGGTTTGGCGTCCATGACGGCACCATTGGAGAGTACCAGGCTGCTGTTTTGCTGGAAAGCATTGGTTTTCTGGGCATCCTGTCTTACCAGGACTTTGCCATTGAATACTCCACGGGCGCGATCGGAAAGGATGCCTTTGTACAGTTCATTGGACTGGCAATGTGGCATTGCATGGTCGATGAAGGTTTGATTGTCCATTTGCTGCTCACCATCGGCGAGATAGACCCCGTAATAATGGGTTTCGGTGTTGCTGTCATCCAGCTCGGTACTCAGGTTGTTGCGAATAATGCGCCCTCCCAGGTCTACGACATAGGAATTGTAAACGCTGTCGCGATCCTGATGTACTTGTGTATTGTGGATCTGATAAGATTCTGCATTTTGTTGCTGGAGCCGGTAATGATGCACCTGTGCATTGGCTTCCAGGTCAACCCATACGCCTGCATTCGTGAAACAGGTGCCGGCACCGGCTAGCGCACGATGGTCCTCGATGATAGTTACAGTGCTACTTTGTTCCGCGTGCAGGAATATTTGCGGATGACTGAAATGAGGCTGATCGCCCGGCGTATTGAAATAAATAAAATGGATCGGCCGATTAACGGTCTCATTCTTGGGTATGTGTAAATAAATGCCATGATTCCCAAGGGCCAGGTTCATAGGGAGGAATGCATTCTGCCCGGTTCCGCCGGTATATTCGGATTGAGCCTGGATCCAGTTTCGGATTGCGGTATCCTCCATAGCTTGTTCCACCGGTAGCAGCGTACAGGATTCCGGAAGGTGATCCATATCGGAAAGAGAAGGATCCCAGTTGCCATTGACAAAGACCAGACGAATCGTTTCTAGTCCTGGAATTTGTGTGCCGGCCAGTTCTGCTGCTGAAACCGGAGTTAGACGGCCGTATTGAAAAGGAGTGATGAGGATGCGGTTGACACTGGTGTATTTCCAGTCTTCATCGCGACGGGTAGGGAATTCCATCGCTTGCAGTTGTTTATAAGCATCCCTGCGGAATTGCCTATAGGCATGATCAGCCGGTTTATCAGATGCCGATTCTTGGAATCGTTCTTCCAGCCACGCTCTCGTTGATGTTTGTTTTTCTTGCAGTACAGTCGACATGTTGCGATGCAATTTTCGAATTATGTTTATTGAGCCAATGCTGCTTCTGCTTCGGCCTTGATCCAGTCATACCCCTGGTCTTCCAGCTGCAGGGCCAGCTCTTTAGTACCGGATTTTACGATACGGCCCTGATAGAGCACATGGACAAAATCCGGAACGATGTAATTCAACAATCGCTGATAGTGGGTGACAATAATAAACGAACGGTCCGGTGACCGCAGTTGGTTGACTGCATCGGAAACGATTTTCAAGGCATCGATATCCAGTCCGCTGTCGGTCTCGTCAAGGATGGCCAATTTTGGCTCGAGCAATGCCATCTGCAGCATTTCGTTGCGTTTCTTTTCCCCGCCCGAAAAGCCCTCATTGAGAGACCGTTTGAGGAATGACTCGTCCATGCCCAGTAACTTGGTTTTTTCGCGCAGAAATTTCAGCATATCCATAGGGCTGAGTTCTGCTTCTCCCCGTGCGGTCCGCTGTGCATTGATGGCGCTCTTCAGGAAGGTCATCGTGCTGACCCCGGGGATCTCAACCGGATATTGGAAGGCAAGGAATATGCCGGCATGGGCACGTTCGTCTACTTCCATGTCGAGCAGGTCCTGTCTTTCAAATTCGACAGAGCCTCCCGTGACTTCATATTCTTCACGTCCGGCCAGGACATTGGCCAGCGTGCTTTTACCGCTGCCGTTGGGGCCCATAATGGCGTGCACCTCTCCGGGCTTGATATCCAGGTTGATTCCTTTCAGGATCGCTTTATCTTCTATGGATACCTTTAAATCTTTGATATGTAGCATGTCTGAATGTTGTTTTTTGATACTTATGCTTTTATTAAAATCTTATCCTACGCTCCCTTCCAGGCTAATCGCCAATAATTTTTGAGCTTCCACGGCAAACTCCATAGGTAATTCGTTGAATACTTCCTTGCAGTAGCCGTTGACAATCATGTTAATGGCATCCTCTTCGCTAAGTCCGCGTTGTTGCAGATAGAAGAGTTGATCTTCGCCAATTTTTGAAGTGGTTGCTTCATGTTCTACCCGGGCCGAGTTGTTTTCGATCTCCAGGTAAGGGAAGGTATGCGCTCCGCAGCGGTCGCCCATCAGCAGGGAGTCGCACTGGGAAAAATTATGTGCATTGTCGGCATTGCGACCCACCTTAACTAGTCCCCGGTACGAATTGTTGCTTCGTCCTGCGGATATACCCTTGGATATGATGGTGGAACGGGTATTTTTTCCAATGTGGATCATTTTAGTTCCTGTATCGGCCTGCTGGTAATTATTCGTCACCGCCACCGAATAAAATTCACCGATGGAGTTGTCTCCCCGCAGGATGCAACTGGGATACTTCCAGGTGATGGAGGATCCGGTCTCGACCTGGGTCCAGGAGATTTTCGAACGGACCCCGGCACACAGACCGCGTTTGGTAACAAAATTATAGATGCCGCCTTTCCCTTCTTTATCACCGGGATACCAGTTCTGTACGGTCGAATACTTGATCTCGGCATTGTCCAGGGCGATCAATTCGACCACTGCGGCGTGTAGCTGATTTTCATCGCGCATGGGCGCGGTACAGCCTTCCAGGTAGCTGACATAACTGCCTTCCTCCGCGACGATCAGAGTCCGCTCAAATTGTCCGGTATTGGCGGTATTGATCCGGAAATAGGTGGAAAGTTCCATCGGACAACGCACCCCCTTGGGAACGAATACAAAAGATCCGTCACTGAAGACGGCGGCGTTGAGTGCGGCGAAGTAATTGTCCTGATTGGATACCACGCTCCCGAGATATTTCTTGATTAGTTCAGGGTGGTCATGCACGGCTTCACTGAATGAGCTGAATATAATACCGAGCTCGGCCAGCTTTTCTTTGTAAGTTGTTTTAACCGATACCGAATCGAGGACGGCATCAACCGCGACACCGGCCAGGATCTTCTGTTCTTCCAGGGGGATCCCCAGGCGCTCGAAGGTGCGTACCAGCTCCGGATCAGCTTCATCCAGACTGTTGAGCACTGGCTTTTTCTTTGGTGCGGCATAGTAAATGATGTCCTGGTAGTCGATCGCAGGATAAGTAACTTTAGGCCAATGGGGTTCGGTCATCTGTTGCCATTTGCGGAAAGCTTCCAGGCGCCACTCGGTGAGAAATGCCGGTTCATTCTTTTTTGCGGAGATCTGGCGTACCACCTCCTCATTGAGCCCTTTGGGCAAGGTTTCGGTATCTATTTCACTGGTAAACCCATACTTATAGTCGCTTTGGGTGTGTTGTTCCAGCGTTTGCATGGAGTCGCTCATTCTCGAGTTTTATGTACTTAGACTAATTCTAAACAACAAATATCGTTTATTTATACAAATGAGTATACATTATGGTTTAGATTTTAGGTGGTAGAGGTGAAATTTGATTTACATGGGAATTAACCACCAAGGCACCAAGAATACCTAGAAGTTTGATATACAGGGACTAACACCAAGAAAACGAGAGTACGAAGAGCACTATAGCATCTTCAAGGTGAAACAACTATCCAAATATACAGTCATACGATCCAAGGGCTGGTACAAGGAGGTCAACAATAAGCAAGGGAGAGTACTAAGTAATCTTCAACGTAAACAACCTAACGCATATACACCTAACAAATAAACACTTAACAAATAAACACCTAACGCATAAACACCTAACGCATAAACACCTAA